>JACCDU010216319.1_pt1 | contig 179214 bp, 159 predicted proteins | sample 7446081 | NCBI WGS metagenome assembly JACCDU01 (sample SAMN15323447, study PRJNA562643) | freshwater metagenome | isolation source: river surface water | place: USA:Blue River Watershed | collected 2017-08-17
AAGTCATCGAGCGCGGGACTGTCGGGGCGCGAGGGATAGTTGAAGGTCACGCCCTCAAAACTCACCCGGCCTGCAGCTTCGGTGCGTTCGTAAGGCGGCAAGGCGATCGGCGCCGGCGGCGCAACGATCGAGGGTTCCGCTTGTTGCAGCTCGACGAGGCGCTCCATGGCGCCCGCGGCGCGTTGCACTTCGCTCCACATCTCACTCAATGAAGCGGCGGCAATACCGGCGTAAACAGCGAGCAGCAAGAACTGACCGAGTTCGCCGCCCGTCATCGTGCCAGCGAGTACCTGATGTGCACCGAACCACAACACCAAGGTGATCGCGCCGAAGACCAGCATGGTCGAGAGCGCCGTGAGCCAGGCACGCACGCGAGTGCGAGTGACGGCAACGCGAAACGACGCCTCGACGGCATCGTCGTAACGTTTGGCATTGAGCGCTTCGAGCGTGAACGCCTGCACGGTCTGTATGGCGTTCAGTGTTTCACCCGCAAGGCCGCTGGTGTCGGCGATCCGATCTTGTGACGAGCGCGACAGTGTGCGCAGTTTTCGTCCTAGGGCGATCACCGGGACGATCACGATCGGCATGGCGATCAAGATCAGCGCGAGCAGTTTCAGGTTGGTGATCGCAAGCAAGACCAGCGAGCCGACGAGATTGATCGACGAGCGCAGCGCGATCGAGAGACCAACGCCCGATATCGATTGAACGAGAGTCGTGTCCGTCGTCAGGCGCGAGAGCACTTCGCCTGTCCGTGTCACTTCAAAGAATTGCGGATCCATCCGGATCACGTTGCGATACACGGCTTCGCGGATATCCGCCACCACTCGCTCGCCCAGCCAGGTGACGAGATAGAAGCGCAGCGCGGCGAAGCCGCCGAACAGCACGGCGACACCGAGGAACGAAATGAAGTAGATATTGATCGTCTCGGCGCTGCCGGCGGCCATGCCTTTATCGATCAGGCCTTTGAGGGCGATGGGCAACGCGAGCATCGCGCCGGAGGCGAGCAGCAGCGCCACCATGGCAGCGCCCAAGATTTTTCGATACGGGCGGAGGAAGGGCCGCAGCGATGCGAGTGGACGGAGGGATTTCGCCTTCGGTCGGTCGGCGAGTGCGGGATCTGCCATGCCGCTATTCTACCGGTAGCTCAAGCACAACCTTGCCGGTCGTCTGCCCACTTTGCAGTAATTTCATGGCCTCGAGCGCTTCCTCGAAGCGAAAGCGAGCCCCAATGTGCGGTGGTGAGGGGATGAGCGCGAGCGTCGCGCGCATGGACTCGGGCAACCGATCCGCTTGCTCCCAGAGCCAAATGAGATTGAAGGCGAGCAGGCCCCGATTGAGAGGGATCATCGCGAGCGGGTCGAGTCGGGGTCGACGTAGCCAGCCTGAGAGCAATCGAAACGGATTAGGTCGCACGCCGCCACCCATGAAGTCGGCTGCGCCAAAGAGCACGTACCGACCCTCCGGTGCCAATCGATCGAATGCGGCTTGGAAAGCATCGCCGTAAACGGCATCGAAGATTACATCGAAGCCACTCGCGCCGTAGTGCCGAAGGGCGGCATCGAGATGGGCTGAATAGTGACGATCACGAATCACAACGGCTTGCGGTGCCAATCCATGCTCGTCAATCAGCCATTGACGCTTGCGCTCACTACCGACGACGGCGACGGGCTTGGCTTCGAGTGTGCGGAGCGCTTGTAACGCGTGCAGTCCGACACCACCGGCGGCCGATTGCACGAGTACGATCGAATCTTGGCGAGCGTTACCGAGTCGTTCGATGCCATACCAAGCAGTCAATGCTTGCACCGGATAAGCGGCTGCTTGAGCAGACGACCAATCAGCTGGCACCGGCCAGAGCGTCGCTGCCGGTACGTTGATCGCGTCGGCGTATCCGCCAAAGCGCGTGAGCACCATCACGCGATCGCCGATTTGCCAGCCTTGAGTATCGGGCCCGACAGCGACGATCGTGCCGGCCGCTTCGAGTCCGGGAACGAAAGAGCCTTTGGGTGTGGCCGAGTACAAACCGAGGCAGGCAAAGATATCGGCGAAATTCAGGCCTACGGCCGCGATGCGCACCTGAGCTTCACCAGGCCCTGGTGGTGCTAATGCTTCGGTGACAAGTTTGAGTCGGCTCAGTGAGCCCGCGTTCGAAATGCGCCACGCCCGACGATCGCTCGTCGGCGCGAGTTTTCGGTGCCGAGTGGGCTCAGGACTGGTTGGCGTCGACGGCCGGGATGACTGCATACAACCGAGCATACTGCGAGGGCAGCATCCCGGTGTAGCGACGGAACATGCGGGCGAAATACGAGCCGTCGTGGAAGCCTACCGCGTAGGCTATTTGGGTGACGGGCATGTCGGCACGCTGTAATCGCTCGCAGGCGGCAATCACGCGGTAACGCAGCAAATACTCGCGAAAGGTGATGCCGAAGATGTGGTGAAAGCTGCGACTGAACTGGAAGCGACTTAGACCGCAGTGCTCCGCGATGTCTCGCGCTGGAAACTTTTCGTGAAAGTGTTCTCGTACATAATCGGGGGCTTTGACGACGCCGGCGTGGAGCGCCGAGAGGTTATCGAAGCGAGCCGCGACGTCATCGACGCTAGGCAGCTGGATCGTCTTTGGCAGACGAGTCTCCTGCCCTGAATCTGCGTTCATCGTGCATCCCCCTGCAACTGAACATCCTATATTTAGGATGACCGGATAATAGGCATTCGTTGCTAGTCAAGGCCATTAAAACGGCGTAACTCGAATAAAACTTTATTGCAACAGTGTGAGGTATGGCATAGCGAGGGTGGGGGCCCGAGGCTAGAATTACCTCATGGAAAACGAGTTTCGAGATCCCCCTGTCACCGGTTTCGATGCGGCCTTCACCGATGCGGTCGACCTCGGCAACAAGTTGGCAGACCGTGATCGGGAAGCGGATGTCTGGGATATCGCTGATGGTTTGCTCGCGGGGGCGATTCAGTATTGGCTCTATTCGCGCCAGCCCTGCAAGGACCCGCGGTGCACCGAGTGCTTGCCCGTTTCGACAGCCGAGGGCCGCATGGCCGAGCTGCAGCGCCTGATCAAACAGCTCTCTGAAGAGAGCGAGTACTACCACAGCCCGAACGACTCGAACGTCGGTCGGGCCTAATTCGATAGGACCTGAATAGCTTGGACCTGCGTCAGCGTCGGCTGACGTCCTCGAGCGCCGCTTCCAGAATGGCGAGCCCCTCGGCGAATACCGCATCGCCGATCGTCAGTGGCATGAGGAAGCGCACCACGTTGCCGTAGACCCCGCAGGAGAGCAGCACGAGACCGCGACGGCCAGCGGCCTGCACGAGCGCTTTCGTCAGATCCGCATCCGGCGCCTCGGGGTTACGTTGCTTGACGAGTTCCATCGCGACCATCGCGCCCAAGCCGCGTATCTCGCCGATGCAATCCCAGCGCGATTGCAAATCGCGCAAGCGCGCCATCAGCGTGTCACCGAGTTGCGAAGCGCGAGCACAAAGATTTTCTTCTTCGATGACATCGAGCACGGCAAGACCGGCTGCGCAACCGAGTGGCGAGCCCGCGTAGGTGCCACCGAGACCGCCCGCGAGCGGGGCATCCATGATGTGGGCTCGGCCCGTGACGGCAGAGAGCGGAAACCCGCCCGCAAGACTCTTGGCGACCGTCATCAAGTCCGGATGCACGCCTGCATGCTCGATCGCGAAGAGGCGACCCGTGCGCGCAAAGCCCGTCTGGATTTCATCGATGATCAACACGATGCCGTGCGCATCGCACAGGCGCCGTAATTCGCGCAGGAATTCGGGTGGGGCGATGTAAAAACCACCCTCGCCAAGAACCGGTTCGATGATCATGGCGGCGACGCGCTGCGGATCGATGTCGGCTTTGAAGAGCAGTTCTAGGCCACGCAGCGCATCGCGCGTCGTGACGCCGTGATAGTCCATCGGGTAGGGCGCGTGGAAAACCTCAGGCAACATGGGTCCGAAGCCTGCCTTGTAAGGTTGCACTTTGCCCGTGAGGCTCATGCAGCCGAGCGTGCGGCCGTGAAACCCACCGCTGAAGGCGATCACGCCCGAACGACCCGTGTGATAGCGAGCAATCTTGATCGCATTCTCGACCGCTTCAGCGCCACTCGATAGAAACAGCGTTTTGTTGGGTCCGGGACCGGGCATCAACGCGTTCAATCGCTCGGCAAGCGCGACGTAGCTTTCATAGGGCGTCACTTGAAAGCAGGCATGCGAGAAGCGCGTTAGCTGATGTTCGACCGCCGCCGCCACTTTGGCATGCAGGTGCCCGGTGTTGAGTACGGCGATGCCGCTCGCGAAGTCGATGTAGCGCCGTCCCTCGACATCCCAGATCTCGGCATTGCGGGCACGATCGGCATAGACCTGCAGGGCATTACCGATGCCACGCGGAATGGCGGCTGCACGACGTTGGGCAAGATCGGCGTTAGTGGTCATGGTGTCATTGCTCGGCGGTTCTGTTGGTCGGGTCTGTTAGAATTTACTCGTTTTAATCGGGGTTTTCTTCGGGAGTCGCCGTGACAGAGACCATCAAGACCGAAGTTGTCATCATCGGTGCCGGCCCTTGCGGTTTGTTTCAGGTCTTCGAGCTGGGCCTGCTCGGTATGCGGGCGCACATCCTCGATTCATTGGCGGCGCCCGGCGGTCAGTGCACGGAGCTCTACCCCGATAAGCCGATCTACGACATTCCTGCTTTGCCGGTATGTGGAGCGCAGGAATTGGTTGATCGACTGATGCAGCAGATCAAGCCCTTTGAGCCGGTGTTCCATCTCGGTGAAGAGGTGCTCGAGGTCAAAGCGCGCGACGATCGCCGTTTCGATGTCGTCACCTCGTTAGGCACTCGTTTCGATGCGGGTGCGATCGTGATCGCGGGCGGTGTTGGGTCATTCCAACCGCGGCGCTTTGGTGTTCCCGGCAGTGACGTATTTGAAGGCCGCCAGCTGCACTATCGCGTGAAAAACGCCGATAGCTACCGGCAGCAGCGCCTCGCGATTTTCGGTGGGGGTGACTCTGCGCTCGATTGGGCGCTCGAATTCGCACCGACTGCGGCCTCCCTGACGCTGGTGCATCGCCGCGCCGAGTTTCGTGCGGCGCCAGCCTCGGTGGCGCGGATGCGCGAGCTCGAGGCCGCGGGCAAGCTTCGCTTCATTGAAGGTCTCGCCGAGTCGATCGTCACGAGTGATGATCGATTGACGGGAGTGACGATCAAAGCGGCCAATGGTGATCTTCATGAGGTCGGCGTCGATCACGTGTTTGCTTTCTTTGGACTGCATCCGAAGCTCGGTCCGATCGCTGAGTGGGGTATGGAACTCGAGCGCAAAGCGCTGAAGGTCGATACCGAAAAATTCCAGACCAGCGTTCCGGGTATTTTTGCGGTGGGCGACATCAACACCTATCCCGGTAAAAAGAAATTGATCTTGTCGGGGTTTCACGAAGCTGCCCTCGCGGCCTTCGGTATCCAGTCGTGGTTATATCCCGAGAAGAAACAGTTTCTGCAATACACGACGACGAGCCCTGTCATGCAGAAGCGTCTCGGGGTCGGCTAGGAGACTTTGCCCATGGATCGTCGCCTCGCTGATTTGCTCAAGCAGTTCGAACTCGAGCGACTCGAGGTCAATCTCTTTCGCGGCGAGAGTCGCGACATCGGCAGTCCACAGGTTTATGGCGGTCAGGTGCTCGGCCAAGCGCTGATGGCAGCAAGTTCTACGCTGCCGCCCGAGCTCGTCGTGCATTCGCTGCACGCTTATTTCTTGCGCCGCGGCGATTTCAATTTGCCGATCGTTTATCAGGTCGATCGCAGCCGCGATGGACATTCGTTCTCGTCGCGTCGCGTGATCGCGATTCAGAACGGTCAGCAGATTTTCACGTTTTCCGCATCTTTCCAAAAACCCGAAGCAGGTTTCGACCATCAGGTCGACATGCCGTCAGTTCCGCCGCCGGAAGATCTGCCCGATTGGGATCGTCCAAGTCCGGAGGTGGCTGCGACGTTGCCGGAGAAGACCCGCCAATATTTGGCCCGCGAGCGGCCCTTTCAGATGCGTCCGGTAGAACTATTGAGTGCAATCCATCCGGTGGCAGGGCCGCCGCTGCAGCGCGTGTGGTTTCGGCTGGTGGATCGGTTGCCGGACGATGCGCGCTTGCATCGCTGTTTGCTCGCGTACATGTCTGATTTTGCGTTGTTAGGCACCGCCGTTCGTCCTCATGCGGAGCTCGTGGGCGACGGTCACTTGATGATGGCGAGCATCGATCATGCGATGTGGTTCCACCGTGATTTCAGGCTGGATGACTGGCTGTTGTATTCACTCGAGAGCCCGAGTGCCTCCGGTGCGCGTGGCTTCGCGCGCGGCAGTATCTATACGCGCGACGGACGGCTGGCAGCCAGCGTGGCACAAGAGGGGTTGATTCGCTTGATCGGTAAGCAGGGAGTATCGAAGAAATGACGGATCGTGGCTGGACGTCGACTCGTGGTGCGCTCGCAGGCATTTTAATGTCGCTGTTGGCGGTGGGAGCGTCATCTTCGTTGCAAGCGCAGACAGGAGCTCAAGCGTCGCCTTCAACTCAGCAGTCGATCGATAAGAACTCTCCGGAGTACAAGCGCGGTCGGCTGCTCTTCATTCAGTGCCGTGCTTGCCATGATCTGCAGCCCTCGGAGATCGACAAGATCGGCCCGAACCTCGCGGGCTTGATGGGGCGCAAAGCGGCCGCTGATGCGGCTTTTGCTTACTCGCCTGCATTGCAGGCGGCGGCGAGCAAGCTCGTGTGGGATAAGCCCACACTCGATCGATGGATCGAAAAACCGGCTGCCGTCATCCCAGGCAATACGATGGCCTTCGCTGGTATCTCGAGCCCGACGGATCGGGCAGCGCTGCTGGCCTACCTCGAAGCGGAAACGTCGACGCGCTGATCGTTCGAGCGATCGCGATTCAGCATGGTTCGAATCGTATCGATGAGAACCGGATTGAAGCGCGCCGGATTTTCCATCATCAAAAAATGCCCTTGGCCTGCCAGCGTGATCAGCTTGAATGAGGGCGCATAGCGCTGCAATCGCGCCGCATCGAGCGTGACCTGATCGGCATTGATGGTGGCGATCGGTTGTTTCAGGAGCGGTAATCTTTGAGTGCCATCCCAGTCGTTGAGACCGCGGATGGAAGGCAACGCGACTTTCGGATCAGCCGATGCCATGTCGTTAGCGATTCGCTCGCGCAAGATCGGATCGGCGTCGGCTCTGAAAAAAGACTGTGAGACGAAGGCGCGCGTCGTGCCGCTGAAGTCACGCTCGAATGCAGCGAGTCGAGCCGTAGTCTCCGCTTCTGAGGGCTTCGGTGTGCCGATGCTCGCGAAAGTATCGACGCCAATCACCCCGCGAACCCGCTCACCGAGGAGTACCGCCGCTTCGACGGCAACCGGGCCACCCATCGAATGGCCAACCAGAATGATCGGCTGGTCAGTCGGTAGCTGCGCGACGACATCGACGACGTCGCGGCCGAACGAGGACATCGAAAAATCCGCACGGGTCGCGGGTGTCTTGCCGTGACCGGCGAGATCCACGGTGACGACATCGAAGTGCTCGCGCAATGCAGGTAACTGTGCGCTCCAGTAACTCGAGTCGCAGGACCAGCCGTGAATCAGTACGACGAGGGGCGCGCGGCTCCCGGATGCCGAAATGTCTTTGTCCACGGAGGTACGCGGATAAATGTCGTGATGAACGTTGGCCTGCGCCGCTGCGTGCAATGTCAGCCAGGTTGCGAGCAGAATCAACGTGAGTCGTTTGATCATGACGTTGCCTCGATCAGCATCCAGTGGTAACCATCGGGGGCGAAGAAGCTGAAGCTACGGCGCCCGAACTCATCGAGGAGAATATTCGATACCCCGGTCGAACCTGCTGTTGAAACGCGTCGATGCATCGACTCGATGTCGGGCGTTCGCCAGCAATACAGGCTGTAGCCGAGTACGCCGGCGCGTGAGTGCGTTCGCTTATCCTCGATGTCGGCGTTTGCCGCAAAGCGGACGCATTTGAGTTTGCCGGAGCGCCGATCCGCGAGTGCTTTGCCGGAAGCCGGGTCGTCGAAGTCGACCATGTGAAAGCCTTCGCCCGGTCGTAGTCCGAAGATGCGACGTGAACCCGTCGCGTTTTCGTACGGCACATTTTCTTCGTGCATGCGTTGCAGGCCAAGCACGTGCTCGTAGAAGTCGAAAATTGTCGGATCGTCGCTCGCCACCATCAGTCCGAAGTGAGTGTGTTGGCTGCTTTTGAGCAGGCTCGAGTGGTCGATTTGTCCGTACGCAGGACTCTCGTAACCAAAGCGCTCGAAAAAAACCTGGCGATACAGAGGTTGCAGCAACACCATTTCACGAACGCCCACGATGGGATCGCGAAAGGGTCGTGCGCTGCGTTCGCCGCTGACCTCGCCGATCACGGCGAGCACGGGCGGGATCAGGTTGAGAGGTGCGCCTGCGGCAAGAGCGCGCTCGGCATGATTGACGATGTTGAGCACGCTACTCGTGACTCTAACGCCCCAGCGCGAACCCACGCAGCGCAGATCTTCGCTGAGGCCAAGGCCGGTGTTCAGGGGCTGATCCCACTGCATCAATCGCACGAGACCGTGATCCGCACTCTGATGCGAAAGGCGCGTGGAGCGAACCGCCGAGTTCACGCCGTAGAGTTGTTGCGCTGACTCGGCGTTCAGGGTTCCTTCAAGTTCAGCTCGGCAACCGTAAGCGGCAAAATCGGCCAAGGCTTGCTCGAGGTCGGTTACACCGACGCAGACTTCGTGCAGCCCGCCGGTGCAACCCACGCTCATACGTGGCGACGCTCGGCGATCGCCTTGCGGAAAGCCGGCAAGCCCCACACGAAGAGTATCGAGGCAAGCGCGGCAGCACCTCCAGCGACGATGGCAGCGCTCTTGCCGACGGCCAAGTCATCAGCAAAGAAATACTGAGTAATGACGGCCGTTAGAAATGGCGCAAGCCCGATCCCGATCAGATTGACGAACAACAAATAAATTGCCGACGCCTGTGCTCGCATCCGGGGTGGCGTCAAGACAACGACGCCCGCTGACGCGGCGCCGAAAGCAAAGCAGGTGAAGAAGCCCATCGGTATCAACAATATGGTCGACCACATGGCATTGTTGAGCAAAGTGCCGACGCTCGCGACCGGAATCAACGCGACGGCGGCCGTGAGTCCGACGCGCATGGCGGCATCGAGATGTCCGGCTGCGCGCCATCGATCAGTGAGCCATCCGCCGGTCAAAATGCCAGCGGTGCCAAAAATCGCGATCGCCAAGCCCATGCGAGTGCCGGCCTCACCGAGAGGCATCTCGAGCACCCGTACGAAATACTGAACGCCCCAGATTTGATAGACGTTGATCACCATACCGAGAATCGAGAAGCCGAGAATCAGCGAGCCGTAGGCTCGCCATTCCGACAGCATGTAGCGGACCGTGTCGGGGATTGAGGCTGTATCGACTTTTTCAGCGACGACACCCGGTCGTTCACGACGCACGGGTTCTTTGAGCGTCAGCACCCACAACGCAAGCAGGATTCCCGGTATGCCTACCAACAGGAACGTCAGCTGCCACGAGCGGATCGTGCCGATGATTGGGACGGTGTATTCCGGCGAGCTCGCCACGAACTGGATGACCGCGCCGCCGATGATGAGCGCGAGCCCCACACCGAGCGGTAAGCCGATGACAAACACCGAGAGCGCGCGACCGAGTTTTTTCTCGGGGAAGCTGTCGCCCGCCATCGAGAAGGTGGCCGGTGACAGCACTGCCTCACCGACGGCGACGCCGATACGCGCAAGTGCCAGTTCGATGAAACCGCGAGCCACACCGCACAGCGCCGTCATCGCACTCCACACGGCGACACCGGCGGCGATGATGTTGCGTCGGTTGTATCGATCGATGGCCCAAGCGATTGGGACGCCGACGCCCGTATAGAAAATCGCGAACACGAAACCGTACAACAGACTCATCTGCGTTTCGCTGATGCCAAGGTCTGCACGAATCGGTCCGACCAGCAGACCCAATACCACTCGATCGATGAACGAGAGGATGTAAGCCAGCATCAGCACGAAAACCATGTACCAGGCGGTAGACGCCTTGGGCCAATTGCCTTCTTCGGCAGAGGAGGGTGCGGCGTTGTTCATGCGCCGATGATATCCAGTCAGTGAGGCGTACGCAGGACTTTGCCGGGGTTCAGGATGCCGTTGGGATCGAGTACATGTTTGAGCTGCTGCATCAACTGTAGTTCGACCGGGTCGGTATAGCGCTCGAGCTCCTCGACCTTGTGGCGACCGATGCCATGCTCTGCACTGAAACTGCCGCGAAACTCTTGCACGAGGTCGTGGATGGCGCGACGAATGTCGGGCTCGCGCGCAAGTAACGATTTCCCGGCAGTTCCGCTCGATTGATTGATGTTGAAGTGCAAGTTGCCGTCACCGACGTGACCGTAGCAAACGAGAAAACCCTCCGGCACGTGGGTCGCGACCCACTCACTCGCACGATCGACGAATTCCGCTAGGCGATCGATCGGCAAGGAGACATCATGTTTGACGCTCGGACCATCGCGTCGTTGTGCCTCGGGGATGTTTTCGCGGATAAACCAGTAGGCAAGTCGCTCACGCTCGTTTTGTGCAAGCAGGGCGTCAGTGACGAGACCCTTCTCCATCGCCCCTTCGAGCAAACTCGCGAGGCGCTCTTCGATCGGATCTTCCGTGTCGCTGCTGCTGACCTCGCAGAGGACACACCAGGGTGAGTCGGGGGTGATGTTGATGCGTGCGCCCAAGTGACGTTCGACCAGCTCGAGCGCCGAGCGCGGCAGCAGTTCGAAAGAGCTCACGCGATCGCCGCTTCCGGCGCGCAGGTCGGCGAGTAACTCCACGGCACATTTGACCGAAGGAACGGCAACCACGGCGGTCCCGTGTCGCTTGGGTCGTGGGAAGAGCTTCAGGCTTGCCGCTGTGATCACGCCAAGCGTGCCTTCCGCGCCGATGAACCATTGGCGCAGGTCGTAGCCGGTGTTGTCTTTGCGTAGCGCGGACAAGGACGAGAGCACGCGACCGTCAGCCAGGACAACCTCGAGTCCCAGTGTGAGTTCGCGGGTCATGCCATAGCGCAGCACGTTGACGCCGCCTGCGTTGGTCGAGAGATTGCCGCCGATCGTGCAGCTGCCCTCGGAGCCGAGACTTAAGGGGAAGTAGCGATCGACCGATTCGGCTGCAAGCTGGATTTCTTTGAGGACACAGCCCGCCTCGACGACGAGCGAATTGTTGAGAGGTTCAATACTGCGGATACGGTTCATGCGACGCAGTGACATCACGAGTTGCGTGCCGCTGTCGTCGGGTGTGCCGGCCGCGCAGTAGCCGGTATTGCCGCCTTGCGGTACCACCGGGATGCGTAGAGCGTTGCAGAGTCGCAGAATATCGGCCACTTCCGCCGTTGAACGCGGCAATGCGAGCGCGAGCGCTCGACCCTCGTAGAGTTTTCGATGATCGGTGCTGATGCCTTCGAGGACGTCCGGTGCCGTGACGATGACTTCGCTGCCGAATCGCGACAGCAGTTGTCCTAGTGGGGAAGAGACAGTCGTGTTCATCATGCCCGTTGACTCATATTCAAACGGCAGTTCGGCTTGGTGAGCAGCAGTTGGACGTCACCCAACTGGCGCTCCGCGAATCCGCCCTCGCAATAGCAGAGATAATACTCCCAAAGACGCACGAAACTGTCCGGGTAACCTAGGGCTCGCACCTGATCGAGATGGCTGAAAAAGTGACGTCGCCACTCAGACAGCGTGCGGACATAGTGCGGACCGATATCCTCGAGGTGGAAGATCTTGAAATCGGTCGCTTTAGTCAGAGTGCGCGCGATCAACTCGACACTCGGAATAAAACTGCCTGGGAATACGTAGCGCTGGATGTAATCGACTGAGCGCCGCGCCCGCTCGTAATACTGATCTTGCAGCGTGATCGCCTGTAACAGCATGGCGCCGTGTGGTCGCAACAGATCGGAGCATTTACGCAGATAGGTTTCCAGATATCGCTCACCCACGGCTTCGATCATCTCGATCGAGAAGGCTTTGTCGAAGCTGCCTTTCAGGTCTCGATAGTCTTCGAGTAACAAGGTGATGCGATTTTGCAGACCGCGTTCGACGATTTTTTCGCGTGTATAGTCGTGTTGTTCGCGCGAGATCGTCGTGGTCGTGACATGGCAACCGTAGTGTTCGGCCGCATGCATGGCGAGGCCGCCCCAGCCCGTGCCGATCTCGATGACCGAGTCAGCCGGTGTCAGCTGGAGTTTGCGACAGACCGCGTCGAACTTGGCGATCGAAGCTTCTTCGAGCGTGCTCGTCTCTTTTTCAAAAATGCCGCAGGAATAGGCCATAGTGGGATCCAGCATGAGCTTGTAGAGCTCGTTGCCAAGATCGTAATGAGCCGCAATATTGCGCGCGCTACCGCGCTTGCTGTTGCGATTAAGAAAGTGCAGAACGCGCATGGCAGGTTGCGTGAGGAACGACCAGCGACCATCGAGCGAGTTCATCATCTGCCGATTCGCTACGAAGAGACGGACTAGCGCGGTCAAATCGTCGCAACGCCACAGCCCATGGATATAGGCCTCTCCGGCGCCGAGCGTGCCACCGAAAGCAGCGTCGGCATACAGTTGTTCGTCCAGCACTTGCAGGGTGACGCAGACATCCAGTCGCGCAGTGCGTGCGCCGAAGTGGGTGCGAGTTCCATCAGGATCGATCAGGATCAACTCGCCATCGCGCAGCAGCGACAGTTGTGAGCGCAACAGCTGACGCCCGAGACGGGCGAGTAACGGCGCAGAGCTGCGCTTGCGATTGGGCAGCAAATCACTGGCGCGCATGTTCATGGCGTGCGTTTCTCCGGATGCACGAAGAAGGGAGTTCGTTTCCACCAAAGTCGCAGGGCCTGCCAGTAGATCAGCGCGCTGACTTTCAGTGTGATCAACGGAAAGGACCACAGCGCACGAGCGAGGTTGCCGCTCGTCATGGGTAAACGTCGCAAGGTCATCGTCGAGTCGAAATCACAACGTCCTTCGCGCCAGTTTTCCATGTGAACCTCCAGCGTTTCGCCGGGCACGCTGAAGCGCCAGTCATAACGCATGTCCATCGGCAAAAACGGCGAGACATGAAAGCCTTTGTCGAACTGCCAGCGCAGCGTCTTGGCGCCGACTCGTTCAGCCTCGGTCACCGACAGTACGTAGGAATGTCGCTCATCCCAAGGTGTGTTCGTAATTTCCGCCACAACGGTCTCCAGCTCGCGCCCGGTGGCGTCGAAGACGTAATAGAAGCTGACTGGGTTGAAGTTGTATCCGAATTGACGCAAGTGCGTCAGCAGGCGGATAGGCCCGCTCGGGCGTTTGCCTGTTTCCTGCTCGACACGATCTCGCACGGCGTCGCCTAACGGGACCGCCGGGTCACCCAGGTAATCCGCGCGACGAAACCAGGCGAGTGCCGGCCTGCTCGATGACCATAGCCAGCGGCCTTGAAACACGGTCGGTAATTCGTCGAGATCGATCAGTGTGAGGTAGATGCGATAGCGAAAATCGTTGCGCCGCGGCGCGAAGCGGCGATGTCGTAAGTGCCCGACGTAAAGGGCGCTCGCACCGCTCATGCAGTCGCGTGACGTCGCGGTTCGAGCACGGCTTGCGGAGGCTTGCGACCACCGGTGACCCTGGCGACCTCTTCCAGTGCCCAAAGCGCGCTGACGACGCCATCTTCGTGGAATCCGTAACGCCAGTAGGCACCGCAATAAAAACTACGGTGATGCCCCGAGATATCGCCGCGACGCGTCTGCGCGCGTACGGCCGACGGCGTGTACACCGGGTGATCGTAGACGTAGCGACCCAGGATCTTATCGGGGTCTATGTCGTCACGATTGAGTGTGACGAGAAAGCGTGTGCTGGAGTCGATGCTCTGCAGCACATTCATGTCGTAGGTGAGGCAGACTCGCTCCGTATCCGGGTCACGAAGGTGATAGTTCCACGCCGCGCGTGCGAGCGGCTTGCGCGGCAAGACGCGATCGTCGGTGTGCAAAATGGCTTCGTTGGGTTGGTAGGGGAAAGCGCCGAGCACGTCGCGTTCGAGATCTGTGGGTGTCTCGAGCATGCGGAGCGCTTGATCGCTGTGACACGCCATCACCACATAATCGAAGCGATCGACTTCGCCACGCGCATCGACGAGCTCGACATGTTCAGCTAGTCGACGGATTTGTTTGACCGGGGTGTTGGTACGCCCTTGAACTCGTCCGTTTTGCGCGAAAACGGCCGACATACGACGAACGTATTCACGCGAACCGCCGCTCACCGTTCGCCACACAGGTCGATCATCGATATTGAGAAAACCATGGCGATCGAAGAAGTCGACGAAAAAGCGTGCGGGAAAATTCAGCATGCCATCGCCTGTGGCCGACCAGATAGCCCGCCCCATCGGCACAATGTATTGCTCGATGAAGGGGCGCGAGTAGCGCTCGCGTTGCAGGTAGTGGCCGAGTGTCTCTGAGTGTGTCTCATCGCGCAGCAATGACTTGCAGTCACGATTGAATCGCAGGATGTCGGCGATCATCCGCAGGAACCGGGGATTCACGATATTACGCCGTTGCGCGAACAGCGAATTGATGGACGTGCCGTTGTATTCGAGTCCGCTGCGTTCGCAGCGCAGCGAAAAGCTCATGTTCGACCATTGCCACGGCACGCCGAGCTGCGTCAGCAAGGCGATAAAGTTCGGATAGGTCCAGTCGTTGAAAACGATGAAGCCGGTGTCGATCGCGTAGTGATGGCCGCCGAGCTGTACATCTTTCGTGGCCGTGTGACCGCCGAGATAATCGTTGGCCTCGTAGATCACGACCTCGTGATCGTGGCGTAGGTGCCAGGCGGTGGTGAGGCCGGCGATTCCGGAGCCGACGATGGCAATTCGGCTCATGCGTCGTAACTCAGCGTATGCGCCGCGCCGAGTGATCGCGCGCAGAGGCGGGCACGGGCTTCAGATCCCAAATGATGCCGAGCCACGACATCACCTTCAGGATGTAATAGGTGATATCGATCTCCCACCAATAAAAGCCTTGCCGGGTGGAGCTCGGGAAGTGGTGATGGTTGTTATGCCAGCCTTCACCGAGTGTCACTAGCGCGAGCAGCCAGTTATTACGACTCGTATCGCCCGTGCGATAACGCTGTTTACCGAATACGTGCGAGAGCGAGTTGATGGTGTAAGTGCCGTGATAGCAAGCCACCGTTGAAATGAAGAAGCCCCAAATCAGCATCTGTCCGCCACTCGTACCGAGGTCGGGTGCGAAATGCTGCAGTAGGACACCGAGACCGAACATGCTCGTCGCAAACGCAACCGGCACGACGATATCGAAGCGATCTAACCAACACAGCTCGGGGAATTGCAGTAGATCGCGTACGCGGCGCAAATCCGGTCTGAAACCACGAGCGGTCAAGAACCAACCCATGTGCGAGCGCAGAAAGCCGTGTTGCGCCGGTGAGTGCACATCCTCAGGCTTGTCGGAATACGCATGGTGGTGACGGTGATGTGCGGCCCACCAGACCGGTCCGCGTTGCACCGCAGTGGCGCCGATCAAACCAAAAATGAACTGACCTGCGCGCGAGGTTTTAAAAGATCGATGTGAGAAATATCGGTGATAGAAGCCGGTGATGGCGAACATCCGAATGAAGTAGGCCGCGATGGCCACTCCAACGGCAACCGGACTCCAACCGACCCAAATGACGGCCAAGCAGGCGAGGTGCATCGCGATGAATGGCAGGATGCGCGCCCATTCGATTCGATCGGGGATATCCGGGAGTGCAGCGCCATCGGTCGGGGCGACCAACGGGCCCGTATCGAACCAATTGACGAAGGCGCGAATTAGGCGTCGCCAAAGCGCGGGGGCGGGGGAGTCGTTCATCGCGGGTCAGTCCTCAAAGTTCGCCAGCCAAATTGCCAAATCCTCCTCCCCAAAGTAAACGCGCCGCGCCGAGCTTGACCTCGACGCGGCGCATTCGCTGCAAACAAAGCCGCGCTACGGTCGTCGTTAGACGAGCCCGTTCATGCGGCGCAGCGCCTCGATGCGCTCATCGAGCGGCGGATGGCTCATGAACAAGCGCTTCAAACCGCTCGGGACGCCCGAGTTGATACCGAAGGCCGCCATCTGCTCCGGCAGACCCTCAGGCTGCTGGCGTTCCTGAGCGCGCTTGAGCGCCTCGAGCGCGCCGATCATGGCCGCGGGGCTCGCGAGCACGGCACCGGCCGCATCCGCCCGGAACTCGCGCTTGCGTGAGAACCACATCACGATGGTGCTCGCCAAGATGCCGAGGAAAATTTCCGCGACGATCACCACGGCGAAGTAGGCGAAGCCGCCGCCATTTTCGTTTTTGAATACGACCTTGTCGACGAAGTTGCCGATGACGCGCGCCAAGAAAATCACGAAGGTGTTCACGATGCCTTGGATCAGCGTGAGGGTCACCATGTCACCATTGGCGACGTGACCGACTTCGTGACCGAGAACCGCTTCGACCTCTTCCTTCCGCATGCTGCGCAACAAGCCGGTGCTAACGGCGACCAGCGCCTTGTTCTTGTTCGCGCCGGTGGCGAAAGCGTTCGGTTCCGGCGAGTCGAAGATGCCGACTTCGGGCATCCCGATACCGGCTTCCTGCGACTGACGACGCACCGTATCGACGAGCCAACGCTCGGTTTCGTTGCGCGGCTGCTCGATGAGCTGCACGCCCATCATGCGCTTGGCGCTCCACTTCGACATCGCGAGCGAGATGAAGGCGCCGCCGAAGCCGAACACGGCCGCGAAGACGAGCAAGCCGTACAGGCTGCCGCCTTGGGCGGCAATGTACTGGTCGATGCCGAGCACCTTCATGACGACCGACAGCACGAGGATGACGGCAAGGTTGGTGGCAAGGAACAGCAAAATACGTTTCATACGGGTCAAGGACTCCTGTGTCTGTGTGACCGGGTTTTGCGGTCGAGGAATTGGACTCATTCCATCAACGGAGGTTCAGTCCGCGCTGCAAATTTATCCGGGTCGCGCGGCGACCGCCAGTCGACTTGAGGTCCTTTCGAGAAGCTGGGGGTCGTCCCAGCAAATTCAAGGGCTTAGGAGCCGCTTTTCTTGACGAAATCCGCGAGCGCTGCCAGCTCTGGCTCCGGCAGATAGCCAAAACCGGGCATCACGCGCCCGCTGATGTTGCCCGGTTGGCCGGGCATCCGACCCACCTTTAGGAAGGCGGTCAGGGCGGCCGTATCGCTACGGCGAACATAATCGGAGCCTGCCAAGCGTACGCCGAGTTCGGCGATGCCCTGCAGTTTGGGCCCATGACAGGCGAGGCAGTGCGTGGCGTAGAGGGCCGCCCCGTCGAGCGAGGGCGAGGCTGCCGGTTCGCTGACTTGCCGTGCGGCGTAGCCGAAAGGGGCTGGCGCCGTCACTTTCACGGGGTCCGCGGCAGCTCCGCCAAAGGAAAGCGGGATGCCGCTGGCCGAGGCGATGACGATGACGCCACCCGCCACGCCCGCCACGATGCCACCGCCCGCCACTACAGCCTTGCGTCGACCCAGCGTCGCCTTGGGCCAACTGTTGATGATCGAGATCGCGAGAATGGCCACGGCGATGAGCACACCGACGCGCATCGCAAAGAGGAGAATCTCGGGAGACCAGATGCCGCCACCTTCGAAGAGGTTCGCTAGGCCAACGGCCGTCGCGGCATCGAGATGTGCTGTGCTTGCCGCGGTCCAAATCTCTTCGATGTTGTCTTGAATGGCGGTAACGAGACTCGCGATCATCGCAAAGCCGGCTGCATAGCCCGATTGGCGCAAAACGCCGATCAGTCCTGCGGCCGTCACGATGGCGCGCGGCGGCACGTTACCCATCATCAAGGCGTTGTTTGGCGCGAAGAAGAGCGCTGAGCCCACACCCAGCAGGAGCATCGCCGGCATCAAGGCGAGTTGTCCGTGATCTGCCGAGATCGGCAGCAAAGCGATGTAGCCGAGCGCGGTCAGAACCGCGCCTGCGACGGCGAGGCGACCTGCCCCGAATCGGGCCGCGAGTTTGCCGGCCGCAGGGCTGATGAGCGTCGTCGAGACGGCGATCACGGCGAGCGTCATGCCCGTATCCCAGGCGCTGAACTCCATGGCGCTGATCAGAACCAATGGCAGTACGAAGAGTTGCACCGGCAGTGCTGCGAAGTAGGCCGTGAAGGCAACGCAGGCGCGGGTGAACTCGCGACTCTCACGAAAGAGCGAGAGGTCAATCAAGGGAAGCTTTGCCTGACCCTCATGACGGATGAATAAATACAACGCCGCGAAGCCGCCGGCGGTGATTGCCCATACCAAGAGGTCCCGATGATTGTCCTCGACCGGTAGTCGATTGAGACCAAAGAGCATGCCGAAGATCGCGAGGGTCAACAAAAACGCCCCAGCGAGATCCCAGTCTTGTTTGACCGCGCCGCGCGCCCGGTGTTTGGCGTCGGTGATCAGGAAGGAGCCCGCGATCGCGAGCAACGCCAGTGGAATGCGCGTGCCGAAGAGCGCGCGCCAATCGTACGCATCCAGAAGCCAGCCAGCGAAGATCGGTCCGAGCACGAAGCCGACGGAGTTGCCCGCTTGCATGATACCGAGCGCCTTCGTGCGTTCAGCTGCGGGGTATAGCTCGGCGGCCAAAGAAAATGTGATCGGCAGAAAAAGCGCCATCCCTGCGCCTTGCACGACGCGCAACGCAATCAGCGTTTGGATATCGGGCGCCCAGGTGCAAGCGATCATCGCCATCGAATAGATGAAGACGCCGAGTTGGAACACGCGGTCGGAGCCAATGAAAGCGGAGAGCCGCGAGGAGAGCAGCATCAAGCCGGTTGCCGAAATCAGGTAGCCGAGTGCGACCCAAACGACCACGCTCGTGCTGGTATCGAGTTTGTCGATGATGTCCGGGAAGGCGATCGGCACGAAACTCGAGTCCAGGCTCGCCAGAACGGTGGCGAGCAGCAAGGCCGACAGCACGAGACGTCGTCGCCCGAGGCTAATGGGCGGAGCGGCAGGGGCGACGGGAGGGGTCTCGGCAGACATGGGATCCTCAGGCGTACTTCACGACCGGAATGCCGAACAGCTGCTTCCAATCGGCCGCAATCAGCAAATCCATCAACTCTGACTTCTTACCTTCCTTGCGGCGCTCCATTTCATTGAGGAGCGTAATCAAGGCGTCGTCGACCTTGTCCCCAAACAAATAGCGCAGATAGGACATCGGAATACGCGGGTTCTCGGCGAAATCGCCGTTCTCGTCGAACGAAGCGGCGAGGATTGGCGGAACGTAGAACACATTGGGCTCGGTGCCGTATTCCGGATGCAGCGGCAGCGCCACTTTCCACTGATAGACGAGCTTGTGAATCGGGCCGTTCTCATCATCGAGGAAACCCACGAAGCGCAGTCGACCGGGGCATTGGCGCGCGCAGGCGGGGGCAACGCCCTGCTCGATGCGCGGAAAGCAAAAGATGCACTTGGTCGATTTCTTCGTGACGAAATTGAAGTAGACCTTTTTGTAGGGACAGGCCTGGTTACACTTACGAAAGCCTTGGCACTTGTCTTCGTCGAGAACGACGATGCCATCTTCTTCGCGCTTGTAGATGGCCTGGGTCGGGCAAGCCTTGAGGCACGCCGGATTGGTGCAGTGGTTGCAAAGGCGTGGCAAGTAGAAGTGGTAGTTGTTGGGGTAGGTGCCGGAACTGGTGTCTTCGTCCCAGTTAGCGCCGTAGCCCATATCGCCCTTTTGTTGCAGACGATCGGACTTGCCCTCGAAATACACCTCGTCGAAGTTCAGTGGCTTCTCTCCGCCATAGTCCTTCGCATCGATCAGCGGCGGCATCTGCAGTTGGCCATTTCGGAAACCGCCGTTCACCTGTTCCCAATTTTTGGGATAGCCCGGGCCGGGCTTGGTCTCGACGTTGTTGAAGAGAATATTCTCCATTCCCTCGCCGCTGGTCCACAGCGTCTTGCAGGCGACGGTGCAGCTTTGGCAGCCGATGCATTTGTTCAGATCCATTACCATCGATATCTGGCGGCCCATCGAGTTCAATCCCCCAAGCTCTGCAGTTCGACTGCAATGAAATCTTTGGTTGCGCGCAAGCTGGCTTGCAGCAACGGATGTGCCTCGCTTCGCGTGGCAACTTGGTCGGCAAGACCGCCGACCCACCAAGCGAGATGGCGTTGGCAGAAATCGCGTTGTGCGGCGCGCAGCCCTTGGACCAATGCCGCATCGGTGCTTTGCGATTCGTGCCAACTCAAAAAGTGCATGAACTCCAGCAACACCGACAAATGGTCGGGACGCCAGGCGTAGTCGTCGCCTAAGCGGTAGCCGAAGTGTTCATAAAAGCGCGCGACTTCCTCTTTGGCTGCGGCATTGGCGCCCGGCGCGAGCTCTTCGCGGATCGCAAGCGGTGGCCCGCGATCACCGACCTCGAACAAGGCGCCGTAGCTCGCGCCGACCGAAGCTGCGATCGACTCCGCGCTCTCTTCCAGATCGGCTGCTTGCGAGAGCGCGAAGAGTTCAGCGATCCGATTGCCCTCAGTGGACAGCGCTTCATCGGCCATTAGTAGACGCTCGACGATCGTCACATGATCGAGCCAAGCGGTGGCGATAGCTTGTTCGGGCGAGGCCAATAATCGCGACAGCCCGGCGTACATTTCTGCACGCGCCATCGCGACGAGCTTGGCGTCGGCGTCGGGCGTGGCGTTATCGAGAGCGGCGTTCATTCGCAACTTAGGCGATGCGGACTTTGGCTGCGGTCACTTTGCCGCGCGAGTGCAGCTTGAAGTTGCAGGTGAAGTCGCGATAAGTCTGGTTCGGTGCGTAGGCGAGCACTCTGTAGCCAAGGTGCCCGTAATCGCCTGCGACCGAAGTGGGTTTGACGAGCCCCGCCGTCGGGATCACGGCCGCAAAGTTTTGTCGACCGCGGAACATCGTCGGATCCCAGCCGTGATACATGTAGATGGTCCCGGGCATGATGCCCGCAGATAAGTGCGCCATGCAGATGAAGCTGCCACCGTCGTTGAAGACCTCGATCAAGTCGCCGTCGCGTACGTTGCGTGCGGCTGCATCGTCGGGATTGACGTAAATATCCGGTTCACCACGCTGCAAGGACACGAGGAACGAGTCGTCACGCCACATGCTATGGATGCCGTGACGCGCATGCCCCATCGTCATCTGCAGGGGATAGCCTTTTTGCTTCAATGGCGGGTGATAAACCGGCAGCGCTTCGTCGAACTTCAGGAACCACTCGTGATCGATGTAGAACTGCTGTCGTCCGGTCAATGTTTCGTACGGACGTTTCTCATGTACCGACTCGGCGATATCGGCGTGGAAGGGGCTTTCGTCCGAGTTCCACACCGTGCTGCCGCGTGACTCATCGACGCGCACGATGCCTTTGGCTGCCAATTCCGCGAAGCTCATCTTGGGGATGCCGGGGGTTGCGTTGATGATGAATTGCACGATGTCGCGCGAATCTTTGATCGCACCATCCATCGTGTAGAGTTCTAGCGTGCGCTTGAGATCGCGGCGGAAGGTGCGCCCATCGACATCGTCTTTGATCGCGGCTGTGCCTTTCTCGCGAGCGATGGCGCTAATCGCCGCAGAGACGCGACGCAGGGCTTCGAAGTCATCGACCGCTTCACCCAATGGTTTGACGGCTCGATCGAGCACCTGTACGTACGGGTGGCGCGATTGCAGCATGATGTCTGCACGCTCGTAGTGGTGCGCGATCGGCAGCACGATGTCCGCATGGTGCATGGTGATGCCCGCATCGGGCACCAGCGCGACGATCATCTCGAGTTTCTCGAAGGCTTCCGTGCGCCAGCGGTTGCCCGATGCACGCCAGTTGGCGCCGTTCTCGCCGGCGAAGATGCCCATCTTCCAGCCGTTTTTACCGTACTGCGGGAACCAGTCTTCTTTCAGGCTGTGCTGATAGTGTGAGTCGAACTCATCGGCGAGTTTCTTGCCGTAGATCTTCTCGTTGAGTTGCTTCATCTTGCCGTGGTCGTAGTCCCACAGCGTTGACGCCACGATGCGTGAGGCCGCGCCGACGCCGGCGAAGGCGAATGAGGTGATGCCGCGCGACTTGGGGCCGTTGGCCATCTGCACGCCACCGCCTTCGTGACCGGTTGCTCCGGTCAGTGCGCAGAGCAACACCATGGCGCGCTGCAGGATATCTCCGTGCAACCACTTGCAGGCGGAAAACCCGGCATAAATCATCGCTTGCTTACCGGCTTTCGCAAATTCGCGAGCCACGGTACGCATGGCATTCGGATTGAGTCCGGTCTCGGCGGACATGTTCTCTGGGCTGTGATCCGCTGCGCGTTTTTTGAGTAGCGCGAACACCGTCGTGACCGTCACTTTCCCGGTACGTGTTTGCACCGTCCATCGACCTTCGAGTGCAGGCTCGATATCGCCTAGCGCAATCGTTTCGAATTTGCGGCGTCGACGTCCGACCGGCGCTTCGGCAGCACCAGTTCCCGGTGCTTGCACCATTCGACGGGTTTTTTGATCCCAGAGGTAGAAGACGTTCTCACGCACTGCGAGCATGTCGACGAGATTCAGATCTTCCGCGCGCAGGAATTCGCCGTTGTCCTCGCGCACGAGGAACGGCAGATCCGTCTGCTCGCGGATGTAGGCTGCGTCGTAGAGCTTCTCTTCGATGATGGTGTGGACCATCGCCATCGCGAGTGCCGTGTCGGTGCCGGGCTTGATGTTCAACCACTTCGACGAGTGCATCGCCGTCGGCGTGAACTCCGGTGAAATCGTGACGACTTCGGTGCCGTTGTATTTGGCTTCCCAAAAGAAATGCGCATCGGGGATTCGGGTCACGGCGGGATTCGCCATCCAAACGAGTACGCACTTCGACTTGTAAACGGCGGCCATGGTGTCACCCAAGTAGGTGAGACCGGTCGTCATATAAAAGCCGGTGGGTAGATCGCCGACGCCCGAATAAAACTCGGGGACGGTCACGCCCGTGATGTTCGAAAACCGCGCGAGCGCGGAATAGGACGCCATCTTCACCGCGAGCTGCGTGCCGCTACCCAAGGTGATCGAATCTGGTCCGTGCTTGACGGCAACGTCGATGAATTTTTCGGCGATTTCGCGAGTGGCTTGATCCCAGGAAATGCGTTGCCACTTACCTTCGCCACGCTTGCCGACGCGTTTCATCGGGTACAACACGCGCTGCTTGCCGTACATATACCGGGCATGTCGCAGGCCCTTGTTGCAACCACGCGGTCCGTAATCCGGTACATCCGGCGTGCCCGAGCGCTCGTACTCGGCTTGTTGCTCTTCGCGCCACACGACGCCGTTACGAATGTAGACGTTGAAGGCGCAGGTGCCGGCGCAGTTGGTGCCGTGTGTGCCGTGCGCCACGCGATCCCAAGTCCATTTCTTGCGCCACACGTCTTCGATGCGTCGATAGGGGCGCGTCAATGCATCGGCCATGGCGGCACCGTGTTGCAACGCCAGAGCGGCGCTGGCGAGTGCGGTGTGAGCGAGGAATTGACGACGGTTGACGGACATAGAACCCCCAAACCGAAGGCTAGTGCAGGGGTGCCGCCTCGTTGAGGATGTGGGGTCGCGCGCGCCGCAGCGCGGTCACTCAGCCGAGTGCGACTCCGAGCCAGTGACCGACCAGCCATGCGATGACGCCGGCGCCACCGCCGATCGCCACCATGCGCGCAGCACCAAGCCAGGCGTTGCGTCCTGTGAAGAGACTGATCAACAAGCCGACGGCTGCTAGTGCGATGGCGGTGATGCCGACCGTCCATGTCATCACAGAACCTGCCGGCAGTCCGACCAAGAAGGGCACCAAAGGAATGACAGCGCCCACCGCGAAAGCCATGAACGAGGATGAGGCTGCGCCAATGGGCGAGCCGAGATCATCCGGGTTGAGTCCCAACTCTTCGCGCGCCAGCACATCAAGGGCTTGGTCCGGATTAGCGAGTAAAGATCGAGCGAAAGCGCGTGCTTGCTCAAGATTCATCCCGCGAGCTTCGTAGATCAACGCGAGCTCTTCCGCTTCTTCCTCGGGATATTCAGCAAGTTCTTCTTTCTCGAGAGCGATCTGATATTCGTACATATCGCGCTGCGAGCGCACCGAGACGTATTCACCGGCTGCCATGGACAAGGCGCCCGAGAGCAGGCCAGCAGTTCCTGTCATCAGCACGATTGAGGGGGCAGCACCTGAACCCGCCACGCCCATGACGAGTGCGGCATTCGAGACTAAGCCGTCATTGATGCCAAAGACGGTGGCGCGCAAATTGCCGCCGGAGACACTGCGATGCCGCTCGCCAACTTGCGAGACGGACGTGGGCATCACATGGCCTGGAGCGCTGGTCGCCGTATAAACCGACAAGCCGCGCAGCTTCATCGCTGCGAGCACGTGCCGCGCACCGCGCGGACCTATCCGAGTGACGAGTGCCGCAACCACGCGCGCGCGCATCGAAGGGGAAAATTCAAACCGACGCGCGGGTTGTAGTGCTTCCCACTTGCGGGCTTGATCCTCGGCGGCTTCACCGAGTTTGCGAAACAGCTGGCTCTTCAGCGGGTCGGATTCGCATTCCGCAACCCGCCGATAGAGCCAAGCTGACTCTTTCTCGTGGTACCAGCTGTCGAGGCCGTCACTCACGAGAGGGACTTACCGGTCACGACCGTCGTCGTCTTCCCAGTCGTCATCCTCATCTTCGTCCTCGTCCCAATCGTCGTCATCCTCGTCTTCTTCTTCCTCTTCGTCCTCGTCCCAGTCTTCGTCGTCCTCATCATCTTCATCCGACCAGCCTTCCGGCTCATCGGTCAGTTCGAGGTCGAGTTCATGCCACTCTTCGAGATCGAGTTCTTCGATCTCGCCATCGAGATATTCGATCTCGACGATCTCGGCATCCTCATCGACGGACAGGACGCGAAAGGTCTCTTCCTCTTCGACATTCTCGTACCACTGGCCCTTGACGGGTTCGTTGTCTCTGCTCACGGAAATCACCTCGGCGCGGAGGAAGTGGATCTGGTTTGCGGATTTTACTTCGAGTCTCAACTATAGTGCCACGCGATCAGGAGCCCTCCATGGCCGTTCGTTCCCAAAACGCATCGTCCGCTTCGCCCTTGACGCGCGCTCGCCGTGTGGTCATCAAGGTTGGATCGGCGTTGCTTGTCGATTCGGCCACCGGTCGTCTCAATCGCGCGTGGCTGGAGACGCTGGTTGCGGATGTCGTGCGGTTACGAAAACAGGGCAAAGAGGTTGTGCTCGTTTCATCGGGCGCCATTGCCCTCGGTCGTCGACACCTGGGTTTGCCCAAGGGGCCATTGCGACTCGAGGAGAGCCAGGCCGCGGCCGCTGTCGGGCAGATTCGCTTGGCCCACGCGTATAAGGAATTGCTCGAGCAGTCCGATCTGCCAGTCGCGCAGATTCTGTTGACGTTAGAGGACAGCGAGCAACGGCGTCGCTATCTCAACGCCCGTGCCACACTCAATGCCTTGCTCGAGCGCGGCGCCGTACCCGTCATCAACGAGAACGACACGGTGGCGACGGCGGAAATTCGCTACGGTGATAACGATCGTTTGGCCGCTCGCGTCGCGCAGATGATCAGTGCCGATTGCGTTTTGTTGCTATCGGATATCGACGGGCTCTACACCGCAGATCCCAATCGCGATACGTCGGCCGAGTTCATTCCCTTAGTGCGCGAGATCACACCGGCGATCGAGGCGATGGCCGGGGGCTCGGCCTCTGAGGTCGGCAGCGGTGGAATGACGACCAAGATCGTGGCCGCCAAGATTGCGGTGGCGGCAGGTGCTCATTTTTGTATCGCCGCGGGCGCACCTCGGCATCCGGTTCGACGTATCGAGCAGGGTGCCCGCTGCACTTGGTTTCGACCGACGGCGACTCCGGTGGCCGCGCGCAAACAATGGATTGCAGGTGCCTTGAAACCGGTGGGCGCCTTGATCATCGATTCGGGCGCCGAGCGCGCTCTGCGCTCGGGTAAGAGCTTGCTACCCGCGGGTGTCACGGCGCTGCGTGGTCGATTCGAGCGCGGCGATACCGTGAGCGTGCAGAACATGGAAGGTCGTGAGGTCGCGCGCGGCATCGTGGCCTACTCCGATGCCGATGCGGCACGCATCATCGGACGACGCAGCGCCGACATTCCAGCGATCCTGGGTTTCACCGGGCGTGATGAACTCATTCACCGCGACGATTTGGTATTGCCATGACCACGACGACACCGAATGCCGATTTGGCAGCGATGATGACCGCACTCGGTGAGGCGGCTTTAGCGTCGCAGCCTTTGCTCGCAGCCGCCACGCGTGAGCAGAAAGATGCTGCATTGATGGCGGCAGCGGCCGAGTTACGTCATCGCGCGACGCAGATCCTCGCCGCCAATGCCCAAGACATGCAGGCGGCTGAAGAGAAAAATCTCAGTGCGGCGATGCTTGATCGGTTGCGTCTCGATAAGGCGCGCGTCGAAGCGATGGCGCGCGGACTCGAAGAGATTGCGCGCCTGCCGGACCCGGTCGGACGCGTGCTCGCAGAGTGGGACCGACCCAATGGTTTGCGCATCGCGCGTGTCGCGGTACCGCTTGGCGTGATCGGCATCATTTATGAGAGTCGACCGAATGTCACAGCTGACGCCGGTGCGTTGTGCTTGAAGTCTGGAAACGCCGTCATTTTGCGAGGTGGGTCCGAGAGCGCGCACTCAAGTGCGGCGATCCACGCCGCGTTGGTGACTGGCCTCAAGGCGGCTGGCTTGCCCGAGGCTGCAATCCAGCTGGTACCGATCACTGATCGAGCGGCCGTGGGCTATCTGCTGTCGTCGATGACGGACTACATCGATGTCATCGTGCCGCGCGGCGGTAAGAGTCTCGTCGCCAGGGTGCAGCAAGAGGCGCGGGTACCCGTGATCGGACATCTCGATGGCAATTGCCACGTCTATGTCGATCGCGATGCCGACCTCCCGATGGCTATTGCGATTATTTTGAACGCGAAGTTGCGACGCACGGGTGTCTGTGGTTCGGCTGAGACCTTGCTGGTGGATCAGGCGGTCGTTCAGACGCATCTCGCACCGCTCGTGCAGGCGCTGCTCGATGCGGGCTGCGAGGTGCGCGGTGATGAGCAGGTTCAGCGAGTCGATCCTCGCGTGCGAGTGGCCACCGTGCAGGATTGGTCGACCGAATATCTCGATGCCATCATCGCCGTGCGAGTAGTCGATGGTGTGGAGGCTGCGATCGAACATATCGGGCGCTACGGTTCATCTCATACCGAGTCCATCGTTACGGCCAATGCAGCAACGGCCGAGCGTTTTTTGAGCACGGTTGATAGCGCCATCGTTTTGCACAATGCGTCGACGCAATTTGCCGATGGTGGCGAGTTCGGGATGGGTGCCGAAATTGGTATTTCGACCGATCGCTTCCATGCGCGCGGTCCGGTCGGTGTCGAGCAGTTGACGAGCTACAAATACGTCGTGCGTGGCGCGGGTCAGATCAGACCCTGAGCACCACCGCGCAGCGAGTAGACCTCTTTTACGCCGCGATCGCGTAACGTGAGACACGTCGCGAGACTGCGTTTGCCGCGACTGCAAATCAGTAGATAGCGTCCGTCGCCGGGTAAGTTGCGTCCACCAAGAATCTCTTGCATCGGAATGGCGAGCGTTTTCGTCATCGATAATCGCCCTTGCGGCAAAGGCGAACGAGTGATCTCGTCGGCATCGCGGATGTCGATGATGACAAGTTCATCGACGAGTGCAGTATCGAGATCCGGGTACTCTATCTCTTCGGTAGACGGCTCTGGGATGGCGTTGGCAGCAACGCGTTCACAACGAGTCTCACAGACGGGCGCGCGTTTTGCTTTGATACGGCGCACAGCGAGCGTCAGCAGATCGATCAAAACGAGTGCATCGCGCAAGCTGCCCGGCAGCGCGAGCAAATATTTGAGTGCTTCGAGTGCTTGCAAGCTACCGAGCACGCCGGGAACGGGTCCGAGCACGCCCGCTTCAGCGCAATTGCCCACCAATCCGTCGCGCGTCGCCTCGGGCCATACACAACGCAGGCAACTCGTGCCGCGCGCAGGATCAACGAGCTGTAACTGGCCTTCGTACTGATGAACGCTTGCCAGGATCACTGGCTTACCGAGTCGGTGCGCCAGATCGTTGAGCAAAAACTTGGTGCTGAAATTATCCGTGCAATCGAGGATGAGATCGCAGCCGTCGAGCAGGGATTCTGCAGAGTTCGCTGTGAGCCGCTCGGTGTGAGCGGTGACCTTCACGTGAGGATTCAACGCCTGGACGCGAGCCGCTGCCAAAGCCGCTTTCATTTCGCCGCAGTCGGCAAGGGCATACCAGGTTTGTCGATGTAGGTTCGATGCTTCGAGTCGATCGCCGTCGACGATGACGAGTTCGCCGATGCCGGCACCCGCCAAGTATTGCAATACGGGTACGCCGAGGCCGCCTGCGCCAATCACCCCAACTCGCGCTGACTGAAGTCGCCGCTGACCCTCAACGCCCACCTCGGGCAGCGCCATTTGACGCGAATAGTCTGGCGTCTGCACGTGTTCGTGTTGGTGAGCATGTTCATGATCATGATCATGTTTATGTTCACGTTCATTGTCATGCGTATGGTGATGATCCTGTGCGCAGCGCTCACAGTTCACCCAGCCAGAATCGCCATCGACATAGTGTTCCTTTTTCCAAATCGGAACTCGATGTTTGACTTCGTCGATGATGTAGCGACAGGCACGAAAAGCCTCATCGCGATGCGGTGCGCTGACGCCAACCCAGACTGCGATCTCGCCGAGCGGAAGATCACCGATGCGATGTACGCAGCGCGCGTTGGTCACACCGAATTTCACGCGTGCTTCTTCGATGATGCGCGCACCCTCTCGAACAGCGAGAGTTTCGAAGGCCTCGTATTCGAGGCGGCGCACTTCGCGACCTTCATTGAGATTGCGCACCCAACCTTCGAACGCGGCATAACCGCCGCAGGCGGGATCTTCCAGCGATCGCCGCAGGGCGTGGGCGTCGAGATTCGTTGAGCTGAACTCGAAGTCCGCCATCGGCAAGTTAGCCCCCTGCGACGGGCGGGATGAACACCACCGAGTCACCCGAGATCAGTGGTTGCTCCCAGGACCCGAACTCTTCATTGACGGCAACGCGTAGCGAGCTTCGATCGAGCGTAAAGGCATATCGGGCGCGTAGTTCGTCGTACAGTTCACCCGGGTTGCGCGCGCTCGTGTCGATCTGTTCTTCGCGGCGACCTGACTGCTCACGCAGGATCGCGAAATATTGAACACGCACCGCGCGTTGTTGTCGTGAACGGTCTGGTGCCAGTTGATCCATGGTTTGCCAATATTCGGCGCCTGAGTTGACGTTGTCGAGAGCGTGACCGCTCGCGAGATCGAACAGCGCCACATCGTGGTTCAGAAGGAATTTGCGTGGACAGCGTCCGCCGCCTGCGGCATATGCCGCGAGCGCAGGCGCTGAGGCAGGTTCATAGATGGCGCAGAGCGGCTCGGGTAGTCCGTCACTGCTAGATTTGAATGCCGTCGCGAGCCGGTTTCGGTCACGCTGTTCGAGCAGTTGTTTCAAGGTCTCTGCATCGAGTCTCGGCAGATCGCACGCGACGACGAGCCATGCCACGGTCGGCGTGTGGGCTTGGGCAGCTAAGATGCCTGCCAGAGGTCCTAGATCGGAGTCACGATCGACGATCTGAGCATAGCGGGCGCGCAGGGGATCGTTTTTTTGATCGACCCGCACCGACACGAAACGCTCGCTGCAGAACGGTTCGAGCAACTCCATGGTTCGTTCGAGCTGGCTACGGCCATGATAGACAAGGCTCGCTTTGTCGCGGTGCATACGCGAGCTGCGACCGCCGGCAAGGACGAGACCAAAAATCGTGGATGCCGTCATCGTCGTCGAAAGTCACGCTTGCCGCCGCGCTTGGCAAGCAGGCGTACGGGGCCGATACGGATATCGTGCGATAGCGCTTTACACATGTCGTAAATCGTCAGCGCAGCCACCGTCACGCCCGTCATCGCCTCCATCTCGACACCCGTACGGTGGGTTGTACGAACGGTGCAGCGGATACGCACAAGACCCTTTTGATCTAAGTCGATATCGACGTCGCAGTGGTCGATCGGCAGCGGGTGACAGAAGGGGATGAGCTCGTGGGTGCGCTTCACCGCTTGCACGGCGGCGATGATCGCCGTGTCGAACACCGGTCCTTTGTGCGTTCGATGCCCGCTGGCGATGAGCGCCTTGGCCACCGCTTTCGGCAGCTTGACGACCGCCTCGGCGGAGGCCTCCCGGGCAGAGTTGGATTTGTCACTGACATCGACCATGGTCGGTCGGTTTTCGGCATTGAGATGGGTGAGGCCGCTGCGTGCAGTTTTTTTCTTTGAGCGTGTCGTTGCCATGATTATCCGCCTACGTGGAACATTTCCACCTTGTGCTCGGCGCGCGAGCGCAACTCGGCTCGCTGCTCGCTGTAACGGTCGCGTCTATTGCCCCAAATGCCGCCAAGAAGAGTCGCGAGTTCCTCATCGCTTGCGCCTTCGCGCAAGGGTGTTCGCAGATCGGTACCGACGGTGGCGAAAAGGCAGGTGTACAACTTGCCGTCCGAGGCGAGGCGGGCCCTCGAGCAACTTCCACAGAAGGGTTGGGATACAGATGAGATGAACCCGATCTCACCGGCACCATCAGCAAAGGCGCGTCTCTCAGCGACTTCGCCGGAATAGTTGGAGGGTAGCGGCGCCAGTGGCCAGCGCGCATGGATACGAGCGGCGAGTTCGGCCGAAGGAACCACCAAAGACTCTTGCCATTGATTGCGATTGCCGACGTCCATGAACTCGATCAGACGCACGATCACACCCGTGCCGCGAAAATGGTCGATGAGATCGAGCACGGTGTGATCGTTGATGCCGCGTTGTACGACCGTGTTGATCTTGATGGGCGTAAGGCCCGCTGCACGCGCAGCTTCGATGCCTTCGAGCACCTGCGCGACACCGTCGTAGCCGCCACTCATGGCGGCGAATACCGTCGGGTCGAGACTATCGAGACTCACGGTAATGCGCGAGAGCCCGGCCGCCTTCAGTTCGGTCGCATATTTTGCGAGCAAGATCCCGTTGGTGGTTAGGGCGATGTCCTCGATGCCCTCGATCGCCCCGAGATCACCGATGAGCTCGGGGAGATTCGGTCGCAGCAAGGGCTCGCCGCCGGTGATGCGAATCTTGCGTAAACCGAGGCTCGCTGCCACTCGTGTGACGCGCAAAATTTCGTCAAAAGAAAGCCGCTCCTTGGAGCCTAAGAACCGATAGCCATCGTGGAAGACGCTTTGCGGCATGCAATAAGGGCAGCGGAAATTGCATCGGTCCATCACCGAGATGCGCAAGTCCCGCAGCGGTCTCTGCAAACGGTCACGCGGTTCGGCGTTATTCAGGAGCGTCATCATCATTCGTTACCAACGATAAACGCGAGTGACAAACCCTTTCGGATATTCATTAGGTCCCGGAGGCAACTCGACGAAGCCATCGGTCGCGCTGAGCGCCGCGTAATCGCCTGATCCGTTGGTGGGGCGTGGTGCTGCCCACGGACGACCCCATTCATCGATACTGATTGCCACTGGCATGAAGTAGGTGAGTGCCGGTGTGACGGTCACACTTTCGGCGAGCGCGATTTTTTCGACCACTCTCGTCGACTCGCCCATGGCCGTGTAGAGACCCGGTATGACATAGCGCGCGAGGCACACCAACGTCGAGACGGGGTTGCCCGGTAGCGCGAAGACGGCGGTGCCCGAGGGGGCGATGCCGAACCACATCGGTTTGCCTGGGCGTTGCGATACCTTGTGAAAAATTTCGCGCACGCCAAGATCTGCGAGTGCTTGTGGGACGAGGTCAAACTTACCCATCGACACACCGCCCGAGAGGATCACGACGTCATGGGTATCGAGTTGCACGCGCAGACGTCGCCGCAGCGTATCGAGATCATCGGGTAGATGATCATCGGCGATGCGCTGGAAGCCGCGGCGACGCAGCGCAGCAACGATGCCGTAAACATTGGAGCGTCGAATTTGATGCGGCTCGATGGGATCGCCAGGTTCGATCAGCTCGTTACCCGTTGAGATCACGCTTATCGTCGGTTCGGCACTGACGCGGATACGTGCCATGCCAGCACCTGCGGCGATGGCGATTTCAGGTGCGCCGAGTCGAATGCCCGCATGCAACAGGGCGGTGCCTTGAAGGCAATCAGAGCCGCGCGAGTGTACGTTGGCACGAGAGGTCGCTCTGACGCCCTCCGACAACGTGGCTCTCCCATTCTCGATGCGGATCTGCTCGACCGGAATGACCGCATCGCAGCCCTTCGGCAATACGGCGCCAGTCATGATTTCGATTGCGTGCTGCGCGCTCGAGAGGTCGAGTGGTGTTTCGCCCGCCGCTTGCACGCCTTGGATCAGAAACTCGCGTCGTCCGGCTGCAAGGGCAGTACTGTCGATCGCAATGCCATCCATCGACACTCGATCGAACGGCGGGTGGTCACGTTCGGCGTAGATGTTCTCGCGCAGCACAGCACCCACGCATTGCACGAGAGGCAACGACTCGATCGGCAGACAGGTTAACTGCTGCTCGATCAGGTGTTCGGCTTGCGAAGGAGAGATCATGCCGGGAGTGTATCCCGGCACGTATCTACGGCAACCCGCCCTGTGGCGGAAGCCGTTACTTCTTGGCGTTCTTTTCCTTGTAGACGCGGATCTGCGCGTTCAGGCGATCCGCCCACGACTGGGCGTCATCGACGGCGGCATTCTGCTTCTGCGCCAAAATCTTCAAGCGTTCGTTCTTCTGCTCTTCGGTGAGTTCCGGGTTGGCAGCAACAGCGGCGTTGTGCTCGGATTCGAGGCAGCTCTGATAGGCGGTAATGTCCGCATCGAAAGCCTTGACGGCTTTCTGAGCAGCCAGCATTTCCTCGAGCTTGGCAGTGCCGCCATCGGGAATGGCAGCCGGTGCTTTCGGATAGGTGCAAGCGGCGTAAGCGGGAGCCACCGACAAAGCGGCAGCGATGGCGAGCGAAACGATCGTCTTCATGATGTAGGACCCCTCGGCGACCCCGCGCCGGACGCGATCGATTTTAAGGACTCATCGCGACAGGTGCTAGACTGCGCACACGCGCCCGTAGCTCAGTTGGATAGAGCATCAGGCTTCGAACCTGAGGGTCGGGAGTTCGAATCTCTCCGGGCGCGCCATTTTTCTTGCCAGGCTTGCACGCTTCGGGAGACGCATGGGACGGTTCATCCGTCGGCAATTTGCCTTGTTCTGGCTGGGGCTCGCCTCGCTGGGTCTTTCGGTATCCCCGGGTACCGCCGTCGCGGCCGAGCGTATTCTGCATCGGGTCGGCACCGACGATCCGGCGACGGTTGATCCCCATAAGGTCTCCTTACCGGGCGAGCAGTTGATCGTGCTCGATCTGTTCATGGGTTTGACGACCCCCGGCATGAACGGACGGCCGATGCCGGGCAGCGCCGAGTCTTGGACGGTGAGCGCAGACGGTAAGACCTACACCTTCAAATTGCGCCCGAATACGCGCTGGTCTGACGGACGACCTTTGACGGCGGCGGACTGGGTGTGGTCGTTCCAGCGAATGCTGGATCCGAAAACGGCTTTCCCGTTGGCCTCTAGACTCTTCCCGATCAAAAACGCGCGCGCCGTTGCGACCGGTGCGATGCCGGTCGATCGCTTGGCCGTGCGAGCAGTCGGAGCCGACACCTTGGTGGTCGAGCTCGAGAATCCAACACCGTATTTCACCGACGTCATCATGTCTTCCGCCATGCCGGCGCCTCGGCACGTGATCGAAAAACACGGTTCGGCGTGGTTGCGACCAACCCACTTCGTGGGTAACGGCGCCTTCGTTTTGAAAGACTGGCGACCCAACGCGCATGTGGAGTTGGTGCGTAACCCGAACTTCTGGGGTGCATCCCGAGTGCGTCTCGATGGCGTCTTTCATTATCCGCTCGGCAATCCCGCCACTTTGGTGCGACGATTCGATGCAGGCGAACTCGATCTCATCTTGGTTGTGCCACCCGAGCGCACGGCAGAGCTGCGTCAGCGGCACGGTGAGTCGCTGCGTTTGGGCCGCGGCATCGCCAACGAGGTCGTGGTGTTCAATGTCAAGCGTGGGCCTACGGCCGATGTGCGCGTGCGGCGCGCGCTCGCCATGTTGATCGAGCGTGAGGTGATCGCGCGCAATATCATTGGTTTCCCCGGTGTTGAGGCTTATTCCTTCGTTCCGCCGGGCGTCCTTAACTACAGCGCTGCCGCGACGCCCGACTTTGCCAAGTGGCCCGAGTCGCGTCGACTTGCCGAGGCGCGCAAGCTATTGACGGCGGCAGGCTACGGTCCGGGCAAGCCTTTGAGCTTGAGGCTGGCGTTCCCGAGCACCGATCTCAATCGCAAAGTGGCCGTCGCCATCGGTGCGATGTGGTCTCGAGTGGGTGTCAAGGTGGAGTTGCAGTCCAAAGAAACGAAAGCGCTATTCGCCGACGTCGGCGTTGGCAATTTCGACAGCGCACGTTCGGTATGGCTGGCCGCGGCGAGCGATCCGCACGCATACCTCGAGCGCTTGCTGTCAGCGGGGTCGGCCGTCGGCGTCAACACGTCTGGCTATGCTAACCCCTCTTTCGATGCGCTACTGGCCGAGGCGTCGGCCGAAGTCGACATCGAACGACGCGCGGCGAAACTGCGCGAGGCGGAGACCTTGGCACTCGCCGATATGCCTGTTGCCCCGGTTTATTATTTGGTCGGTCGTCGCCTGGTCTCGAAGCGCGTGCAAGGCTTCGGTGACAATCCTCGCGGTTTGTATCCGAGTTGGTTGATGACGGTCACACCTCGCTGACGGAGTGCAGCTCGATGAGTACGCAGACTTTGTATACCCCCAATCGTGACGAGCTCGCGAGGCAGGAATTCGTCCTGAGTCTCAAATTGCTTGCCAATGGGCGCGCACAGCAGCGTGTACGAGATTCGTACCGCGCCGAGGTTTTACCGACGATCGCCTCGACTCAGGCTGCGGCGCCAACGCATCGCCGTGAGGTCGCGGTGCCACTCGCGCAGCGTAGCGAGTTCAAGCTCTGGGCTGTGTTGACTCATCACTCGCAGACGATGATGTGGGATGCGATCGAACACACGGTTGCTCGCGTACTGCCCGAGGTCGAGCGTCGATACGCGGCGTTGCGATCCTCATCTGCGAGCTGTGGTTCTTTGACACTCAACCCGGGGTTAGCCGTTCCGCCGCCCATCGGCAACACGGAGATCCACAGGCAGCCCGGCGGTTTCGTGGGTCGTACCGATATCGAAGATGTGTCACCGGGCCTGCGTTATTTTGGTGCCTCCGCTATCTATGCGGTCGGCAAGGGTCAAAAAAATGCAACGGGAGATGGGCGAGCAGCACCCTTACTCCATCAGTTGCAGGAGCGATTCGGAGCGCTCGCGCCACGCCGTATCTTGGATCTCGGTTGTGGCATCGGCGTGCATTCGCAAGCGATCGCTCGTGCGTTCCCTGATGCCGAGTATCACGGGGTGGATGTGGCGGCCGGATTGCTGCGCGTCGGTCATTTGATGGCCGAAGAGCGCGGTGTGCCCATCCACTTTCATCAGCAAGATGCCGCTAAGACCTCATTCGAGTCGGGTAGCTTCGATCTCGTGCTGTCGAATATTTTGTTTCACGAGACCAACTCGGCGCGCTTACCGCAGATCTTGCGCGAGTGTCGACGTCTGCTGCGACCAGGCGGGGCGATGCTGCATCTTGATGTGCCAACGCAGGTCACTCGTCTCGATTTCGACGACCAGGTGATGAACGACTGGCAGGTCCGATGGAACGGAGAACCGTTCTGGACGGGTTTCGCCGAGCGCGACATGCTCGAGGAGATCGTCGCTGCCGGTTTCGATCGCGAGCGCAGCTTCGCAACGCACGTCAGTGCGCACGGCGGCACTAGCTACGTTTTCGGTGCAAGCGCCTGAGGCTACTCGCCCGTCTCGATGAGCTCGATCAACTCGCCTGCAGGACCGCGCAGCGTGCCGGCGCGTTTTCCCTGATAAGCCAAGCCTTCATGGCGAGTCGGCGGCGCAAGCCACTCGACTTGCAGTGAATCGAGATTCGCGACCGCAAACGTCGTCGACACGATTCCCGGTGGTAACTGGCCGGGTTCCGTCGGTCGTGCTCGAGTGCGACTCGAGTAACCGTCAAACTCAATCAGGTTACCGCGTTCGGCCAAACGTGCCGTTGCGAGCGGGGTGAGCTCGCCGTCGGCGAGTTGTTGAGCTCGCTTGATCACACCAACTGACAGCATCCGTGCCGGGTTGCGGACGAGGTTGAAGCGGCTCGAATAGAAATCGAGCAAGGCGTCGATGTCGGGACCACCGACGACCATGATGAAGATGCGACCGACCGGACCACCCGGTGGCGGGAGGATGGATTTGCTTCGATCGCCGGTTTCTGCGGTTAAGTAAAGAACCTCACCACTCGGGCCGACGACCTGAAAGGCTTTGATGGTCGGAAAAGCGCCAAGCGGTGCGGGTTCGCCGATGACGCGAAACGGCGAGTCGCGCAGTTGTTCGCGCAGTGCCACCGGATCATCAATGATGATCTCGATGCCGTTCCAACCCCAGCTCGTCAGCGGTAGCAGATCCGCCGGTGGCGCCTTACCTTCAATGACGCGAATGAAGACATTGGGTGAGGGCTCGGAACTCAGCAGCAGGTAACGTTTACCTGCTGCGCCCGGCGCTGCCCACGCCTTGGCCAGCTCGGCGCTGATCGTGCCGCGCTCACGCACCTGATAGCCCAGCCAACGCGAATAGTCGCGTTCGACGCTCGCTAAGTCGGGTGAGGTGAACGTGGCCATCGTGATGCGCTTCAAGCCCGGACCTTCCGCGCGTGCAGGGCTGATATCGAAGCAGATCAGCGTTGCAACCAACGCCAGCACACTGCGAAGGATGGATCGACGGTGAGTGAGGATTCTGCTGTTCATAGTGAATGCTTTCGCTGTGACGGCTTGCGCTCGGGTGTAGGGCGGATCGTCCTGTACATGGAATCCTACCAACACGAGGCTATGATGCGCAGCGTTTGCAGCTAACATCGGTCTTCGCGTGACTACTCCTTACCCACACTTGTTCTCGCCACTGCGTTTGCGCCATGTGACGTTGCGTAACCGGCTGGTGCACGCGTCGATGTCGACCCGCTACGTGGCCGGTGGCAGGGTGACCGACAAGCTCATCACCTATCACGCCAATCGCGCGCGTGGTGGCGCCTCCATGCTCGTTACCGAGCCACTGAATTTGTTGCCACGCCAACGCAACTTGCAGAAAGTCATGGTGCTGGATCCGGATAATCGTTCGGGTCTCGCGCGCTGGGCGGCAGCCGTACGCGCGCATGACTCCCACCTGATGGCGCAGATTCAGGATCCGGGTCGCGGTCGGCATCAACCGGGTCGATCTCACGATGCGATCGGGCCGTCACCTTTGCCGGATGACTTGAGTTGGACGGTTCCGCATGCGCTCGAGACTCACGAAGTCGAAGCGCTGATTCGCGACTTCGCGGATGCCGCGCTCATCTTGCGCGATGCCGGATTCTCGGGAGTCGAGATCTCTGCAGGTCACGGTCATTTGTTCCATCAGTTTTTAGCGGCTCGATCCAATATCCGTCGTGATCGCTTCGGCGGTGATCTCGAGGGGCGAGCGCGCTTGCTGACCGAGTTGTGTTCAGCGCTGCGTGCACGCTGCGGCGATGAGTTTTTGATCGGCGTGAAATTGCCAGGCGAGGATGGGATGCCAGATGGCATCGATCTCGATACCGCCGCAGCCATCACCCGTCTGATCCATGCGACCGGTGTGGCCGACTATCTCACCTGGTGTTGGGGTGCGCATTCGCACACGCTCGATTGGCATCTACCCGATCTGCATGGGCCGCGCTCGCCGTACATCGACAAGATTGCGACATTGGCCAAAGAGGCGCCCGGGACGGCGATCGGTGCACTCGGGCTGATCACCGACCCCAATGAGGGTGAGCGCTTCGTGCGTGACGGTTTAGCCGATCTCGTCATGCTCGGCCGACCACTCGTCACCGATCCGGCGTGGGGTATTAAAGCGGAACAAGGTCGTGAAGCGGCAATTCGCTACTGCGTCTCCTGTAATACCTGTTGGGGTGCGATCGTCGGCGGTAGCACGATCTCGTGCGATAACAATCCGCGCGTCGGTGCTGACGATGAAACCGATTGGCAGCCGACACGCGTTGCTAAGCCGCGACGCATCGTGGTCGTCGGTGCAGGTCCCGCGGGTATGGAGGCGGCATGGGTTGCCGCAGCGCGTGGCCACGACGTGTTGGTGTTCGCAGCGAGTTCCGATGTGGGCGGCAAAACCCGTCTGCATTCGCTACTGCCAGGCGCCGAGAATCTCAGCAGCGTCTACGACTACCAACGATTGCGTGCCGATGAGTTCGGCGTGAAGTTTCACTTCGATCAACGCGCGAGCGCGGACGAAGTGCTAGCGCTACAGCCCGATGCCGTCATCCTCGCTTGCGGATCAACGCCGGCTTGGCCGCAGTGGTTGCCAGAAGAGTATCGAGATCCGGATTTTTTCCCGGATGTGCGCGCGGCAGCGGCGCGGTTCGCTCTCCGCCGTACGCGAGAGTCCGGCACGGCGGTCATCTACGATCAAGATCACACGGCTTTCACCTATGCGACCGCGCAGTTGCTCGCGCAGCGATACGACCGTGTCGTCATCGTAACAACGCGTGAGGGTGTGGCGGCCGAGGAGCCGCTCGTCAATCGGCAGGGTATTCATCGACGTCTGCCGGCACTGGGCATCGAAGTTCAAAATTGGTGTGAGCCGGTTTTCGATGAAGGTTTATTCGAGGGTCGCATGACACTGCGCCCCGTGCATGCTGGACCCATGCGATACATCGATGACGTCGCTTTGGTCACGCATGCGACACCGCGTCTGCCAAACGACGAATTGCTTGCGCCGCTGCGAGCGGCGGGTGTCGAGTTGATACAGGTGGGTGATTGTCACGCACCGCGTTCTTTGTTGATTGCCACAGGCGAGGGCTATCGCGCCGGTATGGGGGTTTGACGAGCATGAGTACGGAAACTGAGAAGCCGTGGCCGAATCGTGCCTACGCTTGGTATGTCGTTGCGTTGTTGGTCATCTCGTATGCGAGCGGCGTCGTTGATCGCATCGTGATCGGTCTGCTAGTGAAACCGATCAAAGAAGATCTGAATTTGAGTGATACCGAAATCGGCATCATCCAAGGCTTGGCTTTTGCGCTCTTTTATAGCCTCTTCACATTACCCATTGGATTCCTCGTCGATCGTTGGAGTCGTAAGGCGGTCGTGTGGGGCGGTTCCTTCATTTGGTCTTGCGGAACGATTGCGGGCGGTCTCTCAAATTCGTTCTGGTCGCTGTTTGCGTCGCGCGTCGTGATGGGAGCGGGTGAGGCGACCATTACACCAGGATCCTCCTCCCTGATCGCCGATTACTTTCCACCCAAAGATCGACCGCGGGCCTATGGTGTGTTTGCGATGGGCGGCTCGATCGGCATCGGCATTGCGTATCTTTTGGGCGGCGTGGCGATTGGCTTCGCGGACACCGTGCGTAGTTGGATGCCGTCGCTGCTCGGTGGATTTGCCGATTGGCACATCGTGTTTTTCATCGTCGGTGTTCCCGGCGTGCTGCTTGCGATCCTGATGGCGCTGACCATTCGAGAGCCAGAACGTCGTGGTGGTTACATCCCACAGGGAACTAAGATTTCTCTGGTGCCGCTCTGGCGTGAGTTGTCGACCAATCGAATTGCTTTGATGGCCGTGATGATGGGCACGATCATGAACGTCATGATCGTCAATGCGCAGTTGGCTTGGTTCCCGACCTTGTTCGTACGCGTACACGAATGGGAGCCGACGCGAATCGCGATGGCACTGGCGCTGGTGGGTGTGCCGTTCGGAATCATCAGTGCGATTACGGCAGGATGGTCTTTGACGTGGCTTGCCAAGCGTGGTCGGCAAGATGGCCCCATCCTCGTGATGATGTTGCAGTGCGCCGCTTGGGCCGTCTTCGGTACCGCCAAGTGCTTGGTGCCGACGCCCGAGTTAGCGCTGGTCGGCCACGTGTGCACCTCGCTCTTCGCCACTTGGGCCATCACCGCTGCGCTCACGGCGCTCAATCAGGTCACACCTAACCAACTGCGTGGCCAGGTCGTCGCGGTCTACACGCTGTTGACGGGGCTGGTGGGTATCGCGGTGGGATCGGGTGCCGTTGGTTTGTTGTCGGATTACGTCTTCAATTATCCGACCGGTATCGCGCCTGCTCTCGCGCTCGTCTGTCTGACCGGTGGCCTCGCTGGCATCGCGATGTTGGCCTACGGTCGCAACAGCTATAGGGTGGCTGTCCAGAGAGCCGCCAACTGGGGCGAGGGCAACTGATCTATGCGTAGCAAACCGTGTTTGACCCATGACGACGTTCGTCGTGTCGCCGAGGCCGCCCGTAATGCGGCGCTTGCCGAAAAAATCGCTGTCAGCATCGCCATCGTCGACGATGGCGGACATCTGTTGTCCTTCGAGCGTTTGGATGCACGAGCGAGCACGGTGACGGTCGCGACCGGTAAGGCGCGAACGTCCGCGTTGATGCGAGGACCGAGCGGTGCGCTCGAAGGTCGTATCGCGAGCCAACCCGCATTGCTGGCGCTTGATGCGATGCCTTTGCAGGGCGGTCTGCCTTTGATGGCAGAAGGTGAGTGTGTCGGCGCCATCGGTGTTTCCGGCGGAACCGGCGAGCAGGATGAGAGGATCGCCTCAGCCGGGTGCCGCGCCCTGTGAAGAAACTCGGCGTCCTCTGGCTCGTCGTTTTCATTAGTCTCGCGGGATTCGGTATCACGACGATACCGTTCCCCTTGGTCGCCGAATCGATGGGCGCCTCAGATTTTTGGAAGACGTTCGGCGGCTCCGGTGTTTTTTCTTTGTTCCAGTTGGTCGCGACTCCAATTTGGGGGCGCTTCAGTGACGCTTACGGTCGCAAGCCGATCTTGGTGATCAGCTCCGCGGGCACGGTGCTCTCTTTTGTTTGGCTGGCGTTCGCGCCAACGCTGGAGTCGATGCTGCTGGCGCGCGCGTTCGGCGGCATTACGTCGGGAAATCTTGCCGCGGCTTTCGCGTACGCAACCGATGTCACCAACCCCAAGGATCGCGCTAAAGGTTTGGGTATCGTCGCGAGCGCCTTCGGCGTGGGCTTTGCCGTCGGTCCGCCGTTAGGCGGCGTACTCGGTTCACTCGACGGTGTGCCGAGCATGTATTGGGCCGGTCTTGCGTCGGCAGGTCTATCCTTAATCGCGTTCCTCGGCACCGTGTTCCTGTTGCCGGAGAGTTTGCCGGTCGAGTCTCGCAAACCCCTGCGCCAGCCGGTGCGCGACGGCGAGACCGTCGCGCCGACGGCATCGTTACTCGATTCTTTGCGCGCTCGTCCCGTTTTGTTGGGATTGATGACGGCCTCACTGCTCGTGGGTGTGGCCGGTGCTGCGATGCAGTCGGTGTTCCAATTCTGGGGGCGTGATTTGTTCCACTATTCGCTGCGCGACGTGGGCTTACACTTTGCCGCGTTTGCGCTGCTCTCGGCGGTCGGGCAGGCGGGTCTCGTCGGACCGTTGGCCAAGCGTTTCGGAGAGAAGCACGTGGCGGTGGGCTCGATCATCGGTGTCACGTTCGGACTAGGGTTGTTCGCCGTTGCGCAGAGCGACGCGATGGTCTGGGTTGCCATTTCCGTCTTCGGTCTCGCCAATGGGCTCTTCTTGCCGTCGATCAGCAGCCTCGTCTCGTTCGAAACCGATGCAGGTTCTCGCGGTGCGGTGATGGGGGTGTTCAACGCATCGAGCAGCGCTGGGCGTATTTTGGGGCCAGCTATTTCCGGCCCTCTCTACTTCAAGCTCGGGCCCGCGGCACCTTTCATTTTCTCGGCCGCTTCGACGGCGCTCGGCGCACTGATGCTCAGTCGCGCTCGCGCTCGCAAATCTGACGAGGCAAACTGACCCCTCGTTGGGTTCGTCGGTGTGAGGTCTTGATGCGTCGGCGTGTTTTTTTATCTCGATCCTTGGCAAGTTCCTGGATGCTTGCCACGGCTGCGTCCGTGCCGGCGTCGCTTTGGGCATCCCCTCGAGTAGACACGGACACTCTGCGCCGCTCGCGCGGTGGAACGCTGACGACACTGGACCCGCACCGCGCGCTCTCGTCCGTGGATCTCGAAGTCGCGGCCGATTGTTTTTCTGCGCTCACGCGAGTCGATGCTCGCGGTGAGATCGTTCCTGCTATCGCGAGTCGATGGCAAGTTTCTTCCGATGGGCGTCGCTACGAGTTTTTTTTACGGAGTGGCTTGCGCTGGTCCAATGGCGCGACGATTGAAGCGGGCGATGTCGTCGCGAGTATCCGTCGATTACTCCAGCCGGAAACCGGTGCACTGCTTGCCTATCGCTACGATGCGATCAAAGGCGCCTCGAGTTATCGAGCCGGTAAGGGCTCGCCATCCACGCTGGGCGTCTCGGCCCCGGCGCGTGATCGGGTGCTGATCGAGCTAGAGCACCCCGAGACTGATTTATTGAAACTTTTGGCGTTGGCCTACGTCGTTCCGACTCGGTTGATCGCCGAGCGTGGTGCAGATTGGTCCAAGCCTCCGCAGGCGGTGGTCAGCGGTGCTTACCGACCGGTGTCTTGGGCGCAGAATGGAACGCTCGTCCTCGAGCGTCAACCTCATGCGCTGGTCGAAGTGCACGGTGCTGCTGCGATTCGCCGCGTGGAATGGTTGATGGGTGTGGATGACAGCACGCGTTGGCGGCTATTCCAATCCGGTGAGCTCGATCTTGCGCAGATCGGTGAGCCATCGGTACTGGCGACTGCGCGACGCGAGTCGCCCACGGCGCTGCGGAGTACCCCGTTTTACGGCGGTGGTTGGGTCGGTCTCAACTTAGGCAGAACGCCCACTCGCGATCCAAGGTTCAGGCGCATGTTGGCTTTGGCGATCGATCGGCAGGCGATCGTCGGCAAAGTGAGGGCGCTCGGTGAGCGAGCGAGCGACAGCCTCGTTCCTGAGGCGGTGCTCGACTACCCCGAGCGAGGCAGTACCGATCATGCGAATTGGCCGATGTCGCGTCGATTGGCGGAGGCTAAAACGCTCGCCGAGGCTCTCGGCTTGTCGCGCAGTCGCCCGCAGCGTCTCACCGCAATTTTCTCGTCTAACAACCTGACGCAGCGAACCTTCCTCGCGCTCGATGCCATGTGGGCGCCGCTTGGTGTGCGGCTCGACCTTCGAGGTCTCGAATCGCGCGCCTATAGTCTCGCGCTCAATCAGGGTGAGTTCGACCTGATGGACTATTCACCCTTTTCGGCGGTGCAAAGCGCGACGAGCTTCATCGGGCGATTTCAGAGCGGTTCATTCCTCAACTATTCGCGTTATGCCAACGCTGAGGTCGATCGCTTGATCGCGCTCGCCGAGACGCAACAGGTGCCGACTGAGCGGGCGCGTTACTATCGGGACGCTGAGCGGCTGTTGTTGCGCGACTTGCCGGTGATCCCGCTGTATTCGGGAATCACCCATCGCTTGATCGGAGCTCGGGTGCGAGGTTGGACGGCCAGTGCCGCTTTGGCATGTCCGTCGGCGTATTTGTCTTTGGTGTAAGGAGATCGGAAATGACGATACTCGATGTGTCGGCGAAAACACTCGAAGGCGAGGAGCGTTCCCTCAAAGATTGGCAAGGTAAGGTCTTGCTGATCGTCAACGTGGCGAGTCGCTGCGGCTTCACACCGCAGTACACGGGGCTAGAGGCTATTTATCGCCGATACCGAGATCGTGGCTTCGAGGTGCTGGGCTTTCCGTGCGATCAGTTTGGCCATCAGGAACCCGGCAATGCCGAGGAGATTCGGCAGTTTTGCTCGACGCAATATGACGTGAGCTTTCCGATGTTCGCCAAGATCGAAGTCAATGGTGACAACACCCATCCTCTCTACGCGCAGTTGAAGAGCGCCGCCAAGGGGTTGCTCGGATCGGAGTCGATCAAGTGGAACTTCACCAAATTTTTGGTCGCTCGCGATGGGCGAGTGGTGAAGCGTTATGCGCCGCAGGATAAACCCGAGAGTCTTGCCGCCGACATCGAGGCTTTGCTGTGAACGCTCGACAACCCTATCGTCTGCTGGCACCGGCTTTGCTGGTTTTCGTCGCGGGTTGCTCGGCGCAACTCGATCGCGCGGACCTGCCACCGCCTCCGTCGGCTCAATCGGCCACGATCGAAGCGAAACCGTATGTAGGATCTTCGTCAGGCGCATTGGTTGCCGCGGCTAATCCGCTCGCTGTCGATGCGGGCATCGAGGTGCTCGCCGCGGGTGGTTCGGCCGTCGATGCTGCCATTGCAGTGCAGGCGGTACTCGGACTCGTCGAGCCGCAATCCTCCGGCTTGGGTGGTGGCGCCTTCCTCGTTCACTACGACGCGTCGACAGGCGATGTCGTCACCTACGATGGGCGCGAGATCGCGCCGCGCGGTGCAACTCCCGACATGTTCCTCGATGGCAGCGGTCGCCCCCTCGATTACACCACGGCCATTCGCTCGGGTCGTTCCGTCGGTGTGCCGGGTGCAGTCGCCATGCTGGAGATGGCGCATCGCGAGCATGGTCGTTTGCCCTGGCGTCAACCATGGCAGCGCGCCGCGACAATCGCGAGCGAAGGGTTTGCCGTATCGCCGCGTCTGCATCAAATTATTGGCGCTGCACTTGAGCGTGGTCCGCTACCGCCGGCCGCCAGTCGTTATCTGACCGTCGATGGCGTCAACCCGTTGCCCGTTGGTGCACGCCTGGTGAATCCCGCGTATGCGAAGACGGTGCGCGCTATTGCGGAGGAGGGTGCGAAAACCTTCTACACCGGTGAAATTGCCAAAGAAATCGTCGCGGCCGTGGGTGAAGGTGCGATTCCCGGTAGTCTCAACGCGGAGGATCTTCGCTCCTATCGTCCGAACAAGCTCGAGCCGATTTGCGGCAACTACCGGGTGTACCTCGTCTGTGGCATGCGACCGCCCTCATCGGGCGGTGTCGCCGTGTTATCGGTGCTCGGTACGCTCGAGAATTTCGACATGGCGGGAATGGGAGCCACCACTCAAGGTTGGCACCATTTCATCGAAGCACAGCGCTTGGCTTATGCCGACCGCGATATGTATGTCGCTGATGATCGCTTCGAGGCCGTTCCGCTCGCCGGTCTCATCGACAAGGACTATCTGCGCTCGCGTGCTGCGTTGATTTCTTCGGACAAAGTCATGGCACGCGTGGAGGCGGGTGATCCGCCGGGATCGAAGCGACGCGGCAAAGATGCGACCGGTGCGGTGACGGGAACGAGTCACTTCGTGGTAGTCGATCGTCGCGGTAACGTCGTCTCGATGACGACTACCGTAGAGAGTCTGTTCGGTTCGCTTCGCATGGCAGGCGGATTCTTTCTCAACAATCAGCTGACCGATTTCAGCTTCAAGCCAGTGGATGACCGTGGCGTGCCGATCGCGAATGCGGTTGCGCCGGGCAAGAAACCGCGATCGTCGATGACGCCGACCATCGTCTTCCGAGATGGGCAGTTCGAGCTCGCAGTGGGTTCTCCGGGCGGCAACAACATCATCGCCTATGTGAGTAAGAGCATCATCGCGATGCTCGATTGGAATCTCTCACCGCAAGCCGCGATCGACCTGCCAAACATGATCGCGCGCGGCAATCTGGTCGTGGAGCGTAATCGCGCGGATCGAAAGTTACTCGAGGACCTCACTGCACTGGGTCACGATACGAGTCGCACCCGCGGCGGTGAAGGATCCGGCCTGCATGCGGTGCGACGCTTGTCCGACGGTCGGTTGGTTGGAGCAGCGGATCCGCGCCGTGAGGGCAAGGTGGGCATGATTCCCTAAACGGGGGGTTCACGCATGAGTTCTGCTCTATATCGCAAGCCCTTAGTGGGCTTGCTCGGCTTGATGGTTGGGTTCTTGACCCAGCCGCTCGGTCATACCGTCTACAAAGTCATGGAAGCGGTCTTTGCCGAGGGCGTGTACGTGGCGGCGGTGCTCGTCGGCGTCGTCGGGTTCGTCATCGTCTGGCGCGGCCTGAAGCAAGATGAGTTGAAAGCGACATGGATGGGCATGTTGGGCGGCTGGCTCATCTGGATCGGTTGGTTTGAATACGCGTTCAAATATTTTTCGGTGCTCTACGCCGTTCCCTCGTTCCCGGTTGAGGTCGATGGTTACGCAGCGGCACCGCAGGCCAACATGCTCCAAGCGACCGTGACCATCATGTTTGCGATGTTCTTGCTCTATGGCATGTTCAATCTGCAGACCAAGTGCAATTTCATGCGTTTCTTTCATCGCAATCTGCGGTTCTCGCCCGGGATGCCAACGCCCGAGAACCACCGGAGTTTTGCACGTATCACGGCGATGGAAGTGATCTTCGTCACCTGGTTCTGTTACCAGTTCTGGCTGTACATGATCTATTTCGGTACCCGCGGTACCGGAGTACAGATTGTCATGGCAACTTACCTCGCCTGGAGCGCGTGGGCGGCTTATCTCGTTTATAAGTGCACGCAGCAGGTGCGCATGGCGCCGGCGTTGCGCTACGGCGTGGGTGCAGGAATCGTGTTGTGGGGTTCGGCCGAGATGCCAGCGCATTTCGGTGCGTATCGCGAATACTGGCTCTATCCGCTCGAGTATCCAATTTTCAACGCGATCCTGAGTGCGACCTTCGTCGCCGGGATTATCGCGATCGCACGTCGTCCGCTACCTCAGTCGGCCGCCAAGTCGGCGGGCGTCAACACCTGACGACGACGGAATAGCGAACCGAAGAATCGGCGGGCGGCTTTGCCGCTCGTGAGCCAAGCGATGCGGGCGCCGTTATCGGGCATCCGCAGGATTTGTTCAACCAACCACGGCGCCACCGTCTCGACGCGATCGGCGAGGATTTCATAGACCTTGCGAGTGCGCTCGAACTCAGCCGAGCCGGCGGCGCCCATGTCGCGTTTGAGAAGGTCGGTCACGACGATGCCAGGGCTCAGATAGCAAATCTTGACCTTGCTCGCGGACTGTTCTTTGAGCAGCGCTTGATTGAAGTACGTCAGCGCAAACTTGCTTGCGCCATAGAGCGACATTCCAGGTCGCGACATACCGTTAGAACCGAAGCCTTCCATGTTGTAAATCGTGCCGCCTGTCGGCTGCGCTGCCATTCCTCTGAGCGCCACTTGAGTGGCATGCAGTACGCCAGTGAGGTTCGTCTGTTGAACGGCCACGATGTCGCTTGCACGCAGTGCTCCTGCGCGTTGGCGCGGATGCGAGACACCCGCGTTGTTGATCCAGATGTCGACGTTGCCGAACACGTCGATACTGCGCTGCCATAACTGTTCGATATCGCGTCGGCTGGCGATGTCACAGGCGATACCGACGAGGCGGCTTTCGCTAGCTGCAGCTCGTTGAAGCTCCCGTGCCGCCTCTTCGGCAGTCGCTTGTGAGCGACCCGAGATGACGACATGGTGTCCGCGTCGCGCGAACTCGAGCGCCAAGCCCTTGCCGATACCACGAGTGCTGCCGGTGATGACAATGACGAGCGGAGCTTTCATGGCGAGCAAACTGCCTTCGCTCAGCGGGGGCGCCAAGGTTCCCGCTATTTGCGTCCAATGCGTGGTCAGGGAAGGGGCGGGTCGGTTTCGTCGAGCCTGCGACAGTATTCTTTGCACCTATCTCGGGGGGGGATGACATGAATTCAGTCGTGATTGTGACCGGCGGCACGCAGGGCCTGGGGCTCGGCTACGCCCGCGAACTCCTCAGGCGTGGTTGTCGAGTCGTCCTGACAGGCAGAACCCAAACGGGCGTCGATGCCGCCATGCAGAGATTGACTGATCAAAGTTCGGATGCCGCCGAGCGCATCGCGGGTTGTGTTTGCGAGATCGCCGACCTCGACGCAGTGCAGAGTGTTTGGGATTTTGCCGCGAGTCGGTTCGGGCGCATCGATATCTGGCTGAACAACGCCGGCTTCGCTCGAACCGGCGTAAGCTTTCTCGATACGAGTGCCGAAGAAATCGAGTCGATGATCTCCGCCAATGTCATCGGTTCGATGAATGCGGCGCAGGTAGCGATTGCCGGGTTTCAGCGCCAAGGTGGTGGTGGCAAGTTGTATCTCACGCTCGGAGGGGGTGGCGCGACGGGCCGCGTCGTCCCGGGGATGTCCGTCTATTCGACCAGCAAACGCGCGGTCAAATATTTCGCCGACACCCTAATCAAAGAGAGAAAGGAAGCCGGTGATGGCATCTTGATCGGAACCATCAGTCCGGGTGTGAATGTCACCGAGGGTTTGCTGCGTGAGATGCAACGCGTCCCCGAGAGTCGACGCGCACAAGCGTTGAAGCAATTGAACTTCGTCGGCGAACATGTCGAGACGACGACGCCGTGGATCGTCGATCGAATCCTGAGCGACACACGCCAGGGAAACAACATCACTTGGCTGACGAGCGGGCGCATGCTGACTCGTGGTATTTCGATGTTGTTTGGTCAAAAGCGCGATGTGATCTCGCGTTATCAGTCCGCGTTTTCACCGGCGAATGAATCGAACAGAGGTATCACATGAGTGCAGCGGCTTTCGGAGTGTGGAGCGTTGGCGATGTATTCATCGCCGCCACGGAGTTGAACAATGCGGATGATGATCACGCGGGCCGCGGGAGGATTTTGCAGTACGACGCCGATCTGAACCTCAAGGGGACGCTGTACATCGAACAGACGACGCACTTGGTGGGTGGTTTGAAGTTTGATGAGGAGGGCGTTCTTTGGGCGTTCGACAGTCAAGGCTTTCGCGTGCTCAACCTGCACCGTGACGGGCGGGTCGTGCTACGTAACGAGTTTGGAGCGCGCGCCTACTCGCACGTGCATTTTTGCCGCGACGGATCCTTGCTCTTCGGTGAGCACGTGGTGGGGGAGGCAGTACGCCCCGAGATGCAGGCGCGAATGAAAACCCGAATTCCCTTCATGCCGGGCACCACGCGTTTGGGTGATGGCCACGTCTGGCGATACTCGCGTGACGGCAAGCTGCTCGCTGAGTATCCGACAGCCACGCACGGTGGGATGGGAGGTTTCCTGGGTGTGACGATGTCGGCATTGACGCCAGATGAGCGCACGCTCGTCTATTGCTCGGAGACCGGGCCGCGACTGATGCGCTACGACCTCATCGCGAAGCAGCAACTACCGGACCTGCAGCGCGTCGAGCCGCCGTTTCCGCCTGGGCCGCCGCCGATGTTTTTTGGGATGCAGTACGCCGCAGATGGCACGCTGTATGTGCTGCGCGGCGCCAGTATTGAGATCGTCGATGAGCAAGGCCGCACGCAACGGAGCATTGCGCTACCCGGTTTCGGTTGGGCCTTGATGGATTTGATGGCGGACGGTCGCCACTGCCTCGTGAGCAACTTCTTCACGGGCGAGGTCGCGCGTATCGATCTCGCCTCGGGCGAGAAGCAGGCGAGTGTGGTGGCAGGCCAGCCCAAGTCAGTGGCGGGCCTTGCCGAGTATCGTGGCTAGATCGCTCGGCTAGGCCGAGTTACTCGTAGCGCAGCGCTTCAATCGGATCGAGACTCGCCGCCTTCGAAGCCGGAGCGATTCCAAATACCACTCCCACGAGCGCGGAGAAGCCCGCTGCTGCCAGCATCACCCAGACGGGTACGTGTGCCGGTGGGAAGTTCGGAATGAGCGAGGCGATGCCCATGCCCGCAAGCAATCCGAGAACGATACCGATCAGTCCGCCGAGCAGGGACAACAGCGCTGCCTCGAGCAAAAACTGAATCAGGATGTCTCGGCGCGTTGCCCCCAGAGCTTTCAAAATTCCGATCTCGCGTGTTCGCTCGGTCACCGACACCAACATGATGTTCATGATGCCGATGCCACCGACCAGCAGCGAAATGCCGACGATACCCGCGAGCACGGCGGTGGCCGTGGCGGTGATCTGGTTGAATTGTTTGATGAACGAGTCGGCCGCCTTGATCTCGAAGTCGTCCTCGGCGCCTGGCGCAAGTTTGCGCGACAAGCGAACGGCGCGATAGGCGCGTTCGCGCACCTGCGCGAGCTCTGCCAAATTCTCTACCGTGAAGGAGACTTCCATGAAGGGTCGTTCGAACGTGCCGGTGAGCGAGCGTGCGACCGAGAAGGGTATGAAGACGCGGTTATCTTGACTGAAGCCAAAGATCTCGCCGCGCTTCTCAAGCAGGCCCACCACGCGGAACCACTCGCGCCCAATCAGCAAATACTCACCGACCGGATTCTTGGGCATCCTCAATTCGTCGCGAACATCGACGCCGATCACGACGACACGGCGGCCGTTACGATCATCACTGGCGGTGATGTATCGGCCAATGCTGGCATCGACACCCAGCACGTCTTGAGACTCTTCCGTTGCGCCTAAAATTTGCGGTGTGGTCGTTCGGCCGCGATAGGCAGCGCCACCTAATTGCGGAACGATGATCGGCGCCACACGAGAGACGCCCGGCACCCGATAGCGCAGCGTTTCGACATCATCGAAGGTAATACGATTGATTCGACCCGTGCGGAAGTTCTCTTGCTCATTGATGGCATCGAGGGTGAGCGTATTGCTGCCGAGATCCGAGAACTGGTTGCTGATCGAGTCCGAGAAGCCTTGCAAGACCGACACGACGGCGATGACGGCCATGGTGCCGATCAGAATACCTAGCGTCGTGAGGAAGCTGCGCAGGCGATGCGCATTCAAACTGGCAAGGGCGGCGGAGAAAGCTTCGGCGAGCAGATTCATGCGGCACGCGGGGGGTTGAGTGAGTCTTCGACGATCAAGCCATCGCGTACGCGAATGGTGCGACGGCAATGGGCGGCAATATCCGGCTCGTGCGTGACGATCACGACCGTCTGCCCTTGCGCGTGCAGGGCATCGAATAACGCCATGATTTCGAGCGACGTACGCGAGTCCAGGTTACCGGTGGGTTCGTCGGCCAACAGCAGCGACGGTTCACCGACCAAAGCGCGTGCGACGGCGACGCGTTGACGCTGACCGCCGGAGAGTTGGTTGGGGCGATGATCGAGGCGATCGCCGAGGCCGACTTTTTCGAGCGCGTGCGCTGCGCGTTCGCGGCGTTCGGCGGGTGGCATCCGCCGATATACGAGAGGCTGCATGACGTTTTGCAGTGCCGTTTGGCGCGGCAACAAATGAAAGCTCTGGAAGATGAAGCCAATCTCGCGATTACGGACCGTGGCGAGTTCGTCATCCCGCAGCGACGAGGTATCGCGACCGTTCAGGATGTATTGCCCTTCGCTCGGTGAGTCGAGGCAGCCGATGATATTCATCAGAGTCGACTTGCCTGACCCGGACGGGCCGATCAGCGCCACGTATTCGTTGCGCCCGATGAAAAGATCCACGCCCGCCAACGCGAGCACGGTCTCTTCGCCGAGCACATATTTTTTGACGATGCCGCGCAGTTCGATCATTCGTCGTCGCCGTCCGTACCTTCTTCGTTCGCCGCAGGCTTATTCTTGCGTTCGGTGACCGCATCGCCGTCGCGCAGGCGGCGCAGCGTCTTGGCGGGGCCCGTGATGATCCGATCCTTTGCGGCGATACCCGAGTCGATCGCTTCCCATCGATCATCCGAGAGACCGGTGGTGATGGCACGTTTACGTGCTTTGCCGCCATCGTCAACCCAAACGAACTTTTTGACGACATTCTTTTCGGGGGTTTCGGTGACGACAGCCTCAACGGGTACAGAAAGCTGCTTGCGTCCGTCGCCTAAGAAGATGATGGCGCGCGCACTCATGCCGGATCGCAATTGCAGCGTTGCCGGCGCCTCGATGGCGAGCGTGACTTTGTACGATCGACCCTGGCCTTCCACCGTGGGCGTCAACGCAATGCGCTCGACTTTGCCGCTCAGCGCCGTGTCGGGATAAGCGGCCGCGAACACATCAGCCCGTTGTCCGAGCGTGATCTTCGCGACATCAGCCTCGTCGACCTTCACTTCGGCTTGAATGGCGGATACGTCCGCGATTTTCATCAACTGCGCGCCGGCGAGAGAAGCGGTTGATGGGATCGCGACTTCGCCCGCCTTGATCGGCAGCGAGACGATACGACCGCTGATCGGTGCACGAATCTCGGTTTTCGCTCGCTGTTCGCGTGCATCGCTTAACACCGCGAGTGAGCGTTGCAGCGCCTCTTCGGAGCTGCGCAAGTCGGCTTCGGCGACGACGAATTGATTGCGATCCTCGTCGAGTCGGTTCTGATCGATCAGCTTTGCGGTCGCCAACTTTTGGCTGCGCTCATACTGTTGCTTGCGCAGCGCGACGACGGCGCGCTGGCGGTCGATGTTGATGCGGTTCTGACGAACGCTCGCTTCTTCACGCGCAATGATGGCGTTGTAGGTCTCGGGGTCGAGTCTGAGTAGCAGTTGACCCTCTTGGACGGTATCGCCCTCTTGCACCGCGATGCTGCGCACTCGCGCGGTGACCTCGGCCGTCAAATTCACTTCGACTTTGTAGGCGAGAGTGCCGGAGGCGAGGATGCTCGGTTTGACCTCCTGCTCGGCCGCGACGATCACATCGACAGGCGTGCCGGATTTGCCGGAGAAGCGCTTAACCGTCAACGGCACGGCGATTGCGAGCACGATGAGTCCGGCGGCTAGCCAACGTTTATCGAGTTTCATGCAGTGGAGTTCCCAAAAATTAAGCGAGCAGTGCTTTGATGATCATGAAGGCGAAAATGCCGACGCTTGGCGCAGCCGCGACCGCCACTGGAGTCGTCCAGCGTTCTGCACGGCTCCACGATTTCCAGCCGACGGCGCCGAGCCACACGGTCCAGAACGCGAGGAAGGTGAACGATGTTGCGAAGGATTTCCAAGGGCTGTCGGCATCCAACTGGATCACGAGTGGGTCGAGTGTCGTGATCGAGAGGCTTTCGAGCGGTGTCTGCGCATCCATCCCGATCGCACCGACAATGATGAGAATCGAGTTGATCAAGGTCGGCATCGAAGACCAGGTGGCCAGCGCGAGACCTTGTTTATAGCTGACGCTCAGGGCAGTCAGTTTGCCTGCGAACCAGAAGTAGCCACCGTACGCCAGCATCACAATCAGCAATCCGGCCGCGGCACCCAACGTGGCGCTCCAGCGGAGAAAGCCGCCGTCGCTGTTAGAGTCGCGGATCGCTTTGAGCTGCGCTTCGGAAACATCGGGATTCGACTGCAGAATGCTGCGTTCGAGAAACCAACTGGCATCGACCGCACTGAAATAGAGAAAAGTGCCGATCATGCTGGTGGCGCACAGCAGGATCAGGGGTAGCGCCCAGCTCGGCTTTTCTTGCAGCCGCTGCAAAACCGGTGTCGGCTGGAGGAAGATGTCGATCAGGTCTCTCACGGTTCGTCGGTGCCTCGGCGTTTGAGTGGGGAGTCGAGATGGGTGGCTACGGCTAGGTGTTATATTTGAATACAACACCATAACGGATGCAAGAGGGGCTCGTTATTCGAACTTCATCCGTGGGTAGCAGTCTGACGAAGTATCGGAGGTACGGATCATGAAAAAGTTCCTGTTCGCCCTGTTTTCGGCCGCGATGGTGAGCGCCTGTTCTTCGGGTTTGCTTAAGTCCGACGGATTTCGCGTTGACTACAACAACTACGCGGGTGATCCCGTGAGCGACATCGTCGTGATGCGGGGCATCGACTCGTGGACTCCGGTATCTCGCGACCAGCTCGTCATCTGGACCGGCATCAACGAAGCCTATCTGCTGCGCGTTTGGGATACCTGCCCCGATCTGACTTTCGTGAACTCCATCCGAGTCACGCAGACCGGGTACACCATCAACAAGTTTGAGAAGGTGATTGCAGGTCGTGATACCTGTCCCATTCTCGAAATCCGACCGCTCGATGTGAAGCAACTGAAGGCGGATCGCAAGGCTGCCAAGGACCGTGATCCACCGAAGCCTTGAACGTCGATAAGGGTGATAATGCTGCGGTGAATTCCAGCGCATTGACCGACATCGAATTACGACAGGCGCTCCAGGCGGCTCGCCTCATCGCGCGATCCGCAGGCGAGGCCATCCTCGCGGTGTATCGTCGCCTCGACGAGCCCGGTGCTGTCACGGTCGATCGCAAAGCCGACTCCTCACCGCTGACCGAGGCCGATCTCGCTGCGCACCGCATCATCATCGAAGGTTTGCGTGCGTTGCGACCAGCGTGGCCGGTTTTGTCCGAGGAAGCGGCTGATGTCCCCTTCGCCGAGCGAGCATCCTGGTCGCGCTTCTGGCTCGTCGACCCGCTCGACGGAACCAAAGAATTTCTCTCGCGAAACGGCGAGTTCACCGTCAATATCGCGCTCATCGATCGTCACCATCCGGTACTCGGTGTGGTGCACGTGCCGGTGACGGGTGTCGACTACTTTGGTCTTGCGAACATCGGCGCTTGGAAAGCGACTCGCGCGGATGATCCAGGCTCGAGCATTCGGGTTGCCTCGCGCTCGCGAGTGCCGATCCGAGTCGTCGGTAGTCGATCGCATGCGAGTGCGCGCATGGTCGAGGCATTGCAAGTGCTCGATCAGCACGAGCTTGTCAGCATGGGTAGCTCTTTGAAGTTCTGCGTGCTCGCCGAAGGCGCTGCGGATGTATACCCGCGTATGGGGCCCACCAGCGAATGGGATACCGCGGCAGCCCATGCCGTCGTCCGCGGCGCCGGAGGCGACGTGGTGCGGCTCGATGGTTCACCGCTCGAATACAACCGAAGCAGTGGTTGGTTGAACCCGGATTTCATTGCCATGGGCCCCCGCGATCACGATTGGGTGAGCCTCTTCAACGGAGTGTCCTGAATCCATGATCTATGAATTCGACGGGTATCGTCCCGATCTCGCTGACGGTGTGTATGTCGCGCCGAGCGCCGATCTCATCGGGCGAGTGCGCGTGGCGCAAGGCGCGAGTATCTGGTTCGGCGTGGTGCTGCGCGGCGATACCGATTGGATTGAAATTGGTGAGAACAGTAACGTGCAAGATGGCACCGTGATGCATACGGACCCCGGTGTGCCCTTGCGCGTGGGCCCCAACGTCACGATCGGTCATCGCGCGTTTCTGCACGGTTGCACGGTGGGTGAGGGTAGCCTCATCGCCAACGGTGCGATGGTGCTTGATCGAGCCGTCATCGGTCGCGGCTGCGTGATCGCCGCTGGCGCACTGGTTCCACCGGATAAGGTCATTCCCGATGGGAGTGTGGTGATGGGCTCGCCTGGCAAAATCGTGCGTGAAGCCGGTGAGCGCGAGCGCGCCTTGATCCAACGATCGGTCGATAATTATCGACAGCGCGCTGCCGTCTACCTCACGAAGTTAAGGCTCGTGAACTGACGTCAGAAAGTTTTGCATGTGACGCAAGATGTTCGCCGTATCTTGCGGTGCGAGCACATCGCCAGCGAGCACATGATTCGACGGATCCTGACTGCGCTCGATCAATACGCGCTGCTTGCTCGGTGCGCGTGAGGCGCGACTGCCGAGTCGATCGAACATGGCTTCGATCTGTTCATGGCTGACCACGCGATCATGATTCGAATAGACGACGAGCGTCGGTGTGGTGACGAGTTCGAGATCGCTGGCTCTGACGTAATCGACCAGCGCCATCATCGGTATCAGCGCGCTCGAGGGATAACGCCAGGTCCAAAATTGGGCATGCGCCTCGTTCGCGGGGCGCCACTCGTAGGTCGGTCCGATCACCGCTGCAGCTAACTGTTCGCCCCAAGGTTCTTTGAGCCACTCACTGCGCGGATCTCGCGGGCCGAGATTCGGCGATACCAATAAGAGCGCGGCGAGACGGGCTGCCTCGGGTCGTCGTGCCAGCCACAATGCCAAGGTGCCGCCCGTCGACGTGCCGACCACGATGACGCGCTCGCCGATCTCGGCGCCGATCGCATAGGCCTCGAGTGTGTCGGTGAGCCAGTCGCCGGCCGTTGCACTCGCCATCGCCGCACCGGGCAGTCCATGACCACTGAGACGAGTATGGAAGAGGTTGGCGCCCAAGTGCGCAGCAAGCTGCTCGGTCAAGGGGCTGACTTCTTGCCGCGTCGCCGAGTAGCCGTGCAAATAGATGACTGAGTAGGCTGTTTTACGGCGATCGGCATGAGCCCAAAAAATACGTTTTTCCGTGCCGGGTGTGATGGGTCCGACGTGTGATCGGTCGATACGTTGCTCGGCTTGCGCAAGCCTGGCTTCAAGTGCCCGTGAATCGTTCGGGATCGTCGGTGCGGCACGTGGTTCGATGATGTCATGACGAGGCCCCAGTCGATACGCGAGCCACACCACGAGGCAGAACAAGATCGCGATCGTGACGAGTCGAATTAAAGGTCGGCGTATCATGCGGAGCGAGTCTAGCGAAGCAGTGGAGAAACGGGCAGTTGAGTGCCGAAGATTTGCGCGCCCCGGATTGGCAGGTTGAAGGTCGCGATTGGCCCAATCGCGACTGTAGTCGATTCGTCGAATCGGCCGGTTTGCGCTGGCATGTACAGCGCTGCGGAGCGGGACCTGTTTGTTTGTTGATTCACGGTACGGGCGCATCGACTCACTCGTTCCGTGATCTGCTGCCCTTGCTCGCGAAACATTTCGAGGTGATTGCCATCGACCTGCCGGGCCACGGTTTCACGTCACGTCCCGTTGCGCTCGAGGGGCTCTCGTTGACGGGGATGGCGCGCGCACTGGCGGATTTGCTGCGTGGCTTGAACGCTCGTCCGGCGATCGTGGTCGGCCATTCGGCCGGTGCGGCCATTGCGGCGCGACTGGTGTTGGATCACGAGATCGAACCCCGTTGCCTCATCAGTCTCAACGGCGCATTACTGCCGCTCTCGGGCTTCAAACATCCGGCCTTCACGCCACTCGTACGCGCGGTCGTGAGTAGTCACTGGTTACCGCGCTGGTTTGCCAAGCGTCTTGAGTCGCCACGTGAGGTGGATCGTTTGCTGGAGGGGACTGGGTCGCGCGTCGATGCGCGTGGGCGTGAACTCTATGGCCGCCTCTCGCGCTGCCCCGGGCACACCGGTGCGGCGCTGGCGATGATGGGCGTTTGGGATTTGCGTCCCCTCGAGCGAGAGCTGACACAACTGGCCATTCCGCTGCATTTGATCATCGGTGGTGAAGATCGAATGATTCTGCCCGGGGAGGCCACCAAAGTTCGACGACTCGTGCCCACGGCGACGGTCGAGCAATGGTCAAATCTGGGTCACTTGGCCCATGAGGAAGCACCCGCCCGTTTGGCGGATTGGGTGCTCGCGCAGGCGCGAGCCGATGGCGTTGTAGTTCCATCCTGACACCACAGGCTGTATCGTGGAGCGGACACTTTGATCTGAGGCCGCCCGACGTGACCGTCGATCGATCCCATCCGCTGCGCTTCACGCTGCACGACGAGGTACACGCAAGACCGCCTCTGTCCTTGCCGACGCCCTCGCGTTTGACCTGCCTTGCACTGATGTCGAGTGCCGAGGAGGTTGCCAAGGAAATGGCGCTACTCAGTGAGCTTGCGACGCTCCACGGTTTGCCGCCACCCGGCGGTGAGGCTGGACACTGCGTGATCGAGGCGAGCGGATTTCGTCTCAAGTGGGAACGTCACACCGAATATTCGCGCTACGTGATCGCCGTCGATGGCGCCGGTAGTCGTCCTTTTGCCGAGCCAGCGAGTGATTGTTTGCCCGCTCACTGGTTGGCGAGATTGCCGGGCCAGATGTTGTATGCAGGCCATGCCGAAGTGTCGGCCGGCGAGATCGAATTCGGCGAAGGCTTCGCGAGGATATCGCGCGAGAGTTTTGGGGGTCGCGCCTTAGTGGGATCTTTGATCGCCGGTGGTCTCGCCACGGTGGTCACCGACTTTCGCATTGATGAGCAGGGTTACAGTCGTCTGCTGCTCATCGATCGTGGCATGACTGCGGCCCAGTGTGGCCGTGCGGTGCAGGCGCTACTAGAGGTCGATACCTATCGTTTGTTGGCTTTGCTGGCTTTCCCGGTGGCGCGTCACTTGTCGCCGCAGTTGGCGCGCGATGAGCGTGAGTTGTCATCGATTGCCAATGAGCTCGTCGATATCGATAAGACGCAAGAGCCGGTGCTGCTTGAGCGTTTGACTCGCCTGCAGGCGGAGATCGAACGCTACGAAGCCGATCATCATTATCGTTTCGGCGCGGCTGAGGCTTATCACGAGATCGTACAGCGGCGACTCGAGCAGTTACGTGAAGAGCGGGTCGACTCACTGCAGACGCTGCAGGAATTCATGGAGCGGCGTTTGGGTCCCGCCATGAACACCTGCGTCGCGGTGATGGCACGTATGGAATCTTTGTCGCAGCGTGTGACGCGGGCGACTCAGCTGTTGTCGACTCGCATCGAGATCACCCGCGAAGGCCAGAACCAGCAGTTGCTCGAATCGATGAATCAGCGTGCCGCCGCACAATTGCGACTGCAGGGTACCGTCGAGGGATTATCGGTAGCCGCAGTGACCTATTACATCGTCGGTCTCATCAGTTATCTCGCTGAAGGGCTCGAGGGAGTTGCGTTTTTACCGAGTCCCGGCGTCATCACCGCCATCAGTATTCCGATCGTTGCGATCCTGGTCGCACTCGGCGTGCGGCGCATCCGCCGCGCCGTCGAGCATCAAGTGGAGCAGAGTTCATGAGTCATGCCATCGTCATTGGCAGCGGTTTCGGTGGGTTGGCTGCGGCCATTCGCCTCGGTGCGCGTGGGTATCGAGTCACCGTGCTCGAGCGGCTCGATGGGCCCGGTGGGCGAGGCTATGTGTATCGTCAAGACGGATACACTTTCGATGCCGGCCCGACGATCATCACCGCGCCCTATCTCTTCGAAGATTTGTGGCGCTTGTGCGGCAAGCGTCTTGCCGATCATGTCACTTTGCGCGCACTCGATCCGTTCTATGAGGTGCGCTTCGATGATGGCGACGTCTTTCGTTACACCGCCGATCTCGATCGTATGCGAGAGCAGGTGGCGCGAATCGAACCGCGTGATGTCGAGTCGTTCGATCGCTTTCTGGCGCGCAGTCGCGAGATTTATGAAGTCGCGTTTCGAGATTTGGCGGAGCAGCCTTTCCACGAAATCGGGACTTTGCTGCGGGCGGCGCCTGATCTGATCCGCTTGGGCGGTTATCGATCTGTTTATCGTGAAGTCAGTCGCTTCTTCCGCAGCGATAAGCTGCGCACGCTCTTCAGTTTTCATCCGCTGTTGATTGGCGGTAATCCGTTCACTACCACGGCGTACTACTGCCTCATTGCGCACCTCGAGCGTAGCTACGGTGTTCATTACGCCGAAGGCGGTATGGGCGCGTTGGTACGTGGCTTAGTGGATTTGATCGAGGGGCAGGGCGGTCAGTTGCGATACAACGCGCCGGTTGCCGAGATCCTCGTCAAACAGGGTCGTGCGTGCGGCGTCAGGCTCGAGAGTGGTGAGGTCATCGAGTCCGATATCGTGATTTCTAATGCCGATGTCGCGACGACCTATGAACGACTGCTCGGCTCCACGCCGCGTCGTCGCTGGACCGACGCCAAGCTCGAGCGGGCGAGCTACTCGATGAGTCTGTTCGTTTGGTACTTCGGCACCAACCGCCGTTACGACGATGTGTATCACCACACGATGGTTCTAGGACCGCGTTATCGCGAATTGCTGGACGATATCTTCAAGCGCAAGCATCTCGCCGAGGATTTCAGTTTGTATCTGCATCGGCCGAGTGCAAGTGATCCCACACTTGCGCCAGCTGGTTGTGATTCTTTCTACGTGCTCGCGCCGGTGCCGCATCTCGATAGTGGTACCGATTGGCGGGTTCAGGCCGAGCCCTATCGTGCCGCGGTGCAGCGTCGTTTGGAGTCGACGATGTTGCCGGGTCTAGGGGATGCGTTGACCACATCGCTCATGCTGACACCGCTCGATTTTCGTGATCGCCTCGCTTCCAAGAAAGGCGCGGCATTTGCGATGGAGCCGAAGCTTTTTCAAAGCGCTTGGTTCCGACCACATAATCGAAGCGAAGAAGTCGAAGGGCTTTATTTCGTCGGTGCCGGTACGCATCCCGGAGCGGGTTTGCCCGGGGTGGTGTCGTCAGCGAATATTTTGGACAAGATCGTTCCGCCGCCAGCGCGACCGCGCTAAGACGTATTAAATCGGGCGCTAACGCTTAGGGCGTATCGTTGATCAAGCAGGCGGCGGCCAGTCTGCCTGACAACGTCGCCATCGGCACACCAGGTCCGGGATGGACGCTGCCGCCAGCGAGATAGAGCCCCGGTATCTTCGTGCGCGCCGTCGGTCGCTCAAAGCTCGCGAAAGCGCCATGGTTGGCGGATCCGTACAAACTGCCGCCTGTCGCCGGAAAAAGACGCTCGAAATCCTGCGGTCGCGTGACTTGCCCATATTCTGGCTCGCTGGTGACGACCAAGCCACTCGCCTTGAGTTGCGAGAATACGCGTTGCTGCAGAGCGGCAAGCTCGTGATCCGACAGGCCTTGGCGATCACCATCGGCAGGCGCATTGACTAGGATCAACAAGCGCTCCGAGTCGCCTGCTGAGAGTGGCGCGGAGGCTTCGCCGCGATCCTGCGCACAGACATAAATCGTGGGTCGATCCGTGATCCGGCGAGATTTGAAAATATCGGCGAACTCACGTGGATAGTCATCCCCAAAGAAGACATTGTGATGTGCAAGATCAAAGCCGCTGGTCGGTGCGTCGATGCACCAAGTGACCGCCGAAAGTCCTCGGCTGCTGCGCGATCGGGATGCAACGGCACTGCGTACTTCCTCTCCTAGTAGACCGTCGGCGAGCGCTTGTGTATCGCCATTGAAGATCACGTGTTCACCGGCGATGAAATCGCCATTGTCTAAATGCACACCGACGATACGCCCGTCGCGAAGCTCGATGCGTTGTACGCCGCTGCCGAGACGCACACTGACGCCACAGCGTGTCGCGAGCGATTCGAGCGCTTCGGCCACTCGATGCATACCGCCTTCGACGAGCCACACACCTGACTGTTCAACATGCGCGATCAGCATCAGCGTGGCAGGTGCCTGCAGCGGTGATGAGCCGACATAGGTCGCATATCTTGCGAACAACTGTCGAAGTCGTGGGTCGCGGAAGTGTTCGGCCAGCGCGCGCCACAGCGTGAGCCACGGTGGTGTTCGCCACATCGTCAACATCCCTGCGAAGCCGATCTCCCGCATGAGGCCCGCGGTCGTCGGTCGAGCGGACATCATGAAAGGTTTGCGAAGGCAGTTGTGCAGAGCGCCGGCTCGCTCGAGAAACTCCCGAAAGCCCTGTGCTTCGCGGGAACCCGCGAAGTGCCCGATGGCTTCCATCGAGGCTTGGGGATCCGCATGCAGATCGAGTATGGCCGGATCGTCCACCCAGGTGTGCCTCGCGAGCACGCTTGCGGAATGTAATGTGAGGTGGTCTTCGAGTCGGCTGCCGGCGTCGGCAAAGAGCGACTCGAAGACATGTCGCATGGTGAATACGGTCGGTCCACCGTCGATGGGTCGACCGCGTGGGGCGAGGCTGCGCAGTTTGCCGCCGACGTCTGCGGCGCGCTCGATGAGGGTGACCTCGTGACCGCAACGCGCGAGATCGATGCTGGCGGCAAGGCCGGCCACGCCCGCACCGATCACTAACGTACGTTTCGAGGAGCTCAAGCGTTCTGCGGTCGTTGCCGCGTGATGGCGTAGCGGTGGTAGATGATCAACGCGAGCCCGACGATGAGCGGGATCGACCAAAGACCCGGGTGCAGCGCAAGCGCCGGGATCGTGCGTACCGCGCCGAAAGCAAAAAAGGCGGTATAGACAGAAATGCCGGCACCCACTAACGCTTTGATATGTTCTTTGAGCCAATCGAGCGGCGCCGGCTTCGCTTTCAAGATGAACCAAAGATTGGTGGCAACCGTGGCGATCCCGATCGCCGGCATGCCGAGCATCAGCGGTTCACCGATCCGCAGTGACTCGATGAGACAAGCGATCGCGGCGATCGTGAGTAGCAGCTGCAGAGCAAGATTGCGCCATTCGCGATGGCCGCGATGGTTCTCTCGATGCTGGATGCAGGACCAACCGTACCAAGCGAGGTTCACCGTGAGGATCGCCAGGCCGAGCATCATCCAGCCGAAGATGCCGCGTATCCAGTCGGGATTGGTCAGATGCGGGTGGGTTGCCTGAGGATCGATCAAGGTACAAATGCTGATACCGATGGCGGCCGATCCGGTCGCGAGCATGGTCCAGGTGAAGACCCGCCCCCAACGCCGATGTAGAGGGCTACCTTTGCGACCGAGCACCGGAATCCAGAATGCGACGAGGCCCAGGCTGCCAAAGAGGATGTGCAGCACCACGAAGGCGTGAAACAGGGTTACGACGGGTTCGGTCACCCGTGTCATGCTGCCGATGTCGCGCTCTAGTGTAAAGTACGGTTGACGTATGTACTGTCCACCTAGACCGCAGCCGCTCGCGGCGTTGGTGTCCCTGCTGCGCGTCATGGCGCGCGGTGATGGCGACCTGCTGAGTCTTTTACCGGCGAAGGCCTACAAGGTCGAAACCGGTTGGTTGGGCTATTCGCGTCGCTCGATCCTCATCGTCAATGCGCCCGAACTGTTGCGTGACGTACTCACCGATCCCACCGGTATCTATCCGAAAAACGATTTGATGGTCGGCGCCCTCGAACCCTTGGTGGGTAACTCGATCTTCGTTTCGAGCGGCGCGATTTGGAAGCGTCAGCGACACATGATCGACCCCGCCTTTTCGCATATGCGACTTGGCAAAGCCTTCGTCTCGATGTCCGCGGCCGTCGACGATTACGAGCAGCATCTGGATGAACAGGCTGCACGGGGAGAGTCCTTTTCGCTCGATCTTGCAATGAGTCATCTGACGGCCGACATCATTTGTCGAACCGTGTTCTCGACCTCGTTACAGTCCAAGACCGCCGTCGATGTGTTCGAGGCTTTCACGGTGTTCGAGCGCACCTGTGCCCAGGTGGAGTTGAAGCGACTGATTTTTGATGAACCTTTCGCCAAAATTCCGCAGCATCCGGTTGTGCTGGAGGCCTGCGAGCGCATTCGACGCCATCTCGGCGATTTGGTTGATACCCATCTCGGTGAGCGAACAGCGAACTATGACGACATCGCTAGTGCTGTCATCGAGGCTCGAGATGTTGAGACTGGCCAAGGCTTCACCCGTAAAGAGTTACTCGATCAACTCGGGGTGATGTTTTTGGCCGGTCACGAGACGACCGCGAGCGCGTTGATCTGGGCGTTCATGATCCTAGCCGTACAGCCTAGCGTGATGGCGCGCGTGCGCAGCGAGGTCGAGGCTGTGGCAGGCGATGGACCAATCAGCCTCGAACAAGTCAGGCGAATGAGCTTCGTACGTAACGTTTTCAAAGAAACTTTACGCTTGTATCCGCCGATCACTTTCATTCCGCGAGTGGCTGCGGAAGCGGCACAAATTGGGCGACACCGCGTCAAGAAGGGCGCGATGCTCATGATCGCGCCATGGACCATCCATCGGCATCGCGATTATTGGCAAAACCCCCATGCGTTCGATCCGGACCGATTTTCTGCCGAGCGGGAACACGAGCTCGTGCCCGGGGCTTATTTGCCTTTCGGTCTCGGGCCGCGCGTCTGCGTAGGCGCCGGCTTTGCACAACTCGAGGCCGGTTTGATTTTGGCGCGGCTATGTCGTCGCTACGATTTCCAAGTTCACGATGTGGGTCGGGTGAGACCGGTCGCGCGACTGACGACGCGTCCGGCTGAGCAACTACGGGTGACCGTGACGAGGCGAGCGTGAGCACCATCCTTCTGACGCTCGGTCGATTACCGAAAGCGTTGGAGCTTGCCCGTGCGCTGCATGCGGCGGGTTGCCGTGTGCTCGTGGCCGAGCCTTTCGAGCGTCACCTGACGGGTGCGTCGCGCAGCGTTGCCCGAAGTTTTGTAGTGCCAGCTCCCGCGATAGATCAACAAGCGTATTTAACAGCGTTAGCCGATATCGTCGTGCGCGAAGGCGTGGATGTGGTGCTGCCCGTTTCAGAGGAAATTCTTCACGTCGCCGCTTTGCATGAACGGCTACCGAGTTCGGTTCGCGTCGCGTCGATGCCGCTATCCGCGCTGCTGTCCGTGTACGACAAACAGGCGTTCGTGCTGCGTTGTCACGAAGCGGGGCTTGCCGCTCCTGAGACGCGCTCTCTCGACGATCCCTCGGCCCTTGAGCTTGCGACCGCCGCAGCGACGGTCGTCAAGCCGCGTTATTCCTGCTCCGGTCGTGGCGTACAGTTTCTCGATAAGGGTGCGTCGGTGCCATCGGTTGATGAGCCCGCCATCATCCAGTCTTTCGTGCGCGGCGATTTGCTCAGCACTTTCGGCTTTGCGCGACAGGGTCGCTTGCAGTCGACGGTGGTGTATCGCGCAGCCGTGTTGCAGGGAACCGTGGCCGTCTGCTTCGAGCGTCTCGATCTGACACCGGCTGTCGAAGAATGGATCTCGCGTTTCGTCGCTCACACCAAGTTCGATGGTTTTGTTTCATTCGACTTGATGCAGGATGCCGACGGCGTCGTGTGGGGCATCGAGTGCAATCCGCGCACGACGAGTGGAATCCATTTCGTCGAGCCAGCGGATCTTGCGCGTAGCGTGCTTCAGCCAGATCAAGGTTCGCCTTGGCGCTTCAAATCGGGGCGGCTACGGCAGCAATTTTATCCGTGTCTGACCGAGACGCAGGCATCGATGTTCACAAAGCGTTTCGGTCAGAACTTACGCTATCTTTGGCGTGCTGATGACGTCAGTTGGAAAACGAGCGATCCTTGGCCATTCATCGGGATGCCATGGACATCCTGGCCCATCATCGAGCGAGCCGTGAAAGAGCGTTGCACTTTCGGTGAAGTTGCCATGCGTGACTTTGATTGGCGGGTTCCCCGTGAGGCGCTGTCATGAGATCGCTCGCATGAGATCCATATTGGCAACCGATACCGATCGACTCGCTTGTCGCGAACTCATCCGCGTCGGGTCTAAAACTTTTTACGCCGCGTCGTTTCTGTTGCCGCAGCGGGTGCGCGAGCCTGCGCTCGCACTCTATGCTTTCTGTCGTGAAGCCGATGACGCGATCGATCAATCCAATGAACCGCAGCGCGCATTGGCGGCCCTGAACGAGCGCCTCGATCGAATGTATCGCGGCGATCCCATCGATCGTTCGGCGGATCGCGCGATGGCCGATGTCGTCGCGGAGTTCTCCATTCCGCAGGCGATACCGGCTGCATTACTTGAAGGTTTCGCGTGGGATGCGGAGGGTCGGCGCTACACCGATTTCGCGCAGGTGCAGGACTATGCCGTTCGTGTGGCGGGAACCGTCGGCATCATGATGTGCTTGCTGATGGGTGTTCGCGCGCCGCGAGCGTTGGCGCGTGCGGCTGAGCTTGGCATTGCGATGCAGCTATCGAATATCGCGCGGGATGTCGGTGAGGACGCTCGTATGGGGCGTGTGTATTTGCCCGATGCTTGGTTGCAAGAAGTCGGATCGTCTCGCGAAATGCTGTTGGCGAAGCCGATGTTTAGCGATGCGATCGGTCGGATCGTCGATCAACTCGTTTGCGAGGCAGAAGGTCTCTACGTACGAGCCGCGGCGGGTGTGGCTGAGCTACCGCCGGAATGTCGTCCGGCCATTCACGCCGCGCGCCTGATGTACGCGGAAATCGGTCGCGAGGTGTTGCGCCGATCCGGTGATTCGATTTCGCAGCGCGCCGTTGTCTCGGCAAGACGCAAGGCCTTGTTGCTCGCTAAGGCGCTCTCGACGTCGGCGATCAGCAGTGCCGCTCCCCAAGCCGCTTGGCCGGTGGCGCCTGCCGCGATGTTTCTTCTCGAGGCGGTGGCGGCGCACGATGCCGCGCGAGGCATCGTGCCGGATCCGGTCGCATCGGAATCGATGTTGACGCGTGAGCTCGTGCGCTTGCTGGGTGTGCTGGAGCGTATCGAATTGCAGGAACGCGCCGGGCAATCCTCTTAAGGCGCGCGTTCTCAAAACTCTCGAAAAAGTGGTGCTCTCAGCGCCGCGATACGACTCGAGGCAATCGTACGGGCAGTAGTGTCTGCACCCAGCGCTGGGTAAAACGTCGCAGCGAGACGCTTTCGTGAAAGGCTTCGATGCGATCCCCATCGAGCGTGGTTTCGACTAACGATCGGGCGTAGAAGGGTGCGCTTTCGAGTGTTTCGATCACCGTAGGTCTGGCACCGGCATCGCAGCGGGTTTGTCGCGTGATGCCCCAAGCGCTGGTGGCGAGCGGCTGCATCGGCGGCTGCGATCCTGCTCGCACACTGCCATCGACCCCGAACTCGAGTGACCACGATCGATCGACACGGCCTGGCGTGCCGATCGTGTCGTACAGCACGCGTGTTTTCCCGGCGCCGTGACTGCGCGACCAATGCCACGAGTCAAAATCCTCTTCGAGCGGTGCGAGACCTTGGTTCGCATCGAGATAGGCGGAGCCTTCCCATGCGAGGGCTGGCGCATCGAATCGCACCTCGATGCGAGCGAGCGGTGCCATCGGCCACCATAGATGACGGCCGGCAGCGTCGAGCGGGTAGGGCGTGGCATGTCGAACGCGCGGCGTCACGCGAATATGACCGCGCAGTGATTGGGGCCAGGGTGAGGTTTTTTCGTCCACCTCGATCTGCAGTGCATTGCCATCCCAGAGCACGCGGCTCGCACCGATCATCAAATGATCGGAGTTACGGGTGACGGCAGCAGCATCTCGTTCTGTCATCGCCCAACGTCTTCCGGAACCGCGATACAGCACCACATTGAGTGCCGAGTGCTGTAGCGGATCGACCAAGCCGTATCGCCGAGCACGGGCGTACCAGGGCGAAAAGACGCAGCCGAGCATGGCGATGACGGTCAGGCCATATCGACCGCAGTCGCTCAGCGCGTCGACATACCACCAGGCATAGCCGTTCGGTGGGAGCGCTGCCGCAAAGTCCGGGCCGGTTTGACTCACCACCGGGTGGTGTCTATATTCCATGACACCCTAGTGTGACAATCTGAACTGACATTCGCCAGCGATCAGGTTTCCCACGCAGTTCGCCGAGCAGGTGCAGGCATGAAAAATGCGTCCGGATCCGGAATCGAGCAGGCCCTCGAGGTGGCGGTTGAGTCGTGTGAGTCACTGGGATGCCCACCGCGTCTCGCGGCGGCCATCCGATACGCTGTCTTCCCTGGCGGAGCGCGCATTCGACCACGATTGTGTCTCGCCATCGCTGCAGGTTGTGGCGAGCCGCAGTCGCCGTTGGCCGAGGCCACGGCAGCATCCATCGAGTTGCTGCACTGTGCCTCGCTCGTGCACGACGATCTGCCCTGTTTCGACGATGCGGAGTTTCGCCGCAATCGACCTTCTGTCCATCGCGCATTCGATGAGCGTATCGCGCTGCTCGTTGGCGATGCGCTGATCGTGCTCGCCTTCCAGAATGTGGCGCGCGCCTACGCTCAGCACCCGGCTCGATTGCCTGGTGTCGTTCTGGCCTTGGCGCGTGCGGCCGGCACCCCGGGCGGCATCGTCGCTGGGCAGGCGTGGGAATGTGAAGAAACGACGCCACTTGAGGAATATCGACGACTAAAGACCGGCGCGCTATTTGTAGCGGCGACGGTGGGCGGTGCTCTATCCGCCGGTGTTGACCCGACGCCTTGGCGAGAACTCGGTGAGCGACTCGGCGAGGCTTATCAAGTGGCCGACGATATTCGTGATGTACTTGGCACCGATGCCGAGCTGGGTAAGCCGGCGCATCGCGATGCCGATCTCGTGCGGCCGAGCTGTATCAACGAATTGGGTCTCGCCGGTGCAGTGGGTCATTTCGAGTCTTTGATACGCATGGCCAATGAATCCATCCCCGATTGCCCGGCTAAGGAATTCCTGCGCGATCTTCTCGATCTCGAAGCGCAGCGCTTGTTGCCTGCGTCGCTGTTAGGGCGTGTAGCCGCTTAAACGGCGGCTTTGCGCGAATTCGGGGTCAGACGAGGTGCAACTACCGGGCTGGCTGCGGCGTCGCTGGCGTCAATGGCGCAACGAGCAATTACTCGATCCGATCGTTCAAAGAAAACTCTCGGGCTTCTGGCTCACGCGACGACGCTCGCAGCGTGAAGCGGCTGAGACCTTCGATCTCGTTGCCGGTTTCGTTTACTCGCAGGTGTTGCTGGCGTGTCACCGACTCGATCTGCTTGCGTTGTTACGCGCCGGTCCATTGCCGCAGTCTCAGCTTCTGTCCAAACTCGATCTGCCATCCGAGGCGAGCCAGACGCTACTGCGTGCTGCTACCGCACTCGATTTGCTCGAGAGCGACGAGACGGCAGGTACTGAGCCGATTTGGTGGTTAGGTTCCAAGGGGGCGGCTTTACTCGGCAATCCAGGCGCACTGGCGATGATCGAACATCACGCCGTGCTCTACCGCGATCTCGCCGATCCGGTGGCCTTGTTGCGAGCGCCACGTGGCAGTACTGAACTTGCGCGCTATTGGCCCTACGCCACGGCAGGCATCCCGTCGGAGGCCGCTGCCGAGCAGATTCGCGCTTACACCTCGTTGATGGCGGCCTCTCAAGGCTTGGTCGCTGACGAAATCCTCGACGCCTATGATTTTCGATCGCACCGCCGGATTCTCGATATCGGGGGCGGTGATGGCACATTTCTACGGCACGTTCGCCAGCGCGCACCTCAAGCGCAACTCGTGCTGTTCGATCTGCCGGCGGTAGCGGCCGAAGCCCGTCGCCGCTTCGAGTCGTCCGATGGCGCGGTGGAGTGCATCGGCGGTGATTTCAGCCGAGATCCGCTACCCGCGGGCGCCGATCTCATCACGCTCGTCCGGATTCTGCACGACCACGACGATGAACTTTCCCGGAGGCTGGTGCATCGCGCTGCGGCGGCGCTGGCGCCGGGCGGTTGTTTGCTCGTGGCTGAGCCGCTCGCCAACACGCCCGGGGCTGTGCGCATGGGAGATGCCTATTTCGGACTTTATCTCTGGGCGATGGGCAGTGGTCGGGCACGAAGTTTCGCTGAGATTGCCGGTTGGCTGGCTGAGGCCGGGCTTGTGGCGATCGAGGAGCGGGCCACCCGAATACCGTTGCAAACCCGCCTGATCGTGGCGCGCCGACCCGGCTAAGGGGCGGCGCTCACCAATAGTGTCTTTATTAGTTGACACTTTAAAGCGTAAGCGTAGACTGACACTTGGATCGTCAGGCCTTAAGGAGCCTGCATGGCACAGGGATGGAACACATTGGCCGTGGTAATCGAGGGACCGGAGCGCTTGGCGCTCAACCGGCTTTCTCTACCCGCACCTGCGCCTGAAGAAATCCTCGTCGATATCGAGTGGAGCGGCATCAGCACAGGGACCGAGCGTCTTCTTTGGTCCGGTCGCATGCCGCCATTCCCCGGAATGGGCTATCCGCTCGTCCCCGGTTATGAATCCGTCGGTCGTATTCGCGAATTGGGCGTTGCTGTGCACGGTCTCGCGGTCGGTCAGCGCGTCTTTGTCCCCGGTGCCCGTTGTTTCGGCGAAGTACGTGGTCTCTTTGGTGGCGCGGCTTCGCAATTGGTGGTGCCTGCGGCGCGCGTCACGGCAGTCGACGATGCGCTCGGTGAACGAGCGGTATTGCTCGCACTCGCGGCGACGGCCTATCACGCCTTGGCGAGTTCGAACGCCAGCCCCGCAGATCTGATCGTAGGGCATGGTGTGCTCGGTCGACTCTTGGCCCGCATCACCATCGCCTTGGGTGCTCCGGCTCCCACCGTGTGGGAACGCGACGAGCGACGTCGTCAGGGCGCAACCGGTTATACGGTCATGGATTCGATCGACGATGTGCATCGTCGATATCGATCGATCTACGACGTCAGTGGTGACTCGCGCATTCTCGACAGTTTGCTCGGACACCTCGCACCGGGTGGCGAAGTGGTGCTCGCCGGTTTTTATACCGAACCCATGCAGTTCGACTTTACGGCGGCATTCATGCGCGAAGCGCGCATCCGCGTCGCAGCGGAATGGAAAGAGCCGGATCTACACGCCGTGCTCGAACTGATTGCTCGAGGCGCTTTGTCGCTCGATGGTCTCATCACGCATCGTCGCGACGCCCAGTCGGCCGATGCCGCATATCGCCAAGCTTTTGGTGATCCCGATTGTCTCAAAATGGTTCTCGATTGGAGGCACGCAGCATGACCCCGCCAGGTGATACGGTCTCCATCCCAGTCGAAAAGCTCAAGCGCAGTCTTCGAGCTGAGGCCGCCATGGCACCTCCGTCGGTGACACCGACGGCCGTGACCAAAGAAACGCAAATCATCGCGATCTATGGCAAGGGCGGCATCGGCAAGAGTTTCACGCTCGCGAATTTAAGTTACATGATGGCGCAGCAGGGAAAGAAGATCCTGCTGATCGGCTGCGATCCGAAAAGCGACACCACGTCGTTACTATTCGGTGGTCGCGCCTGTCCCACCATCATCGAGACCTCGTCAAAGAAAAAACTCGCGGGCGAGCCGCTCGAAATCGGTGATGTCTGTTTCAAGCGCGATGGCGTTTATGCGATGGAGCTCGGTGGTCCCGAGGTCGGTCGTGGCTGCGGTGGTCGCGGCATCATCCACGGCTTTGAAACTCTCGAGAAACTCGGTTTTCACGACTGGGGTTTCGACTACGTTCTGCTCGACTTCTTGGGCGATGTGGTCTGCGGTGGCTTCGGTCTGCCGATCGCTCGCGACATGTGTCAAAAAGTCATCGTCGTCGGCAGTAACGATCTGCAATCGCTGTACGTCGCCAACAACGTCTGCTCGGCGGTCGAATACTTCCGCAAGCTCGGGGGTAACGTCGGCGTGGCAGGGCTCGTGATTAACAAAGACGATCACACCGGCGAGGCGCAGGCTTTCGCTGCCGCCGCGGGAATCCCTGTTCTTGCCGCGATCCCGGCGCACGAGGACATCCGCCGTAAGAGCGCTAACTACGAAATCATCGGTACGCCTGAATCGGAGTGGGGTGCTTTGTTCGCCGAACTCGCCGGGAATGTCGCCGCAGCGCCGCCCGTGCGACCGAAGCCGCTGACTCAAGACGAATTGCTGGGGCTCTTCAAAGGCGAGGCCGTTGGGCGCGGCGTCACGTTGGTGCCCGCCACGTTCGAGGACATGTGCGGTCACTCGCAAGTCCAAAAACCCTCACTCGAAGTGATCTACGACGCAGTTTGATATGAGCGCACTCGACACCCACAGCGACGTCAGCACGGAGGTTCTCTCGCAGGAGAGCGCCGGTGGTGCGTCGTGTCACGGTGGCGAGACTCGGATGCGAGCGGCCGCTGTCGCCGCAGGCAAAGCGGATGTGCTCGAGAAATATGCGCGTGATTATCCGGCAGGTCCGCACGATCAGCCGCAGAGCATGTGTCCGGCTTTCGGCAGTCTGCGGGTCGGTCTGCGCATGCGCCGTACGGCGACGATCCTCTCGGGGTCGGCTTGCTGCGTTTATGGATTGACCTTCACCTCGCACTTCTATGGCGCGCGACGAACCGTCGGTTACGTGCCGTTCAATTCCGAGACGCTCGTCACCGGTAAGCTGTTCGAAGATATTCGCGACGCCGTTCACAATTTGGCGGACCCCGCCCAGTACGACGCCATCGTCGTCACGAATCTGTGCGTACCGACGGCCTCGGGTGTGCCGCTACAGCTGCTACCCAAAGAAATCAATGGCGTTCGCATCATCGGTATCGATGTGCCCGGCTTCGGTATTCCGACGCACGCCGAAGCAAAAGACGTGCTTGCCGGCGCGATGTTGCGATACGCGCGCGGTGAAGCAGAGTCGGGCCCCGTGCAAGCGCCGCGTAACGGTCGCGCCGCGAAACCGACGATTTCTCTGGTCGGTGAGATTTTCCCGGCAGATCCGGTTGGCATCGGCATGATGCTCGAGCCGATGGGGCTTGCGGTCGGCCAGCAGGTTCCGACGCGTGAATGGCGTGAGCTTTACGCCGCGCTCGATTGCGCCGCGGTCGCTGCCATCCATCCGTTCTATACCAGCGTCTATCGCGAGTTCGAGGCTGCAGGCAGACCGATCGTCGGCTCCGCACCGGTGGGCTACGAAGGCACGGCTGGTTGGATCGAAAACATCGGCAAACTTTGCAATGTCGGTCGTGATGGGATCGACGCGGCGAAGAACCGCGTTCTGCCAGCGATCCGGGCGGCGCTGTCGGCGGCACCGATTCGCGGTCGGATTACTTTGTCCGGCTACGAGGGTTCGGAGTTACTGGTTGCACGCTTGCTCATCGAGAGCGGGGCAGACGTGCGCTACGTCGGTTCGGCCTGTCCGCGTACGGCACACGCTGAGATCGATCGCGAGTGGCTCGAAGATCGCGGCGTGCACGTGCAGTTCCGCGCATCGCTTGAGCAAGATTTGGCTGCGTTCGCTGAGTACAAACCGGATCTCGTGATCGGTACGACGCCGGTCGTGCAAAAAGCCAAGGAAATCGCGACGCCGGCGCTCTATTTCACCAATCTGATCTCCTCGCGCCCCTTGATGGGTATCGCGGGCGCAGGTTCGTTGGCTCAACTCGTCAACACGGCGATCGCCGGCAAGACGCGTTTCGATGAAATGAAGGCCTTCTTCGGTGAGACCGGCACGGCCGACTCTGCCGGCGTTTGGCACGACACGCCCAAAGCGCATCCCGAGTTCCGCGAGAACTACCGTCGCAAGCTCGAGAAGCAAACCAAAGCACGCAAAGCGGAGGAGATGATCTGATGCTCGTGCTCGATCACGACCGCGCGGGTGGCTACTGGGGTGCGGTGTACGTCTTCGCCGCCATCAAAGGTTTGCAGGTCATCATCGATGGCCCGGTGGGTTGCGAGAACTTGCCGGTGACCTCCGTGCTGCATTACACCGATGGCTTGCCGCCGCACGAGTTGCCGATCGTGGTCACCGGGATCGCCGAGGAAGAACTCGGTCAGCACGGCACTGAGGGCGCGATGAAGCGAGCACATAAAGTGCTTGATCCGCATCTGCCGGCGGTGGTGGTCACCGGTTCGATCGCCGAGATGATCGGTGGCGGTGTCACGCCCGAAGGCACCAACATCAAACGTTTCTTGCCGCGCACGATCGATGAGGATCAGTGGCAGTGCGCCAATCGTGCGTTGTGGTGGTTGTGGACCGAATTCGGCCCCAAGAAAGTGCCGCCGGCACCGCGCGAGCGCGAGATCGGCAAGGCCGCCGATTACAAACCGCGGGTCAATATCATTGGTCCCGCCTACGGCATGTTCAACATGAACTCCGATCTCGCCGAGATACGGCGACTGGTCGAGGGTGTTGGTGCCGAGATTAATCTCGTTTTCCCGCTCGGCAGTCATCTGGCGGAGATCGCTAAGTTGGCGGATGCCGATGTCAACATCTGCATGTACCGCGAGTACGGCAAGATGCTCTGCGAGGGAATGGAGCGACCATGGCTGCAAGCGCCCATCGGCCTGCATAGCACGACCAAATTTTTGCGCGCGCTCGGCGAGCTCACGGGTCTCGACCCGGAGCCGTTCATTGAGCGCGAGAAACTGACTACGATCAAACCGCTGTGGGACCTGTGGCGCTCCGTCACACAGGATTTCTTCGGCACCGCGAGTTTCGCCATCGTAGCCGGCGAGACCTACGCGCGTGGCGTACGCCACTTCCTCGAATCCGAGCTCGGTCTGCCGTGCATGTTCTCTTATGCGCGACGGCCCGGAGTCAAGCCCGACAACGCGGCCGTACGTCAAGCGGTACGCGAGAAAACCCCCCTCGTGTTATTCGGTAGCTATAACGAGCGTATGTACCTGGCCGAGCTCGGACCTCGTTCAATGTACATCCCGGCTTCGTTCCCCGGCGCGATCATTCGTCGCCACACGGGAACACCCTTCATGGGTTATGCCGGCGCGACCTATTTGGTGCAGGAAGTTTGTAACGCGCTCTTCGATGCGTTGTTCCACATCCTGCCGCTGGCCACGGACATGGACAAAGTCGACCCGACTCCAGCGCGTCAGGCGCGCGAAGCGAGTGTGTGGGACGAAGAGGCTTTGAGTCTGCTCGATGAGTACGTGGCCAATGAACCCTATCTGGTACGCATCTCTGCCGCCAAGCGTCTGCGCGATCTCGCGGAGATCGCTGCGCGTACGGCCGGAGAAGAGCGTGTCACAGCGGCTCGCGTTGCACGCACGCGGGCGGAGCTCGCTGCGGGGCGTGCCGCTTGAGGACGGGGGGAAAGCATTGTCGGGCGCAGGTTTCGGTCTGCGTCGTCAATCCCTTCCGCGCGGGAGTGCGCGGTGTTGAGAAAACTGTCTATGGAGGTGATTAGCAATGGCAAGTCTTTCGGGACTCACGGCCGATGAGGCCAAGGCATTCCACTCGCTCTACATGTCGAGCTTCTTGGGATTCCTGGTTGTTTCAGCGGTTGCCCATTTCCTCATTTGGCAATGGCAGCCCTGGTTCTGATTCGTAATTTTTAGGAGTACACAAACATGTGGCGTATATGGATGCTCTTCGACCCGCGTCGTGCGTTGGTCGCGATGGCCATCTTCGTGTTCACCATCATCATGGTGAATCACTTCGTGATGCTGACCAGCAAGTACGCGTTCTGGCTCGAAGGGCCGGGACCGGGTGGTCAGGCAGTGGCCAGCGTTCAACACAACGCTCCGCTGCCTTCCGGGAACTAATTCCGGAACGCGAAAGGCGGCGGCGAAGTCCTCGGATTTTGTCCGCCGCCTGACGCGGTCGGCCTCGGGCGAGATTTAACGACGACCCTCAAGACGGGGAATAGTCATGGCGATGCTCAATTTCGAAAAAAAATACCGTATCCGCGGTGGGACCCTGGTCGGTGGCGACCTGTTCGACTTCTGGATCGGTCCGTTCTACGTCGGGTTCTTCGGCGTGACGACCGCATTCTTCGCACTGCTCGGCACGGCATTGCTCGTGTACGGCGCTGCGCTAGGTGACCACACCACGGGATTACAAACCTGGAATCTTTGGCAGATCAACGTCGCACCACCGGACCTCAAATACGGTCTCGGTCTCGCGCCGCTCGCCGAGGGAGGCATCTGGCAGATCGTGACGATCTGCGCGATCGGTGCTTTCTCCTCTTGGGCGCTGCGTGAAGTGGAGATCTGTCGCAAGCTCGGCATGGGATATCACGTACCTGTCGCGTTCTCGAGTGCTATTTTGGCTTACGTCACCTTGCAGGTGATTCGGCCCGTGTTGCTCGGGGCTTGGGGTCACGCTTTCCCTTACGGCATCTACAGTCATCTCGACTGGGTGTCGAACGTGGCTTACCAATATCTGCACTTCCACTACAACCCTGCGCATATGGTCGCCGTGACGTTCTTCTTCACGACGACACTCGCGCTCGCGTTGCACGGTGCGTTGGTGCTCTCGGCGATCAACCCCAAGAAGGGGCAGGTCGTGAAAACGGCCGAGCACGAGAACAGCTTCTTCCGCGACAACATCGGCTACTCGATCGGCACGCTCGGCATCCATCGCTTTGGATTGCTCGCAGCGATCAACGCCGGCGTGTGGAGCGCGATTTGTATCGTCGTCAGTGGTCCGTTCTGGACTCGAAGCTGGCCAGATTGGTGGGCGTGGTGGTTAAACCTGCCCATGTGGAATTGAGGTAACGACCCATGGCTGAATATCAAAATTTGTTCACGCGGGTACAGGTCGAAGCACCTCATTACCCCGGAGTCCCACACGACCCGCAAGGTCTGTGGAAACGCGGCACTCACGCGAGCGCGAGCTACTGGCTCGGCAAGATCGGTGATGCCCAGATCGGTCCGTTTTATCTCGGTGCAACGGGATTGGCGTCGCTGGTCTTCGGTTTGCTCGCATTCGAGATCATCGGTCTCAACATGTGGGCGTCCGTAGGCTGGGATCCAGTGCAATTCGTGCGTCAGTTGTTCTGGCTCGCGCTTGAACCGCCTGCGCCCGAATACGGCCTCCGACTGCCTCCGTTGAAAGACGGCGGTTGGTATTTGATGGCCGGTTTCTTCCTGACGATGTCGATCATGTTGTGGTGGGTGCGAACCTATCGGCTCGCACGCAAACACCAAATGGGCACGCATGTCGCTTGGGCTTTCGCCTCGGCGATCTGGCTGTTCTTGGTGCTCGGCTTCTTCCGACCCTTGTTGATGGGAAGCTGGTCCGAGTCGGTGCCGTTCGGCATCTTCGCGCACCTCGATTGGACGGCGGCGTTCTCGCTCCGTTACGGCAACTTGCTCTACAACCCGTTCCACGCGTTGTCGATCGTGTTCCTCTACGGCTCAGTGCTGCTGTTCGCGATGCACGCGGGCACCATCATGGCGGTCTCGAAGTACGGCGGTGAACGTGAAATCGAGCAAACGCTCGATCGTGGTACGGCTTCTGAGCGTGCAGCGTTGTTCTGGCGCTGGACGATGGGATTCAACGCCACGATGGAATCAATTCACCGTTGGGCTTGGTGGTTCGCGGTGCTGTGTACGCTCACGGGCGGCATCGGCATCCTGCTGACCGGCACCGTGGTCGATAACTGGTACCTGTGGGCCGTAAAGCATGGCGTGGCACCGGCGTATCCCGCCACCTTTGAAGTGCTGCCTGACCCGGCCACCGTTACGGGAGCTGCGCAATGAAAACGAGATTGAAACTGCTGCTGGCGGGCATCGTCAGCCTCGGCTTCCTCGCTGGTTGTGGTGAACGTCCGCCCGTCGAGACGGTGCAGGTCGGTTATCGCGGAACTGGCATGGAGCAGGTCTATAACCCTCGCTTGCTGCAGCAGGTGGCGGCAAAAAATCAGATCGGCAATATCCAACCGGCAGCCGATACGTCGGGCCCGTTGGCGAAGGACATCTACCAGAATGTGCAGGTCCTCTCGGATCTGAGCATCGGTGAGTTCACGCGCGTGATGTTGTCGATGACCGAGTGGGTGGCTCCGGCCGACCAGAAGAACTGCACTTACTGTCACAACGGCGAGAACTACGCCGACGAGAGCAAGTACCAGTACAAGGTCGCCCGCAGCATGCTGAAGATGACTCGTGACATCAACAGCAACTATCAGGCTCACGTCAAAGATACGGGTGTGACCTGTCACACCTGTCATCGCGGCCAGCCTGTCCCATCGTATGTGTGGTTCACGGATCCCGGTACGGGTCGCGAAAAGGCGTCCATTGGTGCCAACGCAGGGCAGAACACGCCTGTGACGGCGCTCGGCACAACGACGATTGCGCACTCGAGTTTGCCGTTCGATCCGTACTCACCGTTCTTACTCGGCGATCAGCCGATCCGCGTCGAGACGACGACCGCCTTGCCTTCGGGTAATCGGTCTTCGATCAAGCAGGCGGAGTGGACTTACTCGCTGATGGTGCACATGTCCAATTCTTTGGGCGTCAACTGCACCTACTGCCATAACACCCGCGCATGGGGTGAGTGGTCGGAGAGTCGTCCGCAACGCACGGTGGCCTGGCATGGCATCCGGATGGCGCGTCAGTTAAACAACCAATATCTGGTTCCGTTGACCGACACCTTCCCGGATCACCGCCTCGGACCGACCGGTGACGTGGCGAAGATCAACTGCCAGACCTGCCATCAGGGCGTCTACAAGCCGTATTTTGGTCAGAGCATGGCCAAAGATTATCCGGAGTTGCAGCGTGCGAAGCCGATGCCAGAAGCGGCGCCGGCTGCTGAGGCGACGGACGGAGCAGCTGCTGCTGAAGCGGGCGCTGCTGCGCCTGCGGCGGCGCCGGCTGCGGTACCAGCGGCGAAGTCTGCCAAGGTGGTCAAACCCTCGCGATCGACGCTCGCTGCGTTGAACGTGGCTGGTTGATGAACGTTCTGCTCGCACAACCCCGCGGCTTCTGCGCGGGTGTTGCGCGGGCGGTCGATATCGCCGAACAAGCACTGGAGCGTTTCGGCGCTCCGGTGTACGTCTACCACGAGATCGTCCACAACGGGCATGTCGTGCGCGACCTCGCATCGCGGGGTGCGATTTTCGTCGATGACATCGCCGATATTCCGGAAGGTGCCGTCACGGTATTTAGTGCGCATGGTGTGGCCAAGTCGGTGGTCGAGGAGGCTGCTCGACGTCACCTGCAGGTGATCGATGCCACCTGTCCGCTCGTAACCAAAGTTCACCTTCAGGCCGATCGTTACTCTCAGCGTGGCTACACCATCATCGTGGTCGGTCACGCGGGACACGAGGAGGTCGAGGGGACCAGAGGCTCCGTCAGCGGTCCCGTGCATGTCGTGGGCACCGTCGAAGAAATCGACGCTCTGTCGATCCCGGCGTCGACTCCAGTTGCCTATGTCACTCAAACGACGCTATCGCTAGACGATACGCGTGAATTGATCGCTGCTTTGCGAGATCGATTTCCGGACATCGTCGGTCCCGGCCTCGACGACATCTGTTACGCAACCCAGAATCGACAACGAGCGGTGCAACAACTCGCAAGACGAGTCGATCTCGTGATCGTAGTGGGCGCGCGTAACAGCTCTAATACCAATCGACTTCAGGAAGTTGCCGCCGATCACGGCGTACCCGCGAGACTCATCGAGCATGCCGACGAGATCGAGTTGATTTGGCTCGATGGCGTCGAACACGTGGGTGTGACGGCGGGGGCTTCAACGCCCGAGCATCTCGTGCAGGGTGTCTGCAAGAAGCTGCAACAACTCGGCGCGGGTACCATCCGCGAGTTACCGGGTATTGTCGAGACGCTGCGATTTCGTCTACCGGAAGCGCTACGCCAAACGGCGTAGTTCCACTCTTCCGAATTCGCAAAACGCGGATCAGAACAGCTTGAATCGCGTCAGCGAGCGAGTGACGCCATTGAACATCATGTTGCTGTCGAGTCCGCCCCGTCTCTGACCATCTTTTGCCGTGTTCGGCATTGTCGCTGCGTGTCTCGCGATGGCATTGAACAACCCCTGCAGGTCGAGGCCGGCCTCGCGTAAACATTCCTCACGCGTACCATGTTCGAGATTGGCATCGGGTAAACCGAGCGGTAGCACGGTTGCGTCACGACCCGCGCGGGCAAGATATTCCATGACAGCCGATCCTGCTCCGCCTGCGACCACATTTTCTTCGAGTGTGACGAGCAGCGCATGTTGTTTCGCGACCTCAAGCAAGAGCGCTTCATCGATTGGCTTCACGAAACGCATATCGATCACGCTCGCGTCGATCGACTCGGCGAGTTGATGCGCCGTTTCAAGCAGTGTTCCGAAGACGAGCAAGGCGATACCGGATCCGCGACGACACCACGATCCACGCCCGATCGGGAGTGCGGCCGGCAGCGTTGCGGATAAATCACCGTCGTCGAGTGCGCGCGCGGGCGTGAGCGCCGCGTGGGCGGCACAACGCGGATAGCGAATGGCGCAGGGAGCATCTAACTCGAGACCCGTGCGCAGCATGGCTCGCAACTGATGCGCATCGGCAGGAGTCATGACGGTCATGCCGGGTACGCAACGCAGATAGGTCAAATCGAGTCCGCCGTTGTGTGTGGCACCATCGGGGCCCACGAGACCGCCGCGATCGATGGCGAACAGAACCGGAAGGTTTTGTAGGCAAACGTCATGCACCATCTGGTCGAAGGCGCGCTGCAAGAAAGTGGAATAGATCGCGACGATGGGTTTGAGTCCCCGCGTAGCGAGACCGGCAGCGAAAGTGACGGCATGTTGTTCGGCGATGCCGACATCGAAGTAGCGGTCCGGAAATTCCTTGGCAAATCGCACGAGACCAGAGCCCTCGCGCATTGCCGGGGTGATCACGACGAACGTCGGATCGTGGCGCGCCATTTCACAGAGCCAGTCGCCGAAGACTTGCGTATAGGTGGGAGGCGGTGTTGCGGTCGAACTCGCGAGCAAGCCTAGCGCCGGATCGAACGGCGTGACGCCGTGATACTTGATGGGCTCGCTTTCGGCGCGCTCGTAACCTGAGCCCTTGCGGGTCAGTACGTGCAGCAGTTGGGGGCCTCGACACGAGTGAAGGCGCTGCAACTGATCGACGAGACCCGTGACATCGTGACCATCGACAGGGCCACTGTAGTGGAAGCCTAAGGCCTCGAAGAGTGCGCCCGGTGTCGCAATACGATCAGCGGCGATGTTACCTAAGTGACGAGCCAGGGCACCGACGTTCTCTGAGATCGACATGCCATTGTCATTGAGTATGACGAGCAGATCCTCACCGAGTCCGCCCGCGTGGTGCAGCGCTTCGTAGGCGAGACCTGCGGTGAGTGCCCCATCTCCAATGATGGCGACCGCCTTACCGTTTAAGCCCAAGCGGCGATTAGCGACCGCAATGCCGAGAGCCGCACTAATCGAGGTGCTCGAGTGACCGGCGCCGAAAGCATCATGCGGACTTTCATCACGTTTGAGGAAGCCCGAGATGCCACCGCGTCGGCGGATCGTCGAGAGTTTTTCGCGACGGCCTGTGAGCATTTTGTGCGGATAAGCCTGGTGGCCAACGTCCCAGACGAGCGCGTCGCGTGGTGTGTCGTACACGTAGTGCAACGCGACCGCGAGTTCGATCGTGCCGAGACCAGAGGCAAGGTGTCCGCCACTTGAGGCAACAGTCTGTATCAATTCGTCCCGCAATTCAGCCGCGAGCGAGGGTAGGTCCGCGACCGCAAGTGTGCGCAGTGCGGCTGGATCGTCGATCTTCATCGGTTACCGCTCCAGTCGTGTTGCGTGCCGCGTCGATTAGCTAGGCTCCACCGCCACAAAAGATCAGCGGGGATCGGTAACACCATCAACCAATGCTCAAACAAGGCGAGTGCCGCGAGCATCGCGAGCAAACTGTAACCCACAGCTTCGAAGGGCAGCTCTGCCGAGAGCGCACGAACACCGAGCTGCCATGCCAGCACAGAAGCTAGCGCGATCGAGAAGGGAAACAGCAAGTTCATGGTTCGTTGACGAAGGTACCCAACGAGATGCGCCAAGTGTTTCGGGAGAAAAACTTCACCGAGATTTCGAACGCCGAGAAACAGATTTAACTTGGCGCTGCTGCGCATGATCCACAGCAAGAGCAGCGTATAGAGCGCGATCTGGTTGGGAGCGCCGATCGAGATCAGTGCGACGAGACCGACGACGATGATGATGGCGAGTTCATGCCACAGTATCGCTGCAACCGCATCAAAAGCATGGAGCCAGCCCGTGGCGCCGCCTGGCCGGAGCGTTTTGCGCGGGCCGGTAATCCAGCCGGTGAGGAAACTGGTTTCGATCCAACTCCAGAGACCGAGCGCGCCGATGAATCCGAGCCAAGCCCCGGTCGAAGTCGCAACCGCCGTCACTTGCGTGATCGTGACGAGTGAGAGCAGTGCGACGACGCTCGCGCCGAGCATCAGTAGGCGATAGGTTCCGGTTGGTTTACCGACCAGCCAGGCAATGAGGCCCGTCAGTCCCCACCAAAGAAAAACAGCCGCCAGCGCCGGCATGATCTGCAGAGACCAGCTCATGGCGCGAGCTGCCGCTGCATGAGGTCAGGACCCTGCCAGTCGGGCTCGATCGCTCGCGCGCCACAGACGCGCGAAGGTCTCGGCATTGGTTGGACCGAAGACATCGAGCGCAACTCGTTCACCGGTACCCGTATCCTCGAGCACGAAGCGTCCGTCTGTGTAGCGGATCAGTCGAAAGGGCACATCGTCGGGTGTGTCGGTCAGAGAGCGGGCTCTGGCGAATCCGCGCAGTACGCCACTCACGAAACCGGCCTTCTCGATACTCAAAACCTCGAGTGGTGCGCCGGTGCTGGTGTAGGCGGCAATGGTGCCATCGTCGTTTTTGATCAAGCGCACGTCATATGCGGCGACGATACGCGCCTCGGGCATCAACTCTTCGCTGAATTGACTGCCCTTGCCGAAATAGGCGATCAACAACGAACCGATCATCAAAATCGCTGCGCCGATCAGCAGCGGTTTGGGTGGATCGTTTTGGTGGTGATCGTGACTCACGTGGCGAGTTCCGCTGCGCCGGTCACGGACGCCCCCGCTCGACGCGCCTCGGGTACGGCGGCATCGAACGCACGGCTCAGTCGCTCACCGGCCGTCTCGGCATCGCTCAAGCAGCGTAACGAAGGCTGCGGTTGCAGTAGATGCCAAGGACGGACATGCGGCCACAGCCACACGTATGACACGCGATGCGGTTTGCTCATCGTCAAGGCGAGATCACCGGTGCCGTCGCGACGCAGCTTGATCGCTGCCGATTCGATCACGGTGAAGGGCAGGTTGATCGTGCTCTCAAGGGCGATGCCTTGTCGAATGACCACGCGTTTAGTCGTGATCGTGTAGGCCGTACTGCGCGCCGAGAGTATGGCGATGCCCGTCATGATGGCCAGCGCAATGCCCGCAAACAAGGCAGGACCCACCATTCCAGTGAGGGCATCGATCAACTCGGCACCCTCGAGCAACAAGTAGCCGCCGCGCGCGAGCACCATCACGCTGAAGTACAGCGTGAGTGAGCGAACGTGGTACGCGTTCAAGGCGAGAGAGCGCCAATCTGGCGCTCCCTGCCAAACCAAATGTTCGCCCGCAGGCAATACACCGGGCAGTCCGTGTACCGGTTCGCTATCGTGCTCGGAGAAGACGGCTCTTGTGCTCATGGGCAGTCCTTACAGCACCGGGCCTAAACGGTCGGGGGTAGCATAGAGAGTGCCGCCGCCGTAGTAGCCCGTGATCTTGTCTTCCTCGAGACGCGTCACTTGTTCGCCGCTCGCCGTGCGCGGCACATGGGCAAACTGAGCGCCCGTGATGGCGTTCACGCGAACTTGGCCGCCGCTGTATTTGACGAAACCGTACGGTACGAGAACGTGACCGCCTGCCGTCAATTGCAGCTCGAGATAACGAATCTGCGGTTCAGCTTTGTCGACCCACACATCGGTGATTTGTCCGGCTGCCACGCCGTCACAACCGACCACCGTCATCCCCTTCGGATCGGGATCGCGACGATTGATACGCCAGCCGCTCAGGGTGCGCATCGGCACGATCATCGGGGTGCCGTCGATCATGCGCTCAGGCACGTTAGCCCGATTGGCATACGAGGCCGGGCCGACACCGTCGCGCATTGGATCGCCGGTTGGTTGCAGAGCCGCCCCTTCGCCGTGGCCGAGTGGCGAAGCGGCGATCGGACGACGATCGGCAGTGGCTGCCGAGGGCGCCTGAATGCTGCTGCCGTCAGCGAGCAAGAAGGTTTTCGGTGATGGCACAGCGGGGAATCCTTCGACGCGAACTCGCCCACCCGTGCGATCGGAGCGCTCCGAATCGAGTGGATAACCTTCACGCTTATCCTCGCGGTGCAGGTACCAAATCAAACCTGCAAAGAAAATCCAGAACCCATAGAGGGCGATCTGGGCCAAGTCGATATAACTCGTCAATCCGCCAGTTTCCATTTGCTTGCTCCCTGACTCGATCAGTCCTTCGAAACGTCGTCGATGCTCGTCAGCCCGGCAGTTCCGCCAGCCCCAAACCTTGCGTGGTCGGTGGTGAACGGAATTGACTCGAGCGTACGAGCGGTCCAATCGCGATCAACGCTGCAAACAGCAACGCGATCTCGATGTGATAAACGAAGAGATAGCCGGTCGCTGGTGATACCAGTGCCGGACCCAGTGCACCGCTAGTGGCGAGTGCGCCGATGAGATTCGCTGCCGCGCCGCCACCTGCGATGGCGATACCCGCGGCGGTTGCTTGCACGGCGCCCCAAGCGCCCAGCGCGAGACCATGATCGCTGCGCCGCAGCGCCATCGCGGCGAGCAACCCACCGACGGAGAAAAGTCCACCGCCGAAGCCGATGAGCACCGCACCAAGACGAAACAACCCAGGCGAGCCGATCGGTTCTGCAAAGACGACGGATACGAAAGCGAAGACGCCAACGAGCGCACCCATGGCGGCAACGCGCATCGGATCTGCGCCGCGTTGCAACTGACGAGCGGCGAGCGCGAAGGCGAGCAGTGCGCCGCCCGCCGACAAGGCTGTCAGCAGACTCGTGGCACCGACGTTCATCTTCAAAATTTGACCGCCGTAGGGCTCGAGCAACACGTCTTGCATGCTGAAGGCCGCAGTACCGAGGCCAACGGCGACCAACAGACGACGCGTATGCGCTGGGGCTGTGAAGTGACGCCATGCTTGGCCGAAAGCTGGGACGGGGGAGGTATCGCGTCCGCGCGCGGGGTCACGTTTTTCTTGACGCCACAGGGCAACCACGTTCAACACGAAGGTGACGAAGGCAGCACCTTGAATGATCTGTATCAAAAGTAGGTGCGTATACCGTCCGCTCAGAAGCCAACCGAAGGCGAGCGAGGCAGCGACCATGCCGACCAGCAACATGACGTACATCAACGCGACCACACGCGGGCGCGATTTCTCGGGGGCGATATCGGTTGCGAGGGCAAGACCCGCGGTTTGGGTCGTGTGCAACCCGGCGCCCACCAAGAGGAAAGCGAGTGCGGCACCAATTTGACCGTAGACAATTGAGCCACGACCCGTGCCGCTCAAGACGAGCAACGCAAACGGCATGATGGCAAGGCCACCGAACTGCAGCATGGTGCCGAGCCAGATATAGGGCACGCGGCGCCAGCCGAGTATCGAGCGATAGTGATCCGATTTGTAACCGAGCAGCGCTCGAAACGGCGCGAACAGCAACGGCAGTGCGACCATGGTTGCCACGAGCCATGCAGGCACGTTTAACTCAACGATCATGATGCGATTGAGAGTGCCGTTGAGTAGTGCGAGCGCGAGTCCGACGGACACTTGGAACAAAGCGAGTCGCAATAGACGACCGAGCGGCAAGTCATGGCTCGCCGCATCGGCAAACGGCAGAAAACGCGGATCCGTGAGCAGTCGACGAATCATGCGCTCGGCTCCATCGCGGCGTTTCGCGCGCGGGTGTCGACGACGCGAGCCTGCGACGTAGCGGCGCGTTTCGCGAGATAAAGCTTGTAGAAGAATTGCAGGGCGTTGACGACGTAGGTGCCGTAGGCAACCAAAGCCAACCACATTTGTTCACGCAGAGGCAGCGCGCCGGTGAGCATGGCGTAGAGATACGCGGTGTGCAGCGCGATCACTGCCATGCTGACGACGTCTTCCCAAAAAAAGCTCGGTGCAAACAGCCAGACGCCAAAGACCTCTTTTTCCCAGATGGCGCCAGTCACCATGATGGCGTAGAGAAACAAGGTCTTGATCACGATTGAGAGGGTCGCCGCGGTCGCGCCTTCGCCAGTCTGCAAGAAGCTGAGCACCAGCCAAACGCTCACTAGGAAGGCGAGCAATTGCAGTGGCGCAAGAATGCCTTGCACGACCGTCCACACCGAACGGTCGCGGCGGGCGCGCTCCTCGGTGGTGTATAGCGGTCGGCCCACAGGGGGCGATGAGGCATTGGGCATGGGTGGTCTCGCACCACGGATTCAGCCCGAATGTATTAAAGAGGGCGCTGAATGTCAATTTAGGTTTACGTCTAGACAAATTGACAAATTAGGGCTTCGGCGTTTATATGTGTCAGTCTGCGACGAAGCGAGAGGGGACTCATGGAAACCACCCTCTCAAACGGTACACGGAAGTCGTCGCGCGGACGGGGGCCAAACAGGCATCGAGCACAGGCTCGGCCCTGGTCGAGGATGACGGCATGACTGACTTCACGATCTCATCGACCGCCGAAGGTGGTCGTCTCACGCTGCTTCGCACCATCGAGGGCGAAGTGATCCCGCGGTTGGTGCTCGCCCATCGAGGGCGTGCCTCGGATGCGGCCTGTGACCATTCTGTTGCAATTCGCCCGGGTCTCACCGAAATAGGTCACCTGACTGAGCTCGTTATCTCGGGCCAGATGGCTGAAGCGACGTCCTATCTTCAGGGCCTTTTCTACCTCGGCATGCCGCCGGAGGTGGTCTATCTCGATCTGCTGGCGCCGGTTGCAAGGAAATTGGGCGTGATGTGGGAGCGCGATCAGGTCGACTTCGTCGCGGTGACGCTCGGACTGCGCCGCCTGCAGCAGCTGGCGCATCAAATTAGCGAGAACGCAGAGGGTGGCCAAAGCGTACCGGCGAAGTCCGGGCACCGCGCCTTATTCGTGGCGCTTCCTGGCGAGCAACATGTTTTCGGCACGCAAATCGTGGGCGACATGTTGCGCCGGGCGGGCTGGGATATCTGGGATGCGCCGGGCGCCACGGAGCGGGATATACTCGCACTCACTAAAAACGAGTGGTTCGCTGTGGTGGGATTATCCATCAGCGCACCAGAACAAATGGAGCCTCTCGCCCTCATCATTCGACAGATTCGACGTCAGTCGCTCAACCGGGCCGTTCGTATTATGGTGGGCGGCCACCCGTTCGCCGGACATCCCGACAGGGTTGCTTTGGTGGGTGCAGATGCCACGGCGACGGACGGACGCGACGCCGTCTTGCAGGCGGAACGATTGCTGGAGTTGATGAGTCAAGGGAACTGACGCGGTCGAAAAAATGTGAAAAAGTTCAAGGCGCCAAGGAAGGCCCTGAGTGATCTCGATGCCGAGACGGTGGCAACCGTCATCATGGCTGCAGCGGATATTGCGCTGATCATTGATCGTCGGGGTGTCATCAAAGATATCGCCATGGGTCAGGCAGGTCTCTCCGCCGACCTGGATGCCGACTGGATCGGCAAGCCCTTTGCCGAGGTGGTGACCGGCGAGAGCGAACCGAAAGTTCGCATGTTGCTCGCGGATGGCGAAGCGGCAGATTTAGCGGCTAGGCAGCTCAATCACCCAAGTCGCGACGGAACCACCGTCCCGATTAGCTACAGCTTGCGAGCACTCGGCACTGAGGGTCTGCGGATTGCGGTGGGGCGCGATCTTCGCGGTTTGGCAGAGTTGCAGCAGCGCTTGATTGAAGCCGAGCAATCCTTGGAGCGCGACTACTCGCGTCTGCGATTAGCCGAGACGCGCTATCGACTCTTGCTGCAATCGAGCACAGATCCGATTTTGATTATCGATGCGGCCACGCAGAAGGTCGTCGATCTCAATTCAGGAGCGGCCAAGTTGTTGGGTGGAACGCCGCAACGACTGGTGGGTCAGACGTTTGGTGATGCGCTAAAGCCCGCTTCACTTCGGGCTTTTCTCGACTGGCTCACGGCTCTACGCACGACGGGTCGCGCGGATGTGCTACGCGTTCGCTTCGCCTCGGATAATGGTGAGCAACGCATCGCCGGTGCCTTGTTTCGCCAAGAAAATGTTTCGCATGTCCTGCTGCGCATCACACCAGTGACAGCGCCTGTGGCAGCGCAGGTCGAGAGTCCGATGCGGCTCACCGACATCGTGCGCGCGCTGCCGGACGCGCTCGTCGTGACTGATGGCGATGGTCGTGTTTTCGGTTGCAACCGCGCTTTTCTGGATTTGGCGCAACTCGCGACCGAGGAGCAGGCCCGCAACGAATCGCTCGAGCGTTGGCTCGGTCGGCCCGGGGTCGATCTCGGTGTATTGCTCGCGAATTTGAAGCAACACGGAACGGTCCGGCTGTTTGCGACCAGCGTGCGTGGCGAGCTCGGTTCGTCGGCGGAGGCCGAGATCTCAGCCGTAGCTGTGGGTACCTCAGACGAGCCTATCTACGGCTTCGCCATTCGTAATGTGGACCGACGCCGTGGGGCCGAAGCGCGACCGGGTCGTGAGTTACCGCGTTCGGTCGAGCAGCTTACCGAGCTGGTCGGTCGCGTGTCTCTCAAAGAGCTGGTGCGCGAGACAACGGATGTGATCGAGCGGCTGTGTATCGAAGCGGCTCTGGAGTTGACCGCCGACAACCGCGCCTCTGCGGCCGAAATGCTGGGATTGTCGCGACAGAGTCTTTACGTGAAGTTGCGGCGCTACGGGCTCGGTGATCTGGATGAGTCGGCTGTAAATACAGATTGACACTATATAGTGTCATGGCTATGTTGCAGCCATGGCACGTCCGGCAAGCAGCGTTTGGACTCTGCGGATTCCCGCGAGCTCCGCCATGCTGGAGTTGCTCAAGCCCGTTACCTGGTTTCCGCCCATGTGGGCGTTCTTGTGCGGCATCGTTGCTTCTGGCGTTTCCTCTGATGGTCGCTGGGGGTTGATCGCCGCCGGCGTCTTCCTCGCAGGCCCGTTGATCTGCGGTACGAGCCAAGCCGTCAACGATTGGTTCGATCGTCACGTCGACGCGATCAATGAGCCTCGTCGCCCCATTCCTTCGGGTCGCTTGCCCGGTTTCTGGGGGCTCTACATCGCGATCTTCTGGACCGGTGTCTCGTTATTCGTTGCCTATCAGTTGGGGCCATGGGTGTTCGCGGCGTCCTTGCTCGGTATGGCGCTCGCCTGGGCCTACAGCGCACCGCCTTTTCGGTTGAAGACCAATGGGTGGTGGGGCAACTCGGCGGTCGCACTCTGCTACGAAGGGGTACCTTGGCTGACGGCCGTCGTGGTGATGACGGGGGCTTTGCCGAGAATCGAGATCGTAGTGATCGCGCTGCTCTACAGCGTCGGTGCACACGGCATCATGACGCTCAATGATTTCAAGTCGGTACAGGGCGATCGACGTATGGGCGTCGGTTCGTTACCGGTGCGCCTCGGTGTCGATGTGGCAGCCCGAGTGGCCTGTGCCGTGATGATCGCCGCCCAAGTGGCCGTCATCGCCTTGCTGTTTCTTTGGTCGCGCCCGCTGCAGGCGGCTTTGATTGCGGCGTTACTCGTCGGCCAAGTGCTGATGATGCGACGCTTATTGCAGCGTCCAGCCGAGCTCGACGTTTGGTACAACGCGCTCGGCGTGCCGCTCTACGTGGCTGGAATGATGGTGAGCGCCTTCGCACTCGGTGATTTGCCATGAATCCGCAGCCGCTCGGTTGGTTTGGGATATTCCGCTTAGGTTTGGTACAGGCGGCCATCGGTGCGATCGTCGTTATCACGACGTCGACGCTGAATCGCGTGCTCGTGGTCGAGTTGGCCTTACCGGCGATGATTCCCGGTGCACTCGTTGCGCTGCATTACTTCGTCCAGATCCTTCGACCGCGTTTGGGCTACAGCTCGGATATCGGTGGGCGTCGAACCCCGTGGATCATCGGTGGCATGGGTGTGCTGGGCCTTGGCGCCGTGCTCGCGTCGCTCGCCACCGCGATGATGGCGACGCAATTCTGGCCGGGCCTCGCCCTTGCCGTCGTGGCGTTTCTCGTCATCGGTGGCGGAGTTGGTGCTTGCGGCACGGCATTGCTCGTACTGCTCTCAAAAAGTGTTGCCCAGACTCGGTTGGCCGCAGCAGCGACCGTGACTTGGGTGATGATGATCGTCGGCTTCATCGTCACGACGATTCTCGCCGGAAAAATGTTGGAGCCGTTTTCTTTGACTCGATTGGTCGAGATGACGGCCGTGGTGGCCGCAGCAGCCTTCCTCGTCACGGTGATTGCGACACGTGGCTTAGAGTCGTCCGCAGCCCGCCAAGTAGCGGGAGCCGCCGCGCTGCGCCGTGACGAAACGGGCTTTCGTGAGGCTTTGCGGGCCGTCTGGCGTGAATCTCATTCGCGCCGTCTGACGAGTTTCGTGTTCATTTCCATGCTGGCTTACAGCGCGCAGGACCTCGTTCTTGAGCCGTTTGCCGGTGCTGTCTTTGGCTTGTCGCCCGCCGAATCGACGCGCCTGTCGGGTTTGATGAGCTCGGGAACCTTGATCGGCATGATGTTGGTGGCGCTCGTCTGCACGGTCGGCGCGAAAGCCAAAGTGGGGCGCTTGCGCCTGTGGACCATCGGTGGCTGTGTGGCTTCCGCGAGCATGTTGCTCACCCTCGCCGTATCCGGTTTCGTTGGGCCGGCTTGGCCGTTGCGGCCGACGGTGTTCTTGCTCGGACTCGCTAACGGCGCGTATGCCGTTGCCGCCATCGGCACCATGATGGGTTTGGTCGGTCGCGGGCGTGAGAGTCGCGAGGGCACCCGCATGGGATTGTGGGGCGCGGCGCAGGCGATGGCTTTTGCCGTTGGCGGGTTGGCGGCTACGGGGCTCGTCGATCTCTCGCGGTGGGCGTTCGAGTCCGTGCCGCTCGCTTACGCCGTGGTCTTTGCTGGCGAAGCCGCCTTGTTCGTTTGGGCGACGGTATTCGCCGTTCGCTTGAGTCGTGACGACACTGCAGGTCTCGTCGAGGTTGATCTACAAGAGCGTTCCGCTCTCTATGTAACCGAAGCCGGTCGGGGGTGATCCATGGATGAATTCGATGCCGTGGTGATCGGTGGTGGGCCCTCCGGTGCGACCGCAGCGGATGATTTGGCGCGTGCCGGTTGGCGAGTGTTGCTCGTCGATCGAGCCGGACGGATCAAGCCCTGCGGTGGCGCAATTCCACCGAAGCTCGTCGAAGAATTCGCGATTCCCAATGAATTACTCGTTGCCCGAATCCACTCGGCACGCATGATTTCGCCGTCCGCGCAGTGTGTGGATATGCCGATCGACGGTGGCTACGTCGGCATGGTCGATCGGGAACCCTTTGACGAGTGGTTGCGAGAGCGAGCCGCGCGTCATGGTGCAACACGACTCGAAGCGACGTTTCGTCGAATCGAGCGCGACGAAGATGGCGATGCGATCGTCATCGTTGAGCCCAAAGCGGGTGGTGCGGACATTGCCGTGCGCGCCCGTGTGATTCTCGGTGCCGACGGCGCGAGATCGGAAGTGGCGCGGCAGTCTATCCGCGGTGCCGATGAGGTGCCTTTCGTATACGCCTATCACGAAATTCTTCGGACGCCGAAGGGTTCGATCGATCCGACTCGTTGCGACGTGTATTACGACGGTAAGTTATCGCCCGATTTTTATGCTTGGGTCTTTCCTCACGGCTCGACGATCAGCGCCGGCGCGGGTACGGCCATCAAGGGCTTTTCGATTCGGCATGCGGTCGGTGATTTGCGTCGGGTGGCCGGCCTCGGGGACGCTGAGATTGTGCGTCGTGAGGGCGCACCGATTCCCTTAAAGCCTTTGCGACGTTGGGATAACGGTCGTGACGTGCTCGTGACCGGTGATGCAGCGGGTGTCGTTGCTCCGGCCTCCGGTGAGGGGATCTATTACGCGATGGCTTGCGGGCGCATGTGCGCCAAAGCCATCGATCAATTTTTGTTAACGCGCAATGCACATGCGTTGCGCAAAGCACGCAAAGAGTTTCTGGCGGCGCACGGTCGGGTCTTTTGGGTGCTCGGGCTGTTGCAGCGATTCTGGTACACGAGCGATCGGCGCCGTGAGCAATTCGTGAAAATGTGTCGCGATCCGGATGTGCAACGGCTGACTTGGGAATCCTACATGCGCAAGGAGCTGGTACGTCGCAGTCCGATGGCGCATCTGCGAGTGTTCTTCAAAGACGTGGCACAGCTGCTCGGCTTCGCGCCGGGCTAAATTCATGTTGCCTGATTTTCTGGCCGCGGCGATCGCAAGCGGCCGCTTGTTCGAGTGGATCGTATTTCTCGTCATACTCGAGACGGCTTTCTTATTCTGGCTTTGGCGGCGTCATGGGGTCGGTCTGCCGTGGCGCGACACGATCGGCAGTTTCGTCTCGGGCGGCTGCTTGATGCTCGCCGTGCGGGCCGCGGTGCTCGACTCGCCGAGCGCAGAGATCGCTCTTTGGCTAAGTCTGTCTCTGGTCGCGCATCTTGGCGATATGGCGCTACGCTTTCGCCGTCGTTGAGAGATCGGGAAAGCGGGGGAAGGCCAGTAACGCCAGGCATCCCGCGATCAACAAACCCGAGAGCGTGAGCATGGCTGCCGTATAGCCGCCGCGCTCGACGATCATGGCGGTGGCGAGTGGTCCGACACCGCCACTCAAAGAATAGATCCCGTAAAAGCTGCCGTAGATTCTCGAAAAGTGCAGCATCCCGAAATAGCGACTATTGAGATAAGCCAAGACGTCGACCTCGGCGCCGACGGCAAGGCCGATCATGAGCGCAGCGACGATGGCGAGCCCGTCTGGGATCTCCATGGCGAGCATCGCGAGTCCGGCGATGGGAGCCAATAAAAACGCCAGTGCAACATGGGGCGCAAAGAATCGATCCATTAACCAGCCGGTGACCAAACGTCCCGATGTGACTGCGAGGAACATCATCGATTGCGCCATTGCTGCGGCCATCGGCGATATGCCGCGACTGGTCAGTAATGGCACCAAATGCATGAGCGCACTTTGAATGGCGAAGCCGATGACGAAGAACGTTAGTAGGATGATCCAGAAGGTACGAGTTCGAACGGCAGCGCCAAGCGTCAAACCCGTCACGGGTTGCGCGGCTGTCGTCAGGGCGGCGTCGTCTAGGTCACCGTCGGGTCGTTGGCCAAGACTCGCCGGATCATCCCGTAACAACCAGCCGACGGTCGGCAGTGCGATAACACCGATGGCGACTGCGAGCAGCAGGTAGGCCGTGCGCCAGCCGTGCGCTTCGATCATGGCTTGCACGAAAAGCGGCCATATGAAGCCGCCAATCCCGACTCCCGACAAGGCGATGCCCAGGGCGAGGCCGCGGCGACGATCAAACCACAGCGTGATGACTCTGGCGAACGCCACGTGAGTCGTTCCGAGTGCAAAAACCGAGAGAAGGAAGTAGCGGAGATAGAAGCTCCAAATATCGGGTCCCTGCAATGCGAACGAGGCGAATATCGCGATTTCGCAAACGAAGCCGATGAGGATGACGCGTTTCGCACCGAATCGATCGACGATCGCACCCATCAACGGCGACATTAGTGCGGCGGCAAAAGTCACTGCAATCAGAGCGGCAAAGGCGGCGCTTTGAGACCAACCGGTTTCTAGCCGGATAGGGCCGACAAAAATGCTGAACGTCGAGGCACCGAGTGTGGCGATACCGCAGGCGAGACCTACCGTCGCCGCGAGTACCACACGCCAACCGTAGAAAGGTGTTCGTTCGATCATGGCTCGACTGTAACGCGCTGTTAGACTCATGCCTACCGTCATCCATCGAACGAGAGCTGAGGGACCCGCGATGATTTACCTCGTCTACCGCATGCGCCTGACCCCGCGCGCCCAACAAGACATGTCGGGTTTCTGGCGCTGGCTAGAGCAGCGCGAAAGTTGGTTCTATCGGGATTTGCCGATGGTGCGGGGCGTACGGTGGTTCATCACCGTCATCGGCGAGGTTTACACGCTCGAGTGTTGGGCGGCGTTCGAATCGGAGGCCGATTACGGTCGCTATCGAGCGGGGCTTGCGACACTCAAGAAAGACGGCGACTGGGAGCGAACTCGGGTGAGCCAAGGCGAGTGGTGGGAGTTCATCGACTCACGACTCGTAGCTGATGTGCCATGTTCCGTCGGTTTCGGTCAATTCGGTGCGGGCAGTTCGAGCCATTCACCCGCGGCACCGACGACGACCTGAACCGGACGCGCGTCGTTCATTCCGTCGACATCGAAGCTGACCATCGCGATTCCGGGCGGTAGTTCGCCTTCGCGCCTCGGACGGGGCTGCGAAGCAGGTGGATGCTCGTCAATCTCGATCAGGTGAAATTTCGGAAGTTTGACGATGCCCAGCGGTACGCGCGCGTCGTCGCCGAGTGCAAATTCGTCATTGATGATGCGAACGTTGACGGGTGCGGGCGGCAGGGTTCGTGTGGCCATCGCTCCGCTGTAAAACTCGAGCATCGTCGTCATGTCGGGGCCGCCGAGAATGGCAATGAACGGTTCATCCACGCGCCTATCGGCGGGTCGTAGATCAAATAATGCTTTGTGGGTCGGTATGGATGTGAAGTAAATCAACTCGCCCGCTGGACCAATGACTTGCATCGCATGCAAGTCAGGGTCGAATGGTAGCGGCCGAGGCGGGATGATCACTCGGAACGTGCTCCCTTCGAAATCTTTGGCCAGTTCGTATGGGTTCTGGCACAGCACTTCCATCGCATTCCAGCCGTGACCGAGTAGTGGCATCCCCGAGAGGGGTTCCTGCTCGACGAATCGTACGAAGCAACCCGGTCCTCTCGATGCCGGCACTTGCATTTCGACATAACGGCGACCGGCCATTTTGGGCGCGCCCCAATGCAATGCCGTCGACGGCGTGATGGCGCCCTCGGCGCGAACGACATAGCCGAGTTGTGAGGTGTAGCTCGCAGCGGTCGCAGCGGGATCCGCAGAGGTGATCGTGAAGCCCGCGAGTTGCTGCAATCCGCTGCTCACGAGCGCGATCTCGTTTTTCTCGTTTTGCGTGCACCAAAGAAAAACCATCGTATGCCTGTCGTCAGACGGCCCGTCTTGTCTGAATTGACCGCGTGCGCTTCGCGGATCGCTTCGTGCCAACGCTGCTCGCCCAAGGCGTTCCAGGAGGGCACCACCGCTTGTAGATAATCTTTGGCGGCAAAACCAGCGTCGGCGGTGAGGGTTTGTAGCTTTGAGGCGCGGAAGGATTGGTAGAAGGGCTCGTTGTTGTAGTGCCCGTCCCAGTCGAGATAGAAGGAGTCCCAGGCGGAGAGCTGGTCAGCTGGCGGCAACTCCATGTGCAGCATGAGTCCGCCGGGACGCAGTACTCGATAAGCTTCTTTCAGGATTTGAGGAATGTCCTTCTTCGGAATCTCATGCAAAAACATTGATGAGAAGACGATATCGAAGGATTCGTCAGGGAACTGCAATTCGACGGCATTCATCTGCCTGAAGTCGATCGCGGCTCCGATCGATCGGGCTCGTGCGTGCGCGAAGCGTAAGCAGGGTGCTGCAACGTCGATGCCGCAAACTTGGGCATCGGGATAGGTTTCTTTCCACGGTAGGGTGTTATGGCCGACGGTACAGCCGAGATCGAGTACTCGTCGCACCTTCAGCTCAGGCATCGTTGCCGAGACGTAACGTGAGATCGATCGGCCGATGTCACCGAGATCCGGCCCGAACAAACCGAAAGTCGAGATTCGTAATCTTCGATCGTAGACGAGCCCCATGGTGGCATCGTCCGCTTCGTACTCGGTGTGATAGCTACCCGGCATCAGGTGAATGTCGATCGCCGACACCGATCGCGGCGTCTTGAGCTTGGCATCCAAGGTCAAACTACCGGGGCCCTTCGCCTTCGCGAGGCTCTGTATCTGTTCGCGGATCTTGGCCGACGAGCGCTCGATGCAAGGTTGTACGGTTTGATAGAGAAGGTCCTGCGACGTCGTTCGTAGTGCCGAGTAAAACTGGAATGAGCTGCGCTCTCGCATGGCAGCGTGTATCTCACGCGAAGATGGTTTGTCGCCAAGCTGGGGCTCGACGTTATGCCGGTAGTCTTGCTTGAGCCAATCGGCGCCTTGATCGAGTACGCAGCGACGCAGATCGCGAACGAAGGCGGCGCGCGCTCTATCCTCAAAACGAGTCTCGAGCGGCAGGTCTATAAGGGGCACGGGTATCTGCTGTCTCACACGCTTAATGTAGCAATCACGCCACCGCGTCGGCCAACCCAAATCGAAAACAGAATCGACCGGTGAGCGGGCGAAAACGGCAGCGGAGACGGGGTTGAGCGCAAGAGAGTTCGCCTTGAAGTGTCACATCAGCGCAACACTCTGGAAACCGTTCCGGGGTTCCGTTAGCGTAAGGGGGTCGCACCCACGTCGGGTGTGCCAATAGGGGAGACAGGAATGATCGTTTTCAAGAAGGGAATGACCTCGTTGGTCGCGGGTCTCGCGATCGCGAGTGCAGCAGGGACTGCGACGGCGGCACCTGAACCGCAAGAATCCCAAGCGTCGGGCAGTCTGCTCGATGAGATCGTCGTCACGGCGCAACGTCGCGAAGAGCGCGTGCAAGACGTGCCGATCGCCATCTCTGCGTTCTCTGCCGATCAGCTCGAGAAGCTGAACGTCACCGAGACCCTAGACATGGTCAAGTTGATCCCGAACCTGCTCGGTTTCAACAACACCGGTCTCGGCACCGCTAACGGTTACTACTTGCGCGGCATCGGTAACACCGAGTCGATTGCGACTTTCGATCCGCCGGTCGGCACATACGTCGACGACGTATTCCTCAGCCGTCAGAACGCTAACAACCTCGGCCTGTTCGACGTCGAGCGCATCGAAGTATTGCGTGGTCCGCAGGGAACTCTGTTCGGTCGTAACACCACCGGTGGTGCGATGAACGTCATCCTGCGCGCGCCGGGTGAGGAGATGGGCGGTTATGTGGAAGCCGGCTTCGGTGAATACAACCAGCGCAGCTTCCGCGGCACCATCGATCTGCCGGTGTCCGACACGGTTCTGACCAAGCTGTCGGTCTACTCGATCAAAGACGACGGCTACGTCTCGAACCCGATCACGGGCGAAGACGACATCAATGCCACCGATACCATGGGTGTGCGTGGCTCGATGCGCGTACTCGTCTCCGATGCGGTGACCTGGGATCTGGCTGCCCAGTATTCCCAAGACAAGGGTCTGAACATCCTCAACTTCGCTCGCGGTTCGGGTTCGGCCTACCGCGGTGGCGCGGTCGCCAACGGTCTCGTATCGATTCCGGCGGGTGGTCCGCAGGTGGCGCTCGTCCCGCAACGCGCAGGACTGCCGGCAACCTCGTCGGGTGCACAGAGCGTCGAGGCGCGTTGTTTGGGAACGATCACGAGCGATCGCTTCACCTGCACCGGTTTGCGTCAGACGGGCACGCCGCTTGCGAACCTCATCACGGGCGATAAGCGCTTCTACAACCTCGGCAACGATGTTGAGAGCACGATGATCACCTCGAACATCAAGTGGCAATCGTCGGTCGGTGAGTTCAGCTTCATCACTGGCTACGTCGACATGTCGCAGAAGTTTGCAATCGACTTCTTCAACGGCACGGGTGTGAAGACGGCCACCGGCGGCACGCAGCCGACCAACCCGGTGGGTGGCTTCGTTATTGCCAACGACGGTGAGCACAGCCAGTTCAGCCAGGAAATCAAGCTGACGGGTGAGATCGGCGAGGGCACTCGCTATGTGGCCGGTATGTACTTCTTCGACGAGAAGAACGTGACGGATTTCGCGGATCTCTTTAGCCTTTCGCCGACGCTGACGCTGGTGCTTGAGGATCGCATTCTCAACAATCGTGCTGATGCTATGGCGATCTACACGCAGTGGGACTTCACGCCGTTTGAGAAGGCCACGCTGACCTTGGGCGGTCGCTACACCGACGAGACCAAGAAGGTCGCTTTCACCGCCAATGCGGCGCCTGGCATCGCGGCTGCGCCGACTGCCGCCACACGTGTCAATACGGCGAACTTAATCGCTGCCGGCATTCCCTTGGAGCTGAACACGGCGCTCTTCACGCCGCGTATCGCGTTCAAGTACGACGTGAGCGATGACATGAACGTGTTCGCTTCGGCGACTCGCGGTTTCAAGTCGGGCGGTTGGAACGCGCGCGGTACGGCGCCGGTTGCGAATCAGCCGTTTGCTCCCGAGACCGTTTGGTCCTACGAGTTCGGTCTGCGATCCGAGTGGCTTGATCGCACGCTGCGCTTGAACCTGACGGGGTTCATCCTGGACGTCGAAGATCTGCAGACACCGTCCGCATTCGTGGCTCCGAACGGCGCCATCTCCTTCATTACCCGCAACTTCGCGGGCATGAAGAACAGTGGTGTCGAAGCGGAGCTCATCTACGCACCGACCGAAAACCTGAACTTGTTCCTCTTCGCGGGTTCGCAAGATGCCAAGTATCAGGATGTCGCTGCGTCGATTCTGGCTCAGCAAACGTCCTGTAAGGCTGCGATCGCAGGAACGGGTGGGCGCGCTGCTGACTGTAATGCTGGCATCATTAACCCGTCGGGTCAGTTCGCTGAGCCGGTACGCGCTCCGGATACCATGGCCTTAGGCGCGAGCTACAGCCTCAACATCGGTGAGAACCTGCGTTTGACACCGAATGTGTTGTGGGCCTACACGGGCGACAACAACGTCGCGACCAACGGTGCACCGGCGGGTCTCGTCGAAGCTTACGACACGCTCGATGCGGGTATTACGCTTGAGAACGCGTCGGGTGGCTGGCGCATCCAAGCGAACTGCCGTAATTGCACGGACGAGATTCAAGTCGTCTCCGTGTTGTCGGACCTCGCTTACATCCAGGCTCCGCGCAGCTGGAACGTGACCTTCAAGTACGACTTCGGCGCTCGTCGTCGCTGATCGTTACTTCGATCTGATCGATCGATGAAACCGGGGTGGCCTAGCCACCCCGGTTTTTTTATGCGCGCCCAAAAAATCAGTCCGGCAGCCGTGCGGCAACCGCTTCGATTTCGATACGTGCTGCGGGTGTGGCGAGCGCTTTGACGTAAACGAGTGTGCCTGCTTGCTTGCCGTTGGGGTTGTACTTGCGACCGGCTCGGATCACGGCGGGTAAATCTGCAGCGTCCGTTAAATAGACGGTCGTTTTGACGAGATCTTGCATGGTCATGCCGGCATCCGCTAACGACTTGGCGATCCGCTGATAGACGATCTCAGCCTGAACATCACCATCGTCCGGAGTCTTACCTTCGGCATCCGTCGCCGTCTGACCGCTGATGTATAAAACTCTCGACCCCGGCGGTATCTCGACCGTGCGGTGCGTATAACCGCCACTTGGGTTTCGTATCAGGTTGCTAGAGACTGCGTTTGAATTTGACGACTGCGCGAGACCAAGCGTGCTCGTCAGCGCCAGACCGATCGCCAGTGCGATGCAGCTCGCAGGTCTTGGTTTCTGACTCAACGAAATCAAGTGCATTTCGGCTCCTCCGTATTGTTCGCTTTTGTTAGCATCGCACGCATGAACGATCTTTTGCTGCTTTTGGATGGAATCATCGCGCTCATCCTCGCTGCGCAGCAGAATGATCAGCTGCAGGCGTATCCCTTAGTGATGCTGTCATTCGTCGTTTCGATCGCCATCGTGACTTTGGTGGTCTCAATGATCAGACGGCCCTCGGCCTCGAGTTAAATATGTCGGGCGGTGGCACCGCGAGTGAGACGGTCTGGTCTTGGCGCGCTCGTGGTGTGCTGCTGCTGTTGGCTTTGGCGATCTTGTTGGATGGCGTAGATAACCAAGTGTTGGGCTTGGTGGCGCCGGCGATTCTGGCCGACTGGAAAATCGATAAAAGCGCGCTCGCACCCGTCCTGGCGGTCGGTCAGTTCGGCATGATGATCGGCACGCTGGTCGGTGGTTTATGGGGTGACCGAGTCGGCCGAAGACGTGCGTTGTTGTTTTGTGTTTTTTTGTTCGGCTCCACAACACTCGCCATGGCCTTCGTCGATGATGTGTCCATGCTGACCTTGTTGCGTTGCGCAGCGGGTGTCGGCATGGGTGGCGCCTTGCCGAATGCAGCCGCGCTTGCGGCTGAATGTACGCCGCCGCGCTATCGCGTCGTCGCTGTCACCATCACGATCGTCTGCATTCCGCTCGGAGGTGTCGTGGGTGGCGCGTTGGCAGCAGAAATTCTGCCAACGCACGGTTGGCGCGTGATGATGCAGTGGGCTGGAATTTTGCCGCTGCTATTGCTGCTGGTTCTTTGGCGTGGGTTACCGAATGATCTGCCGCGTCGTGCGACTTCGGAAGCCGCATTCGGTGAGATCTCTGCTCAGCTTCGCAGCTTGCTGAGTGTCGATTTGCGTCGCGACACTTTGGCGCTGTGGGGCGCTTTCGGTTTTTGCTTGATGGCGATCTACGCGAGTTTCAGTTGGCTTCCCACCATGCTGGTCGACTCCGGTCGTGATCTTGCCGAGGCGAGTCGGGGCTTGATGTATTTCAACCTCGGCGGTGTAGTGACGGCGTTGCTCGCCGCCGGCTTGATGACGCGTTATGGTTCTCGTCGACCCTTGACCGTGATGGCGTTCGCGGCAGCCGCCTTAAGTTTGCTGCTGTTGCAAGGCGGTATGGATCATGCCTCCGCTGATTTACTGCTGGTGCTATTGGCACTGCTCGGCGGTTGTATCAACGGCGTGCAGACGACGCTCTATGCACTGGCTTCGCACCTTTACCCGTCATCGATACGCGCGACCGGAATTGGTGCCGCGTCGAGTATCGGGCGACTCGGTGGTATTTCGAGTGCGTTTTTTGGCGCAGCGTTATTGGCGGCATTCGGTGGCGCGGGACTCTTCATCCTCTTGTTCGTGGCGATGTGCATCACGCTGTTGGCGCTGCTCATCATCCGAAATCATATTTAACGGATAGCCGAACTACCGAATATCCGAGATTTGACCCGCGCGGGGAGATTAGTACAACCTCAGTCTCGGGGTGAGCATGAACGACTCGACGGATTGGCCGAAGCCTCAAGTGGCATGGTATGCGGTGGCAGTGTTGTTGCTGGCGTACACCTGCTCCTTCATCGATCGCACGATCCTTTCGCTGCTCGTAGAGCCGATCAAGGCAGACCTCGGCCTCTCCGATACCGAAATCGGCATGCTGCATGGCTTGGCCTTCGCCCTGTTCTACACGTTGATGGGCATTCCGATCGCCATGCTGGCGGATCGATACAGTCGTCGAACGATCATCGCGAGCGGCATCGCGTTTTGGAGTATCGCGACCGCATGCTGCGGGCTTGCCAATCGTTTCTCACACCTGTTCATTGCACGAGTGGGAGTCGGGGTGGGTGAGGCTGCGCTTTCACCGGCGGCATTTTCTTTGCTGGCCGACTCTTTTCCTGCGCAGAAAATTGGTCGCGCACTGAGTGTTTATTCGACGGGTGTGTTTCTCGGTGCGGGACTCGCTTTCATCATTGGTGGAGCCGTCATCGGACTGATCAAAGGATCGGACGGCATCATCTTGCCACTCGTTGGTGAGGTTGAGGCGTGGCAGGCGGCGTTCATCATCGTGGGTTTGCCTGGACTACTGCTGGCCTTGCTGGTGCTGACCATCGCCGAGCCCGCGCGACGTGATGCTGCCAAGACTCCAGCGCCGCCGATTCGCAAAGTCTTCGGTTACCTTGCCGAACATCCGCGACTGTTCTTTTGTCATTTTCTTGGCTTTGCGTTATTGAGTGCTGCATTCAACGCGGTCTCCGGTTGGGGTCCTGCATTCCTGCAACGTCAGTTTCAGGCCGATGCGCCCACGGCCGGTCTTGGCTTGGGTGTCGCCGTGTTGGTTTTCGGTACAGCGGGTCTTCTGGTCGGTGGCTGGCTCACCGATCGCGGTCGACAGAAAGGCTGGCCGGATGCCGCGCTGCGCGTGGGCGTGTTAAGTGGTCTCGGATTGATTCCATTCGGGCTATTGGCCACGGGTGCCGATAGCGTCGGGCTCGCGGTGCTTTGGCTGTGTCCGTTTATGTTCTTCGCCAGCATGTCATTCGGTGGTGCTGCGGCGGCCATCCAGTTGATTGCACCGGTCAGGATGCGTGCTGTCGTGTCTGCCCTGTACTTGTTTTTCAATAATTTACTCGGCATCGGTCTTGGCCCGATGGTGGTGGCCTTGGTCACCGACTACGTATTCGTGGATGAGCAAATGTTGTCCGCATCGATCGCTTGGGTGACGAGTTCGATGGGCGTGCTTGCGGCATTGGTGCTTTATTGGGGTTTGCGACCGTATCGGTTGGCGTTGACGACGAGTCGAGGTGAATGATGGCAAGTCCAGGGTCCGTGACGCAGTGGCATGACGAAGTGGACGTACTGATCGCCGGTTTTGGCGTGGCTGGTTGCGCTGCGGCACTCGGCGCGCGCGATGCAGATGCGAGCGCCAAAATATTGATCGTCGAGAAAATGCCTGAGCCGCTCGCGGGTGGAAACGGTCGTGTGTCGGGGCAGTCCTTGCTCATTTCGCACGACGCTGAAGCGCTCTACCAGTATCAGAAAAACATGAGCGTTAAAAATCCGGTCCCGGATGTGATGTTACGTGAGTGGGCGCGCCAGATGGCGGAGCTGGAACCCTACATTCTTGAGCGCTGTGCAGAGGCCGGTACCGAGTTCGTGCGGGGTAGTGGCTGGAGCGGTGGCGAGGCGGTGTACGAGTTTCCGGAATTCGGTGCCGAGAATGCAGTGGCTTACAACTCGTTCGTGAAGCCGATTCCGAGTGGCGTTTGGATCACCATGAAGCGCTGTGTGGAGCAACGCGGTATTCCCGTCAGTTTCGAGACGCCGATCGTCGATCTCGTGCAGGATCCCGACAGTCTCGAAGTGATCGGTGCGATCGTCGAGCAGGCCGGAGTCAAGCGGGCGATTCGCGCCCGCGGCGGCGTGGTGCTCGCCATCGGTGGTTACGAAAACAGTCTGACGATGCAGCGTGACTACTACGGCCTACCCGAGGCTTATCCTTTCGGTTCGCCCGCTAACACCGGTGATGGCGTCAAAATTCTGCAGAAAGCGGGTGCCGATCTCTGGCATCTGCGTAACTTCGGTCAGTCGGGTGGCATTTGGCCAGCGATCAAAGTGCCGCAGTGGCCGACGGTTTTCATGCGTCGGCACCTCTGGCAAACATTCAGCTGGATCGATATCGATGCGGAGGACAAACGGTTCTATAACGAGGGCGCACCGCTTTATTACACGCACTACAAAGAAAAGCGTCACGGGCACTGGGTCGACACGCCGCTGCCGCGTGCGTTACCCGTTCATATGATCTTCGACGAAACCACGCGTGCTCATAATTGTCTGATCACGCAGGCGATGACGTGGAATACGGTGGTTGAGGGTTATGAATGGTCGGATGACAACGCCGTCGAAATCGAGAAGGGCTGGGTGTTGCGCGCCGATTCGATCGAGGAGTTGGCGGTGTTGATGGGGCGCGACCCGAACCGCGTTCGAGAGACGGTGGATCGCTTCAATACGGCGTGCCGAAATGGCATCGACGCCGAGTTTGAACGTCCGGCTTTTTCGCTGCAGCCGATCGAGAATCCCCCTTACTACGCTGTGCGGATCGAGCCGGGCATCGTCTGCACGAGTGGTGGTGCGCGTCGCAACATCGAATCCGAGGTGCTTGACCATCAAGGCAAGGCTATCCCGGGTTTGTACGAGGCAGGAGAGCTGGGCTCCATGATTTCCGATCTGTATCAGAACGGGTCGTATCTCACCGAGGCCATGATCTCCGGGCGCGCAGCGGGTCGAAATTCGGCTGCGCGCGCGAAGCGTGTATCGGCTTAAAGGCCGAGCACGCCTGGGTTCATTTGCCGATTGGGGTCGAAAGACGCAAGAAGGTCACCGAGCACTCGCTGCTGCGTCGGATCAAGACCGGCTGCGAAGGGGTACGCGCGACCCACTTGAAAGTGACCTGCACCCAGCGGTTGCCACGCCTCGATGATGGCTCGTCGCAGCTTGGCGACTTGGCTACGAACTGTCGTATTTGCCGGGTTGCGAGGAATGCGCTTGACGACTTTTTCTTCAAGCGTCTCGAAGTGCAGTGGTTCCAGTTCGTCTTGCCAGAAAAACATGGGTTCCATCAAAGTGGTGGTGCTGCCGACAGCAGAGAACAGGGTTGCGGATGTGATGCCGGCCGAGGTGATCTCCGCCTCGAACGATTCGAGCACATCTAGGTAAGCGCGGTAACCGGCCTGAGCGCGATCGACATTGAAGAGACCGTGTACGGGCACCCAGCGTTCTCCGTTCGGTCCGAGGATGCCGTTCAACGGTGTGAACGGTGTTGCCATCATCACCTTGGGTATAGTGTTTTCTATCTCGCGCCCGCCGAGTTCGCTCGCAATGCGGCGAACTTGTGTCAATTTGCCATTGACCGCGCTGGCATCAACCCCTTCGCATATCACGTGTTGCGTGAAGCCGGCATCGCCGAGGAAGCCGCGACCCGCCAAAGAAATCTCGGCGATGTTCCGTAGCCCCTTCAATGCAGAGCCACTGCCGCGCAGTACCTTCGACAAGGTTCGAAAGTCGTCGGCGAAGCTGCTGCGGCGAGTGCGAACGTTCGCGAGCAGCGGATCGAAACCGACTTGCTGCGTGGCAAGCCGGCCGCGCGCAACGGACTGCAGCGATTCGAGCAGCTTTGCGGGTTGCTCGAAGGTGAAAGAGACGCTATCCGCCGCGGCAGGCAGCGGCTCCACCGCGAGCGCGACGCGCAGTTTGACGCCAAAACGTCCGCAGTCGCCGACGAATAGTGCGGTCAGATCGGGGCCGAAGTAACGCGAACGACCGTGGTCGCCGCGAGCCAAGACGCCGGTGCGCAGTACGGTTCCATCGGCCAGTAGTACCTCGAGACCGAGCGTCGACTCGGCAGCCGATCCATGCAGTCCCGATCCCCAGAAGGCTGCGTTTTGTGAGATCGCGCCACCGACTGTGGCACGCAGACCTGATAACGGCCCGCCGAATACGGCGCGCAGATCGTGAGTACGCAGTGCGTCGTGCAATTGCTGCCAGGTGACGCCCGCTTCGACTACGACCCAGCCGTTACCGAGAGTGGTGAGATCAATTTGCGTCAACCCTCGCAGGTCGACCATGACGACGTGGCGCGATTCGTCGTTCAGTACGTAGCCGCCAGTGTAGGACATGCCACCACCGCGCGCGACGATGACGCAGCCATCATTCAAGCACTGCCCGATGAGTTGAGTGGCTTCCTCGCGAGTTTGAGGCTCGAGGACGCGGGATGGAGGTGAGCCTCGATAAAAGAAATCGTGATCAAAGAGCGATTGTGTCATCGGAGTTCTCGATCGGTCGTATTGCTGCGAAGTCGCATCGCGACGAAGCTTTTGAGACTGGTTTCAAGAAGAGTTCTTTTTTCTTGAATTCGCTTGCATGGTCCACCGATCGCTACAAACAGCGGCCGTTGCAGCGAGTCTTGGGGAAGATGGCAGGCGACAGTGGCGACTTCCGGATTCAAGTTACCGAGATTCCAAGCAAGCGCCGCTCGTTGGCTTGCTCTGACGTCGGCTAGAACGGTCGAAAGCTCCGGCACGACGGCGCGTTTTTCGCCCGCGGCCCGACGATGCATCGCTCGAATGGTCGAGGGCGGTAAGGTCGATAGATAACTCGTTCCTGTCGCCGAGCCGAAGATGGGAAATCGCTCACCGACCTCGGGCGACCATGCAATACCTGCGGGACCTTCAAAGATGGCGACGATCTCGACATCCAGGTCGGTGGGCGTGCAGAGCACGGTTGTTTCGCCCGATGCGCTGGCAAGCTCGCGCAACGCATCTCGTAGGCCGGCCTGACCGAGCCAAGATGACTCGAGCCACGAACCCAACGATGCGAAGCGGGCCGTCGGGAAGTAGGTGGCGCTACGCCGATCGATCGACAGTAAATTTAAGCCGACGAGAGTGCGTAGGAGGTCTGCCGTGCTCGACCGCGGCGCCTCGATGAGGCGGGCAATTTCGGCGCTGCTCAAGGGCTGTCTCGCTTTTGCGAGGGCATCAAAAACCCGGAAGCTGCGGGTCACGGAAACCGAGGTGTCATTCATGTCGGGATTTACGAGTATTCGTGCAATAGGTTGCTAGGACTGGATTTGTTACTGCGCAGTCTATGACAATGTGACGAGTAAGGTCACACTTCATTTCGTCATTTCATTGGGGACGGCGCATGAGCGGTTACATCGACATCGTTTGCAACCTTTACGACCCTGAAGCAGTCCGCAAGGGTCAGACCGGCATCGACAATGCCTTCAAGAAGCAGGTGCGCATGGATCGCAGGCTGTGGGGCGGCATTCCGGTTAGCGAGTACCTGCGTAAGATGGATCGCGCGGGGATCGAACGTTCCTTGTTGATCGCTGTCAGAGCGGGCGACATGAACGTGGCGGGTTCGTTCGAAGTTCCTTACGAGCGCGTGCACAAGGTCGTCAACAAATACCCAGATCGCTTTTCAGGGTTGGCGGGCGTCGATCCCTTTCGTGGCATGCAGGGGTTACGTGAGCTCTCGTTTGCCGTCAACGAACTCGGTTTCGTGGGTGCCCATCTGTACCCGCACTGGTTCGGGCTCGCGCCCGATCATGCGAAGTACTATCCGTACTACGCCAAGTGCGCCGAGCTCGACATCCCCATCATGATGCAGATCGGTCATAACCTCGTTTATTCGCAGAGCCGTCGGCTGCCGTCAGTTGGGCGTCCGATCACGCTCGATCAGGTGGCGATCGATTTTCCCGAACTCAAGTTGCTCGGTATCCACATCGGTGTGCCTTGGACGGAAGAGGCGATTTCGATGGCCTGGAAACACTCCAACATCTACCTCGCCGGTGATGCGTATGCGCCCAAGCATTGGCCGAAGGCATTTGTGCATTACGCCAACACGTACGGCAGCCACAAGGTGCTCTTCGGCACGGATTGGCCCGTGATTGATCCGGAGCGCGCGGTGGCGGAAATCGCGGCGCTCGGCATGCGCCCCGAATCACATCAAAAAATGATGCGTGACAACGCACTCGAGGTCTTCACGCGCATTCCGCGCCCGAAGGCGACGACGCGTAAGCCTCGGGTTCAGCGTAAAGGCTGATCGATCAAGCGCGCAGGGCGCGCTTTAAGATCTTGCCCGACGGGTTGCGCGGCAGTTCCGACAGGAAGTCGAACTCACGCGGGATCTTGTAGGACGATAACTGCGGCTTGAGGAACTCGATGAGTTCCTCAGCCGTTGTACTCGTGCCATCCCGACAGACGATAAAGCCCTTCAAGCGCTCGCCCCACTGCTCATCCGGTACGCCGATGACGGCGGCTTCTTGCACTGCCGGATGTCGATACAGCAGTTCTTCGATCTGGCGCGGATACACGTTGATGCCGCCTGTCACCACCATATCTTTCTTGCGGTCGACGATATAGAAGTAGCCTTCTTCGTCTTGCCGCGCGAGATCTCCCGCGCTGAACCAGCCGTTGCTGAGGGGCGGAATGACCCGTTTCCCGTCCTGCCAATAACCGCTGAACATGAACGGGCAAAGCGTAAACAATTCGCCAATCTCGCCCCGTGGTGTGGGATTTCCATCTTCATCTAGTAACTTCACCTGCGTGCAGGGAAAGGGCAGACCGACACACTGCTGTTTGCGCAGTTGATCGGGTGGTCGCAAGTTGGTGGCGAGGCCGATCTCCGTCGATCCGTAGGTTTCGTGCAGCAAGCCTTCGCCCCAAAGCCCAATGATTTTTTCCTTCATCGCCTGCGGCAGGGCGGAAGCGTTGGAGATCATGGCTTTCAAGCCAGTCTTTCGATGCGATTCGAGGAACTCACGCGGCAGCGCGAAGATCGCGTGGAATTGCGTCGGTACCAAGAAGACGCCCGTGAATTCGCCCGAGCCGAGTTTGCTGACCACGGCCTCAGGATCAAATTTCGGCATGATTTCGCAGGTGCCGCCAAAGAATACCGGGCACAGCGCGAAAGCCATGCCGGCGCCGTGTGCAAGCGGTGCGATCGCGAGGAAGCGATCATCTGGACCCATGCAACCATACTCGATGGCGAACACGGGAAACACGAGGGCGCGAGCGCGGTGAGAGAGCATCACACCCTTGGGTCGCCCGGTCGTACCAGAGGTGTAGGGGATGCAAAAGGTATCCCACTCACCCGCAAGCCGAGGCGGTTCGGGGAGCACAGGTGCGGTCGCAAGACGACGCTCGTAGTCATCGCCGAAATAGATCACTTGCTTGACCGTCGCAAACGTAGCCGACGCGACGGTGGCGCGACAGCTCTCGTGCGCGAATAGCACCACAGCTCGTGCGTCATCGCAGATATCGGTGAGTTCGACTGCGTTGAGTCGGTGGCTCAACGTGGCGCTCGCAATGCCGACCTCGGAGAGTCCCACCACGACTTCGAGAAACTCGATGCAGTTGGGACCGACCACGGCGACGTGCTGCCCGAACTGTAAGCCGATCTCGCCGAGCGCGTGCGCCTGCAATCGATCGATGCGCTGACAAAACTCAGCAAAGGTCCGACGTTTGTCGCCCTCGATGAACATGGTCTTGTCCGGCGTACGACGCGCGGAGCAGCGGATGCCCGTTGCAATCGTCAAAGGCTGGTAAGTCGCCGGTACCGTCAGTTCAATGTCTTTCATGCAAGGTCCTGTGATGGTGCTACCAGTCTCGGGTCGATTCGACTGCCGCTAAAAGTTTCTTCGGCAGCGAGTCGCCGAGTTTGGCGATTCGTTCGCTTGGGCCTCCCACGCTCAGCACGAGGGGGCGTAGTGACAGGGGGGTCGGTAATGCAGCTGCATACGCTGCCACGTCTGGGATGACGGCGCTGTCGGCAAACGCGTAGCCGCGTTCGCGCGCGAGCCGCACCTCGCGCCGCACCTCTCGCAAATCGACTCGCTCGTGTAGTCGTAATTGGCTGCGCGATGCCAGCGAGGCGATGGTCGCGTCTGGCAACGTGGTGCAATGTGCCCAACCGATTGCCGAGTGCAGTAAAGGCAATGTTTGTCCAACTTCGATCACAAGGCGTATGCCGCCACTTTGAGCAGAGACATAAACCACTTCGACCGCCAGATCACCGATGGCCGATATCGAGACCGTCTCGCCACAGTCCCGCTGCAATCGATCTGCGAGCGCGGCGAGTCGAGGGTCTAACCAACGTATGTCGAGTAGCCAGCGACTCCAGTTCGCAAAGCGAGCCGACGGGAAGTAAGTCGCCGAGCGCCGATCGACCGTAAGCCAGCCGAGCTCGGTCAGCGACTTCAATAGGCTCGCCGTCGTTGAACGGGAAGTCCCCAACGCCTCGGCGATCTCCTGGCTCGACAGCGGCGTGTGTCGGCGCGCGAACAGTTCGAGCAGTCGCGTGAGCCGCAACAGTTGCGGTGGTGCTGAGCCAGTAGTCATGAAATACGACTATTCGTATTAAAAGGGTGTTGCAACAGGATTCCTTGACATTGGACGTTCTCGCAGAGAATCTGTCAATGCATCCATTTCATCCTCCCTGTGGAGACATGCATGACCTTCACGAAAGTTTCATCCTTCGTTCGATTCGCGGTGGCCTCGAGCCTCGTCGCAGCAGCCTCATCGGCAGCTTCGGCGCAGCAGGCCAACGATGAAGCCATCGCACTCGAAGAAATCACGGTTACCGCTCAGCGTCGCGAGGAGAGCCTGCAAACCTCGCCGATTGCTATCACCGCGATCGATCCGACCATCATCGAGCGTCGCCAGATGCTCGACACCAAGCAGGTTGTCTTCAACGTTCCGAACCTGACGGGCAACAGCAACGTCGGTCAGACGACGGCGACGACCTTCTTCATGCGTGCCGTCGGTACCACGGAGAACTTGGCTACGGCAGATACCTCGGTCGGTCTCTACGTCGATGACGTCTACGTGGCTCGTCAGGCCGTCAATAATTTCAACCTGGCCGACATCGAGCGCATCGAAGTTTTGCGTGGTCCGCAGGGCACGCTGTACGGTCGCAACACCAACGGCGGTGCGATCAAGATCGTCACGAAAAAGCCCTCGGCCGATAGCGAACTGAATCTGCGCGCGGGTATCGGCAATTATGGCCGCTCCGAGTTCCGATTGTCCGGTAACGGCGCTTTGGGTGGTGATCTCTTTGGACGGGTCAACGTTCTCGTCCAGCAGGGTGATGGCATCATCCGCAACCGCACGCTTGGCACCGACGTCAACGACTTGGAATACCAGGGTTTCCGAGTAGCACTTCGCTACGCGCCCGCGGGTGGCTTCGAAGCGAACTTCGCGTACGACTTCAGCCGTGATGAGACGAACGGTGGTTATGCCTCGGACATCGGCGGCATCATCCGACCACGCACAAGCAGCTTGTTCGACGTCGTCTCGAGCTATGACAACAAGGGTCTGGCCAAGACGAATGGCGGTCACCTGAATCTGACTTGGCAGCTCGACAACGGGTTCTCGGTTCAGTCTGTCACGGGCTATCGCGATACGTCGCAAGATCTGAAACTCGATCTCTCGGATCAGGCTCCGACCCGCTACACCTTGTTGCAGCGTCAAGAAAACGATCAGATCTCGCAGGAGTTGCAGACCTCGGGCAACGTGACGGACGCGCTGCGTGTCACGGCCGGTGCTTACTACTTCTCAGAGTCGACCGATGTTGTCATGACTGACATCATCGCGCCGAATACCTTTGCCAAAGTATTCAACGTAGACTCATCGAGCACGGCCGCGTTCGGTCAACTGGAATACACGATCGGTTCGGTGACGTTGCTCGCAGCGGCTCGATACACGCGAGACGAACGTGATCTCGAGATTCGTCAGACGAGCTCGATCCCCGGTGCCTTGTTCAACTTCGACACGGCTGCTCTCGCAGCAAGAGGTGCGGCAGGGCAGAACATCAGCCCGAACCGCCGCTTCAGTGAAGTGACTCCGAAGATTGGCGTGAACTGGGAGATCAACGATGATCTCTTCGCGTACGCCTCCTACACCGAGGGCTTCCGTTCAGGCGGTTGGTCCGGTCGTGCGGTGCGTTCGGATCAGTACGTTAACTTCAACCCGGAGAACGTTGAATCGTGGGAAGTTGGCGTCAAGGCCACTCTCGCCGACGGTCGTGCCCGTTGGAACAGCTCGGTATTCCGTATGGACTACACCGACCTTTTCAACACGCTCGTCGTGAACAACATCTGGGCGGTGCAGACGGCTGATGCGCAGATTCAGGGCTTGGAGAGCGAGTTGACGGTTCGCGCAACCGCGAACCTCGACCTGTTTGCTAACGTCGGTATCCTCGATACGAAGTACGTCGGCACCAAGCCGGTGAACCTGGCCAATGATCTGCAGCGCGCGCCGAAATTCCAGGGCAAGGTCGGTGCGTCGTTCAATTACCCGCTCGCGGGTGGTACGTTGCTCATCAACGGCGATGTCTTCGTTACCGACAACTACATCGTCTCGCCGGCCAACTTGGCATTCACTGCGCCGGCTCTGCCGAAGGGTGTGAGCGAAGTGCAGGGCTTCGAGTTGGTCAACGCTTCGGTGGGCTACCGCTGGGGTGATGATCGATACGAAGTAGCCGCTTCGTGCACGAACTGCTTGGACAAAGAGTACTTTGAAGCGGGCACCTATACGGCGACCTTTGCGGCCGTCTACCCGGGTGCGCCGCGTCTGTATCGTCTGACGGTATCGGCGAAGCTCTGAGGTTCATTTTTCGGCAATCTGTCCGATCATTCGGCGGCGGTAGCAATACCGCCGCCGTTTCTTTATCGCCATGCTGAACAATCGATATCCCACCGCCGTTCCCCATCGTCGAATTCTGATCTCCGTTCTCGGCCGACAGGTGATGGCGCGAGTGGCGGGTAGGGGTCCGGCGATTTTGGCACTGCACGAATCACCGCGCTCCTCGCATTCTTTGCTGCCGCTGATCGACGCTCTCGCGCATCGATATACGGTGATCACGCTCGACACGCCGGGTTATGGTGAATCAGACGCCCTTGAGTCGGCGCGACCCGAGGCAGCGGACTTCGTCGCGGTCATCGGCGGGGTACTCGATGCATTGCAGCTGCAAAAAGTGTTGCTGTACGGAACGCATACGGGCGCGGCGCTGGCGGTGTCATTTGCGTTGGCATATCCGTCCCGCGTTTCCGCTTTGGTGCTCGATGGCTTCGCCGCATTCGATACCGAAGAACAGCGCGATTTCACGGATCGATATCTTTGTCCCTTCGAGCCCTCGTGGGACGGTTCGCATCTGGCGGAGCTTTGGTCACGTGTGCGCGATTTGTACATGTGGTTTCCGTACCATCATCGCGATGCAGCGCATCGGTTAAAGACCGAGTTGCCGTCGGTCAGTGCGCTGTATGGCACCGTGCGTGGTTTTCTGGCGAGTGGGTCTGGCTACTGGCGAGGCTATCGTTGTGCTGGTGCGATCGATGCCCCGGCAGCCGCGCGCGCGTTGCGCGTTCCCACCTTGCTGACGGCGCGACCTCACGATCTCATCGCGGCGCACTTGCAGCGTATTGAGTCCACCGAGTACGTGCAGGTCAAAGCACTCGGACCTTCCTTGGCTGAATGGTCGCAAGCCATCGACGCCCATTTCGATGGGCGTGATTCGGACCTTGCAACGATGCCGACCGGCAGCGGTGAGCGTGGGCTCATGCAATTGGGTCACGGTGCCATGCACTTTCGACGACGGCAGGGGCGCGGCCGTCCGCTCATCGTCATTCCTGATTTGCCAACCGGGGCGATCGACGAGCTGTCGCGCTCTGAGAGAGAGCACTGGGTGATCGATCCGCCGGGTTGTGGTTATTCGGATCCCCTCGCATCCGAGGGCGCGCGTCTCGACGAGTGGTTGACGCCGGTGACTCGCCTGCTGCAGGAACAGGGAGTCGACTCCTATGAGGTGACGGGCTCGGGATTTGGGGCTGTTTTCGCGCGACGCTTGGCTGATGTCGATCGCCGTGCTCAGTTAGGCGATCTGCAAGCCGAGCCGGTTTGGTCGGCGACTTCCTCCCCGGCTCCGAAAGAGCGCCTGTTACCGAAGCCTTGGGCCGATCCCGATGGTGGTGCGCTGTTCTCGAGTTGGTACCGATTGCGCGATCTGCGCTATTACGACGATATCGAGCAGGGCATTCCACGTTTGCGTCGAGTGAGCATGGTGACCGAGTTCAATACTCAACGTCTTTACGATGCTCACAAGGGGCTGTGGTTGGCGCCGGAGTCGTCGGATCTGATCGCGGTGCTTCAAGCAAGCTGCTCAAAATGAGTTGGCGCGTGTAGTCAGCGGTTGGAGCCGTCAGTATTTGATCAAAGGCTCCTTGTTCGACGACCTTACCGTGGCGCATGACGAGGATGCGTCGGCAGAGGTTGGCAGCCACAGCCAGATCATGGGTGATCAACAACAGGGCGGTTGACCCATCGGTTAAATCGCGCAGCAAGTCCAATATCTCTGCCTGCACCGTCGCATCGAGCGCCGTGGTCGGTTCGTCGGCAATGATCAACAGTGGGTCAACGGCGATTGCCATGGCGATCAATACTCGCTGTCGCATCCCCCCACTCAGTTCGTGAGCAAATCGCCGTCCGACCTCCGGGGAAAGTCCTACTCGTTGCAGACAGCGAGCGGCGCGATCCCGGCGATTTTGCGCTGAAGTCACGCCATGTCTGGACAGCAATTCGTTGAACAGATCCCCTATGCGGCGGACCGGATTCAGCGCACGAAGGGGGTCTTGCGGGATATAGCTGACAGCAGAGCCCCGAAGTTGTCGAAGTGTGCGCGCGTCAGCCTCGAGTGTGGAGGTTTCTCCAATGGCGATTCGTCCGCGCGATACTCGTATCGCTGGGGGCAGTAACCCGATCACGGCGCGTGCCGTCAAAGATTTTCCGGCACCCGACTCGCCAACGATGGCGAGCGTGTCGCCGCGCTCGAGTGTGAGATCGACCCCATCCACCAAGACTCGGTCCGAATTCTCTGTGGTATGGCGCAGCTGCAGGTCGCGGATCTCGAGCGCCATCGTGTGCGTCGACTGGCGAACTTGGACTGGCGTGATACTTGAGCGATGTAATCGGCGAATTGGTGAGGCGGATCGCAGCTCCAACGTATAGGGGTGCGCCGGCTGCGCGATGACGTCTTTAGCTGCACCTGACTCGACGATGCGTCCTCGATGGATGACAGCCACCTGATCGGCCGTTCTCTCAACGAGGTCGATATCATGACTGATCAGTACATAGGTTAAGCCACGCTCTTCCCGTAGGCGGAGCATCAACTCGAGAATCTGCGCCCGAATACTGACATCGAGCGCCGAGAACGGCTCATCACCGATGATCACTTGCGGCTTCAACAATAAAATTCTCGCTAGCGCGAGTCGTTGCAGTTGCCCGCCCGAGAGCGATCGAGGTGATACGTCGAAAGGTACGTGGCCAAGACCGACCTCATCGAGCGCGTTCTGTAGCAGGCGCGTGACAGTCTGAGACGAGGACGGCAGCTGACCCTGCGCTTGCAGTGGTTCACAAAGTAGGCGCCTGACATCGTGATAAGGATTGAAGGTCGAGTAGGGCTCTTGTGAGAGGAGGTGCAAGCCTGTCATCGCAGGTGCTTGCAGTGGCTCGCCGCGATAACGAACCTCTCCCGCGGTTGGCTTTAACATGCCGCAGAGCAGTTTCGCGAGCGTCGACTTGCCACTGCCGGATTCGCCGACGATGGCTACGATCGATCCGGACGCTATCGCGATGGATACATCCTGCAAAATGGGCTTTGAGCTCGTCGATTCGTCGTAGCTGAAAAAGAGATTTTTCGCGAGGAGTATGGGGTCACTCATATCGGCGGCTCATTTTCAAAAGTCGCGCTGATGCGAGAGGCGCAGGCGGCTTGCCATCTTTTCGGCCAAAGAATTCATCATGAGGACGGTCCACGCGATGGCAACGCCTGGTCCGATGAGTAACCACGGTGCACGATTGAGCTCCGCGCGTGCTTCGGCCAGCATGCTGCCCCACTCTGGCACTCCAAGGCCGGGACCTAGGCCCAGAAACGATAAGCCTGCTGTGGAGATGAGCAGAGTCGCAAATTGCAAAGCGACCAGCACGCCGATCGTTGGGGCGATCACGGGGATGACGTGTGAGAAAGCGATGCGCCACCGCGAGACACCGAAGTAACTTGCGGTTTGAACGTAAGGCAGGGCGACGATGCCGCGGGTCTGTGCCGCGGTGACACGCGCAAAGACCGGCCAGCTAAATAGGCCGAGCGCGAATGCCAACGTGACGGAACTTCGACCGAGAACGGCGACCAAGGTCACCGCCAGAACCAGAGACGGGAAAGCGATGGTGAGGTCGACAATTCGATCCAAGGTTTGGCGTATCCATGACGATGTCAGCGCAGAGAGCAAGCCGAGACCGATGCCGATAGCGGCGCTGATCAGGGTGGCGAGAGCGGCGATCCCGACTGTGTGCTTCGCACCGATGATCAAGCGCAAGGCGACATCACGACCGAGGCCATCGGTACCGAGCAGATAGCCGTCTGTCAGAGGCGGAAGTAGTCTTCGTGAGAGATCACGCTCGCTTGCCCACTGCTCCAAGAGGGTCGGAGAGACGATGCTGGTGACCATCAGTACCAACATCGCAAGGAGAGACGCTCGGAAGAGGAGTTTCTTCATGAGTATCGGATCCGCGGATCGATGCGACGGATGGCGTAGTCGGCCGCCTGGTTTGCAGCGAAAACGAGTGTTGTCGTCACCAGAACGACCGATTGCACGACAGGAAAGTCGAGTAACAAGACCGAGTCGAGTAGCAGACGGCCCATCCCGGGCCAACCGAATATCGTCTCCGTGATGATGATTCCATTGACGAGGTTGGCGATCTGGGTGCCGATCAGAGCGGTTGCGCCCAAAAGCGCATTCGGTAGCGCGTGACGCAGTACGACCGTCGGCTCGCTTGCGCCTTGGGCGCGCGCCATGACCGCATAGTCATCTTGCAGCGCATCACCGACGTTGACCGCGAGTACGCGTATCAGTTTCGGTGCAAGAAAGGCGGTGATCGTCAAAGCGGGTAGTACGAGCGAGGCTACGCCATCACTGCCGGTGCTGGGGAAGATCTGCCACTGGACGGCAAACCATTGGATCAGCATCAAGGCAACGACATATCCCGGAATGCCCTGTGCCAGAAGAATCAATCCATCCAGTGAGCGGGAGACCTTCCCGATCACTCCGATGCTCGATCGAGTCGCGCCCAGAAAAGCGCCCAGCGGAATCGACAGGCCGAGATGCAGCACGATGGCCGCCAAGGCGAGCGTCAAGGTCGGCCAGAGTCTCTCCAGCGCCAGCGCGAGAGCATCTTGTCCGCTGACCCATGAGGTACCGAGATCGAGTTGCACGGCTTGCCAAAGAAATATCAGATATTGACGGTAAAGCGGTTGATCGAGGCCTAAGCTACGGCGGATTTCCGCGAGCACCGCCGGGTCGGAGGACTCGCCCGACAGGATCAAGGCGGGATCGCCCGCCAAACGAACCAGGAAGAATAGGAGCGTTAAAGTCGCCAGCAACAGCAGCGACAGGTTGAGCAGCATCCTTAGCGCATGACGCAGCATCTCAGTCATGCGATGAGCTCGAGCGCTTGCGTAGTTGATCCCATCGGATCATGAGGTTGTCGACTTGAAGGTTCTCGAGATCGCGGTAAGCCGTGATTTGCTCCATCTCGTGGACCAAGATCACGGGGGGATCGATGGTCATTTTCTCGTGGGCAAGGCGCAGTAGGCGATCACGCTCGGATTGATCGAAGGTGCGAGCGCGCGTTTCTATCAGCTCGGAGACCTCCGGCTGGCAAAAGGGCGCGTTATCTCGTTCGCAGGTGAGGTACTGCCATGCCTTGGTGATGTCGAGCAGGGGATCCAGTGCGACGGTGAACGAAAATAGATCGTGTTGCCAATCACCCGCGAGCAACTTCGCGCGCCATCGCTCGAACTCCATGGTGTGCACCGTGATACGGACGCCGACATCGCGTAGATCGGCGAGAATGGCCTCGAAGACCGCGCGATCCGTGTTGGTGACGACCAGCAGATCCATCTCGAGGTCGATGCCGTTCGGGTAGCCCGCCTCACGCAGCAGCGCGCGAGCCCGCTCTGGGTCATAAGCGATCGCCTTGAGTGACGGATCGAATCCCTCGCTGCCGCGGACACCCATCTGGGTTGCGACCACGCCAGCGCCTGAGAGTAGGTATTTCACGATAGCGTCCTTGTCGATCGCATGATTCATCGCAAGGCGAACTTGTCGTGACTGGAGGGGCGAGCCTTCGCGTACGACGAAGACCATCATGCGAAGACGAGGTTCCGCTGCTTGGCGAATAGTGATCTGCTTTTCTTTGAGGTCGGCGATATCCTCGGGGGCGAGATACATCGCGAGCTGAACCTGCCCTGACTCGATCGCTTGTCGTCTGGCTATCGGTTCGGGTATCTCGATGAAATCGAGGCCGGCTACGGCGGGTGGTCGCCACGACTGCGGATTCGCTCGCATCAGTACGCGCCCGGCTTCCCATCGCTCGACGATGAAGGGGCCGGTGCCGATCGGCTTGCGCGCGAACGTCTTTGGGCCTACTTCCCTGAAATAGCGCGGCGGTAAAGGGTAGAACTGCGACAGTCTCTTCGGCAGCAGTGGATCGGGTTTGGCGGTTTCGATATCGATGGTGTACGAATCGATGACCTCTGCGCTGATGATCGTCGGCAGTAAGCTCGTTCGAACCAGGTCACGGGCGCCGTAGCCGAGCAGAATCTCGTTGACGGCGAGTTCGACCGCGTTGGCATCGAACGGCTCACCGTTCGAAAAGCGAACATCGCGTCGCAGCTCGAAGCGCCAGCGAGTCGTCGTCGTTTGAGTCCAGCGCGTCGCAAGCCAAGGGATCACGTTGCCATTAGCGTCGATATACGTGAGCGCGTCGAAAAATGCGGGCCAAATATCGACGGCGGGCTGACCGGTATGCGCCGCCGGGTTGGCGAAGCCGGGCGGTAGTCGCCGCGAGGCGATACGGATAACGTCGTCATGATTTTGCGCGCTAGCCTGCCGATCCGCTAGCTTGCTATCGCAGCCAGCGAGCAAAAGCAGCGCCACCAGAGACGCCATAACAACGCTGCGCACCGACACGAAACTCCGTGATGACCGGCAACCGGGAACACGGTCACGATACCATGGCGCGACTGAATTGATTGACGGAGCCCGGCATGCAACTGAGACGGATACGAGCAGCGACCGTGGCTACGCCATGTCTTGAGGCGACCGCGGCGTCGTTAGTCGCGTTGCTCGAGTATCGAGTTCGCGATCGAGCACCGGTGTCGGCGGAGTTGGCCATGCTGTGGGGGGCGCCATCGATGGCCGGCAGACCGACTGTGTCGCTGAGTTCGGATGAGTATCCCGACGTGCTACTGCGGCTCGTTGAGGTAGCGCCCGTTGCGGAACATCGAGCGTTCTGGAGTTTCGGCTGGAATTCGTTCGAGATCAGTGTGGCCGGTCTGGATGAGCTCAATCTGACGCTACAGCGCGATACGTCTGGTTTTTTTCGAGTCCGCGGCGAGCCCCGTGCGCTTGGTGCTTATCCGAGCATTCGTGCGATGCAAATCGAGGGGCGTTCGGGTGAGATCTATTATCTGACGGAGGAGACAAACAGTGGTGTTTCTCCCGTGCCACCGACCGTTCGCCGCGGACGTCTGTTCATCACCGTGCTCGGTGCGCCCTCCATCGAACAGGCGCGAGATTTTTATGCTGGCAATTTTGCGCTGGAAGCGCGACCGATCCGTGCCTCGAGGGGGCAGGTCGTGCAACGTGCTTGGGGCGGCACGCCCGATGGCACGCATCCCATCACTTTACTGCCTTTGGGCGAGCCGGCTAACGCCATCGAAATGAATGGTTACGTTCAAGAGGGTATCGTCAGTCGCGCGAGGAGCGAAGGGGAGCTGCCGCCCGGAAATTCGCTCGTGACCTTCGAGGTCGATCGCATCGATGCGTTATCAGGCGGTGTGTCCTTGACGGTCGGTACGCCACCCGATCCGATGTACTCGGGTAGTCGAGTCGCATTTTTCGTAGGGCCCGCGGGCGAGTGGGTCGAGTTGATCGAGGGACGATCATGAATTTCTTTGACGATATCGAGCGTTGGTGGCAGATCGATCAAACGACCCTGCAAACGGTCGACAGCGCTCTGCGATGCTTGGTTCTCGACACCGTGGCCTGCGCTGTAGCGGGGTTGCGCACGCCGGAGGTGTCGTCCTTCGAGCGGTTGCGTGCCGTCTCGTCGCCCGGAGCCATCCGTTTTCCGGGTGGACAGCAGACGTTGAGTCCTTCGGCAGCCGCTTCGGTGGGTGCGATGGCCGCATGCTGGTTCGAATTTTGTGAAGGGCACGAGCGAGCACACGGCAGGCCCGGTCTGCACGTCGTACCGCTCACTCTGGCGCTTGGAGCTGCGCTCAATAAATCTTACGGCGAGGTGCTACGCGCCACGCTCATCGGTTACGAGATCGGCGCGCGCGCCGGTATCACGATGCGGATCCGACGCGGCTTGCACGTCGATGGCACCTGGGGGGCGCTCGGTGCGACGGCGGCAGCAGCTGATCTCTTGGGTTTGAGCGCCGAACGTGCTGGCGCCGCTGTCGGTATTGCGGCTTCCCAGATCGCCACTTCGCTCTATCGCCCAGTCGCCGCTGGCATGACGGCTCGCAACACCTACGTTGCTCGCGCCATGGAGGATGCACTGCTGTTTGCCGAAGCAGCTGCCGCTGGGGTGAACGCCGCCGGTGATACCTTAGCGATCGCCGCGGCTGAGCTCGCCGGTGATGCGGGCTTGAAAGAGTCTTGGCAGTGGCCGAACCTCGATATGCCTTTGCTGCAGAGCGGCTATCTGAAGCCCTACGCGGCGGTGCGCCACGCACACTATGGCATCGCCGCAGCGCATCGGTGGCGTGACCAGCAGCGCGATCCTGATGCGCGTCGCTCTGCTGCGCGTATTGAGAAAGTGGTGCTCAGCGTCTATCCGGAGGCACTGCAGTACTGCGGCAATCGAGCACCGCGCTCGATGATCCAAGCGCAATTTAGTCTGAGTTATGCGGTTTCGCGCGTTCTGGCGGGCTTCGACATCACACCTGCGGCCTATTCGATCGAAGCCTTGGAGGACCCGCTCGCGTGCCGTATCGAGCGTGATTTGATTCTCGTTGAAACGACAGAGTTTTCACGCCGCGCCGCGCGGCTACAGGTGGATACCGATCAGGACTCGTTCGTGACGACCGTTGATCGGGTCGATGGTGATCCCGATCAACCGATGTCATCCGAAGCGGTGCTGCGCAAGGCGGTGGATTTGATATCCCCAAGCGCTTCCGTCGGCGATGCCGAAGCTTATGCGCGACGTTGGCTCGAAGCTACGTCAGACACACCGGTTCGTGCCGTGCTCACGTGAGCACGTTGAGTTTTAGCGCATTAGGTTCGCTGCGCTGTCAAACATCAACGTTGACGGCTCGCGTTTGGCGCGCAGTTTCGTGGCGACCTTTTCGGCTTGCTCCCATGCTCTGAGCACGTTCTCGCCCGCGAGCTTACGCAACTCTTCATCCGTCCAGCCTCGACGGATGAGTTCGGCGAACAAGCGTGGATAGGTCGACACGTCATCAAGACCCTCCGGCCAATTCGGATTGCCGTCGAAGTCGCCGCCGATGCCAACATGATCGATTCCCGCCACACGGCGCACGTGTTCGATGTGATCGGCCACCATGCCGATGGTCGTGACGGGTGTTTTGATGGCAGCCATGCCCTCACGCATGATGCGCTCGCGTTCGTCGGGGCTCGCAGCGGCACGAGCGCGCAAGGCCAGTTCCGCCATGGCCGGTTGAACGATACGGCCCACTTCGCAATTCACGAAGCCGGCGACGAAGGTGATCATCACGACGCCGCCATTGCGTGGTAATTCGCGCAGTATGTCGTCGGGGACATTACGCGGGACGTCGCACACGCCACGGGCTGACGAGTGCGAGAAGATCACTGGCGCTTCGCTGATACGCAGCGTCGCGGCCATGGTGGCCGGAGAGGCATGCGACAGATCAATCAGCATGCCGAGGCGATTCATCTCTCGTACAACCTCCTCACCAAACGGCGTCAGACCGTTGTGGCGTGGTGGGAGTTGCGCCGCCGCATCGGCCCAGTCGGTGTGCGCATTGTGGGTGAGCGCCATGTATCGAACGCCCAGATCATAGTAAGCCCGTAGGGCGCCCAAAGAATTTTCGATACCATAGCCGCCTTCCATGCCGAGCATGGATGCGATACGACCGGCGCGCTTCGCTGCGCGGACGTCTGCCACGCTGGTAGCGAACTGAAAAGTATCCGGGTAGCGCTCAATGATGCGGCGCGCGAGTTCAATCTGCTCAAGCTGTGGTCGCGCGAACGGACCGCGACCCTCGCCGGGTATGTAGACCGACCAGAATTGAGCGCCAAGCCTGCCTTCGCGCAATCTGGCGATATCGGTGTCGCCCTCGGTGGGTTGACGCAAATCGTAGGCCGCGACATCGCCTGGTGCTTTCGCGTATTGACGAATGGCCATTGGCAAATCGTTATGACCGTCGACGAGGATGGTCGACTCGAGCACGCTGATGGCGCGTCGAAGTGATTCGTCTGCTTCAGCTGCGCTGGCGAACGAAGCACTGTTAAAGATGGCGAAGATAGTCGCGCTCATCGAGAGCAGAGTCGTCTGGAGTTTCTTCATGTGCCGAGTGTCATCCCTTATAGTGGTATCGCGCAAGCATCTGCCGCCTCGGTACTCGATGGGCGAGCGCCACGTATACTCATGCGTCGGGTCAGCAGGGGAGAAGACATCATGACCAATCGTCGCGAGTGGATTGCGGCCGCAGCGGCGGCCACTTTCGGTGCGCTCTTGGTGCCGCCGAGTGTCGGTAGTCCTTGGCCAGCCGGTGCAGAGCGCCGTCGACGCCTCGTCAAACCCGCACGCATACAGCCAGGCGACACGATTGGCTTGATGATTCCCGCTAGTGCCAACTGGGATCCGCTCGATATTGATGTGTTACTCGAGTCGCTCGCCGCGCTGGGCTTGAAAGGCAAGCTCGGCAAGCATGTGTTCGATCGCTATGGCTATCTCGCTGGACGAGATGAGGATCGCGCAGCCGATCTGAATGCGATGTTTCGCGATCCTGAAGTTAAAGCTATCCACTGTATTCGGGGTGGCTGGGGATCGGCGCGTCTGTTGCCGCTACTCGACTTCGACGCGATTGCGAAGAATCCGAAGGCTTTGATCGGCTACAGCGACATCACCGCTTTGCTGCTCGCGCTGCAAGCGAAGACGGGGCTCGTTACCTTCCACGGTCCGAATGGTGCGAGTGAGTGGAACAAAACCAACGTCGAGTGGTTACAACGCGTGCTGTGGCAAGCAGAGACGGCAACCTTCGAAAATCCGCGTGAGACAGGGGAGTTGCTAGCTCCCACCAAGCACCGCACACGGACGCTCAATCCGGGTGTGGCGCGCGGTCGTCTGCTCGGCGGCAATCTGACGGTGCTCACGGCGCTGTTGGGTTCGTCGTATTTGCCCGACTTCACCGGAGCGATTTTGTTCTTGGAAGACATTGACGAGGCCCCGTACCGCATCGATCGCATGCTGGTTCAACTGAAGCTCGCCGGTGTGCTCGATAAGCTCGCTGGATTCGTGTGGGGTAACTGCACCGATTGTGGTCCGGGCGAGGGCTACGGCTCACTCACCATTCCGGACGTTTTGCGCGATCACATCCAATCACTTGGCATTCCGGCCTACTCGGGCGCGATGTTCGGACACATTAGTCGTCAGTTCACCTTACCCGTTGGGGTCGAGGTCGAACTCGATGCCGTCCGCGGTACGATCAGGATGCTGGAGAGTGCCGTCACCTGAAATGCATTCGAGCGGGATCGTGGCTACTGCGCAACAGGCAAGGGTTGCACGGCGCCGCAGAAAGTATTTGAATCCCAAGGTCATTTGACCCTGACACAACAAGACCCCGAGGGAGGGAATATGAAGGGTATTAGGTTAGTCGTCTCCGCGATCATCGCGGGATCTGTGTTGAGTTCGCCGATCATTGCCCAGCAGGTCGGCGGTATTCGGGGTAAGGTCAGTGCCGAAGTGGCTGGCACCAGTCTCTCGGGTATCACCGTGACAGCGACCTCCGACGTGATGCCAAAGCCGCGTTCGGCTGCCGTGCGCGAAGATGGCAGCTACAGCCTTCCCTTGTTGCTGCCAGGTCGCTACACGCTGACGTTTGCCAATGCGAGCGGTGTGCTGCAGAAAGTCGACGTTGAGGTGTTGCTCGATCAGACCACCACCGCGGATGTCTCGGTGGGTGCATCGCGGGGCGATGCAGCGCTCGAAACCGTACGCATTGTCGCTAGCGGTTTGTCGCGTGAGGGCAATGCCTCCATCTCGAACTCGCTGGGTTCAGACAACATCGAGCGTCTGCCGATCGGCCAGGAGTATCGCGATCTTCTGAAACTGATCCCGGGCGTTCAGTATTCCGAAAACAAAACCTTGGGCCCCTCGGCGGGTGGTTCCGGCGTCGACAACAAATATGGCTTCGACGGTGTCGACGTGTCGTTGCCGTTGTTCGGTAACCTCGCCTCAGATCCTTCCACGCACGACGTGGCGAACGTGTCGATGGAGCGCGGTGGCGCCAAAGCAATTGGTTTCAACCGTGCCGGTGGCTTCTCCATCAACACAACGTCGAAGTCCGGCACGAACGAGTTCAAGGGTTCGGTTGAGTACAAGACCCAGCCTAAGAGTCTCGTCTCGAAGATTCGCGGTACGACGAGCTATCAATTGGAGCAGACCTGGATGAGCGCCGGCTTCGGCGGCCCAATCATCGAGGACTCGCTGTTCTTCTACGCCTCCTACTATCGCCCGGAGGTCAATCGCGACAATCCGGTCACGGCGTATGGCAACGTCAAAGATTACAAGAGCGTGCGTGACGAATACTTCGGCAAGCTCACTTGGGCGCCGACGGATGACGTGTTGCTCAACCTGAGCTTGCGTACCTCGGATCGCGAAGGTCGGGGTGCCGGCATCGGCGCCTTCGATCCGGATTCGCAGAGCGTGGGTGAGGCCTCGTATCAGGACATCCTCACTCTCGATGGCTCGTGGATTCTCGGTGACGACTCCACTTTGAGTTTCAAGGCAGCGAAGTTCGAGCTGGAAACCGGCTCTGTGCCTGACGTCCTGCTCGGCTTTACGGGTCGGATCGGCGATCGGCTCAACATCGCGGATCTCACCAATCAAGGTCGTTTCTCGGTCCCGACACTGATCACCGCGACCACGGCGGCGCAAATCGCGCGTAACGCGGCGGCACAAACCTTGATCGACCAGTACGGTTACACGAACTCGTCCGGCGTGAAGGCTGGTGGTGGTCGTGTTGGCGTGTTCCCCGAGGTCAACTTCCAGAACTTCTACCGTGATACGGCCGAAGTCGCGTTCGATCACAAGTTCGAGCTCGGTGAAACCCAGCACAAACTGCATGTCGGCGCGAAGTACTCCAAGATTTCGGAAGAGTTGCTGCGTACTGCTAACGGCTGGGGCAGCATCACGTTCAACGGGAACTTGAGTAACACGACGACCTTGGGCGCCAACAATAAGCCGTACGCTTACCAAGCGACGTTGCTGCAAGCCGGCGCCACCGACTCGGCGGGTAATCCGCTGACTCCGTCGATCGACTCGCAGGTCAAGTCGTTCAATCTCGAGATCAACGACACGATCACCGCCGGTGATTTCGAGTACAACGTCGGCGTGCTGATCAGCCAAGATGAGCTCTACGGCCAAGGTCTGCGACCGAAAGCCGGTACGGTGTCAGGCTTCGAGTTGGCGCCGGGAAATCGCTACAAGATGTACACCGTCGACTGGAAGGACATGATCCAGCCGCGGTTGGGCGTCACGTGGCGATACGAAGGTAACGACACGATCTTCGCGAACTTTGCTTCATACAACCCCGAGGCGTCGTCGCTCGCTCGTGCAGCATCTTGGGATCGAAGCTTGTTTGGTCGCCTGGTCGACGTCCGCTTCGACAGCGCCGGTAACTTCCTCGAGGCGGCCTACCGTGGCTCTTCGAGCGGTAAGTTCTTCGACGAGGGCTTGAAGCCGCGCCGTATCGATGAGTTCACGATCGGCACGACCAAGGCGCTCGATTCGGGCTGGGCGTTGCGTGGTCACTTGCGATATCGCGAGGGCTCACACTTTTGGGAAGACATTCCGAACGACGCGCGTCTTCGTGTTTATGCCCCGAATGGTGGTGCACCGGCTAACATCCGCGCTCAAGGTCTCTACATTCCAAACCTTGCTGACGTTCGTGCCGAGATCGGTGGGTCGACCTACGTGATCGCCGAGATGGATGGCGCGTATACCAAGTACTACGAAGCGAGCATCGAGGCCGAATGGGTGGGTGAGCGCACCTATCTCAACGCTTCTTATGTTCGCAGTCGCTATAAGGGTAACTTCGACCAAGACAACACGACGACGGTCAACGACGCCAACACTTTCATTGGTTCGTCCTTCTACGGTGACGATCCTGGCAAGTTCCCTTGGGACAACAAGGACGGCACCCTCTCGGGCGATCGTCCGCACTTGCTCAAAGTATTCGGACACTACACGACGGATTGGAAAGCCAATCTGGGTGCTTACTTCGTGTTCCAGTCCGGGCAGCCTTGGGAGAAGTGGTCGGGAACCTACTACGGTCTGCGAGTCAACAACTCGTATGACACGACCTCGTCCTATGCAGAACCCGCTGGTAGTCGTCGCAGTGCCAGTCACTGGCAGCTCGACCTGAACTATACGCAGGAGTTCAAAGTGGCGTCGCTGCCGACGTTGAAGTTCCGTGCGGATCTGTTCAACGTGTTCGATCGACAGACGGGCTACAACATTGATCCTGTCGACTACAGCCCGCAGTTTGGACAGGCGCGCAGCTTCTTCCTGCCACGCCGCGTCCAGCTCTCGTTGCGCGTCGATTTCTAATCGGAGCGCAATCGACGAAAAAACCCGCTTCGGCGGGTTTTTTCGTCAAGCGGGGTCTCAAAATGGGGGAGACATGATCAAGATCGCCGCAATACGTGGGTTCGCGTTGGGGTTACTGGCGGTGTCTGGCGCAGCAGCGTCCGCCGCTGCAGCTAGCTGGACCGATAAAGTGGATGCCGCGATCGAGGAGGCGATCAAGCAGCAGCAGATTCCCGGTGCGGTCGTTGTGGTCGGACGCGGTGATCAGTTGATGTATCGCAAGGCCTATGGCTATCGAGCCGTGAAGCCTGAGCCCCTGCCCATGCAGCTCGAGACGGTGTTCGATCTGGCATCACTGACCAAGGGGATTGCGACGGCGACCTCGGTCATGATTTTGGTTGAGGAGGGGAAGCTGCGACTGTCCGACAAAGTATCCCAATATATTCCCGAGTTTGCTCGAAACGGCAAAGATCAAATCACGTTGCGTCATTTGCTGACGCATACCTCAGGCCTGAATCCCAGTCTCGACTTGCGCGGTGACTGGCTTGGAGCGGATGAAGCCGTTCGACGGGCTGTCGCGGAGTTGCCTCATTCGGCTCCCGGTGAGCGTTTTGTCTACAGCGACATCGGCTACATCGTTCTTGGAGAGATCGTAGCGAGAGTGGCAGGTCAGCCGCTGCAGCTGTTCGTGCAGCAACGCATCCTGGATCCGCTGCGAATGATGTCGGCTGGTTTCACGCCTGCCGCCTCGAGGCGCGATGTCATCGCGCCCACGCAGTTCTGCACCGCCTATGGCTGGCCATGCGAGGGTCCTAATCTGATTCTCCTACAGGGGGTTGTGCACGATCCGACGGCGCGTCGGATGGGTGGTATCGCCGGTCACGCGGGTCTATTCGGATCCGCTGACGATTTGTCGAGATATGCGCGCATGTTGCTGCGCGGCGGTGAACTCGATGGTCGACGTGTGTTGTCGCCCTCGGGTGTGATTCGCATGACAACAACGGCAACTGCGCCTGCCTTGAATGTGCAGCGTGGATTGGGTTGGGACATCGACAGTAGTTACTCGGCTAACCGCGGCGACTTGTATCCGATCGGTTCTTTCGGTCACACCGGATTCACTGGCACGTCGATTTGGATTGATCCAGTCAGTCGGACCTACGTCGTGCTGCTGACCAATCGGGTGCACCCCGATGGCAAGGGTGACGCGACTCCGGTGCGATCCAAGGTGGCGACGATCGTGGCTGCCGAGTTCTCGAGGGCCGTGCCCATCGAGCAGTTGCGCGCACAGCGCTACGCGTCGCCGGAGTTTCCTTCAACGTCGATAGCGAGGCCGCTCGGGCTTGGTGAGGTCCGTCAGGGTATCGATGTTCTTCGTGCCGGTGGCTACGCCAACTTACAAGGTAAGCGTGTCGGACTTTTGACCAATCAAACCGGGCGCGCGCGAGACGGCTCCAGCACCATCGACTTGCTGGCGCGAGCCGAAGGCGTAACTTTGGCGGCGCTTTTCAGTCCCGAACACGGGATTCGAGGCGAGCTCGATGAGAAGGTGCCATCGTCGCGTGACGCGAAAACGGGCCTTGTCATTCACTCGCTCTACGGTGAGACGCGTCGGCCGACTGAAGCGATGCTCGCGAATCTCGATGTCATCGTGATCGACTTGCAGGACGTGGGTGCGCGTTTCTACACCTACGCCACCAGCATGGCCTATATGCTCGAGGCTGCGGCAGCGCGTAAAGTGCCGGTGATCGTGCTTGATCGGATCAACCCCATCGATGGCTACAGCATCGAAGGGCCGAGTCTCGATCCATCGGAGTTGTCTTTCACGGCTTATCAACCCATGCCCATCCGCCACGGGCTAACGATCGGTGAGCTCGCGCGTTACTTCAACCATCGAATTGCAGCATCGCTGACGGTTATTCCGGTGCGAGGATGGGATCGTCGCAGCTGGTTCGATGAGTCGGGTCTCAGTTGGGTCAATCCATCCCCGAATTTGCGTAATCTCGTCTCGACCACGCTTTACCCTGGCGTCGCAACGATCGAAGGGGCGAACGTGTCGGTGGGGCGTGGGACCGATACGCCGTTCCAACTCATCGGTGCACCGTGGGTCGATGCGGCCCAGCTCGCGCGTGAGCTCAACTCGCGCAACATTCCGGGGCTGCGGGTCTACCCGACTAGCTTCACGCCCCAAAGTAGCAAGTTTGCGGGGGAAGTGTGTCACGGTGTGTTTTTTGTCGTTACCGATCGTGCCGCTTTGAGATCGGTGCGACTGGGCGCTGAGCTCGCGCATGCTCTGCATCGATTGCATCCGCGCGAATTCGAGCTGGACCGTGTGACCGGATTGTTTGGGCGTCGGACCGTAGAGCAAATTCGTAGCGGTCTCACGGTCGATGCCATCGTCGATAGTTGGCGATCGGTCGAGAACGACTGGCGACAGTCGCGTCGTGAATTTTTGATCTACGGGGTCGAGGATCCATCGAGATGAAGTTGACTGATGCACAGGTTCAGGAGTTTTTCGACCGTGGTTGGGTCGTCGTGCCCGCGCTATTTTCTGCAGCTGAAATGACGCGTGCCCGAGAGGCCTTCGAGCGTCTCTACGCGACCGCGCAGAAACTGCGTGCCACACAAAATCACGCCGGCGCCTATTTCGTGTTGGATGCGCCGATGCAAGGTGATGTCATCGTCAAGCGAGTGGTGTGGGCAGGCGGAGCCGAGTCGACGTTGCTAGATCTATCGGCCGACAGTCGACTGGTGGGGCCGGCCTTACAGCTGCTGGGTAGCGATCATTGTGAGCAGTTGCTGTGTCAGGCCCATTTTAAAATGCCGGGCGATGGTGTCTCTTTCGATTGGCATCAAGACATCCAACACCGCGACAAAGGGCCTGGGACCTGGAAAGATCTGAACGGTCGCGGATCCTATGTGCAAACGATCATGCTGATTGACGACATGACCGAAACTAACGGCCCCCTCAAGTTCATTCCGCGCGATTCGGTAAGAGGCGATGCAGAGGGACGTATTTTCTCGTCGCACTACGACTACGGTACGCCGATGGACTCGGTGACAGCGGCCACGCAGTTCGATGAGTCGGCTGCGATTACCGTCACCGGTGCGAGCGGTTCGGTATTGTTCTTTGGTCCCTATGCGGTCCACGGAAGCACCTCGAACGAGTCGAAGTTCTCACGACGCGTCTTAATCAATGGATATGCCTACCCGGGCGCAAACGGACGCGTGTATCCGGGTGAAGGCTCCGGTCGTAGGCTGCCAAGCGCATGACTTATTTTGGCATCATCGATTGGTGTGTGGTCGGCGCGTACTTCGCCCTCGTTACCTTCATCGGACATCGCTTGAGCGGGCGCCAAGCGAACGTGCACGAGTATTTTCTCGGTTCGCGTAGCCTGCCGTGGTACGCAGTATCTGCATCGATCATTTCGACGACGGTCAGCGGCGTGACGTTCATTGGCGTGCCTGCGCTTGTTTTCGCTGAGGGCGGAGATTTTCGCTATTTGCAGTTCTGTGTCGCCGGGTTCATCTCGAAGTGGATATTCGGTCACTGGATCATGCCCAAACTCTATGCGGGTGCCTATGCCAGTCCCTACGACTACATTCGCGATCGACTGGGTTCACGTTTTGGGCAGCTCTCCGCATTGTTGTTCTTTGTCGGCGCGATTCTGGGTCAAGGTGTGCGCATCTTTGCAGTGTCTCTGGTGCTGGAATTACTGACAGGCCTCGATTTCACATGGTGTGTGATGCTGAGTGTCGGCGTTGCCGTACTCAGCACCTGGCTCGGCGGAGTTCGCGCCGTTGTCTGGACCGATGTGGTGCAGTTCATCATGCTGATCGCGGGTGGATCAATCGCGGTGTGGTACGTGACCATGGAGTATCCCGGCGGATTCGCCGCGCTCATGAGTGCGGCTGACGACGCTGGGAAAACTCGCATCTTCGATTTCTCCACGGATCCGCTCGTTAGCTTCACATTTTGGGCGGGTGTCTTCGCGATGCCGTTCCAGAATTTAGCGGCGTACGGGACGGATCAGCTGAACACGCAACGTATGTTGTGTTGTCGATCGGTAGCCGACGCAAAACGCGCTTTATATGCAAGCAACATCGGAGAGGGTGTTGTCGTTCTGTTCTTACTGGTAGGTGTGTCCCTCTGGGGTTTTTACGGTACGAAGGCAATCGACCCGGCTTTTGCAGGCATGGTTGCTGAAAATACGGACCGTATTTTCCCGGCCTTCATTCTCTCGGAGTTGCCGAGCGGCTTGCGAGGTTTCATGGTGGCAGCACTGTTCGCAGCAGCGATGTCGAGCCCGGTGTTATCCGCTTTGGCAGAGACGAGTCTCACCATGTTTCATGAGGGACACCGTCGCGGCACTTTGGCGGATGCCGAGGCCGTTTGGTTATCACGATTGCTCGTTGCATTCTGGGGTCTCGCGCTCGGTGGGTTTGCGATCATGCTCGGTGGGACGGATGAGCGATTGATCCCACTCGCATTTGCAATGACTGCATATACCTACGGCTCGATGTTGGGTTTGTTTTTGATGGCTGTGTTTATTCCCAAAAGATATATCCGTCAGCCAGCTCTCGGTGTAGTGGCATCAATCGTCGGTGTGCTCGTGGTCGATAATGCGGCGTTTTTCGGCTTGGTCGACAGCGGCAAGTTAGTGGCGTTTCCATGGTTGTTCCCGTTGGGCTTGGGATTGTGTCTCGGCGTGGCATTGATCCCCCTCGGTAAGCATCACGACGTCGAGCAAAGGAGTGCGAGATGAGTCTCCGTCCGTTAGTTGCTGCGGTGCTGATGATCGTCGGGTTAAGTGCGTTACCCGCGGCGGCTGACGAGCTCGAGATTCGCCTTAGGCAGATGTCGACGCAGATCGATGGTCACGTTTCACTCTACGCACGCAATCTCGATTCCGGTCGTGAAGTTGGTATCAATGCCGACGAGTTAGTGCGGACGGCCAGTACGATCAAACTCCCGATCGCCTGCGCCGTCGCCAAATTCGTGGCTGATGGGAAACACGCTTGGTCGGATCGTTTGATCATCGGTCGCGCAGACAAGGTGTCGGGATCGGGTGTTCTCGCCGATTTCAGTGATGATGAATCGGTGTCACTGCGTGATGCCACAACTTTGATGATTATCGTCAGTGATAACACCGCCACCAATCTCATCCTCGATCATGTCGGCGGCGATGCGGTGAACGAGTATCTCGCAACCCTCGGTTTAGAGCGCACGCGGGTGATGCGGAAAATCCGCGGCGATGGAAATCAGCTCAAACCTGCACAAGGTTGGACTCGCGAAGGCATGCGGCCAGAAAACCAACGCTTTGGTATCGGCGTGTCGACGCCGCGAGAAATGGTCAGGTTGCTCGAACTACTAGAGCAAGGGAAAGTCGTGGATGCGGAGTCCTCGCGCTTGGTATCGCAGATGCTCGAGCGACAACAATACAAAGACGGTATCGGGCGCAAGATCGAGCAGTTTCGAGTCGCGAGCAAGTCGGGTTCGCTCGATGCGTTGCGCAGCGATGTTGGAATCGTGCATACACCGCACGGACGCATTGCGATTGCTGTAACGGTCGATGGTTTGCCGCAGATAGACTACTCGCCGGACAATGCGGCGCAAAAATGGATTGCCGACGTCTCGCTCGCGATTATCGAGGGGTTGCGATGATCATTCATAAGCCATATCTGCTGTTTCTTGGTGATGCTCATGATGATTTGGCCGCCAAGACAGCCATCGGCGTATGGCAGTGGCGACCCGATGAGTGTGTCGGGCAGTTGCGTCTTCCCGGGTGCGCTCCCAAGTTACCGATCGATGAAATCGATCTCGAGGAGGGGCGCCGTCGCGGGGCTCGAACGTTGCTCATTGGGGTAGCCAATCGCGGTGGCACGATCGCCGAGAGTTGGGTCGACGTGCTGGTGCGTGCGTTGGAATTAGGCTACGACCTCTGCAACGGACTACATACGCGCCTCGCGAGCATCGAGCGCATCCGCGAGGCCGCCGCGCTATCGGGCTCGCGAATCATCGAGGTGCGGGAACCGGGGCAATACCCGATCGCCGGTGCGCAGGTCCGCAGCGGTCGTCGCTTGCTCGCGGTCGGTACCGACTGCTCGGTCGGCAAGATGTATACGACCTTGGCGCTCGAGCGTGAGTTACGCGCCCGGGGTATTGCAGCCGATTTTCGTGCGACCGGACAGACGGGCATCATGATCGCGGGGGGCGGTGTGCCGGTAGATGCCGTGGTGTCGGATTTCGTCGCGGGCTCGGTTGAACAGTTGTGTCCGGCGAATGCACCGGATCACTGGGACTTGATCGAGGGGCAGGGTTCTCTCTTTCACCCGTCATACTCAGGTGTCAGTCTCGGCTTGTTGCACGGTGCTGCGCCCGATGCGCTCGTCATGTGTCACGAGCCGACGCGCAAGCATATGCGGGGGTTGTCGCACTGGCCGATACCGTCGCTCGATGAGTGTTTTGAGTTGCATTTGCGCTGCGCCAAGATGATGAACCCGGCCGTCCGTTTTGTTGGTATGGCCATCAACACCTCTGCGCTCGCAGACGACGCTGCTCGCACTTTGCTCGGTGACTTGGAGCAGCGCTATCGGCTGCCGGCATCAGATCCGGTTCGCTACGGCGTCGGTTCGCTCGTCGACGAAATGCTGCGCTGATCTTTAGCGGCAGACGGACGGCTGCTGCTGAATGACATTGCGCGTCGCGGCAAACTGCTGCAGTGCGGCTGCCGAGGGCGTGTGACCCTCGCCGGGCAGATAGACACCAAAAGCGATCTCACCCTGTTTGTCGTAAAACAGTACGCCGCGCTGCGTTTCATCGCCGATCGGCAGTTCCATGACGTAGATCGCTGACAGCAAATCGGGACGCAGATGGCCATGCATCCCCTCGGCTTCCGACTTCAAATTGAAGAACTGGCTACGCTTGGACGGTTCACCTTCCGGAATACGACCATGCGTTTCAAAGATATGTCCGCCCTTCATCACGACCGTTACGGCTTCCTCCCAGGCGGTGAGACTGGTCCAGACGCTGCGGAAATGACTGGCATCGATGCCATAGCTTGCCGGCGCCAGCGCACTCTGCACGGTCGCTTCGGGAACGGCGAGTTTGGCGGCAACTCGGTAAGGTGCTGGTTTGGCAGGGTCAGCCATCGCCGCTTGGATAGCAGCTCGTTGAGCATCCGTTGCGCAGTGCTCGGCAGCCACGCCGAGAGGCGCAGCCGATAGGGCAAAGATGGCAAGAGTGGTCAGAGTCGGCTTTTTCATATTGCGATTTCCTGAGACTCGAGAAATGGGGCTTGGGAGAGCGGGTTGCAGGTGGCTACACTCGATCGCATGATTCGTTGGTATTTCACGATGGTCGGATGCATCACGCTGACTGCTTCGGCGTTACGTCTGACTGCTGCCGAAATTACACCAGCCGTCATTGAAATACGACCATCCACGCTCGACATCGAGCGCTTGGTGGACGAGCAAGTCCAGGTTCCGTCGGCTCTCGATGCGTTTCATAATCGACTATTACTCGGCGTGCAAAGCCGTCTTCTGCAACTCGATCATCGGTTTCTCGAACCGTCTGAAACCGCTCTTCCGGTTCCGGTTTCGCCTTTTCGTATCGGGATCGATCTGACGGGGATCTCTCGCGACGGTTCTCTGGATTTCGAGACGTCTGCGGATTTCGACATTTCTTTGAACTTGCCGAATCTCGAGCAGCGTCTGGATGTGTTCATCACGACCGATGCGATCTCTGAGAGTACCCTCGAGCAGGCGGCTGAATCGTTGCGGGCAGGTCTTCGTTACGATCCAGTTCGATCATTGAATGTTGAGATTGGCGCCAAGTTGGCAGCACCGCCCGTCGGCTTCGTTGCCCTGCGCACGGGTCAGGCATTTTCTCGCGGCGATTGGCGCATCGAGCCGTTTCTGAAGATGTTTGCGGAAACCGATGAGGGCTTTGGTGTTGCGAGCAGCGTCTTGATTGATCGGTGGCGGCAACGGCATCTGCTGCGATCCTCCGTATCCGTGCGTTGGCTGCACGAAACCGGCGAGACAGGATGGTCGTATCAATTCGTTTCGGCCAACGCTAACGCCGTCATCAGCCCGGATCGGCAGCTATCTCAAGTGCGCAATCGTGATCTTGGCGATGCTGCTGGTTTTCGTCTCGAGGCTGGGGGACGCAGCGCGAGTGGAGCCGACTTCTATGAAGTCGGCTTCTTTTGGAAAAAGCCCATGCACGGTCGATGGCTCTTCCTCAACGTCGAGCCGTTGGTGCGTTTTGATCGCGATAGACAATGGGTCGCAGATCCCGGAATTCGGGTCGGGCTCGATGCGCTCTTTTGGGATCTAGCTCGCTGAGGGTCAGGGCAGGGTGATGGTCGTTTCGAAGACCATCGCTGCGCTGCCGACGATCCAAACGCCTGCAAGACGTCCTTCTTCGAACTCCAGCTCGACATCAACACGCCCCGGGCGGTTTTGGAACTGCCCCTGTGCGCCCGAAAATTCGACCTTGTCGCCGCGGCGCTCCAGCAAGCCATGGTGCAGCAGGTAGGCGCCGAGCAGACCATGTGCGTTACCGCTGACCGGATCTTCCGGGATACCGATCGCCGGGCAAAACATGCGCGAGAGCGTAAGACAGTTCTCTTGACCCGAGTCGGTCGTGAACACGAAATGCCCCGAGGCACCCAGTTGCGCCGACAGTGTCGTCAGACGACCGAAGTCCGGTTTCATCTGCTTCAGTTGCTGACTGCCGCGCACCCCGATCAACAATCGATTGCCCGCGCCGCCGACGATGCGCATTTCGCAGCGTGGGTCGAGATCAGCGCTCGATAGCGCAAGCGCATCGAGCACCGCGAGACGTTCACGCTCATTGAGTTCACGTCCCAGCGGCGGCGCTGGTTGACGGACGGCGATGCGGCGATCGGCTCCGGAGCCTCGGATTTCAACGTCGACACGACCCGCTTTTTGCTTTTGTCGCGCGCGACCTGGATGAGGCGCTACATCGCGAGAGAGTACGTAGTGGGTGGCGATCGTCGCATGGCCAACGAAGGCGGATTCGGTGCGCGGCGTGAAGAATCGCACACGCAGATCATGATCATCGGCCTCGGGCGGCAGAACGAAGGCCGTATCGCCATTATTGAGCTCACGGGCGATGGCGAGCATCTCCTCGTCGCTCAACACTTCCGCGCCGAGCACAACGCCCGCTGGGTTACCCGTGAAAAGTTGCCGCGTGAACGCGTCGACCTGAAAGACCTGTACGGTTCTCGACATGATCTGCTCCCCTCGGGCGTGGGCCCATTGGTTCACGCAAGGGGCGCGATTGTAGGCAAGTCGCTCGCCGGCTGCACCACGCTCTTGCAACCGCCTGATTTTCAAGCAAAATACGCGCCTACCTTGGGGTGGCTTTCTGGCCTGAGACGTCGCATGGGGCGGCGAACCCGTTGAACCTGATCCGGTTAGTACCGGCGGAGGGAGCAGGTGTATTCAGCTCGTTTTTATCCGTGTTTGTTAATTTCTCTCTCGTTGCTGCTGCCGGTGGCAGTGGCGCAGTCCGAGTCGACTTTAGAAGAGGTCATCGTGACAGCGACCCTGCGCCCAACGGTGTCTCTCGATGTTCCCGCTAGCGTCACGGTGCTCGATCGAGACACGCTCAAAGAGGCTGGCTTGCAGCATCTTCAAGACGTTCTGCCACTCGTCCCCAATCTGAACTGGGCTTCGGGCAGTTCGCGGCCACGCTACTTTCAGCTGCGTGGCATTGGCGAGACGGATCAATGGCAGGGTGCCCCGAATCCGTCCGTCGGATTTTTGATCGACGGGATGGATTTTTCGGGTATCGGTATGCCCGCGACCTTAATCGATCTCGAGCAGGTCGATGTGCTTCGCGGACCTCAAGGTACGACCTTTGGTGCCAATGCCTTGGCGGGCTTGCTACACGTACGTACGCAGAGGCCGTCCGCAGAGGCGCTGCAGCGGTGGGAGGCCGGTTGGGGTGAGGCCGGTGTCGCATCTCTTGGGCTTGTAGCGGGCGGTGCGCTCGGTGAAGAGTCTGCATGGCGTATCGCTGCGCAGCGATATCGTGCGGATGGCGCGCGTTACAATGAATTCGTCGATCGGGATGACACCAACGGTTTGTCGGAAAACACCTTCCGTTGGCGCAGTACGCATCGCCTCACGTCGCACTGGCAAGCCGATTGGTCCTTGCTCGCGGTCGATCAAGATAACGGCTTCGATGCTTTTTCAATCGACAATTCGCGACGAACGCTTTCGGATGATCCTGGACGAGACCGACAGCGATCTCGTGGCGCGTCGTTGCAGTTGGTGCGTGAGGGTTCGGTGGAGTTTCGTAGTCTCACCGCATTAGTGGATGCTGACATTCTCTACTCTTTCGATGGCGATTGGGGCTTCGACCCCGACTACGATTTCACTTCGCGATTCCTGCGCGATCGTCGCACGCTTAGTCAGGATCTTCGCTGGTTATCTCAAGAAGATGGCTGGATCCTGGGTCTCTATGGTTTGGATATCGAAGAGACTAACGATCAGCTCGATCTGTACGGCGGCGAGGTGTATCGCGCCCTCAAAAGCGATTATCGAGCGCGTCATGTGGCGCTGTACGGTTCGTACGAGCGGGATATCACGAGTCGCTGGGCGCTCACGCTGGGTGCGCGTTTGGAGCATCGCGACTCGCGCTACGCGGATACCGATGGTACGGATGTCGATCCGGCTGAGACGATGTGGGGTGGCAATGTGTCGCTTCTTTATCGAATCGACTCGGATCAACGCCTCTACCTTTCGCTGGCTCGAGGGTACAAGGCCGGCGGATTTAACATTGGCGCGGCGATTCCGGGAGAACGCCGCGAGTTTTCGGAAGAACTTCTCCACTCGGTCGAGCTTGGGTACAAAGCTCAGGATCCCAATCGCTTATGGCGTCTAGAAGCCAATCTCTTTTTGATGCGGCGAGTCGATCAACAGGTGAGCACGTCGGCTCAGCTTGATCCCGGTGATCCGCTGTCGTTCATCTATCTGACAGATAATGCCGCTCGCGGTGAGAACGCAGGGTTTGAGACCAGCGTCAGTCGTCGTTTGTCGCCTCGTTGGCAGTTGTCGGCATCAGCCGGTATTTTGCGCACACGCTTTCTGGATTACGTGACGATTGATCGCGATCTGGCCGGGCGAGAGCAAGCTCATGCGCCTCGGCAGCAAGGTGTATTGAGTGCCGAATATCGTCACGAGCGCGGTTGGTTTGCCAGAGTCGATCTGCAGCATGTCGCGGCGTTTTACTTCAGCGACAGTCACGATGAGCGATCACAGTCCTACAACTTGCTCAATCTTCGTGCTGGCTATGAGGCGGCGAGCTGGCGCTTCGATGTGTGGGTTCGTAATGCGCTCGACGAGGATTATGCTCAGCGGGGCTTTTTCTTCGGCAACGAACCTCCCGACTACCCCAATAAGTTATATGTGCAACTGGCTGACCCGAGACGTGCGGGCGTCAACGTGACCTGGACGGTGCGCTGAGTGCAAGCGTGGATTGATCAAATGCTGGCGACCCACTGGGCCGAGCAGGTGGCGCTCATCTGTGGGGTGGTCTACGCGGTCCTTGCGGTGAAGCGAATTCGCTGGGCTTGGGTCTTTGGTGCCGGTTCGTCAGCGCTACTCGTGTGGTTAGCAGCGGGAGCAGACTTGCCGCTGCAGGCCGTGTTGCAGGCCGTGTATGTGCTCATGGCGTTTTATGGGTTTTGGCACTGGTCGAAAGTGGCGCCGGGCGAGAAAGTGGTTTCGGTGAAGATGTGGACTTGGCGGCGACATCTTGTCGCTTGGTTGGTGATTGCGTTGCTGGTTTGGTTCGGCGCGCCACTATTGCAGCAGCACACGGCAGCGGCGTGGCCGCATCTGGATGTTGCGGTGACGGGGCTGAGTCTATTGGCGACGTGGATGACCGCTCGCGCGATCCTCGAGAACTGGGGCTATTGGTTACTCGTCGATGCGCTGTCCTTCTACATGTACTCCTCGCAAGGCCTGCTGTTTGTCGCGATGCTGTATTTGATTTATTTCGTCATCGCAATTTTTGGTTTGCGTAGCTGGTGGCGACAGCGTGCATGAGTGCCGCCAGTGATCACTCGCTGACGGGGAATCGTATCGAGTATCGAGCTGATCGGGATCGACGAGTGGTGCGTCGATACTGGAGCAGTGCGACACGAGCAGCCTGGTTGGGAGCGAGTCGTGAGGCAGAGCTCGCAGCGCATCGGTTGGCGGATCGAGCCGGGCTTGCACCACGAATCACGGATGTGGACCCGGGGTTGCAGTGGATCGAACTCGAGTGGGTCGATGGCGCGCCCGTTCGGGTAGACCCAGCGATTGACTCATCCACGCGATCTGCGCTGTGGAGCGTGCTGGCGCGCTTGCGCCATTTGGATCCGATCGGCGTACCGCATCTCGATGTGCCGAGCCGTGTCGACATCTTGCTAGAGCGACTGCGTCTGATCGAGCCGCTCGCCTGGTCAACTTGGGAATCTCGATGGGGCGAGCTTCGGCGACGTGCCGCTGAAAGCACCGCATCGACGAATCAGCTTTGCCTCGTCCACGGTGACCTGACTTCGGGTAACGTGCTGCAAAGAACAGATGGTCGATTGTTCTGCATCGACTGGGAATATGCTCATGCCGGACATCCCTTAGAGGATCTGGCCGGGTTTTTGGTCGGGTCTTCGGCATTGCTGGCTGAATGGCAACTGGCGCAAACCACTGGAGCAGCGCAGCCTGACTGGTGGCCGGCGGCCACGTTCCATGAGCTCGGCTGTCACGGGCGCCATGAGCAAATTCGACTATTGAACTGGTGGATCGAGGCTCGAGGCGTGCTCGATGGGGTGTGGATGGCGCTCGCGGCGCATTCTGCTGGAAACGCGCGTGATGCCTAGGCAAACTAGGCAGCTCGGTTTCAAATCGAATACAGGATGAGCGAATGCCTACTTTGAAGGTAATTGATCGTGACGGTGTGGAGCACGATGTTCCGGCGCGATCTGGCGTGAAGTTGATGGAAACGCTGCGTGAGCTCGATTACGGCATTTCGGCCATTTGTGGCGGCATGTGCTCCTGCGCCACCTGTCACGTCTATATTGACTCGTCGTGGGTAGCCAAGATCCCCGCGCCGATGTCGGATGAGCGAGAGTTGATCGATGAACTCGCTCACCACAAAGAAGGCTCGCGCCTTTCGTGTCAGATCGATATGACCGATGCTCTTGATGGGCTGCGCGTGACGATCGCACCGGACGAGTGACGGAGAGTTCGCCGTGGATTGGTTCGTTCTGTTTCTCGTGGCTGCCGCCAGTATCGCTATCGCCCGTATCGTCTATCAGGTGCGGCGCACGGCGACGAGCCGAGTCGACGATTGGGATGCAAAGTTAATCGAGCGCCTTCGTCGCAGCGGGATCGATCCTTTTCAACCGTTGTCGATCGACTTTTTCATCGCGATGCCCACGATGGAAACCGCACAGCGCGTAGCGGCGGCATTGCAGTCGGAAGGCTACGCCACGGAGCTTCGTGAATCCTCTGAGGGTGGAGCACATCCTGTGAGTATTCATGCCGCCAAAGCCATGCACCTGCATGTGCCGGTCATTCGCGCAGCGTCTCAGCGCTTGCGCGAATTGGCGGAGGCCGATGGTGGTCGCTACGACGGTTGGGCGCCAGGCAAAGCCTAACGTTTTTCCGTTTGTCGCTTGACCGCTTCAGCAGCGGCTTCGATCGCAGCCTGATCACCGAGATAGCGACGGCTGCGCGGTCGCAAATCCGCATCGAGATCGTAGAGCAGCGGCACACCCGTTGGGATGTTGAGCTCAACGATTTCGTTCTCGGGCACATTGTCGAGCATCTTGACCATCGCGCGCAGGCTGTTGCCGTGCGCGGTGACCAGCACGTTCTTTCCGGCACGCAGTTGCGGTGCAATGCCGTGATCCCACAGCGGTTTCACGCGCGCCAAAGTATCTTTGAGCGATTCGGTTGCGGGTAACAGAGTCGGATCGATCCCGGCGTAGCGACCATCAAAACGCGGATGCCGCGGATCATCGATCGAAAGCGGCGGCGGTGGAATGTCGTAGCTGCGACGCCAGATCTTCACCTGTGCCTCACCGTGTTCCGCGACCGTCTGCGCCTTGTTCAAGCCTTGCAAGGCACCGTAATGGCGCTCGTTCAGTCGCCAGTTGGTGTCGATTGGCACCCACATGCGATCCATTTCGTCGAGCACGATCCATAGAGTGCGGATCGCTCGTTTCAGAACTGAGGTATAGGCGACGTCGACAGCAATGCCGGCTTTTTGGATTTCACGACCTGCGCTGGCCGCCTCGAGACGACCCTGGGGCGAGAGGTCCACATCCGTCCAACCAGTGAACAAGTTCTCCACGTTCCAAATGCTTTGACCGTGACGTACCAGAACGAGTTTTCCCGCCATTTTTGCCGTGCTCCCGCGAGGTTGGGGTGGATCTGAGGGCGCGAATGCTAGCACAGGGGTCTGTTGTTCTCGCCCGATAGCCGGGCATAGACTCGAGCGCACGGGGATTACATCGCGACGTTAGATCGCGGGAGAACGACATGAGCGCCAATCTCGAGTCCACGACTGCGGACCGCGGCGGTTTGAAATCGTGGTTCCATCGACCACCCTACATCGGCCTGATGGCATTTTTGATCGTCTTCGTCGTGCAGGCTCTCGGCCACACCGTGATGATCATGATGGAGGAAATTTGGCCAGGGCCCGGCTACGTCTTCGAGTCGGCATTTGCGCTCGGCGCGTTCGGAGCGCTGCTGCTGTGGCTCGGAATGCGTCACCCCAACGAGGTCTCGGCCACTTGGTACGGCTTCTGGGCCGGTACCTTTCTGTGGACGGGTTGGGTCGAATTCGCGTTCGTCTGGTCGGGTCAGGATCTCGGTGTTCCCGATTTGATGGATCCTTTCAAGCCCGGCGTCATTGCGACGAAGGCGGAATATCTCGTGATGATGTCTTCGATCGGCGTACTCGGCTCGACATTAATCTATTTCTTATTTAATAAAGAAACCAAATGCAATTTCTTCATTTGGTTTCAGCGTCATTTGAAGTTGAAGACGGGCAAGCCGAATCCACAGCATGAGCGTAACTTTGCGGCGATCACGGCACTCGAGACCGTCTATGTCATCTGGTTTTTTTATCTCGTGCTGCTATTTCTCTATCACAAAGATTTCGCAGGTGATCGTCATCCGGTGACCTATGCGGTCTTTTTCCTAAACGTCGTCTGGGCGGTCTATCTGTTTCGGCGTCTGATGCTGTTCTGGCGCGTGACCACGGCGATTCGCTACGGCATTCCGACGGCGATTATCGCCTGGAATGCCGTCGAGCTCGGTGGTCGGTGGCACTGGTTCACCGAGTTCTGGGAGCATCCAGAGGATTACGCGTGGCAACTATCGGCATTGGCCATCGGCATCGTGGCGGCAGCGTGGCTGGCTGCCCGCACGCCGATGCATACGAAGGCGAATCTCGATCGCCAGGCGTGACGACTTAGTCGGCTAGGCTTCGCAAGCTGTCCACGCACACCGAGAGTGCCGCGAAGTCGCTGGCCGTTCCAGCCGACACGTCCGACAGAGTGCGCTCCCAGCGCGCCAAGGTATCGCGTCGACTCGCCGACCAGCGCGCATAGTCTTGTTGTGCGATGGACGTGACAAGCGAGCGTTGTAGCTTGCGCACCGACTCACGCAGACCCGATCGTGCAATCGCTTGCAGCGGTCCTTCCACGACCAGATGGTCGATCCGCGATCCGAGCCAATCCAGTCGCAGCTTCTCACCGATCGAGAACCAATCGGCTGCGACAGAGGCGACAGAGCGCTTCTGCAGTTTGGCGAGTTCGGCGACATCGAAGGCGGCATCGCGCGCGATACCACTGGCAAGGCGATTGGCGAGTGTGGCGGGCAGACCGGCATCGACGTAGCGCTGCTCCAGCGAGGCGAACTCGCGTTTGAGATCGCCACTGAGGCTGCGCTGTACGATTTGTTGGAAGGATCGCACGGGTGCGCCCAATTCGGACACGGCGTCTGCGACGACCAACTTCGACTGGCGACGCAGCAACCACATCGTTGCGTGACGCAAGGTCCGCGCCGTGTCCGCATAAGCGGCGTATTGCGAGGCAGTCGCTACTCGATTATCCAGCGCTTCGATATCGCTCCAAATATCTCGAGCCTGTAGCAGTTCACGCGCAACGCTGTAAGCGCGAGCGACATCCGCAGCCGAAGCGCCCGTTTCCTCGCAGGCGCGCATCACGAAGCTCGGTCCCATACGATTGACGAGACTATTGGTGACGGCGGTCGTGACGATTTCTCGCCGCAATTGGTGGCGACGTACGTCTTTGTTAAAGCGCTGAGTGACGGCGGCGGGGAAATACCGCTCTACCTCTTGGGCGAAGTAGCTGTCGTCCGGTAAATCGGTATCGATCAGCTGTCGATAGAGTGAAATTTTCGAGTAGGCCAGTACGACAGCCAACTCCGGGCGCGTGAGGCCAAGTCCCTGCTTGCGGCGCGTGGCCAGCGTTTCATCGTCGGGAAGATTTTCAACTTGTCGATCCAGTTCGCCCTTGCGTTCCAAGTGACGAATCAGGCTCTGTAATTCGGGCAGGCGCGCCGCCGACTGCAGTTCCAGCGTCGAGAGCGCCTGACTCTGCAAGTAGTTGTTGCGCAGGACGAGCTTCGCCACATCCCCCGTCAAACGGGCCAGAAGTCGATCACGATCTGCTCGGCGCAAGGCGCCTCGCGCTTCGATCGCCGAGGTTAAGATCTTGAGATTCACTTCGACGTCGGACGTGTTGACGCCGGCAGAGTTGTCGATGAAATCGGTATTGATGCGTCCGCCGGCGAGTGCGTATTCCACGCGGCCGCGTTGAGTGCAGCCTAGATTGCCGCCTTCACCAATCACTTTTGCACGCAACTCACGACCGTCGACGCGCACGGCGTCGTTACCACGATCGCCGGCTGCGGACTGAGCTTCATCACTGGCTTTGACGTAGGTGCCGATGCCACCGTTCCACAACAAATCCACCGGCATACGGAGAATGGCGCGAATAAGCTCAGTGGGTGTGACAGTCGGCGTGTCGATACGCAGCATCGATCGCGCCTCGGCACTGAGCGCAATAGATTTGGCGCTGCGCTCATAGATACCGCCGCCCTTGGAGATCAGCCGTGCGTTGTAGTCTGTCCAAGCGGAGCGAGGTAGGGCGAAGAGTCGCGCTCTTTCGGCAAAGCTTGCAGCGGGATTGGGATTGGGATCGATGAAAATATGTTGATGGTTGAACGCGGCAACGAGTTGGATTTGCTGCGAGAGTAGCATGCCGTTGCCGAAGACGTCGCCGGACATATCGCCGATTCCGGCGACCGTGAACGGCTCGCGTTGGATGTCTCGACCGAGTTCGCGGAAGTGTCGCTTGACGCACTCCCAGGCGCCCCGCGCCGTGATGCCCATTTTCTTGTGGTCGTAGCCCGCCGAACCGCCAGAGGCGAAAGCGTCGCCCAACCAGAAGCGTCGCTCGACTGCAATCGCATTGGCGATATCGGAGAAGGTCGCCGTGCCTTTATCCGCAGCAACGACCAGATAAGGATCGTCAGTATCTCGACGGTGAAGATTGGGCGGCGGCGCGACTCGTCCGCCGACAATGTTGTCCGTGAGATCGAGTAGTGCGTTGATGTACTGCCGGTAAGCGGCAACTCCTTCGGCCTGAATGGCATCACGTGGACCAGTCGGTAGTTGTCGCGCGACGAAGCCGCCCTTGGCGCCAACCGGTACGATGACCGTGTTCTTCACATTTTGCGCTTTCATCAAGCCGAGCACTTCGGTACGAAAGTCCTCGCGTCGATCCGACCATCGTAGGCCGCCGCGGGCGACTTCGCCCATGCGTAGATGCACGCCTTCGACTCTCGGGCCCACCACATACATTTCGTAGCGGGGGCGTGGCAGCGGCAACTCGGGAATGGCTTGGGGGTCGAGCTTGAAGGCGAGCACCGGTCGTCGTGCGCCGTCGTCGCTGCGCTGAAAGAAGTTGCAGCGCAGGATCGCGAGGATGACCGCTTGGAACCGACGCAAAATCCGATCTTCATCTGCGTTGGCGATGCCGTCGAGTTGTTTGGCGAGGCGAGCCAGAATTTGAGTCTCCGCTTTCTGCCTCGCGTCTTTGCGTAAACTGGGATCGTGGCGCGTCGCAAAGAGTTGATAAAGATTGGTCGCCACTGCCGCGTTCGACTCGAGCGTGCGTTCCATGTAGCGCTGGCTGAAGGTGATACCTGCTTGCAGCAGATAACGGCAACAGGCGCGCAGGACGTTGATTTGATGGATGTCGAGCGGGGTCGATAGCAACAGCCGGTTGAAGCCGTCGTTGTCGATTCCACCCTCACGCACGCACTGCAGACCTTCCAGTAATCGATCGCCATCAGCATCGACGTCAAACTTCGCATCGGCCTTCACTTCGATTTCAAAGTCCTGGATCGCGGTTTTCGACGAGTTTGAAGTCCCCACTGTCCACGACTGTTCGCCCAAGAGGCGTAGCCCAAAGTTTTCGAACATGGGGACGAGATCGGCGATGGGCAGACTCGATCCGCGTCGAACTAGCCGCAGATGCAAGGATGCGTTGTCGGTTTGGACGTCGCTCTCCGGTTGGTGAACACGCCAATGCATCGACGCGTTCGAGCTAGCGAGGTGTTCCATCGCTTCGATGTCTCGCAGCGATGTGGCAGGCGAGACGGCAGCTTGATACGCGAGCGGAAATAGCGGCGAATAAGTCTGAAATAGACGAGCTGCCGTCGCTGGGGCGAGGGCGCCTTGCAAGGTCGTGCGCAAATGATCCGTCCAAGTCGCCACCGCATCAGCGACTTCACTCTCGAGCGCCCCGAGTTGAGCCGCTGATAGTTTTTCCGCGCCGCCTCGGATCATCACGTGCAATCGGGCGTGATTGGAGAGTGCAATCTGAACTTGGGATTCGAGATCGCTGCCGCCACAGAGTCGCGCCAGTAGAGCCTCGATACGCAGCCGAACTTCGGTCGTGTATCGGTCACGCGGAACAAATACCATGCAAGACCAGAAACGACCGAGCGGGTCATGGCGCAGCATCACGCGGGTGGTCGGGCGATCGTAAAGATTGACGACGCCGCGAACGAAATCAACGAGCTCGCTTGGGGTCGACTGGAACAGTTCGTCGCGCGGCCAAGTTTCGAGCACGGCGAGCACAGCCTTGCCGTCATGGCTGCGGGGGTCGAGTCCAAAACGTGAAATGACATCCGATACCTTGCGTCGCACGACGGGGATTTCGTTGGGCGAGGCAAAGTAAGCAGTGGCCGTCCACAGTCCGAGAAAGCGATGTTCGCCGCGAACGCGACCCTGTGCATCGAAATCTTTGATAGTCAGATGGTCGAGGTGTCCACTGCGATGGACGGTGGAGCGTAAGGCCGACTTGGTGATGATCAGTGGGTCGGTGCTGCGCATCGCATCGCGCAGCTCACCGTGCAAGCTCTCCGTATCGGCGATGTCGGTCGCCTCTGCGCGCAAAATACCCAGGCCGCTGCGTCGGTTAGCCTGAAGACGGTCGCGGTGAGTGCCGCGTAACAAGCGCTGGTAACGATAGCCCAAGAAAACGAAGTGGGCGCCCTCCATCCAGTCGAGTAAGGCGATTGCTTCATCGCGCTGCTGACCCCGCTCGCCCCGCAACGGCGCTTTGGCCAGTTGTTCTATGGAGTCGCGAACCTTGGCGCGCATCGCCATCCAGTCAGTGACGGCAAGTTGTACGTGTCTGAGCGCCGTTAGCAGGCGTGTTTCGAGACGTGTTGTCGACTCGCTATCCCAGAGTCGGTCGATTTCGTATAACTGCCAGGATTCGGGTCGGCTTCGCTCGTCTGCGCTATCAAACGTCGATACTACGCGACCGCGCCCGTCTCGCCGCACGTGTAGCACGGGATGAACGAGCATACGGACCGCGACGCCAGCTTCTGCAAAAGCGATTCCGAGTGATTCGACCAGGAACGGTCGGTCATCGGTAGCAATGAGCACGAGGCTGCTGGTGTCGGACACGTGCAAGATTTTGAGCAGCGTCTCTTGAGCGCGTCGTTTATCGGCGACTCCGAAATGCAAAGCGGCGATGCCAGCCAAATAGGCGGCATCGCGTGCCGCGAGATCCTCTTCGCCGACACCACTGAAATAACGCCGCAGTAAATCGAGCGGCATCCGATCGGCTTGACCCTTGGCTGCTTTGACGATCTGATCGATTAGGGTCAGGCGTCGCTTGGGAAGTTGAGTCGGCATATCAAATCTCGTCGTGAGTCGGTGGTTGATGTGTCAAAAGATCGGCTTGCTGGGTCAACAGTTTCAGCAATCGATCGAGTTCGAAGCGTTGAGACTCGTCTAGGCGTTCGAGCAAAGCGCCCTCATACGCGCGCGCGATCGGAACGATTTCCTCGTAGACGCGCTGTCCCTGTTCGGACAGCCGAAGCTCGGAGCGGCGGCGATCGGTCGAGTGATAGCTGCGTTCTAGGCGGCCCTGCTTGATCAGGCGGGTGACGGCGCGGCTGACCGCGACGGCATCCATCGCCGTTCTGGCGGCCACTTCCGCAGCGGAGAGACCGGGCTGCATACCGAGCACAGCCAGCACTCGCCACTCCGGTATGCGCAGATCAAAGCGCTCCGTGTAGCGGTTTGCGATGGCGGTGCTCACCGTATTGCTGAGGACCGAGAGCCGGTAAGGCAGAAAGCGATCGAGTATCAGTCGTTCATTCATGATTTTCGATGGCGACGACACGCTGATTGATCGATCCGAAGATCGAACCACCCGCTGCATCGCGCATCTCTATTTTGACCTGATCGCCGTGGGACAGGAATGGGGTTGAGGCTTTGCCGTTGAGTAGTTGCTCCACCGTACGCTGTTCGGCGATGCAGGAGTAGCCAAGTCCTCCAGCAGCGATGGGGCGGCCGGGGCCGCCGTCGGCATCGCGATTGGATACCGTTCCCGAGCCGATGATGGTGCCCGCTGATAAGTGGCGAGTCATCGCGGCGTGAGCAATGAGTGCTGGAAAGTCGAAGGTCATATCAACGCCAGCGTTAGCGCAGCCGAAGTCACGACCATTCAGTTGGACCAACAAAGGCAAGTGAATGCGTCCACCGTCCCACGCTTCGCCGAGTTCGTCGGGTGTGACGGCCACCGGCGAGAAAGCCGAGGCGGGTTTCGACTGGAAGAACCCGAAACCTTTGGCGAGCTCGTTCGGAATCAAACCGCGCAGAGACACATCGTTGACGAGCATGATGAGACGGATGCGCTCGCGAGCGGCCGAGTCACGGCAGCCTTGTTCAACATCGTCGGTAATGATGGCGACCTCGGCTTCGAAATCGAGACCCCACTGCGGATCGCCGAGCGGAATATCCTCGGTCGGCGCTAAGAATGCATCGGACCCGCCCTGATACATCAGCGGATCACTCCAGAAAGACGGAGGCAGCTCTGCGCCGCGCGCTTTTCGTACCAGGGCAACGTGATTAACGTACGCGGAGCCGTCAGCCCATTGATACGCGCGCGGCAGAGGAGAGAGGCATCGGGTTGGATCAAACGCCATGCCGTCGCCTGCATTGACGCGACTGCTGAGTTGCTGCAATCCAGGCTCGACACGACGCCAGTCATCGAGTGCCGCCTGCAACGTCGAGGCAATCGAGCTCGCGTCGAGGCAGCGACTCAGATCGCGCGATACGACGACGAGACGACCATCGCGACGATTCGCGGCATCACGCAGGCTCGCGAGTTTCACGATTGTTGCTCCTTCGGTGTGTGCAGCCAGGCATTATGTTTCGGCGCCCGCTTCGTGACGCTCCATTCGGCGAGCATCGGTTCTGCATTCGCACGCGCTTGCGCTTCCTCTTCAGGCGTTGCGGTATTGCAGGTCAGCTCGAGTCGATGACCATTCGGATCGAAGAAATAGATCGAGCGGAACAAGCCGTGATCGGTGGGGCCGACCACATCGATACCGCGCTCGAGCAAATGTGCTCGTGCGAGGGTCAAGGCGTCGAGATCGGCGACTTCAAAGGCGATGTGCTGGACCCACTGCGGTGTGTTCGGGTCGCGACCCATCGGCGGACGGGTCGGAAGCTCGAAAAAGGCGAGCACATTGCCACCGCCCGCATCGAGAAATACATGCATGTAGGGATCTAGCTCGCCAGTGGATGGGACTCGATCCTCGGCAAAAGCGACGGTGAATGGCATCCCGAGCACATCGCGATAGAACTCGACGGTTTCGCGCGCGTCGTTGCAGCGATAAGCAACATGGTGAATACGTTTGACGAGACTCATGCCGCGTCGGTCCGCAATGCGCCCCGGCGCAGTTGGTCACGCTCCAATGATTCGAATAGGGCTTTGAAATTGCCTTCGCCAAAACCCTCATCACGCTCGCGCTGGATGAACTCGAAAAAGACAGGGCCGATCATGCACTCGGAGAAGATTTGCAGCAGTAAGCGCTTCTCACCACGAGTGTCTCCATCGAGCAGTATTCCTCGTTGCTGCAAGAGGGCAACGGGCTGCCCGTGACCTGGCAGACGTTCCTCGAGAGCCTCGTAATACGTTGCCGGTGGCGCGGTCATCAACGGCACGCCGCGGGCTCGTAGTCGATCCACGGTTGCGCATAGATCGCTGGTGGCGAGGGCGATGTGTTGAATGCCTTCGCCATTGAAGCGCATCAGAAATTCTTCGATCTGACCGCCGCCCTTACCGTCCTCTTCATTCAATGGAATGCGGATACGATTATCCGGTGCGGTCATCGCGCGCGATTGCAGGCCGGTGTGAGTGCCTTGGATATCGAAATGACGAATTTCGCGGAAGTTGAATAGCCGCTCGTAAAAGCCTGCCCAGTGAGTCATACGGCCGCGGTAGACGTTGTGGGTGAGGTGATCGATATGCGTGAGACCCACGCCTTCGGGGGCGCGATCGACGCCGGGCAAGAACGTGAAATCGATGTCGTAGATGCTGCTGCCTTCGTGATAGCGATCGATCAAATACAGTGCGGCACCACCAATGGCCCGTACCGCCGGTAAGCGCAGTTCCATCGGTCCAGTCGGAATATCGAGTGGTTGCGCGCCCAGTTTCAGCGCTCGCGAGTAGGCGTGATGCGCGTCGCGCACTCGAAACGCCATACCGCAGGCTCCGGGCCCGTGCTCTTCGGCGAAGTAGGCCGCCTGACTCGAGGGCTCGCTGTTGAGGATGAAATTGATCCCGCCTTGGCGGAACAGCGTGACCTCCTTGGAGCGGTGACGCGCCACGATCGTGAAGCCCATCGCTTCGAAGACCGGTTCGAGCAGGCCGGGTTGCGGGGAGGCGAATTCGACGAACTCGAAACCGTCGAGGCCCATGGGATTGTCGCGCGGCGAGAGGGTTTGGCTCATGGACGCCATTATAGTTTCAATTGAAACTATTTTGTCTCGTGGACAGGGTGGAGTCGGGCCCCTATAGTTATGCAATGTTGAGCAACTCTGAAATTAAGTACGATTCGGAGTTCATGGCGCGCGCCCTGCGTGCCGTGGCGGATCCGGCGCGTTTGCGCCTTTTGCGTCTGTGTAGCGATCAGCCGACCAGCGTCTCGGAGCTCGCCGCGGCCACGGCCGACAGCGAGCCGAACGTGTCTCGCCAGTTGAAGCAGTTGGCAGTGGCGGGTTTATTGCGCCGGGTGCGTCGAGGGCAGCGTGTCGAATACCTGCCCGTGGCCGAGGTCGGTTTTTCTCGCGACTTGTTGGGGCTACTGTTGCAACGACTCGACCCCGATGATGCGGCGTTGCGCGAGGCGCGTGCCCGGCTTCGCGCCATTGAGGTCGCTACGCGTAATCCAGCGCTGCTTCGAGCAGCAACGCATGAGTGGCTGCAGGCGGGTCGCCTTGGACGCACGCTGCGGGTGGCAATCGAAGCGGATTTGAAGCGCGATCTCGTCGGCGCACGCGTGCTCGCACGCACGCAGCATCGAGAGTTATTGGAGACGCTCTCGAGTGCCGAGGCGCGTTTGACTCTGCGCGCCCGTGACAAGCACGAGCTCGCGCTGCTGAAGGCGTGGTCCCAAGACCAATCATCGGAGGTTGAGGTCCGGGCTAACTCTGAGTTGCGACAGCAGGAGCGTTTCGAGGTCGTGATAGACCTGCCGCTTCCTGGCGAGGTCAAAGATGCCGCGCAATTGGCGAGTCTCATCTCGCGTGCTCGTACCCAGTTGACCGAGGATGGAATTCTTTGGGCAGCTATTCCATACGATCTGTTGGAGCAGGGGGGTGGCGCACCGCCGACGCGCTTGCGTGCGTTGCTGCAGGAGTTAGCCTTCGATTGCCAGTCTTTGATCCCGGTCGAGGCCGAGGGTCGTCATCTGCTTGTCTTCCGTGCCCGCGCTCGCGCTCGTAGAGCTGCGGTGACGCCCGCTATATCTCTGTCTGCCTGAAGCTTTATCTGCGTGAGGAGTGTGACGTCGATGTCGTCAAGTGCGATCAGCGTATCGTTTGAGTTCTTCCCGCCCGCCGATGCGGCGATGGAAACCACGCTCTGGCAGTCCGTGCAGCGCTTGGCACCGCTCGCGCCACGCTTTGTGTCCGTGACCTACGGCGCTGACGGGTCGACTCGTGACCGAACACACCAGCTCGTCAGTCGTATACAGCGCGAGACTCGTTTGACCGGCGCGCCTCACCTGACCTGCGTCGGCGCGACGCGCGAGGAGGTTCTGGACGTTGCACGACAATATTGGCGCGAAGGAATTCGTCACATCGTCGCCCTGCGCGGTGATGCCCCGCAGGGGGCAACGCAATACGAACCTCATCCCGATGGTTATGCCTACGCGTCGGATCTGGTGGCTGGCTTGCGCTCGGTGGCCGACTTCGACATCTCGGTCGCTGCGTATCCTGAGACGCATCCGGAAGCACCATCGGCCGAGGCGGACCTCGATAACCTTCGTAAGAAAATCGATGCGGGTGCATCTCGAGCCATCACGCAGTTTTTTTTCGATACGGACGATTACCTGCGCTTCCGCGATCGGTGCGTTGCGGCTGGCATCCACGTGAGCATCGTTCCCGGTATTTTGCCGATCACGCGTTTTCCGCAGGTGACCCGCTTCGCCGCGCGCTGCGGTGCAAAGATTCCGAGCTGGCTCGCTGAGCGCTTTGCGGGTCTCGACGATGATCCTGAAACCCGTCGGCTGATCGCGGCTAACGTCGCCATCGAGCAGGTGTCTCGGTTGCGTCATCACGGAGTCGACGAATTTCATTTCTATACGCTCAACCGCGCTGAGCTGACCTACGCGATCTGTCATGCGCTTGGTTTGCGTCCGACTACGGGTGCAGCATGAGTGCGGTCAAGGCTTGCGGTTGCGAATCGCACGGCGCTCACGTCCATCACCATGACAGCGCCATCGCGCACGCGGCTGCGCCAGGCGCCACGGCCGTGGCAGCGCCGTTCGCGATAGATTCCCTTGACGAGCGCGCACGGGAGGAGCGAGTGCGTCGACTGCGCGGCTCGGTCGATGAGCGTATTTTGATCATCGATGGCGCGATGGGTACGATGATCCAACGGCATCGTCTCGACGAGATGGGTTATCGTGGTCAAAGATTTGCCGAGTATGGTCGTGATGTGCGTGGCAACAATGATTTGTTGACGCTCACACAGCCCAAAATCATCTCGGACATTCATCGAGCCTATTTCGAGGCCGGTGCCGATATCGTCGAGACCAACACGTTCAACTCGACGACCATTGCTCAGGGCGACTACGGTATGGAAGCCTTGGTGCCGGAGCTGAATTACCGTGCAGCGCGCCTCGCGCGAGAAGTGGCTGACGAGGTGGCCGCACGTACGGGTACTCCGCGCTTCGTCGCCGGCGCTTTAGGCCCAACCAATCGGACCGCCTCGCTGTCGCCGGATGTCAACGATCCTGGCCTGCGCCTTGTGAACTTCGATCAACTCGTTGAAGCGTATTCCGAGGCGACTCGCGCTCTCGTGCTCGGCGGGTCGGATTTGATCTTGATCGAAACGGTCTTCGATACCTTGAATGCCAAAGCGGCGATCTTCGCGGTTCGCAGTGTGCTGGCGAGCTTGGGTCGCGATCTACCCGTGATGGTGTCGGGCACGATCACCGATGCCTCTGGGCGAACGCTTTCGGGCCAGACGACCGAAGCATTCTGGAATTCGGTGCGTCACGGTGATCTCTTCGCGATTGGTCTCAACTGTGCTCTGGGCGCGAAGGACATGCGTCCGTACGTAGCTGAGCTTGCGCGCATTTCCGACAGATACGTCTGCGCTTACCCGAATGCGGGATTGCCCAATGCTTTCGGTGAGTACGATGAAACGCCGGCGGAGACGGCGGCGATTCTGGCCGAATTCGCCAGCTCGGGTTTACTGAATATCGTGGGTGGTTGCTGCGGCACGACTCCGGAGCATATTCGTCTCATCGCTGAGGCGGTCCGCCCGGCGCGACCGCGTTCTCGGCCGAGTGTTCCCGTCAAATGTCGCTTGTCGGGTCTCGAGCCACTCAACATCGACGAGACCAGTCTCTTCATCAACGTTGGCGAGCGCACCAACGTCACGGGCTCTGCCAAGTTTCGTAAGCTGATCGAAGCGGGTGACTATTCGGCCGCGCTCGATGTGGCGAGGCAGCAGGTGGCTGCCGGCGCGCAGATCATCGACGTCAATATGGATGAGGGCATGCTCGATTCGGAAGCAGCGATGGTCAAGTTCCTGAACTTGATCGCAGCAGAGCCCGATATCGCGCGAGTGCCTTTGATGATCGACTCCTCGAAATGGACGGTGATCGAGGCGGGCCTCAAATGTGTGCAAGGAAAGCCGATCGTCAATTCCATCAGCTTAAAAGAGGGAGAAGAGGCCTTTCTCGCGCAAGCAATCAAAATTCGTGAGTACGGCGCCGCTGTCGTCGTCATGGCCTTCGACGAAAAAGGGCAGGCGGATTCGATCACGCGCAAGGTGGAAATCTGCCAGCGCTCGTACGATCTGCTCACGGGGAAAGTCGGCTTTCCTCCCGAAGACATCATTTTCGATCCCAATATTTTCGCTGTCGCGACGGGAATCGAAGAGCATGCCAGCTACGGAGTGGATTTCATCGAGGCTACGCGCCAGATCAAGACTCGCATGCCACTCGCCATGGTCAGTGGCGGCGTCAGCAACGTCTCGTTCTCGTTCCGCGGCAATGATCCGGTGCGCGAGGCGATGCATAGCGTGTTCCTCTACCACGCCATTCGCGCCGGCATGGATCTCGGTATCGTCAACGCCGGGCAGCTAGCGATCTACGAGGATATTCCGCTAGAGCTGCGCGAAGCGGTTGAAGATGTGATTCTGAACCGCCGTGCCGATTCGACTGAGCGTCTGCTCGCGCTGGCCGGACGATTCAAAGGAGATGGCACTACTAAACGAGAAGCGGATCTCGAGTGGCGTTCGCTACCGGTTGCGAAGCGACTTGAGTATGCGCTGGTCAAAGGACTCGATGAGTTCATCGTCGAGGATACCGAGGCCGCGCGACTCGAGGCTGAGCATCCAATCAAAGTCATCGAAGGACCTTTGATGGATGGCATGAACGTTGTTGGCGATCTGTTCGGTGCAGGCAAGATGTTCCTGCCGCAGGTGGTCAAGAGTGCGCGGGTGATGAAAAAAGCCGTCGCACATCTCGTACCGTTTATCGAGCGTGATAAATCCGGCGCCGCGCGTAGCAACGGCAAAATCGTGCTCGCCACGGTCAAGGGGGACGTCCACGACATCGGCAAAAATATCGTCGGCGTCGTTTTGCAGTGCAATAATTTTGAGGTGATCGACCTCGGGGTGATGGTGCCCGCCGAACGCATACTCGAGGTGGCGCGTCGCGAGAATGCGGCATTGATTGGTCTTTCGGGTTTGATCACGCCGTCGCTCGATGAAATGGTGCACGTCGCGCGTGAGATGCAGCGCCAAGGCTTCGATGTACCGTTGTTGATCGGTGGGGCGACGACTTCGCCTGCGCATACCTCCGTCAAAATTGCGCCGCAGTATCGTGAGCCTGTGGTGTATGTCAAAGACGCCTCGCGAGCGGTGGGTGTCTGTCAATCACTCGTAACGCCTGCGAGTAAGACGGTCTTCGCGGCCAAGTTGGCGGACGAGCACGAGCGTCGACGCGAGCAGCATGCCGGTAAGAGCGTCAAGCAGCCAGAAGCGACGTTGGTGGCGGCGCGCGCCAATCGACCCAGGATCGACTGGTCGGCATATCGGCCGGTGGCACCGTTGCGACCGGGCGTACAAGTGTTCGAAGGCTATCCGCTAACGGATCTGCTCGACTACATCGACTGGATGCCGTTTTTCAACGCCTGGGAATTTGCCGGCAAGTTCCCGGATATTTTGACGGATCCCATCGTAGGTGAGGCCGCAAGCAATCTATACGCCGATGCACGGCGCATGCTTAAGCAGCTCATCGCAGAAGAGTGGCTCGAGGTAAGAGCGGTTGTGGGGCTCTTTCCGGCGAACTCGGTGGGTGATGACATCGAGGTGTACGCCGGCGAGGACCGCCGAGAAGTCCTGACGACCTTGCAGCATTTGCGACAGCAGAAGGGCAAGCCCGTCGGACAGCCACACGAGTGTCTGTCGGATTACGTGGCCCCGCGCGATTCAGGTGTCCGTGATTACATCGGGGCGTTTGCCGTTACGGCGGGTGTCGGTATCGAAGAGCACGTAGCCCGGTTCGAAGCGGCGCACGATGACTACTCGAGTATTTTGTTGAAAGCCCTAGCGGATCGATTGGCCGAGGCGGCCGCGGAACACTTCCACGAGCGAGTGCGGCGCGAATTATGGGGTTATGCGGCAGCCGAACAACTGACGAACCAGCAGCTGATACGCGAGGAGTATCGCGGTATCCGACCGGCGCCAGGTTATCCCGCGTGTCCGGATCACACCGAGAAGGCAAAGTTGTGGTCGCTGCTTGATGTCGAGCGCAATACGGGAATTCGGTTGACCGAGAGTTGCGCGATGTATCCAACCGCCGCGGTCAGTGGGTGGTACATCGCTCACCCGGATGCGCATTACTTTGCGCTCGGAAAAATTGATCGCGATCAGGTGGTCGACTACGCCGCGCGTAAGGGAATGACCGTCGAAGACGCAGAGCGCTGGCTCGCGCCGAATCTCGGTTACGAGCCGTAGCGCGAGTCTGATCGCACTATGGGCGTGGTTCGGCGTCGTCGAGTTGGCGCAGGTAGGCTGGACCGCCTAGAGCGCGCATCTGTCCCATGATGCGATCGGTGCGTCGTAGCACGTAAGGCGAGGGTGCTGCGGCGCGCAGTCGCAACGGATTTGGTAACACCGCTGCCAGTAGCGCAGCCTGGCGACGCGTCAGTTTGGCGGCGTCCTTGTCAAAGAATTCTTGTGCGGCCGCTTGTGCGCCGTAAACGCCACGGCCGAATTGCGCGACGTTGAGGTAGACCTCGAGGATTCGATCTTTCGGCCACAGCGCTTCGATGAGTACGGTGAAGTACACCTCGAGACCTTTACGAACCCAGCTGCGACCAGACCACAAGAAGAGATTCTTTGCCGTCTGTTGCGTGATGGTGCTGGCGCCGCGCACACGTCTGCCTTTGGCATTGTGCTTCACGGCTTTGCGTATCGATTCGAAGTCAAAGCCTGCGTGGAACGGGAACAACTGATCTTCTGCGGCGATCGCGGCCATCGCTAGGTGCGGCGAGATCTCTTCGAGCGAAACCCAGTCGTACTCGTTCCGGTAGCGAAAGTCGCCATCCAACATGGCACCGGCGCGTGCCGTCAACATAAATGCCGATGTCGGTGGCGGCACCCACCGCAATAGCAAAACGACCACGATCGAGGTGGCGATCGTGATCACGGCGGCTTTTAGTAAGCCGCGAGCGATTCCAGCAAGAGTCAGGCAGCCGCCTCGCGAGTGACGGCGAGCATCACGACCTCGTCCGCCGGCACATCCGAGTGGCCACGTCGACGGGTGGTCGGGACCTCTGCAATAGCGTCCACGATGTCCATGCCACTCGTGACACGACCAAACACCGCATAGCCGTAGTTGCCAGGGCCATGATTGAGGAAATCATTGTCGACGAGATTGATGAAAAACTGGGCCGTGGCGCTGTGGATGTCATTGGTGCGCGCCATCGCGAGCGTGCCACGCAGATTCTCGAGGCCATTGGTCGCTTCGTTGCGGATCGGCTCGTGGGTCTCTTTCTGTTCGAGACCCGAGGCAAAACCGCCGCCTTGAATCATGAATCCCGGTATCACGCGGTGGAACAAGGTGCCGTCGTAGTGCCCCTCGTCGACGTAGCGCAGGAAATTGGCGCAGGTTTCCGGCGCTTCTTTCTCGAAAAGTTCGACGGTGAATTCGCCAGCGGTGGTTTTGAAACGCAGCATTAGAAGATCATCCTGATGTTCGGTTGCCATTTGGCAGCCATTGGCCCTCGGTCACGCGTTCGTGACCGGCTAAATCGCGGTGCGAGACTACGTGAGCATAGCCCCTCGCCACAAGTCGCGCGCGAACAGCGGACGCCTGATCCGCGCCATGCTCAAGGCACAGCCAGCCACCTTCGGTGAGATGGGCGGGAGCATGATCCACGAGGTGGTGTAACGCGGCGAGTGCGTCGGTCCCTGCAGTGAGGGCTAAGCGTGGTTCGAACGCAAGCGAGTCGCCGAGTAGCACGGGATCTGCCGAGTCAACATAAGGTGGGTTCGAGGCGATGATGTCGAAAGCCTGTCCAGCGAGCGGCTCGAACCAAGAGCCGTGCGCGAAGGTCACGCGATCGGCGACGAGGTGATGCGCGTTCTGCACGGCGATCTCGAGCGCTACGGCGGATACATCGACTGCAGTACAGCGCCAACCGGGCCTTTCGTGGGCCACCGTGATGGCGATGATGCCCGAGCCGGTGCCAAGATCCGCGATGCGGAGGGCTTGCGTTCGTTGACTGGCCAACGCGTCGCCGTGGCGAAGCACACGCTCGACCAGAATTTCCGTTTCAGGGCGCGGCACGAGAACGGCCGGCGTGACGACAAAGTCGAGTGACCAGAACTCGCGTCTTCCGGTGAGATAGGCGAGTGGTTCGCCGGCAGCGCGACGCCGCGCCCACTCGCGCAACTTTTCGATCTGCCCCCAGTCAATCGCACGTTCGGGCTCCGTATGCAGCACCACCGACGAGAAGCCAAGACAAGCGGTGATGAGATGTTGTGCCTCACGCGCGGCATCCTCACCGAGCGATGCGAGGCTATCGCGGGTTTCCCGCAGCGCGTTCTGCAGCGACATCGATTGCATACGCGTCAGTGTGACACGAGCAGCATCTGTTTCGCAGGCGCAGTCGCAGTCGCAGTCGCCGTCCTGTCGGGTTTGCTAAAGTGCAAGCGTGAAAGAGGTTCATCAGCTTGCACCACCGGTAGGGGACGTCGTTGCCTTGGCATACGATCGTTTCGTCGCAACTTTGCTTCGTACTCTGCCATTCTCGTTGCTGGCCGTTTTGCTCGGACAGTGGCCAACCGTCTATTTGCTGCAGGGCGGAGAGTCACTCCAACTGCTCGCGCCTAAGTCTGCGGGTTGGTGGGTTGCCATGTTGCTCTCGAGTCTGGGCACACTCTGGTGCTGGCTTGTCATTGCGCGACGCCAGTGGCGTCTCGATTCACTTTCGTCCGATGTTATTGCCGCAACGCGGGCGTTGCCGCGTTCGTTGGCGGTTCTGCTGATGTCGATGGTCTTGGTGGGTCTCGGTGCGCTGTTATTAGTGATACCCGGTATCTACCTGTTGATTGCGCTTTGGCCTGCGCTCGCTGTGTTGTTGGCAGAAGATTTGCCCGCGCGCGCGAGCATCGATCGCGCGCTCGTACTCGTTCGGGGTGCGTGGTGGCAGAGCTTGAGCGTGCTCGTCGTGATCGTGGTTCTGGTGCTCGGTTTCTTTGTGCTGGGCGCGCTAGCGGGGTTTGCATTGTCAGGTCTGCTGCCGATGTCGGTTGTGACCGCTGTGCTCGCCGCATTTTTCCAGCCTTTCGTCACTGCGGCGGGTTGGGCTCAGTATGAGGTGCTGCTAGCCCGTCAGGCCTCTTCTTCGGCCAGCAATTCGCTCTGATATTCCTGCAACAAGGGTTCGATCAGATCATCGAGACGTCCTTCGATGATTTGTTCGAGCTGATAGAGCGTCAAATTGATGCGATGGTCGGTGACGCGCCCCTGCGGAAAGTTATAGGTACGAATTCGCTCTGATCGATCGCCACTGCCAACCTGTAGTTTGCGACTTCGCGCCTGCGCCGCTTCCCGTTTCTCGCGTTCACTCGCCAGCAGCTTGGCTTTTAATAACGACATGGCGCGACTTCTGTTCTTATGCTGCGAGCGTTCGTCTTGACACTCCACGACGATGCCCGTGGGTAGGTGGGTCATGCGGACGGCCGAGTCTGTTTTGTTGACGTGCTGCCCACCTGCTCCGGATGCACGGAACGTGTCGATGCGCAGATCCGCCGGGTTGATCTCGACATCTTCGACTTCGTCCATCTCCGGCAAAATCGCCACGGTGACCGCAGACGTGTGTATGCGACCCTGCGCTTCCGTCTCTGGAACCCGCTGCACGCGATGAGTGCCGGACTCGAATTTCAGTTTCGAGAACACGCCCTGACCAATGACCCGGCAGATCACTTCTCGAAAGCCGCCGTGCTCACCGGGACTCTCGCTCAGGGTTTCCATTTGCCACCCTTGTTTCTCGCCGTAACGGGCATACATGCGCAGCAAATCACCCGCAAAGATGGCCGCTTCATCGCCGCCAGTGCCGGCGCGGATTTCGAGAAAGACGTTACGGGCATCGCGCGGGTCGACCGGAATCAGCGAGCGTCGCAACTCCAACTCGAGACCGGCCAATACCGGCTCTAATCGCCTGACTTCCTCTTCCCCCATGGCGCGCATCTCGGCGTCTACATCGGTGGCTAGAGCGGCTGCAGCGCGCAATTCCGATTCGCAGCGCCGGTAGTTATCGAACTTTTCGGCCATCGGTGCGAGGCGCGAATACTCCATCGACAACTCGCGAAACTGGTTCGAGCCGCCGTCGATATCCGGTGCGGCGAGCAGGCGACCCACTTCCTCGTAACGGTCGACCTGTTTCTCCAGTCGCTGCCTAATGGTGTCTTTCATGTTCGATCCGTGACGCCCGCGGGTATCCGGGGCAGCGCGATTCTCGGGGCCTGGCAGGTTGCTGACAAGAGAGCGGCGTGACGGGCTATAGTGTCTTTACGATGAGACTTCGGCACGGCTTGACGTTGGTTGCGCTGCTTTGGGTTCTGGGCGGAGCCATGCCCGCGTCTGCTCAGCCAAGCGATTCAAGGCCAGACTCATCGGTTACCGCGAAACAGCCCGATTGTCGCTCGGCCGTCGAAGCGATGGTGCTCGAAGCCTCTGCTGATCGAGATCCGAGGCGTACCGAGCGTGCGCTCGACGTTGCGATGGCCTGTCATCACATCCCGGCGTCTTGGCAGATGGCGGCGCGCTTGTGGTCGCTCGATCCTGAAAACCCGGAGGCATTGCAGCGCGTTGGCATGGTCGCCCTGCAGACTTGGAAGATTGCCGAAGCGCGCGAGATCTATTCCTCTTTGCTCGCCAAGCCAGACGTGGAGCCGGGCAGGGCATTGGCCGACATCTTGCCGCCTCTGGCCGAGGGACCGCTCGCTCCAGCCGCGTGGAGGGTATTCGGGGCGCTACTTGATCGTGAAACGCTGATGCCCCAGACCCTTGCGACCTTGGGTCGTATGGCTTGCAACGCCGATGACCTCGCAGCCTGTGCCTCTTTGATTTCGCTAGCGCGCACTCGCGGTGGCGGTCGCGATGCACGCAGCATTCGGTTGGCAGCCGCAGCAGCCGCGGCACTCGGTGAAGAGAGCACGGCTTTGGAGGAAGCGTCTCTGGTAGCCCAGGGTGATCCGGTCAACCATCGGTTCGCGCAGATCGAAACCTCGATCACACTCGATCGCATCGATGAGGCCCGCGAGTCGTTACAAAAGATTGCCAATGCCGATGAGAACTCGCCGGATGCCCCATTTCGTCGTGAAGCGGAGCGACGTTTGGCTCTGCTGGCGCTCTCGCAAGGCGAATTGACGGAAGCGGAGCGTCTTTTCAGCGATCGCTTGCGTGCCGATCGCGGCTCAGCTGAATCTTTGTACTACTTGGCCGTCATTGCCGAGCGACAGGGGCGAACGGACTCGGCACTCAAGGCCTATTCGCAGTTGAGCGCGGCTGGAGCAGGGCTGCCGCCCCGAGTGCGTGCGGCAAGACTGCTGTTTGCGCAAGGTCGTCGTGACGAAGCACTCGCTTTATTTGATGCACTCCAGCATCCCGCTCGCAGCAATACCATCGAGATCGAAATTGCTCGCTCACGAGCGCTCGCAGACGCGGGCTTGAACAAAGAGGCGATCGAGAGCATCGAGGGCGCTCTGCAGCGTCATCCCGAGCATCCTGAATTGCTGTATCACAAAGCGGTGCTGCTCGATGGCATGGGGCGCAGCTCTGACGGCATACGCGTGTTCGAGTCGTTGCTGAAGATGCGACCCGACGAGGCCAACGTCATGAATGCGCTCGGTTACACGCTTGCCGATCGTAAGCGCCAATTGCCTCGTGCCGAGCGTTTGATTCGGTCGGCACTCGATCAGCGGCCGGACAACGCTGCGTATCTCGACAGTCTCGGTTGGGTGCTCTTTCGTCGTGGCAAGACGCAGGATGCGCTGCCTTTGCTCGAGCGTGCCTGGCGCCTCTCCAAAGAGGCCGAGATTGCGGCGCATTGGGGCGAGGCACTATGGGCGAGTGGTGATCGTGCTGCCGCGCGACGCGTGTGGGCTCAGGCGCTGGTGTTGTCCCCGGACTCGAAGCCGCTACGTAATGTCATCGAGCGATTCGCCGAGTCTCGATAAGTGCCGAGCATACGGGTGAAATCGCTATCGGCCGCATCACCTTGGCGGTATGGGCTCATTGTGCTGCTGCTGTCATTGTCGGGCTGCGTCAGTGTGTCACGTCTTTCTTTGCCCGCAGTTGATCTGCCTACCGAATGGGCTGCGCGGCAAGCGGCGTTGCAGTCGTGGGTCCGCTTCGACTTGCGCGGCAAGGTGTCGATCGTTCGCGGTGAAGAGAGTGTCGTGGCGGTGGTACGTTGGCGCCAACGTGGCGAGACCTTACGTCTCGGACTCGAGGGGCCGCTCGGCATGGGAGCCTCGGAATGGCGTTTTGATTCGACTCGAGCGAACGAGACACTTGCCGAGCTTGAGCGTCGACTGGGAGTCGCCTTGCCGATCGCCTCGGTGCGATATTGGGCGCTCGGCGTGCCGGATCCGCAGCTCGAGGTGCAATCCGTCGAGATCGATGCCGAGCGTTTGCGATCCTTGCAGCAGCAGGGTTGGTCGATTCGCTATCTCGATTACGCCCGTGTTCCCGGCGCCAATTTTGAATTACCTCGCCGACTGCAACTGGAGTCGTCGGAAGTGCAGGTGAGGATGTTCATCGACAGCTGGGAGTCGCTCGGGCGATGAAGACGACAGACTCGCCGCGTTGGTGGCCAGCGCCAGCCAAACTGAATCTTTGTCTGCATGTAACGGGTCGTCGAGCGGATGGCTACCACGACCTGCAGACGGTGTTTCAGTTGATATCTTTGAGCGATCAGCTGTCTTTCGAGCTGCGCGACGATCGGCGCATCATTCGACTCGACTATGAGGGTGCGACGGCAGATGCCCTCCGCGATGTCAGTGAAGACCAAGATCTGTGCGTCCGAGCGGCAGGCGCCCTGCAGCGGCGCACCGGTATCGCGAAGGGCGTGGGGATCCGGATTCGCAAATTCATCCCCGTCGGTGGCGGCTTGGGTGGTGGCAGTTCGGATGCGGCGACGACCCTCGTGGCACTCAATATGCTCTGGGATTGCGCCTTGTCCACGGACGAGCTGGCTGAGATCGGTATTACCCTCGGGGCGGATGTTCCGGTGTTCGTGCGCGGACATTCCGGGCTCGGGGAGGGGGTTGGTGAGCGTCTGACCCCGCTCCAGCTGCCAGATTCGTGGTTTTTAGTGATCCATCCCGGGGTGTCGATACCCACTCGGGATGTGTTCCAGGCTCCTGAATTGACACGAAATTCCCCCGTCCTCACAATACCCGCCCTTTTGGCTTCCGGGGGTCGGAACGACTGCGAACCGGTGGTGCGTGCGCGCTACCCCGAGGTTGCAGCCGCGCTCGACTGGCTCGGTCATTACGCCGCTGCGCGTTTGACCGGCACCGGGTCTTGCCTCTTCGCCCGTTTTGCCTCGGCTGCCGAGGCAGAGCAAGTGGCCGCGAGAGTGCCGGATGTCTGGCGGGCCTATGTGGTGCAGGGGCTGGCGGAGTCGCCGCTACTGCAGAGTTTGTAACGGTTGGGGTGTCGCCAAGTGGTAAGGCAGCGGGTTTTGATCCCGCCATTCGGAGGTTCGAATCCTTCCACCCCAGCCATCCGATAAGGTTCCCCGTCATCGGGGGAGGGTCGCTTGGACAGTCCGACGTTTGCGCTGTTTACCGGGAACGCCAATCCCGCACTGGCGCAGGAAATCGCCCGTCACCTGAAGGTTCCGCTCGGGCGGGCCATGGTTGCTCGCTTCAGCGACGCCGAGGTGAACGTCGAGTTGATCGAGAACGTCCGCGGTCGCGATGTCTTCCTCGTTCAGCCGACCTGTCCGCCGGTGAACGATCACCTTATGGAACTCCTGATCATGGCCGACGCTTGTCGCCGTGGTTCAGCCAAGAGCGTCACGGCCGTAGTTCCTTACATGGGCTACTCGCGACAGGATCGTCGTCCGCGCGCGACCCGTTCGGCTATCTCGGCGAAGGTCGTCGCGAATATGATGGTGGGCGCCGGCATAGATCGGGTATTGACCGTCGATCTACACGCCGAACAAATCCAGGGATTCTTCGACATTCCGGTGGACAACGTTTACGCCTCACCTGTTCTGCTCGGCGATGCCTGGCGCCAGCGTTACGAGAACATGATCGTGGTATCGCCGGATGTGGGTGGCGTGGTGCGCGCCCGAGCGCTCGCCAAGCGACTCGATGACGTCGAGCTTGCGATTATCGACAAGCGTCGTCCGCGACCGAATGAATCGAAGGTCATGAACATTATCGGTGAGGTTGCCGATAAGACGTGCGTTCTGATCGACGATATCGTCGATACGGCGGGGACGCTTTGTCTTGCAGCCCAAGCGCTCAAGGATGAGGGGGCTCGAAAAGTGGTGGCCTACATCACTCATCCGATCCTCTCGGGTCCTGCGGTGGAGCGAATTGCCAATTCGGGTCTCGACCAGCTGGTCGTGACCGACACGATTCCTCTGAGTGAGGAAGCCAAACAATGCCCGCGGATTCGCCAGCTTTCGGTGGCGGGTCTGCTCGGTGAGACGATACGACGAATTCGCGATGAAGAATCGGTGAGTTCGTTGTACGTCGATTGAGTCCGTTCTGGTCGCGGAACGGAATAACGTTAAATCAGGAGTTGAACATCATGAAGATCTCTTTCGAACTTGCGGCGGAAGCCCGCAGTGACGAGGGCAAAGGTGCGAGCCGCCGCCTCCGTCATGCTGGCCGAGTCCCCGCGATCCTTTACGGCGGTAAGGCTGAACCGCAGTCGCTGTCCTTCAACCACGAAAAGCTGCTGACGCTGATCGAGAACGAAAAATTCTACTCGACGATCGTCGGCATCAACGTGGGCGGCAAAGTGCATCCGGTCGTGGTCAAGGATCTGCAAATGCATCCGGCCAAGAACCAGGTGCTGCATCTCGACCTGCAGCGTGTGCTCGATAACGAGAAGATTCGTCTGCGCCTGCCGATCCACTTCAAGGGTGAGTCGGTGGCCCCGGGCGTTAAGACCCAAGGTGGTATCGTCTCGCATCGCTTGGCGGACGTCGAAGTTCAGTGTCTCGCCAAGGATCTGCCGGAAGAGATCACGCTCGATCTGTCGGAGATGAAACTCAACGAGAGCAAGTACGTTTCCGATATTCCGCTGCCGGCGGGTGTCGTGGCGACGCTGGTGTTGCAGGGCAAGGATCAGGTTGTCGTCTCGATCCATAGCCCGCGTGCCGAAGAGCCGGAAGCGGCGCCGACAGCCGAGGCTGCTGCGCCTGCTGCCGATGCGAAGAAGGAAGAGGCCAAGAAGGAACCTGCGAAGAAGTAATCTCGCGGTGTTTTTTTCGGATGGAGGCCGCCTTCGTGGCGGCCTCCGTTTTTAAGGAGCTCGAATGGGCGCGCAATCGATCATGCTGGTCGTGGGGCTGGGTAACCCGGGCGAGAAGTATGCTCGCACGCGTCACAACGCCGGCTTCTGGTTTGTTGATGAACTGGCGCGTCGTCATGGCGGAGCATTCCGAGTCGAATCAAAGCATCAGGGTGAACTCGCGCGAGTGACTTTGACCGTCGCCGGTTCACGCCAAGAACTTTGGCTATTGAAGCCCACCACGTTTATGAATCGCAGCGGCGGTTCGATTGCTTCGGTCAGTCATTTCTACAAAATCACGCCGAACTCGATACTGGTTGCTCACGATGAACTCGATTTGGCCGCAGGTACAGTCAGGTTGAAGTTGGCGGGCGGTCACGGTGGGCATAACGGGTTGCGCGATACGATCGCCGCCATCGGTGCGGATTTCTGGCGATTGCGTCTCGGCATCGGCCATCCAGGACACAAAGATCTCGTGCTCGATTACGTGCTGCAGCGGGCATCTTCCGCCGACGAGCAGGCGATCGAGAGTGCGATCCATAAAGCGGCCGATGTGTTGCCTCTACTGCTTGAGCAGGGCGGCGAGAAAGCGATGACGCGTCTGCACACCACGAATTAAACGGGAACACACTCCATGGGAATCAAATGCGGAATCGTCGGACTACCCAACGTGGGCAAGTCCACCTTGTTCAATGCCTTAACGCGCTCGGCGATCGCAGCGGAGAACTATCCGTTCTGCACGATCGACCCTAACGTTGGTATCGTTCCGGTGCCGGATCCCCGGCTCGATCAATTGGCCACGATCGTCAAGCCAGAGCGCGTCGTGCCGACGACGGTGGAGTTCGTCGATATCGCCGGTATCGTCAAAGGCGCCTCGACGGGTGAGGGGCTCGGTAACAAGTTTTTAGCCAACATCCGCGAAGTTGATGCGATCACGCATGTGGTGCGCTGCTTCGTCAACGACGATGTCATTCACGTGGCCGGCAAGGTCGATCCGCTGGCGGACATCGAGACCATCAACACGGAGCTTGCGCTCGCGGATCTCGAAACGGTCGAGAAGGCTTTGCAGCGCGCAGAGAAAGCGGCGAAGGCCCAAGACAAAGAGGCCATCAAGGCGCGTGACATCATCAAGCGCGTGCGTGATGCGCTCAATGAGGGAATACCCGCGCGTGCCGTGGCGCTCGATGAAACCGAGCGGCCGATCGTTCGCGAGCTACAGTTGATGACCTACAAGCCTGTGCTCTACGTGGCCAACGTGCAGGAGAGCGGGTTTACCGATAACCCGATGCTCGCTGCGGTCGAGGCTTTGGCAGCCCGCGAAGGCTCTCAGGTGGTACCAGTCTGTGCAGCGATCGAGGCGGAGATTTCGCAGCTCGACGATGCCGATCGTGCCGAGTTCCTCAAAGATCTCGGTCTAGAGGAGCCCGGTCTCAATCGCGTGATTCGCGCGGGCTATACCCTCCTAGGTTTGCAGACCTACTTTACGGCGGGCGTCAAAGAAGTACGCGCCTGGACGGTCAAGAACGGTGCCACGGCACCTCAGGCGGCGGGTGTGATCCATACGGATTTCGAACGAGGATTCATCCGCGCCGAAGTGATCGGTTTCGAGGACTACATCACGCTGAAGGGCGAGCAAGGCGCCAAAGAGGCGGGGAAACTGCGTCTCGAGGGTAAGGAATACATTGTCCGCGAGGGCGATGTGATGCATTTCCGATTCAACGTCTGATTCCGATTCAAGGACTGAAGCCGACATGGAAGCATTCTGGATCTCGACGGGAATCGTGGCCCTCGCGGAGATCGGCGACAAGACGCAGTTACTCGCGCTCGTGCTGGCGGCGAAGTACCGAAAGCCCGTTCCCATCATCCTCGGTATCCTCGTGGCGACTTTGCTGAACCATGCGGTCGCGGGTTACTTTGGTGCGTGGCTTGCAGCCACCATCGGCGAGCAGATGTTGAAGTGGATACTCGGCATCTCCTTCATCGCCATGGCCGGCTGGATGCTCATTCCGGATAAGCTCGACGACGAAGAAGAGAAGCCTGCGCGGTTCGGCGTGTTTCTGACGACGCTGATTGCTTTCTTTATCGTCGAGATCGGTGATAAGACTCAGGTCGCGACGGTATTTCTCGCCGCTAAGTATGCGGATGTGATCGCCGTCGTGGCAGGCACGACGGTCGGCATGATGCTCGCCAACGTGCCTGCAGTGTTGTTAGGTGAAGTTGCGGCCAAGAAGTTGCCGATGCGAGTGGTGCACAGCGTCGTCGCTTTCGTCTTCCTGGCGCTCGGTTTGGTGATCCTCTTTAATTAAGACTCGACCAGATTCGGCCTCAAACGAGGCCGAGTGGTAGCTCGGTCGTATTTTTGGTCTCCTCGATCACGATGCGCGAGTCGATCGACTGTACGCCCGGAATCTGCGCGAGTTTGTTCTGTACGAAGCGGTTGTAGTCTTCGATGGTGCGTGTCGCGACGAGCAGAATGAAGTCGATATCGCCCATCACGAGAAAGCATTGCAGCACTTCCGGGAAGCTCACCACTTTCTGTTTGAACTTCGGTAGCGACTGCCAGCCGTGACTGGCGAGTTTGACGTTCACGAAAACGAGTACGTCGATGCCGAGTTTTTTTCGGGCCAGTAACGCGACTCGCCGCTGGATGACTCCAGCCTCTTCCAGCTGGTTGATGCGTCGCCAACACGGCGACTGCGAAAGTCCCACGCGCTCGGCGAGCTCGGTGCTCGACAGGTTGGCATCCTGCTGGAGTTCTTTGAGGATCGAGATATCCTGAGGATCGAGTTTCATGGGTAAGTTATTCTTGAAACAGGGGTATAAAGAATAACTTATTTTTGAATCCGCGCTCATATGTGCGACTCAGCCATCTCATCCGAGGGGCGCTGCCGTAGTCTGCGTCTATGAGTAAACCGACCCTGCATATTCCGGCGGTGCCGGCTCGCCCTGGTGAGGCGCCGGATTTTAGTTACGTACATTTGGCGCCGGCTGGCGCCGCTCTAAGGCCAGATCCTCGCGTTCCTGTGAGGGAGACAGTCGAGCTCGCCGACTCTCTCATTCGCGTGCTCGATGAAGAGGGTAAGGCTCGTGGGGCGTGGGACCCGAAGCTCGAACCTTCGGTGTTACTCGCGGGTCTTCAGAACATGGTGCTCACGCGAGTCTTCGACGATCGCATGCAGCGCACGCAACGACAGGGTCGCATCACTTTTTATGTCCGCTCCTACGGTGAGGAAGCGGTCTCCGTTGCCGCTGCGGCTGCGCTAGCAGAGACGGACATGTTGTTTCCGTCGTATCGAAATCAAGGCTTGTTCCTTGCGCGCGGCGTCAGGCTGGTCGATCTGATGTGTCAGTTGCTCTCGAACACGCGCGATATGTGCAAAGGTCGACAGTTGCCCGTGATGTATCACTCCGCCGAGAAGCGTGTGTTTAGTATCTCGGGCAATCTCGCCACGCAGTATCCACAAGCGGTCGGTTGGGCGATGGCAGCGGCGATCAAAGGAGAATCTCAGCTTGCCGCTGCATGGATCGGCGAGGGCAGTACCGCCGCTGCCGATTTTCACCACGCGCTCACTTTTGCCAAAGTTTATAAAGCGCCTGTCATTCTGAATGTCGTCAACAACCAGTGGGCGATATCCACGTTTCAGGGTTATGCCGGTGGTGAGCAACGCTCATTTGCCGCGCGCGGTCCGGGCGTCGGCATTGCCGGCTTGCGAGTCGATGGCAACGATTTTCTCGCCGTGTATGCCGCGACGCAGTGGGCAGCCGAGCGCGCTCGCAGCGGTGAGGGCGCGACGCTGATCGAGCTCGTGACGTATCGAGCAGGCGCTCATTCGACCAGTGATGACCCCTCGCGTTATCGACCGCGAGAGGAGTTTGGCGAATGGCCGCTCGGTGATCCCGTGCAGCGCCTTAAACAGCACTTGATCCAGATTGGCACTTGGAGCGAGGCGCAGCACGAAGCGCTTCTCGCCACAGTGGAGGAACAAGTTGCGACCGCCTGGAAGCAGGCGATGGCTTTCGGAACGCTCAACGAGGGAGAAAAGCTCGATCCGAAGCTCATGTTCTCGGACGTCTACAAAGAAATGCCGGCGCACTTACAGCTGCAATGTGCGCAGATGGAGAGCGGAATATGAGTGTCACCTCGACGATGAACATGGTGCAGGCGCTCAATTCGGCGATGGATGTGATGCTCGAGCGCCATGCCTCCGTGGTGGTACTGGGTGAGGATGTGGGCTACTTCGGTGGCGTCTTTCGCGTCACGGACGGATTACAAAAGAAGTATGGTGCGCACCGCGTCCTCGATACGCCGATTGCGGAGGGTGGCATCATCGGCGCGGCGATCGGCATGGGCGTCAACGGATTGCGACCGGTCGCCGAAATCCAATTCGCCGATTACATCTATCCCGCTTATGACCAAATCGTCAGCGAGTTGGCTCGCTTGCGATATCGAAGTGCAGCCGCCTTCACTGCGCCGCTGACGATCCGCACGCCGTGCGGTGGCGGCATACGCGGGGGCCAAACCCATTCGCAAAGTCCCGAAGGGGTTTTCGCTCATGTCAGCGGCATCAAGACCGTCATGCCATCGAATCCTTATGACGCCAAAGGTTTGCTGATCGCGGCGATCGAGGATGACGATCCCGTCATATTCTTTGAGCCGAAGCGTCTTTATAACGGGCCCTTCGACGGTGATCCCGACAAGCCTGCGCAGAGTTGGTTGGGTCATCCGATGGCCGAGGTGCCGCAGGGTTACTATCGGGTCGAGATCGGTAAGGCGTCGGTGGCTCGCGAGGGTAGTGCGGTCACCATGGTGAGCTACGGCACCATGGTGCATGTCTGCATCGCAGCGGCAGAGGCCGAAGGTGTCGATGCCGAGGTCATCGACGTTCGAAGCATGATGCCACTCGACATGGATACGATTGCGCAGTCGGTGGAGAAAACGGGGCGCTGTTTGATCGCGCACGAGGCCACGCGTTTTGCGGGCTTCGGTGCCGAGTTATCCGCCTCCATCCAAGAGCGCTGCTTTTGGAGTCTTGAGGCGCCGATCGAGCGCGTGGCCGGTTGGGACACGCCGTATCCGCACGCGTTCGAGTGGCAGTACTTTCCAGGCAAGCAGCGCGTTCAGCGCGGCCTGCGTCAATTGCTGAACATTGAGGGCTGAGCGTATGGCGCGTTACAGCATGCGTTTGCCGGATCTTGGCGAGGGCACGGTCTCGGCCGAAGTGATCGCTTGGCGTGCCAAGGTCGGTGACCTCGTCACCGAGGATGCTCCTTTAGTCGAGATGGCAACGGACAAGGCGGTCGTCGAAGTGCCATCGCCCGTCACCGGACGCATCGTGTCGGTCACGGGTAGTCCGGGCGAGAGTGTCGCCGTCGGTGCGGAGCTTGCCGTGTTCGAGACCGAGTCGGTGATCACACCCACGAGTTCGGTGGCAAGCGAGGTTTCGGTGCCCGTTGTGGTGGCTGATGCCGCACCGAAAGTAACAGCCGTCGTCGACAGAGCGCCTCGGCCTGTCCGTGCATCGCCGGCGACTCGGCGTCGCGCGTTCGAGGCGGGTATTGATCTGACTCAAGTGCGCGGTAGCGGTCCGGGTGGGCGGATTCTGCGTCGTGATCTCGATAAGACGTCGACCGTTGAGTATCAGGAGATCCCCGTCATCGGTGTACGGCGCGTCATCGCGCAACGTATGGCCGAGGCGAAGCGTCACGCACCCCACTTTGCTTATGTCGAAGAGGTGGATGTCACTGAGCTGGAATGGTTGCGTCAACGGCTCAATGCAGAGCACCGCGCGGAATGGAGTTATCTACCCTTCATCGCGCGCGCGCTCGTGAAGGTGCTTCAGCAGTTTCCGCAGTGCAACGCTCACTTCGATGCCGATCGGAACGTGATCAAGCGATACGGTGCCGTTCATCTCGGAATAGCAACGCAAACGCCCGACGGGCTGAAAGTGCCGGTGGTGCGCGATGCCGGTCGGGGTGATTTGCGCGCGCTGGCAGCCGAGATTCGTCGTGTCACTGAGGCCGCGCGCGAGGGTCGGGCCAGCCGCTCCGACCTAGGCGGTTCGACCATCACGCTGACGAGCTTGGGAAAGCTCGGCGGCATCGTCTCGACGCCGATCCTCAACTTGCCCGAGGTTGCCATCGTCGGTATCAATAAGGCCACGGAGCGGGTGGTCGTACGCGACGGCAAGATCGCAATTCGTCGTATGATGAACCTGTCTTCTTCGTTCGATCATCGCTTCGTCGACGGTTACGATGCCGCTGCCATGATCCAAGCGCTGAAGATGCAATTGGAGCAGCCGGAAACGATCTTTGCGGAGTGAGTGATGAGTGCGAGTCCCGTGAATGCGCCCTTCGGTAGTGTCTTAACCAGCCAGATGGCGTTGGCTTGGTATCGTGACGGGCGCTGGTCGTCCACTGAGATTCGCCCCGTGGGTCCGCTGGAGATTCATCCCGCTGCGCACGTGCTGCATTACGGCAGTGAGTGCTTCGAGGGCTTCAAGGCTTATCGGCACGCGGATGACTCGGTCCATATCTTTCGCATCGATCGACATCTCGCCCGCATGCAGCAGAGCGCCCGAGCCCTGGTTCTTCCCGAGCCCGATTCGGATCAATTGGCGTCAGCAGTGAAGAGCCTGATCGACCGTGTTCGCGCGGAGGTCCCGGCTGCGCCAGCGGCGTTGTATTTGCGCCCGCTGTTGTTCGGCACCATGCCAAACATCGGCGCGGCGGCACAGCCATCGAATGAAGCGTGTTTAGTCGTGCTCGCCAGTCCGGTCGGTGACTATTTTGCGGGCGGTGCGAAGCCTCTCAAGATTTTGGTTGAGGAGCAAGCCCAGCGTTGTGCTCCGCATTTGGGGGTCGTCAAGACGGGCGGTAACTATGCCGCTGCAATGGGTCCCACTCTTGCCGCTAAAAAGGCCTATGGCGTTGATCAGGTGCTTTTCTGTCCGGGCGGTGAGGTTCAAGAAACCGGCGCGGCTAACTTCTTGCTCATTAAGCCCGGTCACATTTTGACGCGCTCGCTCGATAGCACTTTCCTTCATGGGGTTACCCGCGACTCCGTGCTCACCCTCGCTCGCGACATGGGTTATCGAATCGAAGAGCGGGTTTTCGGCGTGCCTGAAATGCTTGAATGGGTGCGCGATGGCGAGGCAGCGCTGTCGGGCACGGCGGCCGTGCTCTCGGGTGTCGGTACCTTAGTTCGCGACGGCGCAGAGATTCGGGTGGGTTCGGGCAATATCGGTCCCGAGACGACCCGTCTGCGCGATGCGCTCGTCGCGATCCAGCAGGGTCGGGCGCCGGATCGGCACGGCTGGTTACATCGGGTTTAACCTGGGTCTGCGGAGCGACCGCCTGTGCCTTGACAGGCCTCGGGTCGCCGCCCAAACTGCCGCCCCCTTGAGGGTTGGTGTCTGCCCAACCCGGACGGCTTGGAAAGGTAGCTCAGCTGGTTAGAGCACGGCACTCATAATGCCGGGGTCGAGGGTTCGAGTCCCTCCCTTTCCACCAAATCCGACAAGTCACTTCGTAAAGCGTCAGTAACTTACTGTAACGTAAGGGTTTTGGTATCGCTCTCCGTAAGAGGTGACTCATGACCATGCTGCTCGTCGGGCTTGCGGTGTTCCTCGGTATGCACTCGGTGTCCATCTTCGCCCCGCAGTGGCGCGGCGCGATGGTTAGCCGCATGGGAACTTTGCCGTGGAAGGGTCTCTATTCGGCGGTGTCGATTGTGGGTTTCGCGTTGCTGTGGAAGGGGTATGCGTTGGCGCGTCTTGAGCCAATCCCCGTCTACGTACCGCCCGCTGGTTTGCGTCATGTGGCCGCCTTGTTGATGTTACCGGTGTTTCCGCTGCTGCTCGCGGCGTACCTTCCGGGTCGCATTAAGGCGCTCGCAGTCCACCCGATGCTGGTCGCCGTAAAGTTCTGGGCCGTGTCGCATCTTCTGGCGAACGGCATGCTCGCCGATATCGTGCTGTTTGGCGCGTTCTTGGCTTGGGCGGTGATGGATCGTATTTCGCTCAAACGACGGGCGCCCGCGAACACGCCGAGTTTGCCGAGATCTGCTATCAACGATGCGATCGTCGTGATTGGCGGTTTGGCGCTGTATGGTGTTTTCGTTGGCCGCTGGCACGAAGCTTTGATTGGCGTGGCACCCTTCGGCGGCTGATCTAGAGATCCAGCGTCAACTGCGGCAGCGGCTCGGTTGAAGTGACTTTGGGTTTTCTCGCGCGTCGCTCGGCCGGGCGATTGCGACTACCGAGTTTGCGGAATACCTCAGCAGCCTGTTCGCGAAAGTCCTCGCCCCGTCGATAGGCTGTCATTCGTTGTTTCGCGAGTCTAGCGGCCGCCTCATGATCGACGATCGGTGGCGGATAGTTCGTCGGTGGCGAGCTCATCAACCAGGGTTCGTGAATGAATTCTTCCGGGACGTCTTTGAGCTCTGGCAGGTAACGGCGGATGAAGCGACCTTCCGGGTCGTGATCGTAAGACTGTTTGACCGGGTTATAGATCCGAGTGGCGTTGATACCCGTGACACCCGATTGCATCTGAAACTGACTGTAGTGAATGCCGGGTTCGTAGTCGGTGAAGAGTCGCGCCATGAAAGCTGCGGTACGACGCCAATCAAGCCAAAGGTGATAACTCGCAAATGCCACCAACATGGCGCGCATGCGAAACGTAATCCAACCGTTCGCATGCAATGAGCGCATGCAGGCATCGACTAAGGGATAGCCGGTACGACCCTCGCACCACGCCTCGAACCAATCTTGTCTAAAATCATTCTCACGCATGCCCTCGAAAGCAGGGTGCATGCAATGTGTTTCGATAGTGGGCTGCTGCTCGAGTTTTTGCACGAAATGACAGCGCCAAGCGAGGCGAGATCCGAAGGCTTGCAGTTGCCTTGCCCATCTCAAGCTAGACGGGTCGCCGATGCCCTCGAGATGGTCGATACGTTTCTCGAGTGCCTTTTCGATCTCGCGTACCGACAGCGTGCCGTAGGCGATATGAGCGCTGAGTCGAGAGCAGTGGCGTGCCGACACGCCCGGCTTCGAAATCGTCGTCATATAGCGCTCGGATCGATCGCTCAAAAAACTATCGAGTACCTTGAGTGCCTCGCTGCGTCCGCCACGTTGTACGCGAGGCGTGCTTGGACCGAAGCGCGGGTCGCTGACCTCTGGTAAAGGTTCAGAGTGAATGCGCGGATCAAGTGGGGCGAACGAGATGGTGTTCGGGAGCGTTACCAATGCCTTCTGCATTCGCGCATTGCGCTTGGCGGCCCATCGGTCGCGATCACCTAGGCGTCGGATGACCCCATTCGAGGGGTACTCATGCCACTCTATTCCGCGTGTACGGCACCAACCTGCCAGTCGCACATCGCGCGCATAGCTCCAAGCGTTGCCTGTCTCCTCGTGGGAATGCAGCTCGAACGGACCAAGTGATACGCGGATCGTCTCGAAGACGCGCGTGATCTCACCGCTTCGAATGCACAACTCACCGCCGTGCTTTTTCAGCGATTGAGCAAGGTCCAGCAGACTCTCGCGGATGAATTGCCAATGCCGCGAGGAGCTATCGGGTTGCGTCCAAAGGTCGGGTTCGATGACATAAAGCGCCAGCACTGGCCCTCGCGTTGCGGCCTCGGCGAACGGCGCATGATCCTTGAGTCGTAAGTCACGTTTGAACCAGACGATCTGCGTGATCAACTCGCCTGCGCCTCCTTGGCGTGAAGCATACGATAGAGCGCCGGTAGAACGAGTAGCGTCAGTAACGTCGATGAGAGAATGCCGCCGATCACGACGGTCGCCAAGGGTCGCTGTACCTCGCTGCCGATACCGGTATTGAATGCCATCGGCACGAAGCCGAGAGCGGCAACCAGTGCCGTCATCATGACCGGGCGCAAGCGGGTGAGGGCGCCGTTCACGATGGCATCCTCGAGCGACTCGCCGTCCTCACGCAGGCGTCGTATGAAGCTCACCATGACGAGACCATTGAGTACCGCGACACCCGAAAGAGCGATAAAGCCGACGCCGGCGCTGATCGACAGTGGGATGTCCCGTGCCCAGAGCGCGAGGATGCCACCGGTGAGCGCAAGGGGCACGCCACTAAAGATGATCAACGCGTCTTTGAGCGATCGGAAGGCGAGTAGTAGCAGCCCGAGGATCAGCAGCAAGGTTGCTGGTACGACGATCAATAAGCGTTGGCTCGCGGATTCGAGTTGCTCGAACGTACCGCCGTAGTCAAGCCAGTAGCCCTCGGGGAGAGCCAGCTCCGCATCGAGCTTTTGCTGCGTCTCTGCGACGAGGCTGCCGAGATCGCGCCCACGGGCGTTCGCCGTGATGACGACGCGTCGTTTACCCTGCTCACGCTGGATCTGGTTGGGACCGGGTGCAACATTAATCTCCGCGATCTCACGCAAGGGCACGTAGCCGCCATCGGCTAACGGAATGGTGACTTGTCCAACGGCAGTGATGTCCGTTCGTAGTGACTCCGGCAGACGCACGACGATGCCGTATCGACGATCACCCTCGTAAAGCATTCCGGCCTCGGTGCCACCGAAGTAGGTGGCGACAACTTCCTGGACCTCTGCGATCGACAAGCCATAACGTGAGAGCAAGTCACGCTTCGGCGTGATGCTCATGATGGGCAGACCGGAAATCTGCTCGGTTTTGACATCGGCGGCGCCCGTAATTTCCGACAATATCGCCTCGACACGTTCCGCTTGCGTGGCAAGCACGTCGAGATCATCGCCGTAAATCTTGATTGCGAGGTCCGAGCGAACACCGGAGATCAGCTCGTTGAATCGCATCTGGATGGGTTGCGTGAACTCGTAGTTGTTGCCGGGTACTTTTGACAGCGCTTGCTCAAGCTCAGCAACGAACTGCGCCTTAGGTTTACGCGGGTCGGGCCATTGGTCGCGATCTTTGAGGATGACGTAGGCATCGGCGACCGAAGGTGGCATTGGATCCGTCGCGACCTCGGCTGTGCCGATCTTTGCCAGTACGCGCTCTACTTCGGGCAGTTTGCGGATTTCGTCCTCCAGAGCACCCTGCATGCTGACCGCTTGAGTCAGGGACGTATCAGGAATACGCATCGCATGTAATGCGACATCACCCTCATCGAGACTGGGCACGAATTCACTGCCCATGCGCGAGGCAATCAGCAAGCACAAGGCAACGAGAGAAATCGCGATCGTGATGACGCTGCGGCGACTGCGGATCGCCCACTTCAGTAGTGGAGCGTAACGATCACTCGCCCAATGCATCACCGGATTATGCTTTTCGACGACCTTGCCCGTGAGCAAGATAGCGACCGCTGCCGGGACGAAAGTTAAGGAGAGGATCAACGCCGCGATCAATGCCATCACGACGGTGATGGCCATCGGCTCGAACATCTTGCCTTCGACACCCGTTAAGGCGAAGAGTGGAAAGTAAACCGCGGTGATAATGGCGACGCCAAACAGGCTCGGACGAATCACTTCATTGGTTGACTCGTAAACGGTCTCCAAGCGCTCGCGAAGCGAGAGTGGGGCGTCTCGATGCTTTTGTGCTTCAGCGAGTCGTCTGATGCAGTTCTCGACGATGATCACCGCGCCATCGACGATGAGTCCGAAGTCGAGAGCCCCGAGCGACATGAGATTGGCGCTGACTTGGTTCTCGACCATGCCCGTTACGGTCGCCAGCATGGCGAGCGGGATGACGAGTGCAGTGATAAAGGCTGCTCGCAGGTTACCGAGCAACACGAACAGTACGACGATGACGAGTAAAGCGCCCTCGATCAGATTTTTTTGAATCGTCTCGAGTGTCTTGTCGACGAGTCGGGTTCGATCGTAAACCGCTCGGACTTCAATTCCCGCGGGTAGGCTTTTCTGGATATCGCCGAGCTCTTTACCGACTGCTTGCGCGACCTCGCGCGAGTTCTCGCCGATCAGCATGAAGACCGTGCCGAGTACGACCTCGCGTCCGTTCATCGTTGCCGCGCCGGTTCGTAGCGCGCTGCCCCAGTTCACCTCGGCGACTTCGGCGAGCGTGATGGGCGCGCCATTCAAGTTGCCGACGACGATGCGCTCAATATCGTCTGGGTTAGACAATTGCCCCGGTGATCTAATCAGAACCTGTGCGCCATGCTGCTCGATATAACCCGCACCGCGATTGACGTTGTTGGCTTCGAGGGCGTTCGTCAAATCGTCGAGCGTGAGTCCGTAAGCGAGCAACTTGCTGGGGTGGGGTGCCACCACGAGCTGCCGCTCGTATCCGCCGATGCTGTTGACCTCGGTCACGCCACTCACTCTCGCGAGCTGCGGCTTTACGATCCACTGCATGGCGTCGTACAGATCGTAGGCGTCATATGGCTGCCCATCCGCGCGACGCGCCGCCGGATCGGCATCGACCGTAAACATGAAAATCTCACCGAGACCGGTCGAGATGGGGCCCATCTCGGGCGACAAGCCGGAAGGTAACGAGTTTTTGACCTTCTCGATGCGTTCGGCGACGAGCTGCCGCGCGAAATAAATATCGGTACCGTCCTCGAAGACCACCGTGACCTGCGAGAGTCCGTAGCGCGAGAGCGAGCGGGTGTAGTCGAGTTTCGGTAAGCCAGCCATCGCGTTCTCGACGATGTAGCTGACGCGTTGCTCGGCTTCTACGGGCGAGTAGCCGGGTGCCTCCGTATTGATTTGTATTTGAACGTTAGTGATGTCGGGTACGGCATCAATGGGCAATTTGAACGAGTCGTAAATGCCGAGAGCAGCGAAGGCCGACACCAGGCCGATCACGAGCCATCGTTGACCCAACGAGAAACGCAGAATGGCTTCTAGCATTGCGGCGCTCCGTTAGTGATCGTGTGCCGCACCGGATTTCTCGATGTCAGCTTTGATGAGAAAGGAGTTATTCGTCACGATGCGCGCACCGAGGCTAAGGCCACTCAGGATTTCCACCCGTTCGCTGTCTCGTCGGCCGATCTTCACGGGTTGCGCTTGGTATCGATCGCTATCGACAAGAAAGACGACGTCGTTACCACGCATCCTCTGTAAGGCTGCTACCGGAACCGTGATCGCCGCTGGTTTTTCATTGATCGTCACTTCAGCATTTAGAAATTGGCCCGGTGTCCACCGCGCGTCTTTGTTGTCGATAACCACTCTGACGGTTGAGGTGGGACCTGTCACCGAACTCGAAATAAGCGCAATCTTTCCTTGAGTCTTCGCGCTACCGTCGGCGGCGATGACAACGACGCTCTGGCCCAATTTCAACTTATTACGATCCGACGGGAAGGCGGCCAGATTCGCCCATAGCGTTCTCGAGTCGATGATTTCGAACAGAGCGTCAGTGCCCGAGGACTCCCCTGGGTTGGTTGATCGTTTGATGATGGTGCCGCCAATCGGTGCAGTGACCGCGTAAGTTTGCAGACTGTCGTCACTCTCGATACGCGCCAACGTTTGACCGGCCGTCACGGTATCGCCCGTTTCAACCGATACGCTCTTCACGGTGCCGGGGTACCGAGCCCGCACCACTCGTACTCGTTCGGCATTCGGTTCAGTCCGGCCGGTCAGCGTGAGGGTCTCGCGAATCGTACCGGCGATCGCAGAGCCAGTCTCGACATCACTACTTCGGGCCATCGATGCTTCAATCTGGACCTGATCTTCCGGCGAGTCAAAGTTCCATTCGTAGGTTTTCCCTGCGTGAGTCGCGCGCACTCGCGCCGTGTAGGAGTGCGGCTCTACGACGACGGAGCGCCCACGCAAATAGGCGCCTTCGGGTGAGAATTCCTGCGGGTCGAGTTGGCCGTCTGGCAGGCCGTTAATGCGTCTCAAGTCGACTCGAAGTTCGACTTGATCGGACGGCAGCGCTTTTCCGTCTAGGCTGGGGTATGCGCGAAAGTGAGGCTCAGTACCCGTCTCAAAGATAGTTAGCTCCAGAACGAAGTTGCCCTCTGAAAGGAGGCGTCCTCCATGCGGTCCACGATCAGCCTCGGCATGGGCATGATCATCATGGGCATGATCATCATGGACATGACCATGGTCGGAGTGAGACCCCGAATCGCCTCCGCAAGCACTTAGCGCCAGTACGAGCGCGACGAGGATCAGGCTGTATCGGATGTGGTTCATGGTGAATCTCCAGTCAGTCGTTCGATCTCGACCCGGTAAAGCTGTGCGTTGGTGGCGGCTGTGATGAAGGCGAGTCTGAGCGCGAGTTGCTCACGCTGTGCTTCGGTCAGTTCTATGTAGCCATAGCGACCGCGCTGCCATGCGTATTCGGTGGCTTTGACGGCGGCATCCATGCGCGGTAGCAGATCGTCGCGCAAAGCTTGCGCTTCCTCGACCGCATGCTTGAGGCGCGAAGCCAGCTCGAACAGCGTGGTACGCGCTTTGATCAATGCGGCCTCCCGTTCTCGCTCTACGCCGTCACGGCGCGCTCGTGCCTCCGCGATTCTCGGCTGCGCATACCGAGCGCTCGCGAGCGGCATGGAAAAGCCAGCTACGAGGGTCTGGTCGCCCGTTGCTTCGAGGCGTCGAATACCTGCGCTAACCGTGACGTTGGCGCGTGCTTGCGCTTTCGCCAGTTCAATCTCAGCCTCGCGTTGACGAATCTCAGTGGCAAATAAAAGAAAGTCGGCGCTATTAGCGATGCGTTCTGTTCGCTGCTGCAGCGCTTCGACTTTCGGCAAATTAAAGAGATCGACATCAATTCGATCAAAGTCCGGTTCGTCGGCGCCCCACATCGCAGCGAGCTTGCGTCGCGCAATCCGCACGCGATCTTCAGCCACTCGTAAGCCGAGCTCAGCACGCGATAGCTCGATACGAACCCGTACGAGTTCGACCTCAGGATCACGAGCAGCTTTGACCCGTCGTTCTACGTCATCTAACTTCCGCTTGGACGCATCGAGCCACTGCGTGGCCAGCAGTTGCTGTTGCTCTTCACTGGCTAATTGGATGTAGCGACGAGTCGTTTCGGCGACGACATCGAGTTTGGCGACCGTTTGCTCAAGTTCGAGAGCGTCCATTTGCACTTCAGCGGCCGTAATGCGCTGACGGCGCTGGTCGCCCAACTCGATGACCTGTGAAAGCGACAAGGTCGTCTCGGCGCCGTCCAAATCTCGATAGCCGCCCGATCCGAATGCATTCTCGGTCTGTATTTCTATGGTGGCTTGTGGGCGCAGGCCCGCGAACTCGATGCGCGCAGCTTGTTCCGCTTTGCGTGTCGGCAACGTCGCGAGATCGGGATTGGTGCCCAGCGTTCGCTCGACAGCCTTAGCCAAAGTCAGCGGTGCGCTTGCATGAGCCTCGACCGCGAGTGAGAGCGATGTGAAGGCGATGAAAAGAACGGTAAAAGCTCGCACGGGTATCTCCTGATGCTGAGAAGGACGATCGGACGGTCGCAGATAATCTGCGGCGCGTCGTCAACGAACTCAGCGGAGTGGCGGTGCTTGCGTGGGCGGCTTTATTGAGTAGCGTGGAGGACGCTCGACGATTCGCCGTGGCTGCAACGATAGTCGCAATGGCTTGCTGAACGAAACCGACAGGAGCAGCCAAACCGAGGGCAGCGCGATGGCAAGCGTGGCGAACATCTTCATGACGAAGGATTTCAATCCGTCAGCGTTCGAATCGCCATGACCGGACAACCCGCTCGTATCGTCACTGACATCCAGCGCGTAGAGTCCGCTGTGGGCGAAGTGCCACTCGAAATGACCATGACCGTGAGTCGAGTGAGCGTCGGTTCGGTGAGCGTGGATTCCCAATAACTGCGTCGCAAGCAGTGCAGCACAGCACCACCAAACGATTCGAATCGTTACGCGAGGGGAACGGACCACGCGCAAAGATTAGCACAGGAGTTCGCTTGCCGTCCTTGCAACATTGCGGCATCGTCGGCGCCCGATGACCACTCCCGATACGCTGCTTCTGAAGATTCTGCTCGTTCCGGCTCTGATCGCGACGGTGACGTTGGTGGGTCGCCGCTACGGTCAGCGGGTCGGTGGTTGGCTTGGGAGCTTTCCGATTGTGGCGGGCCCCATTCTGTTTATTTTGAGTTTCGAGAATGGCGTCGCATTTGGTGCTGCGGCCGCTCAATCGGCCTTCAC
>JACCDU010083840.1_pt1 | contig 171642 bp, 237 predicted proteins | sample 7446081 | NCBI WGS metagenome assembly JACCDU01 (sample SAMN15323447, study PRJNA562643) | freshwater metagenome | isolation source: river surface water | place: USA:Blue River Watershed | collected 2017-08-17
CCATCAAATTTAGATGCTGTCAATAAGTCAAAGCTCGAAGGTGTTCTCACAGATGGCTCAGGCAGTCCAGTTTTAGATGGTTCTGGTAATCCAGTTAGAGCAGGTGCTACTGAAACCAGCCCCTCAACTGCGTCAATCCCTGCACAGAATAATGTAAATTCATCTATACCTATCATTCCCCCTAAAAAGTCAACTAGTAATGAAGCAAAGGCAAAGGAAGGTATTAAGGCACTTATTAATGCTTGTGATAAAGTTGGATTAACTACAAAAGAACAAAAATGTGCTTTACTTGGAATTGCTGGTGGAGAATCTGCATGGATTCCTCAAAATGAGGGATATAATTATTCTGAGTCTCGTTTACGACAGATATTTACTGTAACTGATGCAGAAGTTGCAAAATATGCAAATGCTCAAACTAGAGGAATGTCTCGTGAAGAGTTTTTCTCATGGATCTATGGACCAACCAAACGAGGTAAAAATTTCTTTGGCCACCAAACCGATGCTGATGGTGGAAAATATTATGGTCGTGGATTTATTCAACTTACGGGTCGCAGTAACTATAAAAGATATAATGACTTGGCCAAAAAGTTGGGGTTAAGCATTGATATCTTAAATGATCCAGATTCTTTAGATAAAGATATTAATGTATCTGCAATTATTGCTGCTCTTTATATTAAAGATCGTGTTCCAGCTGGTGTTAACCCTTCTGCTCATCCTGGATATTTCTTTGCTGCAAAAAAAGCAGTTGGTATAAACTCTCCAGATATTGCTGCTAGAAAACTATCATATTATGAATATTTTTATGGTGCTTCAGCAGGTGGTGCAGCAGAAAAAGATGCTGGTGCTCCGCTACCATTTATTGATACTAGAGCAGATGAAAACGGAATTGGAACATCACAACCTACTCCTGGACCATCCGCAAGTGCACTAAAATCAGGTTCAGATAATACAGGATTTAGAGATCCAAATAACAAGTATCCACTAAAAGATTATATTAATGAGCCAGACACAAATAGATTAGCTCGTGGTATTATTGAAGGTACTATTATTGAAAAGAAAGATGGACAGCGTGCTCGTGGTATTCCAAAGGCAGTAGGACAGGGAACATGGGATCAGCCACTACCTACATTTGGAGCACAATATCCATTTAACAAAGTTTTTGAAACTGAATCTGGTCATATTATGGAGTTTGACGATTCTCCAGGACAAGAAAGAATTCATACATATCACAGAGCAGGAACATACACTGAAATAGACCCAATGGGTACTCAGGTAAATTATATTATTGGTGACAATTATGTTATAATGGAAAGAAATGGATGTGTTAGCATTAAAGGTGAGTGTAACATAACAGTTGATGGTAATGCTAATATTTACGCTAGATCTGATGCCAATATTCAGGTTGATCAAAACGCAACTGTTCATGTTGGTAACAATTTAGATATTGCTGCAGCAAGTGACATTTATTTATCAGCTGCTGGTGATATATTAATGAAAGCTAATGGCGACTTTGCACTACAAGCAAATAATGTTAGTATAAAAGCAGACAGTGGTTTCAATATTCAGGCTGGATCAGATGGAAATATATTAACTGGCGGATCTTTAAATGTTGATTATGCAGAAGGACAATTTGGCAATGGTGCCGAAGCTGCATTTGAGGTTGATATAACCCCACAAGATCCAGCTAACTTTAAACCAGTAAATCCTACTGTTCCATATCTAGAAGGTCCACCTAGACAGATAGAAAATAAACAGAGTATAGAAACACCAGAACAATATAATACTCCTGAGGGTCGTGCTAAACAAAACGAAGAGAGTAAAAGAGATGGTGTTCCTAATGCACCGCCTCCTGTTGCACAGGAAGCATCACCACCACCTACAGGTGGCGCATCTGCAAAACCAGTTCCAGTTGATTGTAAAATTATCTATACTACAAAGAACTTTACTAACGATTATACCATCACCAAGAACTTTAGTTTAGGTATGTTAATGGATGGTGGTGTTAACGGTAAGCATAGATTACAAGATCAGATGTTAACTGGGGAAGATGGAAAGACATTAAGATTGTTTACTGTTCAAGAAATTGTTTGTAACTTAGCTGTTGCAGCACAGAATATTCTAGAACCATATCTTGAAATATTGCCAAATGGCATCGCTGGATATAAAAGACTTTGGACAGTAACATCTGGTTATAGATTGAAGGGTGTTATTCCGCAAGAATCTGCAAACTCAGATCACTGTAAAGGACATTGTTTTGATGTTTGTTTAATGCCTATGTCCCCAGTTAAAACATATGAGCTAGTACAGAAGATGGAAAAGATTATCAAGTATGATCAAATTATCTTAGAATATAATTATTCTTCTCCTACTCAAGTTTGGGTTCATACAGGTTATAGACCTCAAGGTAATCGTGGATGGGCATTTACTATGGTTAATCATGCAACCTATAAGAGAAACGCAAAGGGGATTCCTGACGGATTCTATCTTGTAGAAAACTGCCCACCACCACAGAAAAAATAATGGCTTGGACTCCTTCAGTAACAGAATTATATACTAATGCTCAGTTATATGAGCAGCAGAACTTCACTCAAAATATAACATATGTTACAGATGAGATAACACCAGAATCTTGGATAATCACCATATCATCCAGTGAAATTAACAGTACAGTTATCTTATCAGGAGGAACTACAACAGGAAGTATCTCTGGGTTTTATTCAGGTGCTTTTGATGGTTATAGTATCACATATATGAAAGATGATCTAACATATTCTACTGTAACCGATTGGGATAATATTTCTGGAGCTAAGGAAATAAATATTTACAGACCAGCAATGCAGCAGTATAAAACATTCTATTATACAGCCACCGCTACACCACCCCCAGGATCACTTTCTACATTTACAACTCCAGTAACTCAGACTTATTCAATAGTTGTTACTAATAGCTGGACTGTAGGAATGAATAATTTAAAATCTGCGGTAGCAGCGACTATTGCTAGGAGACAATAATGCCAGCCGTAGTATTAGATGGCTACTTATCAACTGGACATGGATGTTTTCCTCCAACAGCTATTACTGCTACTTCATCAAAAACATATGTCAATGGTATCAAAGTAGCGTTAGATGGAGATAAACATCAACCCCACAGTTGCGGTCTTAGCACCCACGCTATGGATATTAGAAACGGTATAAGTGGTGCAGGAAAGACTATAATTGAGGGTAAGAAACCCTTAAGAATTGGAGATACAATAGGTTGTGGGGATACTCAAGGACAAGGTTCTTCCAATACTTTTATAGAATAACCTAAATAACAATTATGGCAAGAAATACAAGAATTTTTTCCGATTTAGATTTTAATTTCACTGCTCATCCAGTGACCAAGGATATTACACGCAAATTTGACGAACAATCTGTCAGGGCTGCTCTTAAAAACCTAATCTTAACTAAAAACTTCGAGAGACCATTTCATAGCGAAATAGGCTCCCCTGTTCGTGCACTATTATTTGAACCAGCTACACCAATGATGGGTATTGTACTAAAACAGGCTATAATTGATGTTATTAACAATTTTGAACCAAGAGTAAATCTTATTGATGTTTTTACCACAGTAAATGAAGACTCCAACGATGTTAGTATATCAATAGTATTCAAAATTGTTAATACTGAAAGACCTCTAACTCTAGACCTAACATTAGAGAGAACACGATAAATGGCAAACAATAAAAAAATTAATGTAGCGGAACTAGATTTTGATGCAATCAAAGCTAACCTAAAACAATTTCTTTCTGGTCAGGCTGAGTTTCAAGATTATGATTTTGAGGGATCAGCGATGTCTGTTCTTATGGATGTACTAGCATATAATACTCATTATAATGCTCTCTATCAGAACATGACTATTAATGAAATGTTTCTTGATTCTGCTAGAAAACGAGACAGCGTTGTATCACTAGCAAAAATGCTAGGCTATGTTCCACGCTCTGCTGCTTGTGCATCTACTACTGTTAATGTCACTGTTTCTGGTGGAAATTCTACACCTTCAAACTTGACCATTCCTGCATATAGTCAATTTGTTACTAATGTAGATGGAGAAACCTACTCATTCTACAATACAGGTTCTATAACTGTTAATAGAATGGCTAATCTTTACACCTTCAATAATATTAAGTTAACAGAAGGAACTATAGTAACCAATAAATTTACAGTTTCAACTGGCGCAAAATTTGTTTTACCAAATGCAAATATTGATTTAAATACATTGACAGTTAAAGTTCAAGAATCTGTTAATTCTACTGTATTTGAAACATATACAAGATCAGATACATTGGTTGGAGCAGAATCAACTACCAAAGTATATTTTGTTAAAGAAATTGATGACGGATTATACGAAATATATTTCGGAGATGGAAATATAGGTCGTGCTCTTGACAATGGAAACATTGTTCATGCAAATTATTTTGTTTCTAGTTTAGACGCACCGAATGGCGCAAGAACATTTTCATACAATGGTGCAACATTAATTAATGGTGCAACAGTTTCAGTTATTTGTACATCCCCTGCATCTGGTGGTGTTGAAGCAGAAAGTGTTGATGCTATTCGATTTAATGCTCCTAAAATGTATGCATCTCAAAATCGTGCTGTCACACCAGATGACTACAAAGCATTAATTTATGCAAATGTGCCACAAGCAAAATCAGTTTCGGTTTGGGGCGGAGAAGATAATAATCCACCTGTCTATGGTAAAACATATATTTGTATAAAACCATATAATGCAACTAAACTAACAACAATAGAAAAATCATACATTAAGTCTACTGTTTTGGCAAACAGAAAAGTCGTTTCTATTATTCCAGAGGTTGTTGATCCTGAATATTTAAACATTGCATTAAATGTTACTGTTTATTATAACGAACAGGAAACAACTCGCTCTGCTTCGGAAATTGAAACCATCGTAAGAAATGCAATTTTTGATTATGATGATTCTGATCTACAAAAGTTTGATGGTGTGTTTAGATACTCAAAGTTATCAAAAATAATTGATAACTCTGAACCATCAATCGTAAATAATATTACAACTGTATTAATTCGTAGAAAACTTGTACCAAGATATAATGTTTCTGCTCAGTATCTGTTAAATATTATTAACCCAATTTTTGCCGATGGTATTGGTAATGGTGGATCATTCACTACAACAGGATTTTATATTGCTGGATCAAGTGAAATTCATTATATGAATGACGATGGATTAGGATATGTTCGTCTATTCAGATATGGACAAAATGGCGTTAAAATTTATGTAAATACTAGAATCGGTACAGTTGATTATAACAACGGTATTGTAGATATTAGAAACTTACACATTACTGCTTTAGCAGATGTTGATTTAGAAGTTTCTATTAAACCTTTATCAAACGATGTGGTATCTGCTCTAACTCAAATTGCTGAGATTGCTAGAGACCATTTAACAGTAACAGCTATTGCTGATAAGACAGCAACTGGCGACCTTCGTGGTGGATACAACTATACATTCTCTTCAAGTAGATCATAATGACTGCGATTGTAAAACCTAATGTTTCTTCTCTGGTAAAGTCACAACTTCCTGAATTTGTCAGGGAGGACTACCAGACTTTTGTTGCTTTCGTTGAAGCATATTACGAATATCTACAAAACAATGAAGTAGATTTAAAAACTATTCGTGATATCGATAAAACATTAGAATCTTTTATTCGCCATTTTAAAAATGAACTAGCTCCAAATTTACCCTACTCTGCAGTTGATACTAGATTCTTACTAAAGAATATTAAATCGCAGTATCTTGCAAAAGGCTCAGAGGCTTCATTAAAATTATTATTTAAAATACTCTACAATAAAAATGTAGAAGTTTCTTATCCATCAACACAACTTCTTCGTGCATCTGACGGTAAATGGAATCAAGATGTTTCTGTTTTTGCTAAAATTATATCTGGTAGTCCAGACGATATTGTTGGTAAGTTAGTTGATGTAGTCACACCCAATAAAATCATTCGTGTTCTAGTCGATCGTAGGCAATATGTTGAGGTTGAGGTTGAACGAGCGATTAGAGTTTCTGATGATGTTTATGAATTTTTAATTGACAGAAGATTCTTTGGTGACATTGCGGTTGGTGATCGACTTCGTTACCGTGATGACGCAACTGGTGTTTACTTTAGTGCTGAAATCCAAGCAACCACTACAAAATTAGAAATCCTACAGCCAGGATCTGGTTTTAAAGTAGGAGATATTTACAACATTAAAAACTTTAATGGATATGGATCCATTATGAAAGTTTCTGCGGTTGATACTAATGGTGGTATCACTCGTGCGCAGTTTATTAAATTTGGTGTTGGATATTCTACTGATTTCACTACAACTTTATCTTCTCAGTCTGGACAAGACTTAGCTGGTACTGCAGGAACAGTTATTACCAGAGTTGGTAACAATCTTTCTATTTCTGAAGGTATGGATGGCTTTTCAGAAATTGGTACAATAAATGTGTCAGATTACTGGCAAGATTTCGGTGACAATACCTATGTTGGTTTAGTGCTTCGTGAATTCGGTATTAGTTCAGTAGACTCTACAGTTGTTGACACTAATCCAGCTATTATTAAATGTACTCTTGGTGCGTTGGCAAAATATCCTGGATACTATGTTAACAATGATTCGTTCTTGAATGATGCCATCTATATTCAAGATTCTCGTTATTATCAAGCATACTCATATGTTATTAAAATTGACGAAAAATTAGATAACTATAAAACTATTGTTAAAAATCTGCTACATCCAGCAGGTATGGCTATTTTCGGTGAATATGATATTCGTAACGAATTTGACATTAGTTTAGAATTAGAATCATTACTGAAAATTCTTGCTATCACTAATCGTGAAGAAATCTTTAGTGCAGATGCAACTCGTTACTTTGATATTTCCAAACCCATTATTGATAGTACTCTAAACTATGATGGTGGTGCAGAAGGGCAGTATGTAACAATGCAGGAAATTGGTCTGACTCTTGATGGAACCAGAACAGACCCCTATTTTGAAATAAGCAAACCAATTATCGACAGCACTTTAAACTATGGTGGAGTTGCAGACACTAATGGACAATATGTTACATTAACGGATGGTGGAGATCCAAACGATTTAACTAGAACTAATCCAGCTTTCGTTGCTAATACTGGTACATTACTTTCTGGTTCGAATGCTGGTTTCTATAAGATGTTGTCTGCTGGACACCTTATAAATGATGGTGTCACTGCAGATGCAGAAAATGTGCTACCGACAGATGGTGGAGATGTTCAAAATTCCACTAGAACTAATCCAGCTTTTATAGCTACTGCTGGTACATTACTCACTGGATCAGATGCAGGATTTTATAAAAATCTTAATACGACATCATTTAACTATGATGGTGTTGTAGATAATAACTCTACACCTGCAATAGAACCATCTTATCCTATGGGATACACTGCAAATGTTCCAGCAGGTGGGACTACAACTACTAGAGATGGTATACAGTTTATTGCACTGGGAACTCTATCCGTTACAGATGCTGGCGTAGTTAAAATATTAGACTCTACAACTTATAATCATTATCTGAACGATGGGGTTACGCTAGATAGCGATGTTCAAACTATTTCAGATACAGATGCCACTAGCGCAACTGACCTAAATAGAACGACCCCAGCATTTTCGCTAACTACAACTTTACCAAGTGCATATTATGTTGTCGCTACACAGACAACCGCAGGAGATAATAATGCAGTAGCTACTGATAGTGGTGGATTTTTTGACATTAATCCATATGCAGAAGCTGGTTATTTCTTGAATGATGGTGGTCTGTATGTTGGTAATCAAATCAACTTTTAATAGGTAGGAGAATTCTATGGAATATCAAACAAAAGATACAATCGAGATGAAGGGTAATTTAACCGTAACAGTTTTCGATGAGCAGGGTAATGTTAAAGACCAGCGAGCAATTAAAAACCTAGTAGTTTCTGCAGGCAAAACTTTTATTGCATCACGCATGGTAGGTACATCCCAAGCTATTATGAGCCACATGGCTATCGGTACTGGTACAACTACTCCAGCTGTAGCTCAAACTACTTTGACTACTGAAGCTGGTCGTGTTACACTAGCATCTAGCTCTTCTTCAAGCAACGCTGTTACATATACTGCAACTTTCCCAGCTGGCACTGGTACTGGTGCTATTACTGAAGCTGGTATTTTTAATGCTGCTTCTGCAGGCACTTTACTTTGTCGTACTACTTTCCCAGTTGTTAACAAAGCAGCTGGTGACTCTATCGCTGTCACTTGGGTTGTTACAGTAAGCTAATTTTTAGGGTTCCTTAAATGTCTTCATTGCTGAAAACTACATTACACAACTCTATTGCTGATGGGTTGTTTAATGAGATTCAAAATAGATCAGCGAGATATTATTACTTTCTAGGTAAAACACTGGCATGGGATGATGAGCAAGCTGCACCATTTCCCGTAGACAGCATTTATTATGAGAATTCTACTCGTAATGAAATTATTACCATGAAAGAAATAAAATCTACTGATGTAGCATATGTTGTCCCTCGTGTTGACTGGGTCTCTGGTCTGATTTGGGATATGTATGATGATCAATACAGCACTGAAGTACAAGGTATTAATCTTATTTCTGGTGGATTTGGTTATTCTGATCCACCAACTATAACAATAACTGGTGGTGGTGGATCAGGTGCTACTGCTTCTGCAGAAATTACTGATGGTGTTATTACTAATATTGTACTAGATACAAAGGGATCTGGATATACTACTGCCCCAACAGTAGCTATCACTGGAGGTGGCGGTGAGGGTGGATCTGCGACTGCTGTAATATGTAAAGCATATTCTGGAGCTCAAAAGATAGAGAATACCAACAGCTATGTTATCACCGATGAGTTTAATGTATATAAATGTCTAGACAATAATAATAATGCAGTTTCTATTTACAAACCGATTGGTACTGTTGTAGATCCAGTTGTTATGCCAGATGGATATATGTGGAAATACTTGTATAGTATTCCTATTGCTCTTCGTAATAAATTTTTAACTGATCAATATATGCCAGTTATTAATGCATTAAGATCTCAGTTTTATTCTGGTGGACAGTTAATTAATGTTGTTATTCAGAATGGTGGCACAGGATACACTTTCGGTAATATCACAGTTTCTGGTGATGGATATAGAGAATCAGATCCATTATTAATACAGAACATTCAAATTTCTGCGGGTGGAACAGGATATACAGCTGGTGCTACTGTTACAATAGAATCACCATTTCCAACCGCAAACGCATTTCAACCTTCTACAGCGGTTCTTCTTGGACAAAAAATAGAATATTTAAATAATCTTTATCAATGTTCTAGAACTGGAGTAACTTCTTCTACTGGACCTTCTCATAAAAGTGGTATTGTAGAAAATGGTTCTGCCTCCTTTTTGTATATTGGTACAAGGGCTACTGGTACAGTTAATATAACTGGTGGAGTTGTATCTTCTATTTCTTTAAATGGAATGATTTATGAGATTAATTTAACAGATGGCGGATCTGGATATACTACTGCCCCAACAGTTACTCTTACTGGAGGTGGAGGTTCTAATTTTGTTGGATCTTCTATGCTTAGAGGAACTTCAGTTGCTAAGGTTCATATTTCCGATGCAGGTTCTAATTATACATCCGTACCAACTGTAAAATTTGGAACACAGTGGACTGCTACTACTGCATTAACTGTTGGACAACAAGTTTATCATAACACCAATCTGTATACTGTTTTAACTGCTGGAACAACTAGCAGTACCGCTCCAACTCATCAAACTAGTTCAACTGTTTCTGCTGGATCTTTTGTATCAGGATTTAAATATACTATTACTGCACTTGGTACAACATCTTGGAATTCTATAGGTTATGTTGGAACCCCTGTTGTTGGTGGAACATTTATTGCTACTGGTGTTGGTTCTGGAACAGGAACTGCAATTACAACAACTGCAACTAATGGTACAACTAAGTTAGATTATGTTGGAACACCAGCAACTGGAACTGCTGTATTAAAGTATGGTGCTGGCTATTCGGGTGCACCTAATGTTTCTATTTCACCAGTTTCAGGTGGTGCAGGAGCAACAGGATATGCAGTAACATCAAAGTCAGAAGCAAAGTTAATACCTTTAATTGATTCGGGACAGATAGTAGGTGTTCAGATTGATGATGGTGGTATTGGATACACATACGCCAATCTTTCTGTAACAGGTGATGGAACTTTAGCAGAATTAACTGCAGATTTATCTCCAGGAGATATTGATACACTTCAAGCGAACACAGAATTGTTGACACCAGATGGTCGTATTATGTCTTGTCCTGTTATTTCAGGTGGATTTGGATATGGTGGAACACCCACTATAACTATCACAGGAGATGGAACTGGTGCTGCTGCTACAGCAACTGTAGAAAATGGTGTAGTAACTAAAATAAATATGGTTAACTATGGTCAAGGATATCGTTGGGCTAAAGTGTCTATAACATCAGCAGGATCAGGTACTGGCGCATCTGCTAGAGCAGTTATCACACCGTATGGTGGACACGGAAAAGACCCGATTAATGGTATGTATGCAAGAACATTAATGTTTTATTCTAACATTTCTAAAGATCGAAACCAAGGATTTGATGTAAATAACGATTTTCGCCAAATTGGAATTATTAAAAATCCAAGACAATTTGGTCAAAATTCCTTACTTAAAACTGCACTGGCATCAGCATGTTATGTAGTAACTGGAACCATTGACACAACTGTATTTACTTCAGATACAACTTTAACTATGGGTTCTTTAACTGGTCCAAGATTTAGAATTGTTTCGGTTAAATCAACAGGCGCACTGTTACAATCTTTAGATAATGCAATTCCTACAGTTGGTGCTACATTTTTAAATTCTAATTCGGTTGGCTTTGGTGCATCTGGGGTGACCGCTCCAACAGCAGATAAATATTCGGGTGACTTAATGTTTATTGATAATAAACAAGCATTCACGCCAACTGTAGACCAAACTGTAACTATGAGAACTGTTATCAAGTTCTAATAAATAAAAAATAACTTATAGATAAGAGCAAAAGAATGATCGACTTCAATACCGAACCGTATAATGATGATTTCGACGAGGACAATAAATTCTATCGAATTTTATTTCGTCCTTCTTTCGCTGTGCAAGCTAGAGAATTAACTCAGCTACAGACGATTCTTCAAAACCAAATTCAAAGACATGGCGATGCTATTTTCAAGCAGGGTGCCATGGTTATTCCAGGTCAAGCCTCTGTTGAAACTGTTACCAACCCAAACAAGGGTGCAGATTATGTTAAGCTGCAACCACTTTACAATGCGGTTGCAGTAGAAACTTTTGTAAATTCTTTACAAGGTCAAGTTGTTGTTGGATCTAGTGGAATTAGAGCACAAGTTTATCATGTTGAAAATTTGGAAAGTACTGAACCTACTACGATTTATGTTCGTTATCTTGATTCTGGCGACGACTCAACTACAAAAACATTTTCTAATAATGAAGTTATTACTACAGAAGATGGATCATATTCATTCCAAGCCTTTACTAGCGGTGCGACAGGAAAAGGTTCTTTAGCAACTATTCAGCGTGGTGTTTATTACATAAATGGACACTTTTGTTTAGTTGAAGAACAATCTATTGTTCTAGACAAATATAGTAATGAGCCAACATATCGTGTTGGTTTACTTGCTTCTGAGATTGTTGTAACTCCAGAAGAAGATGAGACTTTATTAGATAATGCACAGAATAGTTATAACTTTGCTGCACCAGGAGCCCATCGTTATTCCATTCATTTATCATTAACAAAATTATCAATTACTTCTACCAATGATCAAGACTTTGTTGAATTGATTCGTGTTGTTGATGGTAGAGTTAAAACTATTGTTGATCAAACTGCGTACTCTGAATTAGGAAAAGAATTAGCTAGACGCACATATGATGAATCAGGTGACTATACTGTTAGAGAGTTCCCACTTGATATTCGTGAATATCGTGATAACAATCGTGGAGCATGGGTAAAGTCTACTGTTTATTTGGCAGGAGATGTTATTACATCAAATGGTAATACATATGTTGCTAAAAATAGTGGAACATCATCATCTATTGATAATTCAAACCCAACCCATACAACTGGTATTGTCATTGATGGTACAAATGGTATTTACTGGGAATATAACGCAAAACCATATTATAACAGAGGTATTAACAAACCTCCAGCACAAACTGCTACTGGTGCACAAGATCTTGCTACACAGAGAGCAAATGCAGCAAAACTTGCTCTTGGTCTAGAGGCTGGCAAAGCATATATCCGTGGTTATGAAATTGAAAAAGATTCTACAACATATGTGACAGTTGAAAAGGCAAGAGAATATCAACAAGCATCTGGTGCAATTGTTCCTGCTACAGTTGGTAGTTATGTTCTAGTAACTAATGTAAATAATGCTCCACCAACTGATACTCTCGAAAGAGTTACTCTTTACAATAGAGTATCTGGTTCTGCTGGTCGTGGATCTGTTCCTTCTGGTGCACAAATTGTCGGTTATGCTCGTGTTCGTTTTATAGAATGGCACGATATTCTTCCATTTGGTTATTCATCTGTTTATAAACTAGGTTTATTTGATATACAGATGAACTCTGGATATGATTTTGGTCGTGATGTTAAATGTTTCTATGCAACTGCTACCAGTGGTTCAGCAGATGCTAACCTAGCATTTACTGCAGATATTCAGCCAATCACTCTTTCTACAAATATTTTAAGTGGTACTATTACTGCTGCTGGTACTGCTGTCACTGGAACTGGAACTGCGTTTAATTCACAGTTAAGAGCTGGTGATTATATTAATGTTAATAATGCTGTTTATCGCATATCATCTATTGCTAGTGGATCATCATTAACATTAGATACTTCTTTAACTGTTACTGGTGGAACATTCTCAAGAGTAGAAACACAAGTACAAGATCCAGCAGCATCAAGTTTAATTTTTTCACTTCCATATTCTTTCATTAGATCTGTTCGTAAAAACGGAGATCCTAATGTTAACTATTGGCCAGAACTCGCATCTTCTGGAACAACAGATGTTACATACCAAGTGTATCAGAAATTTACACAAACTGCATCTGGAACAACTTTAACACTTTCAACATCTGGAACATTTGCGTCAGCAGCCGAGACAGATAATTATATTTGTATTAATAATGACGCAACAGATGGTGGTGCAATTTTCACCCCAGCTTCTATTACAGTTTCTGGTTCAACATGCACTATTAATGTCGGGGCTTCGTATAGTGGTAGATCTATTACTGTTATTGCTGCTGTTATTAAGAGTGGTGCAGAGAAAACCAAAACATTAACTCCATATACTGGAATTCAATCTTATAATACATTTACGACTGCAGCTGTTGCTCAACAGTCTATTATCACTCTTGAACATGCTGATGTATTCCGTATTAAGAGTATTAAAATGGCTTCTGCCGTAGCATTCGGTAGCGTTCCAACTTATGCACAATATAATACAGATATTTCTGATCGTTACGAGTTTGATAATGGTGAAAGAGAAACACATTATGATTTAGCTCGTTTGATTTTAAAACAATCTTATGCTATTCCATCAAACCCAATTATTGTTGAATACGAATATTATGAACATGGTGCTGGTGATTACTTCTCGGTGAATTCTTATAAAAATGCTGCAGTTGGTGCAGCTGTTGTAGATTATAGAGACATTCCTTCTTATCTTCGTGACTCTTTAGACTTTAGACCAAAAGTAGCTAATAAATCTGCTGGATCAATAAGAAACTTTTTAGGAACAGGATCATCTGTTTCTGGAGTTCCAAAGCGTGGAGTCGATGTAACTGCACACTTTAATTATTATCTTGGTAGACAGGATATAATTTGCCTTGACTTCAATGGACAGTTTAATGCAATAAAAGGGGTTTCTTCATTAAGCCCAGGATTGCCAGATAAACCAGCATTGGCAATGTCATTGTATAATTTAACATATGCTCCATATACAAACAATGCTGATAAAGAATCTATTTTAGTTGAAAAAATTGAAAATAAACGATACACAATGCGTGACATTGGTAAGCTAGAAAATAGAATTTCTAACTTAGAATACTACACTTCTTTATCATTATTGGAATCTGAAACACAATCATTAAAAATTCCAGACGAAACTGGTTTGGATAGAATGAAAAATGGTTTTATTGTAGACAACTTTAAGAGCACTGATTTAGCTGACACTACATCTCCAGATTATGTTTGTTCTATTGATATGGCTCAAGGAGAGTTGAGACCATTCTTTACAATGAACAATTCTAAACTTGTTGAAAAAAATACATTAACTGCTCAAAGAAATAGCAACAATTATCGTTTGGGTGGTGACATTATTACTCTTCCAATTCTTGAAAATGTTGAACTTATAAAACAAGATTATGCATCTCGTTTGGAAAACATTAATCCATTTGCTATTTTCACATTCCTAGGTTCAGTTAATATTAATCCTCCATCGGATGACTGGTTTGAAGTTAATAGATTACCAGATTTAATTCTGAATATAGAAGGAAATTATAACACTATTCGTGACGCTGCTCTAAGATCTGGAGCTATTAATTCTAGCGGATTTGGTACCCAATGGGGAGCTTGGGAAGATACATGGTATGGAAAATCTACAAGTTCTAGAATTGTGTATACAACTGGTGATAATTGGGCATCTCGTAATGGTGATGTATACTTAGATTCTCAACAACTCGCAAATAAATTCGGTATTACTTCTTGGGGTAATGCTCGACAGATTACAGTAGAAACTACTGCTAGAGAAGTTGGTCAGGCAAGACAAGGTATTAAAACTTCTTTAGTTGAGAAAATCGATTATCAAGTTGTAGGAGACAGAACTCTTTCTTCTGCTGTTATTCCTTATATTCGTTCAAGAAATATTCTTGTTCAATCAAAAGGATTAAAACCAAATACTAGATTCTATGCATATTTTGATGATGTAGATATTTCTTCATACATCACCCCAGCAGTAAAATTAGTTTATACAACTGTTTCTGGAACATTTGACGATGAAACTAATGTTGGTGGTAACTCTAGTGAAACAAAGAGAAGAATTAATGGTGACTCTCAAGTATGTTTAAATAAAGGTGATGTTGTCACAAATAACTTAGGTACAGCATGGGGTGTTGTAGTTGGTAAGGCACAAGCATCTGATGGGTCAAAGATACTATATCTTTCTAATGTATCTGGAACTTTTACCAATGGTCAAACTATTAATGGTTCTTTAAGTGGTGCGGTAGGAACAGTAGTTTCTATTACAACTCCAACAACACTGGTAACTAATGAAAGTGGCGACTTAAACTTCTTGTTTAACATTCCAAATACTGATGCAGTTCGCTTTAGAACTGGTTCTAGAGAATTAAAATTAGTAGACACCGCAACAGCAAATGGTCAGTGGACTAGTCGTGGTCGTGCAGTTTATCGTGCTCAGGGTATTCTTGATACTAAACAAACTACTATTAACGCAGTTCGCAATGCAGAGTTAGTACAAGAACAGGTAAATGATAGTAGAACTATCTACCAAAATAACGAATCTGTTGTTTCTGATACTGGATGGTATGATCCATTGGCACAATCATTCTTAGTTCAACAAAAGGGTGGTGCATTTATTACTAAAATTGATGTATTCTTTGCTACTAAAGATTTGAATATGCCAGTTACTTTAGAAGTTCGTGAAATGGTGAACGGATATCCAGGCAAAAATGTTTTACCATTCTCAAGAATTACACTAAAGCCAGAACAAGTTAATCTTTCTACAAATACAGTGACTTTAGATGGTGCGGAATATCCAAAGTATGATACACCTACATCATTCGTATTCCCAACTCCACTATATGTTCAGGATAATGGGGAATATTGTTTCGTTCTTTTATCAGATTCAAATAACTACAAAGTATGGATTGCAAACATGGGTGATGCTATCCCAGGAGAATCTGGAAGAACTATTTCTCAACAACCATATAATGGTGTAATGTTTAAGTCTCAGAATGCATCTACTTGGACAGCTGAACAAACCCAAGATATTAAATTTACAATTTATCGTGCTAAATTTGATACTTCTGTCACAGGAACTGTAGACTTTGTTAATGATGTAATTCCATTTGAAACTATCGAAACAGACCCTTTCCAAACAGTAAATGGAAGTACAACTGTTCGTGTATGGCATTATGATCATGGGTTAACTGATGGCTCTAAAGTTGTAATTAAGGGAGTTGGTTCTTCTATTAATGGTGTTCCTGCAGCACAATTAAATGCTGAACATACAATCACTAATGTAGATATGCATTGTTATACTATTACTGTAACAACAGCAGCAACTTCTACAGGATATGGTGGTGGTTCAACAGTACAAGCAACCAAAAATTACCAGTATGATGTAGTTCGTCCTTCTATCGAAATGCAAAATTTTTCAGATACTACTACTTCTTTTGGCATTAAAACAACTTCTGGTAAAGCAGTAGATGGTGGACAAACCGCATATATTATTGATGCATTTGCTTCTCCTTGTCTAAACAAAGAGAATAACTATTTCTCAACTCCAAGATTAATTGCTTCTGAGGTAAACGAAAACAATTCCTTAGCTGGTCAAGACTCAGTTACATTTACAATTAACATGAGTTCTACTAATGATTCTTTATCTCCAGTTATTGATACATCAAGAGCATCATTGCTTGCAATTAGCAATAAAGTTAATTATCCTCTTGAATCTAATATTAATGTTGCAGCTTTAGACATTAAGTCTATGTTCACTGGTGCAACTGGAGCGTTCTCATTCACTAACATAGGAACATTGTGGAGTTCTGGTGCAACTGCAGCCTCTGGCGCACAATACTATTATGAGAGCAGATTATATACTGTTGTTCAGTCTGGAACATTTGGATCTGCTGCGCCTATTCATACAGCTGGAAGAGCTGTTAATGGAACTGCTGTTTTAGAGTATGCAGGAAATCCAGGATCTATTCAATCTACTAATGCATCGGTTCGTGCAGTTATGCCAAACCTAGCTGTTGGTAAATATATTACAGTTTCTGGAACTACAAGTAACAATGGAACATTCTTAGTTACTGGATATAGTGATAATGGTACAACAGGAATAGTTGTCATTAATAATCTAGTTACATCTGAATCTTCAGTTTCTGGGTCTACTGTTCAACTAAGAGAACTATTTTTGGACGATATTTCTCCAATCGGTAGTTCTACTGTTAGTAAATATGTAACTCGTCCAGTTAAACTAAAACTAAGTTCAACTTTCGCTAGAATTAAATTTGCAGCTAATATCCCTAATGGATCAGATGTACAACTATACTATAAGACTTCGGTAGGAGATCAGAGTGTATTAAGTACAACTAAATATAGTCTAGCAACACCTTCTGGTAACGGGTTTACCAAAGTCGAGTTGGGGGATGAGACTTTCTATGATGTCGATTATGACTTAGAAAATATGACTCCTTTTGATAATATTGTTGTCAAAATTGTAATGAAGTCTACTAATTCTTGTGCCGTTCCAAGAATAAGAGATTTAAGAGTAATCGCCTGTGCATAACATGAAATTCTTAAAAGTGGCTGGCCATGATGGGTTAGTTAGGGATACCTCTACTGGAGCTATCCTTAACACAAATACATCGGACTATAATAATTATATGAAACAGCGAGAAGCTGCATTGCAAAGAAATCGTCAGATTACTGAACAATCAGAAGAAATAAATAACATAAAGAACGAACTTTCGGAGATTAAATCTCTTTTGACCCAACTTTTGGCTAATAAATAGAATGTACTAAAAAGGAATCTTAAATGGCAACTATTACATTAAGATCGACTAAAGGAAGTCCACTTACCAATACAGAGGTGGATAATAACTTTTCGAACATTAATACTGAAGTAGGAACTAAACTTAACTCATCCTCATACACTGCAGCGGATGTATTGGCCAAACTTGTTACTGTTGATGGTAGCGGTTCTGGTCTAGACGCTGACTTGCTAGATGGTTTAAATTCAGCTACCACTAATACAGCTTCGACTATCGTCGCTCGTGATGCTTCAGGTAACTTTTCTGCTGGAACAATTACTGCTAACCTAACTGGTACAGCTTCGATTGCTTCTAGTCTTAACTATACTGTTACTGTAGCTGGTGGTGGTACTGGTGCTACTACTGCTGCAGCTGCTAGAACTAACTTAGGTCTTGCAATCGGTACTGATGTTCAAGCATATGACGCTGAACTTGCTGCCCTAGCTTCTACTACTTCTGCTGCAAATGCACTACCATACTTTACTGGTTCTGGTACTGCTACCACAACAACTCTTTCTGCTTTCGGTAGAACTCTTATCGATGATGCCGATGCAGCAACTGCTCGTTCTACACTAGGTGTAGTTATCGGTACTGATGTTCAGGGTTACGATGGTGACTTGGCTGCAATTGCGGCATTGGCTGGCACGACTGGTATCTATGTTAAAACTGCAGCAAACGCTGCTGCATTAAGAACTATAGTTGCTGGCAATGGTATCACTATTACTGATGGTGCTGGTACTACTGGTAACATCACAATTGCTCAAACATCATATGTTTCTTCTGTTCAGGGTAACACTGGTGCGGTTATCGTTTCAGTTCCAGTTACATCTGTTCAGGGTAACACTGGTGCAGTTATTGTTACTAACATTGGTGGTAATGCTGCAACTGCAACAAACATTGCATGGTCTGGTGTTCAGGGTGTTCCATCTTTTGCCACAGCATCAACATCGTTAGAAGATGGACCATGGAGAGATTCTGGAAGAAGACCAAATTGTGGTAATATAAATTGTAATCGACAATTTAATATAACCCAAGAAGTGTATGACTCTGGTTCTGGCACGCATAAACTTAGATTATATGGTGGTTATGAACCATCATATAACTGTAACTGTCAATGTAACTGCTAATGGAAACATAAAATGTTAAAAATAAAAAAGTATACAAATGGTGTAACAGATTATGGGTTTTTCCATTCTGTTTCGCAAGAATTTTCTGCAGAAGAATCTCCAGAAAATTTTATTTTTGAAAACAATTTCAGTTCTGACGCAAATTCTATTCGATACAAACTTATTTCTGTTGCAGATAATAAAGTTGTTTATGACTTTACCATTAATCTACAAGATATAAAAGATCTTGTGTCATTTTCTGATCAGACATTATGGGCTATTAATGATGTATTTGCCAAAGAAAATAAATATAAAGAAAATGTACAGGTTCCTCCTGTTCAGTTAGTTAATGTTTTTAGCTACACGCATCTTAATCGTGGTGGTTTTGCAAAACCACCATTTATAGAAACACCAATTAAGATTTTTGTGCCTAGTGTAGATTCAAATGTAGATGATGTTTATGTTCTTTTGTTAGATAATGTTCCATATTCTCAAGAATCTACTCCAGAAGATTTAACTGTAAAACATGTAGTTCAAATAACTGGAACTACAGATATTGAAACCATCACATTAACAAATCCTTCTCAACTAGTAGATAATATTTCTGTTACTTCAGCTACAGAATCTGTAGCAGCTGGAGACGATATTAATTTAACTATAACATGTACAAATCCAGATGTTAATTATGTTTATGTTGATGCTTTAGTTGGATCACCTAACAAAAGTATTGTTAAATTAACAAATGGAACAGGTAATCTCGTTGTTAAGACTAATACTCTTTCTAGTGGAGATGAAGTGCTCATAAAATTTGGTTATAAATACTTTACTGGAATCACTCGATACACTAAAGTATTAGGATAAACATTTATTATACTTAACATTATCGGGGGCAACCCCGATAATTCATTCTGGAAGACAATATGGCTAAATTTGAAATTAAAGCATGGAACGCATTAACTAATGATGAAAAGATTTTTTATTATGATTCTTCTGTTAGCACAATAACAGATTCTGATGGTAATAATGTATTGCAAAATGTATTAACTCAACCAGAAGTTAAAACTCCTGCTAAAATACAGCATGGGAAAAGAAGACTAAAAACAGTAAAAATTCAACTTGGTTTATCATGTAATTTTGAATGTGAGTATTGCAACCAAAGATTCGTGCCCCATGCAGATTCCACAAACCCCAATGATGTTAAACCATTTGTTGATAATATGTCATCGTGGTTTGATGGTGGATCAGATGGATTAGGTGAAGGTATACACTTTGAATTTTGGGGTGGTGAGCCATTCGTTTATTGGAAAACACTAAAACCATTAGCAGAACTAATAATTGAAAAGTACCCAAATGCTACAAGATCTGTGATAACTAATGGAAGTTTGATAGATGATGAAAAGATTGAATGGATTGTTAATACCGACATGAATATAGGTATTTCTCATGATGGTCCAGGACAACATGTGCGTGGACCAGACCCGCTGGAAGACAAAGACTCTAGAAAATCAATTCTAAAATTATTCAAACTTAGAGCGGTTGAGGGTAAAGTATCATTCAATGCAATGATTAACTCTAAAAATACCAGCAGAGACAATATTGAAACTTATTTTAAAGACCTAATTAGTAATGAGTTGGGGCAAGAGTATTTACAGTATCTTGTTATTGGTGAAGGTGGTTTTGTTGATGCATATGACGAGGGTGGTCTAGCGAACTCTTTATTAGATGGTGAAGAAGACATTAAATACAGAAATCTTTCTTTTAATGAAATTCGTCAGGGAAAAGTCTCAAAATATATTTCTATATCTCAAAAGATGACTGGATTTATAGAATCCATCAAACAGGGTAGAAGAATAGAATCACTACCACAAAAATGTGGTATGGATAAATCAGACTCTATTGCTTTAGACTTAAATGGTAATGTTTTAACTTGTCAAAATGTTAGCTCAGTTTCTACAAATCCAGCAGGCATTTCGCATCATATTGGTCATGTTTCTGATTTAGAAAATGTTAAATTAGATACAGCAACTCACTGGAGCGACAGACAAGAATGCCCAAACTGTCCAGTAGTTCATATATGTAAAGGTGCGTGTATGTTCCTTAGTGGAGATTTATGGGAAGCCTCTTGTAACAATGCATTTAGCGATAATATCATTATCTTCGCAAACGCATTTGAATTAATGACTGGATATATTCCAGCATATATCGAAGGACCACAAAGGCAAGATAGAAAAGACATTTTCTGGTGGGTGAACGGAAAACCAGAAACTGTAAGAAAACCCAAAAAGGTTATTCCTATCGCTGCAATATAAACGCAAGATCTCCTGGTTTATAAATAACTGAGTACAATCAGGAGATTTTTCAAGTGGCAACTATCAGTAATCTATTTGTAGACGCTGGAGCTGATTACAGCAATATCATAACCGTAGCTGCGTCTAATGGTCAAGCACTAAACTTGACTGGCTATAGTGTTGCCTCCCAGATTAGAAAATCTTATCAGTCTAGTACTGTTTATAACTTCGTTTCTAGTGTTTACGATGCTACAACAGGAAAGATTAGACTACAATTGTCAAATGCCCAATCTTCAGCTATACCAGCTGGAAGATGGTTATATGATGTCGAAATAACCTCCCCATCTGGATCAAAAACTAGAGTGGTTGAGGGTATCGTAACAGTAACCCCACAAATAACGCAGATTTAAAGATGGCAGATACAATCGCTATTGTCGAACCTGATCAGGCTCTCCAGGTCGCTGTTTCTGAAGGTGTTCTTACACTTTCATCTACTAATCTAGCAAACCCAGCTGTGGTTGAGTCTATATCAAATGTAGCTGATGTAGATACTACAACTAACGGGAAAGTAAATGGGTCGATATTAGTATATAAAACAATAACAAATAAGTGGACATCCACAACCATCCTCGATGCTCAAAACATGGAAGGTGGAGAATTTTAATTGGAGAAATAAAAGATGGCGTCTATAATTAGAATTAAGAGATCATCTACATCAGGTAATCCGTCAACCTTAGGTGCTGGTGAGTTAGCGTACTCAGGCTTAACAGACAATGGATCAAATGGTGGTGATCGCCTATACATTGGTATGGGGGTTGAGAACAGTGGCAACGCTGCAAACCATGTGGTCATCGGTGGTAAATTTTTCACCGATATGTTGGACCATACCAAAGGTACATTAACAGCAAATTCTGCGTTAGTTGTTGATGCATATAGTAAGATTGATGTACTTAATGTTGATAATTTAACATTAAATGGAAACACAATCACATCAACTGATGTCGATGGAAATATAGTACTTGATCCAAATGGCACTGGATATGTTCAACTAGTCGGAACAAATGGTGTTGTAATTCCAGTTGGTACTACTGCTCAGCGTGGTCCATCTGTACAAGGTACTATTCGTTACAACACAACAAATTCTACATTTGAAGGATACTCAGGAACTACTTGGGGATCATTGGGTGGTGTTAGATCTGTTGATGGTTTAACATATATCACAGCTGAACTGAATCCAGGTGATTCAGACGACACATTAAGATTTTATACAAATGGTAGCCTTGCAGCTTATATTGATACCAGCTTGTTTAGAGTTGGTTCTCAAATTGCTACTACACAGATAGACGCTACAACTGCCTCTACAAGTAAAACTACTGGTGCATTGACTGTTGCTGGTGGTGTTGGTATTGGTGGTAGTTTATATCTTGGTGGATCATTAAATGTTGAAGGTTCAATGTCCTTCACTGGTGGCGCAACATTTAATTCTAATTTAACACTTATTGGTTCTGATGTTTCTGCAACAGAATACTTTAAAGTTAAAAATGGTTCTGGAATTGACAAGTTCACAGTAGATTCTGCTAATGGTGATACTTCTATCTCAGGAACATTAAGTGTTACTGGTGCTACTACATTAAGTTCAACTCTTGGTGTTACTGGTGCAGCTACATTAAGTTCAACATTAGCAGTTACTGGTGCAGCTACTCTTTCAAGCACTCTTGCTGTAACAGGTAATACAACAGTAGGTGGTACACTAGGAGTTACTGGTGCTGCGACATTATCTTCTGCTAGTGTCTCTGGAAGCGTTACTGTTGGTACAACTTTAGGTGTTACTGGAGAAACAACTCTAGCATCAGCTACTATCAGTGATTTGACTGCTGGTCGTGTTGTTCTTGCAGGAACTTCTGGTGCCATTGAAGACAGCTCAAATTTAACATTTAATGGAACACTATTATCAGTAACTGGTAATACTTCTGTTTCTGGAAACTCTACAATTGGTGGTACACTAGGTGTAACTGGTTTATCTACTCTTGCTACTGCTAGAATTAGTAACTTAACATCAGGTAGAGTTGTTCTTGCAGGAACTTCTGGTGCCATTGAAGACAGTTCAAACTTAACATTTACTGGTGGCACATTAACAGTTACTGGTGCAACTAGCGTTTCTGGAAATTCTACAGTTGGTGGTACACTAGGTGTTACTGGTGCAACTACACTAAGTTCTACCCTTGCTGTCACTGGTGCAACTACACTAAGTTCTACTCTTGGTGTTACTGGTGATTTAAGTGTCAATACAAATAAATTTACAGTTAATGCTACATCAGGTAATACTTCAGTAGGTGGAACTCTTTCCGTTAGTGGTGCTTCTACTTTAACAGGTAACACAACTGTTGGTGGAACACTAGGTGTAACAGGTAATGCTACATTTAGTGGTACTGTTGGTATTGCTGATGACTTGGCAATTAACACTAACAAATTTACTGTAGACGCTCAAACAGGTAACACTGCAGTTGCAGGAACATTAACAGTTGCTGGTGGTTCTACATTTAATAGCAATGTATCTCTTGGTTCTACAAATAGAATTACGGATCTTGCTGATCCAGTAAACCCACAAGACGCAGCAACTAAAGCATATGTAGATGCTGCTCGTTCTGGTCTAGATGTTAAACAGTCTGTTCGTGCTGCATCGACTGGAAACTTAACACTTTCTGGTGTACAAACAGTTGATGGTGTATCACTAGTTGCAGGAAATCGTGTCCTTGCTAAAAATCAAACTACTGCATCACAAAATGGTGTCTATGTTGTTGCATCTGGTGCATGGACTCGTGCTACTGATTTTGACGAGCCATTCGAAGTTTCTGCTGGTGTATTCTTCTTCGTTGAGGAAGGTACAGTAAACGCTGATGCTGGTTTTGTTATCACTTCAGATAACCCATTAGTAGTTGGTACAGACCCATTAACATTCACTCAGTTCTCAGGTGCTGGACAACTTATTGCTGGTGATGCTCTTTCTAAGACAGGAAACCAGATCGATGTAGTTGTTGCAGCTAGTGGTGGTATTGAGATTGCTGCTGATGCACTACAACTAAAGTCTACTGTTGCTGGTGCAGGTCTAACATACACATCTGGTGTAATTGATGTTGTTGGAACTGCTAACAGAATTACTGTAAATTCTGATAGTATTGATATCGCATCAACTTATGTTGGTCAGTCTTCTATTACAACACTTGGTACTATCACTACTGGTGCTTGGAATGCTAATATTATCAATCCAACATATGGTGGTACTGGTGTCAATAATGGCTCATTTACTATCACTCTTGGTGGTAATGTTACTACTGCTGGAGCATTTAGTACTGCAGGTGCATATCCACTAACATTAACAACTACAGCTTCAACTAATGTAACATTACCAACTACTGGTACTCTTGCTACTTTAGCTGGAACAGAAACATTAACAAATAAAACAATCACTGGTGCGGTAATTAGTGGCGGTTCTATTAACAATACCCCAATAGGTGCTACAACTGCTTCTACTGGTGCTTTTACTACAATTAGTGCTTCTGGTAATGTGACATTATCTGCGAATTTGACTGGTGCTGGTGCAGGAACTAGTACTTTAGATGGATTTAACATTGATGGTGGCACTTACTAAATAAGTAAGTCGGGGGAGTTTTTACTCCCCTTTGTTCCTTTTTTAAGGTTAGGTAATGGCGAATAGAGTTTTACTTAAAAAGTCCTCTGTTGCAGGACGAGTTCCTCAAGTTGGGGATCTAGAATACGGAGAGTTAGCACTTAACTACTCTGATGGTAAACTGTATTACAAATCAGCTGGTAATGTAATCTCCAGCTTCGCTGCAGACCTATCCTCTTATGTCACTCTGTCTGGTACTCAGACACTTTCAAATAAAACCCTAATAAACGCTGACTTCCAAGGAACTACAGAGTTCTTGGGAGTTTCTGGCACTTCTGAATATATTGCATATTTCAAAGGTGGTGGTGAAGGCTCTAAATTAGGTGTTGCTGTCAGTGGACTTGCTGCAGATGGCATAGTATTAGAATCATTTACATTTGATAGTTCTGCGCATGCAAAACTTTCTATTAATGGTTCACGATTAGAATTTAATGTTCCTTTACATTCTGGTGCTCTTGTTGTTCAAGAGAACGGTATTGTTAATGCATCTGACGGACTAACTGTCAATAATGTGGCTGTTGTTACAACAACTGGAACACAGACATTAACAAATAAAACCCTAACATCTCCTACCATTAATAATGGTACTCTTGCGTTAACAACTGGTACATTAAGAATCCCAACTTCGGCAAATCCTGCTCAAACAGAAGAAGGGGATATCGTTTGGAATAGTAGTTTAGATCTTCTTACAGTCGGCACTGGTGCTGGCAGAAGAACAATGGTTGATACTACTAGTGCACAGACTTTAACAAATAAGACACTAACTGCACCATCAATTAGTGCAGCCACTTTAACTGGTTCGTTAACTGTTAGTAACGGAACTGGAACTTCTGGACAAGTTTTAACATCAACAGGATCTGGTCTTCAGTGGGCTACTGTTCAATCTGGTGGTGGTTCACAATATACTTTACCTACAGCTACAGACACTACACTTGGTGGTGTCAAGATTGGTAGTGGAATAAGTATAGATGTTGATGGTGTTATAACAGCATTTAGTGGTTCATATTCAGATCTATCTGGAAAACCAACTATCCCATCTGCAATTTTTTCTACAGTTGCAGTTGCTGGTCAAAGTAATATTGTTGCAGATTCAGCGACTGATACACTAACTTTAGTTGCTGGTGATAATATAACTATTACTACTAATGCAACTAATGACAGTATTACAATTTCTTCTACTGCTAGCGGTGGGGGTGGTGGAAGTCAGTATACTTTACCGATAGCCTCAGTTTCTACACTTGGTGGAATTAAAATTGGTAGTGGTCTATCAATTGATAATACAGGTGTGGTAGATGTTATCGGTGCTAGCGGTAGTACTGCTTCTGGTGTTGTTCCATATGATATGGGATATATTACAGAAATAGTTTATACCGTGCAAGACCACGGATCAATCGTATAAGAGAATAATAAATGGCTATTCAATTACAATTAAGAAGAGGTACTGCTACCCAACATGCATCGTTTACAGGTGCTAGTGGAGAGATTACCCTTAATACTACCAGAAATACAATTCATCTTCATGATGGTTCTACAGCTGGTGGACATGAATCAGCCAGAGCAGACTTAACAAATATTATAACAGGATCAAATCTTGCACTTGGTCTTGGTGGATATTCTGGTGCTACATTAGCATTAACATCTAACGCTACTATCGGTGGAACACTCGGTGTTACTGGTAACACAACTATTGGTGGAACACTCGGTGTAACAGGTAATACATCATTAAGTGGTAATCTTACTATTACAGGTGACTTAACTGTAAATGGAACTACCAGCACAGTAAATTCTACAACAACTACATTAGTTGATCCAACAATACAGTTGGGTGGAGCATCAAGTGGTTCTTTAACTACTAATGATGGTTATGATCGTGGTATTGCATTTAAGTATTATGCATCCGCTGCAGAAAGAACAGGTTTCTTCGGATGGGATAATTCTGCAAGTCAATACGCACTATTATCTGCTGCAACAGAAAGTTCAAATGTATTCTCAGGAACATATGCTCCTTTAAGAATGGGAGCATTAACTGCTACATCTGGATCTTTCTCTAGTACTCTTGGTGTAACAGGTGCAGCTACTTTAGGTAGCACTCTTGCTGTTACTGGTGCAACAACATTAAGTTCTACACTTTCTGCTGGAGCAACAACTCTCGCTTCTCTAACATTAACACAACAGTTAGGAATTGCGCAAGGTGGTACTGGACAGACACAGTTACCAGAAACTGGACAGTTGCTGATTGGTAACTCATCAAATGGATTCACATTAAATCGTTTACAAGGTGGTGATTTTATTCAGATCACCAATACTAGTGGTAATATTACTATTGCATATACAGGTACATCTGGTAACAGCCAGATCTTTGCACCTCAAGCAACATCTGATTTAGGTTTTGTATATGATAATAATATTATTGCAACAGAAGATCTCGGTGCTGTTGGTGGTAATGTCCCATTGCTATATGACCTTGGACCACTAAGACTAGACGGTATTGTTTCTTTAAATAACTTAGACCAATCTGTTAAAGCAGACTACATTGGTTATTCAATCATTTTCGGATTCTAAAGAGGATATAATATGGCACGACAATTAGTTGAGAAATATATTTTTGCACCAGCAGCAGCTGGCCAAGGAACAATTAAGTTCCCTGGAAAATGTGACGCAACACAACTACTAATTATTGCGAATAAGACACAACAAGAAAACATTTATGCGATTGGTGACCCAACTCGTACTGGAACTCTTGTTTATGATCCAGAAGATAATAGCACATTTTACTCTGAGCAAGTTGGTGTTACTACTGTTACACTGGGATATAATACATCGCAGATGTTATCTACTGATAAGATTGCGATTTACACCGATGCTCCAAAACAAGTAGGTAATATTGTTCGTCCATATGCTTTTGGTGTTGATGCTATCGAGCGTATGCGCACGGCAGACCCACAGTCATTAATTGACGCTGACTTTGAATATGGTCTACAAACTACAAAGTGGCAAAACTATTCTGAGATTCGTGGTGTTCCAGGTATTTTCGAAAAACCTGGTCTAGACTTATTCTTATCTAATATTACCACTGATGGTGGAACACCATCATTAATTACAGTAACATGTTCTGCGCCACACGAACTAAGTGTTAATGACCCAGTTATTATTTACGGTCTAGGTAATGCTGCAAACTATGCTCGTGCACAAGGTGCGTTTATTATCACAGAAGTTCCAAATAGCACTACATTTAGATATTTCGCAAAAGGTATTGTTGGTACAAACGGACAATCAATTTTTGCTGGTGGTACTTATGGTCGTCGTGGTGGTTTCTATGCTGGATCTTCTCTTCCTATAGCTTCAGTAGCATCTGATGGTGCAAATCCATCAGTGATTACAGTAACATGTTCTGCAAATCATGGTTTAGTACCAGGTGCTCCTATTGTTAATGTGGTTTCTTCTACAGGTACAAATCACTCATTGCTAGCTGGAAACTTCTTCGCTGAACAAGTTCCTTCACCAACTACATTTAAATTTACAGCTCGTGTTGGTGGTGCTGTAGCGAATGCTGGTATTACAATGAATTCTTATACTCGTTCTGATGCGTTTGCACAACACAGACCATTTGATGGTGGTGTTAACTTGGGTACATTCTTACCATCTCATGGTGCTTCTATTTCTCGTCAGACTAAGAAGTATATGCGTTACCAATCTGGTAAAGGTGTTCTTTGGACTTCTGGTGTTCTATTAAACCCAGTTATTAACCTTGACCAAATTTCTGCAAGTGCTACATCTGTTGGATCTACAATCACTGTTGTCACTGAAACTGACCACGGATTGCAAGCAGGTGCAACAGTTGTTATTTCTGGAGTTGTTACTTCTGGATACAATGGCACATATGGTGTAAATACAATTACCAATGAAAACACATTTACTATTGTTGCAGCAAACATTCTTGGTGCAACAAACGCTGTTATCACTAGCTTACCTCGTGTAACAGTTAAAAACTGGCATGGTTCTACTGTTCGTGTTGGTGCATTCGATGATCAAAACGGACTGTTCTGGGAGTACGATGGTAGAGAACTTGCTGTAGTAAAAAGATCTGGTACATATCAGTTATCAGGATTTGTTACCGTAACACCAGGATCTCAAACAATTTCTGGTACAAGCTGCCGATTTACACAACAATTAAAAGTTGGTGATCGTATTGTTATTCGTGGAATGACATATATGGTTGGTACAATCACCGATGATAATACCATGACTGTCAACCCAGAATATCGTGGTATTAATTCTGCATCAAATATTAAAATTGCATTAGTTCTGGACCAGCGTGTCCCACAATCTCAATTCAATATTGATAAACTAGACGGCACTGGTATTTCAGGTTACAACATTAACCTGAACAAGATGCAAATGATGGGTATTTCATTCTCTTGGTATGGTGCTGGATTTATTGATTTTATGGTTCGTGGTGGAGATGGTAATTTTATTCTTGCCCACCGAATGAAACAGAACAATGTTAACGATGAAGCATACATGCGTTCTGGTAACACTGCTGTTCGATATCAAGCGATTAACGAATCTGCAAGAGATAGATTAGCATCTTCAATTAGCAATTCTTCTACAAGCATTCCTCTTGTAGATGCTTCTCGTTTTCCACAAACAGGTGGTACTGTTTTAATTGAAAACGAATGTGTTACATATACTGGTAAATCTGGCAATTCATTGACAGGTTGTACTCGTGGTGCATCTTTCCAATCATTTGTAGGTGGATCGCTGAAAACCTTCACAGGTGGTACTGCTGCGTCACACAGTGATGGAAACGGATATACTGCTGTAACACTAATTTCGTGTACAGCTTCTCCAGTTCTAAACCACTGGGGTTCTTCTTATATTATGGATGGTGGTTTTGATACAGATCGTGGATACTACTTTAACTATGCTTCTCTATCAAACACTGTTAATGCTAGTTCTTCAGAGACTGTGTTCTTCTTAAGACTTGCACCTTCAGTTTCAAACTCTATTGCTGGTAACTTTGGCGATAGAGATCTTATTAATCGTTCTCAGTTGTTGCTACAAAAATTACAGATTCAATCAGACAAATCTGTACAGGTTTACGGTATCTTAAATCCAGGTAATATTGACGCTTCTTCATTAACTTGGAATTCTGTTAATACAGTAGCACTTGGTTCACAACCATCGTTTGCTCAGATCTCAACAAGCACCGCAACTACAGCAACACCAGGAGAACAAGTTTTTTCAACATTAGGACAACCAGATGGATTCTCTGAAATTGACTTGTCAAGCCTAAAAGAATTATCTAATTCTGCTATTGGTGGTTATAGCAATTTCCCAGATGGTCCCGATGTTTTGGCAGTTGTTGTTAAAAACCTATCTGCTGCAACTGCTAATGTTAGCGTAAACTTGTTTTGGTCGGAAGCCCAAGCATAAATATACAAAAATAGAGGACAACTATGGCAACACAAGTACAATTTAGACGAGGAACTACTACCCAAAACAATGCGTTTACTGGTGCTCAGGGTGAACTTTCTTACGATACAGAAGTCAAAACACTAAGATTACATGATGGTACTACTCCAGGTGGTGGTGCGATCGTAACAATCAATGCTGGTGTTCAGACTCTAACCAATAAAACTTTAAGCACTGGATCATCTTGGCAGGGCAATTCTGTTGCATTAGCATATGGTGGTACTGGTAGTAGCTTAGTTGCTGTTCCAGGTGCTGTTCCATATTGCGGTGCTTCTGGTTTAGGATTAACAGATGCTGGTACATCAGGACAATTATTGTCTTCTGGTGGATCTTCTGCACCAACATGGATTAGCGCATCTTCTCTAACTGTTGGTACAGCTCTTACTGCTACAACAGCAACAAACATTGCTGGGGGTTCTGCTGGTCAGATTATGATTCAGCAAGATACTGGCTTAACTACATTTATTTCAGCTGGTGCAGCAGGAACATTCTTACAGTCTGCTGGCGCAGGTTATGCTCCTACATGGGCTGCTGGTCAAGTTACTATTGGTTCTACTGCAGTGGCACTTGGTGCAACTTCTGCAACATTTGAGGGTTTAAATATCCTTAATGCTACTGGCACTAGCCACTGGACTATCCCAGTCGGTACTACTGCTCAGCGTCCTGCTACTCCAGCAGTTGGTATGATTCGTTATAATTCCTCTCAGACTGCTTTTGAAGGATATGCAGCTGGTGCATGGTCTTCTCTTGGTGGTGTAAAATCTGTAGATGGATATACTTACATTATTGCAGAAACTGCTCCAACTGTTGGAAATGGTGACTTAGATTTTTATGCAGAAAATGCTGGTGGTAACGGAGCAACACAAGTTGGTCAGTGGAATAGAACTAACTTAAAAGAATATACTGGCACTATCGTTGGTACACAAACTACACAGAATGTATTCAACGCAACTGCAACTACTGTTAATGCTTTTGGTGCAGCTACTGCTCTAACTATCGGTGCTACAACTGGTACAGCAACTATCCGCAATGCTACTGTTGCGATAACAAATAACGCAACAGTCGGTGGTAATTTAACAGTAACTGGCGATTTAACTATTAATGGTACAACTACCACAGTTAATTCAACAACTATAACTGTTGATGATAAAAATATTGAACTTGGCTCTGTGGCATCACCTACTAATACTACTGCTGATGGTGGTGGTATTACTCTGAAAGGTGCTACTGACAAGACATTTAACTGGGTAAATGCTACTGGTGCTTGGACTTCTTCTGAAGATCTAAACCTATTAACTGGTAAAGTTTACGAAATCAACGGAACAGAGGTTCTTTCTGCTTCTACTGTTTTCAACTCTCAGACTACTGCAAGTTTAGCACCAGCTGCGACTACTCTAACTATTGGTGGTACATCTGGTACTGCTACAATTCGTAACTCTACTGTTGCTGTATCAAATGCATTAACTGTTGGTACTACACTAGGTGTAACTGGTGCTACAACTCTTTCTAGCACTTTAGCAGTAACGAGCACTTCTACTTTCACTGGTAAAGCCACATTCAATGGTGGTGCAGATATCGTTGATGCTATTGCCTTTGATTATAACTTTACTGGTACTACTTCTTCTACAACTGCTACTGCAATGACTTCTTTTGCTTCTGCAACATATCGTTCTGGTAAGTTGTTGATGCAGGTTGTAAATGGATCAGCTTATAGAATTTTAGAACTATTATTTGTTCACGATGGCACTACAGTAACGCTATCTGAAAACTATGCAGTTGCTAATGAAATTCAGACTGCAGCTACAAACACTACATTTACTGCTTCTATTTCAGCTGGCACATTAACTGTGTTTGCTACTGCAGCATCTGGCACATCAGTGATTAAGGGTCACGCAACTCTATTCAAGGTATAATTAAATGGCAGTAGCTACTAGAGACCAACTAAAACAGTATTGCTTAAGATCACTGGGTGCTCCAGTGATCGAGGTCAATGTCGATGACGATCAATTAGAAGATCGTATTGATGAAGCATTAGATTATTGGCGTCTATACCACTATGATGGTATAGAGCAAATCTACATGAAGCAAAAAATTAGTGCTACTGTCTTTACACTAACTACATCTGTTGCAGGTAATTTTCAATTAAATGAGATTGTAACTGGTGTAACTTCTGGGGCGACTGCTCAAGTTTGCAGAGAAACAGGAAGACAATCTTCTGGAAACACTCTGCTGGTTAGAAATATTGTTGGTACATTCCAGGCAAACGAAGCTATTGCAGGAAGTGCTGGTAATACAGGAACAATTAGTTCTATTACTCTTGGTGAATACGATAAAAAATATATTGATCTTCCAGACTATGTTTATGGTGTCACAAAAGTATTAAGTATAGGTCAAGCATCGTCATCTAAGAATATTTTTGACTTACAGTACCAGTTGCGTTTGAATGACCTATACGATTTAACATCAACTTCTATAATCTACTATAAAACAGTAATGGGTCATTTAGCTCTACTAGATTTAGAATTGAATGGTCATACTATGTTTAGATTTAATAAAATAACAAATCGTATCCATCTAGACATTAATTGGGAAACAGATATATCTCTTGGTGATTATATTATCATTCAAGGATATAGAGCCATGGATCCATCACAGTTTACTAAAGTGTGGGATGAAATTTGGCTAAAAAGTTATGTTACCGCATTGTTTAAGAGACAGTGGGCTACAAACATTAAAAAGTTCTCTGGCATTCAACTTCCAGGTGGGGTCACTTTAGATGGTGATAAACTGTATGAAGAAGCCATTGGAGAAATTGATAAACTAAAGGATGATTTACAAAATAAGTCTGCTCCCTTAGATTTTTTCTTGGGATAAAATGTCTACTGTTAATGTTTATTTTCAAGACGGTAAGAATACTGGGACTCGTAACGAGCAGTTCCTTATCGAAGATTTGATCATTGAATCTTTAAAGATTTATGGTCAAGAGTTTTTCTACATCCCAAGAACAATAGTTTCCAAAGATGAGATTCTTGGAGAAGATAGATTATCTCAATTCAAATCATCTTTTCCAATCGAAATGTATTTTGAGAATGTTGACTCTTTAGGTGGTCAAGGTGCATTCATTCAAAAATTTGGATTGATGATGGAACAATCTGCAACTTTGGTTGTTGCAAGAAGAAGATGGGAACAATTAGTTGGTCGTTTCGGACAAACCCAGTTACCCAATAGACCAAACGAAGGTGATCTATTATATTTCCCACTAACCAAAGGGTTGTTCGAAATTAAGTTTGTCCAACATCAAGATCCATTTTATCAGTTAGGTAAACTTTATGTTTACAAACTTCAAGTAGAACTATTCCAGTATTCTTCTGAGAGAATTGATACTGGCATTGCACAAGTTGATGCATTCGAATCTTTAAAATCTTTCACAACAAATACAACTCGTTCACCATACGGATCAGTTATTAAAATTAATATGACTAATACTGGTTCTGGATATACTACTGCTCCAACAGTTCAGTTTATATCATCTAGTGGTATAAATGCTACTGCTACTGCAAATCTTGGTACAGGCACTAATGCAAATAAAGTTGTTTCTATCACAGTAACTAATGGTGGAACAGGTTATCAAACTCCTCCAGTAATAACATTAGTTGGAGGTGGTGGAACAGGTGCTACTGCAACTGCAGTTATCGAAGTAGATGTAGACAAAGTTGAATCTTATGGAGATAATAATAAATTTAAGATTAAGAGTGCCGATGTTTTATTCTCGGAACAAAATCCATTTGGTGAAATAGACAAAACTAGGTATACTGAATAATGTTAAACAATCAGGTATTTTATCACGGTATAATTAGAAAGTGCATAGTTGGTTTTGGCACTTTGTTTAGTGACATCTATATCGACAGAAAAGAGGGTGATTCTGTAACTGGAACTACTGTTCAAAGATTACAAGTTCCACTAGCATATGCACCAAAAGAAAAATGGTTAGTTCGTATTGAACAAGATCCAACTCTTGAAAATCATACCTATGTTTCTTTACCAAGAATGTCGTTCGAGATTATTGGATACAATTATGATGCAACTCGTAAATTAAATCGTATGCAACAAATCAGATGTGGTGATGCTACTAATTCTATGACATTTATGTATACTCCAGTGCCATACAATATTGATTTGTCGCTATACATTTTAACTAAAACACAAGAAGATGGATTACAGATAATTGAACAGATCCTACCTACATTTACACCAGAGTATACTTTAGTAGTAAATGCAGTACCAGATATGAATGTTAAACATGAGGTTCCTATTATATTAAATTCAGTTTCTGTTTCTGATGAGTATGACGGAGATTTTCAAACTCGTAGATTTGTAACTCACACTTTAAATTTTCAGATGAAAATTAACCTATTCGGTGCGAATTCTGGTCAAGGTGTTATCACTGAAGTTAATGCCAATGTTGGACAGAACGAAGATCTTTCTAGTCCGAGTAGAATCTTTGTTGCAGAGGGTGATGAAACAACAGCTACTATTGATAATGAAAGCTGGCAGAGTAATTTTTAAATATGGCAGAAGTTTATAATTCGAATACTAACCTCAAAGCAGCTGGGGTTCAGGTTGAGTTTACACCAGAAAATATTCAAGAGTACATTAAGTGTTCTCAAGACCCTATTCACTTTATTGAGAACTACTGCTACATCGTCACGCTAGATCATGGTTTACAATTGTTCAAAATGTACGATTGTCAAAAGCGTAAGATTGATGTTATCCATAATAATCGTCGTGTGATTCTTATGGAAGGTCGTCAGCAAGGAAAAACTACAACTTCTGCTGCATACATTCTTTGGTATACTTTGTTTCAGCCTAATAAAAATGTCGCCATTTTGGCCAACAAGAAAGAAGCTGCACGAGAAGTTCTAGATCGTTATCAAATTATGTATGAAGGATTGCCAAAGTGGATGCAACAAGGTGTCCTTACTTGGAACAAAGGTGACATCGAATTAGAAAATGGTTCAAAAGTTTTCACTGCTGCAACTAATCGTTCAGGTATTCGTGGTAAATCTGTTAACTTGCTATATGTTGACGAAGCTGCGATTATTCCAAATAATGTGGCTGAAGAATTTTTCACTTCTGTTTATCCTACTATTTCTGCAGGACAAACAACTAAAATTCTACTATCATCAACCCCATTAGGTTACAATCACTTTTGGAAGTTTTGGACTGACGCTGAAAAGGGTAGAAATGGTTTTGTTCCTTTGTTCATTCCATACTGGGAAATTCCAGGTCGTGATGAAAAGTGGGCAAATGAACAAAAGGCTGCATTAGGTGAACTGAAGTTTACACAGGAAGTTTTATGTAACTTCTTAGGTTCTTCACTGACTCTGGTTCGTGCAGATACCATTGCCAAAATGAGTCCTGATACGATCATCTATTCAAAAGATGGTTTAGATGTATATGTGAATCCACAGGCTGGTCACTCATATTGTATTGTTGCAGACTTAGCCAAAGGTGTTGGTGGAGATTATTCCGCATTTCAAGTTATTGATATCACAGAAACACCTTACAAATTAGTTGCAAAGTATAGAAATAATGAAATTAGTCCATTGCTCTATCCAAATGTAATCTATAAAGTTGGAAATGATTACAATAGAGCGTGGGTTTTATTAGAAATAAATATATCTGAACAAGTAGCACATATTTTATACAGCGAATTAGAATACGAAAATATATTAATGGTCACTCGTCATACTAATGGACAGGTAATTTCGGGGGGCTTTGGTGGTGGTAAAGCACAACTAGGTGTCAATACTGATAAGAAAATCAAAAGAATTGGTTGTCATAACTTTAAAGCACTAGTTGAAGAAAACAAATTAATCGTTAATGATGCTGATACGATCTCTGAAATCTCGACTTTTATCGAAAAGAAGGGTTCTTATGAAGCTGATGAGGGATATCACGATGACTTAGTAATGCCTTTAGTTCTTTTTGGGTGGTTAACAACCCAGTCGTATTTTAAAGATCTAAATAATATAAACCTAAGAGAAGTTATGTATAAGAAACAGATGTTGGCAATTGAAGAAGAATTGACTCCATTTGGATTCTACGATGATGGGCAACCCGAAAAAGCCCCTATAAACTTCTAGAAATCGTGTAAAAACTAAATAAAAAGTAGACATAATTGTCTTCGTAAAACTTATTAAACAAGGAGAAAAACAATGCCGTTTCAATTATCTCCAGGCGTTGCAGTCGTAGAAAAAGATTTCACATCAATCGTTCCAGCGGTTTCTACATCAGCTGGTGCGTTTGCTGGCACATTTGCATGGGGTCCAGTGTTGGCTCCTACAAGAGTTAGTTCTGAGGTAGATTTGGTTCGCATTTTTGGCAAACCTTCCGATGCTAATGCTCAATCTTTCTTTACCGCAGCAAACTTCCTATCTTATACAAACAACCTTTTAGTAGCTCGTGTAGATACTGTTAATCACCGTAATGCCGTTTCTACTCAAACTGGTACTGTTACTGGAATTACTATCACTGCTGCTGGTGCTGGATATGACTCTGTTTCGGCAGCTCCTGCTGTAACATTCTCAGCACCTCAAACTACTGGTGGTGTAAACGCAGCTGGTACTGCGATTCTATCAGGTGGTGGTATTTCTGGTGTTACTGTTGGTAATGGTGGTACTGGTTATACATCTGCTCCAACTGTAGCGTTTTCTGCGCCTCAAGTTGCTGGTGGTACTACTGCTACTGGTACTGCTGTTTTAACTGGTGATGTTGTTACTGGTATTACTATCACTAGCGCAGGTTCTGGTTACACTGCAGCACCAACTGTAACACTTACTGGTGGTGGTGGTACAAATGCTCAAGCTGGATCTGTTACAGTTTCTGCATCAACAATCACTGGTGTTACTATTACTACTGCAGGTTCTGGTTACACTGCAGCACCAACTGTAACAATTGCAGCTCCAGGAGGTGGTGGCACTACTGCTACTGCTACTGCAGCAATCACTGTTGGTGGTATTAAAATTAACAATAGCAGCGATTACCTAGCATCTTTTGCCAATGGCGAAGGTCTTGTTGGCGAATTCGCAGCAAGATATCCAGGAACTCTTGGAAATTCTTTACTAGTTTCTATCGCTGATTCTGCATCATATGCTACATGGTTATACAAAGCAAACTTTGATGGTGCTCCAGGAACTTCTACATACGCAAGTGGTGTAGGTGGTTCTAATGACGAACTTCATGTAGTAGTTGTTGATGAAGATGGTCTATGGACTGGTGCTCCAGGAACTGTTTTAGAAAAATTTGCTTTTGTTTCTAAAGCATCTGATGCCAAGAGATCTGATGGCACAAATAATTACTACAAAGATGTAATTAATTCTCGTTCAGATTATATTTACTGGATGGATCATACAGCATCTGGAACTAACTGGGGTACTACTGCAGCAGCGAAAACATTCGTTACTGTTGGATCTGCTGTAACTCGTTCTCTATCTGGTGGTGTTGATGATCTAACTGCTACTGATGGTCAGTTAATGACTGCATGGGCATTGTTTGCTGACGATGCGCAGTATGACATCAGCTTAATGCCACTAGGTAATGTTTCTACTACTGTTGCTAATAGTGTTATTGCAATGGTTGATCCTTCTGCAAATGGTCGTGGTGACTGCGTAGTGTTTGCTTCTGCTAACAGTGCTGGTCAACCTATCATCGGTTCTGGTTCAGTAGCGACAGACGCAATTATTGCTTACCGCAATGCACTAACAAATAGTTCTTATGCTGTTTGCGACTCTGGTTTCAAATACCAGTATGATCGTTACAACGATGTATATCGTTATATCCCATTAAATGGTGATACAGCTGGTGCATGTGCTCGTACTGATTATACTGCAGATCCATGGTTCTCTCCAGGTGGTTTCACTCGTGGACAAATCAAGAATGTTGTTAAGTTAGCACACAACCCAACTAAGACAGATCGTGATGCTCTGTACAAAGCTGGTGTAAATCCTATCGTAACATTCCCAGGAGAAGGCACTGTTCTGTTTGGTGATAAGACTCTTCTTAACAAGCCAAGCGCATTTGATCGTATCAATGTTCGTCGTCTATTCATTGTTATGGAAAAATCAATCGCTACAGCTGCAAAATTCCAGTTGTTCGAATTCAATGACGGATTTACTCGTGCACAGTTTAAGAATTTAATTGAACCATTCCTGCGTGACATCCAAGGTCGTCGTGGTATTGTAGACTTCCGTGTTAAGTGCGATGAGTCTAATAACACTGGACAAGTTATCGATGCTAATCAGTTTGTTGCTGACATCTATGTTAAGCCAAATCGTTCAATCAACTTTATTACTCTTAACTTTATCGCAGCACGCAGTAGCGTAAGTTTCGTTGAGTTGGGTGCGTAAATAGAGAATAAATAAGAGAGAACACAAGGAGAATTAAATGGCAAATATTGCTGATTTTAAAGCACAAATGATTGGTGGCGGTGCTCGCCCTAATCAATTCCGTGTAGAGTTAACATTCCCTTCTTTCGTTACGCTAGGTTTAGTTGCTGGACAGCGTGCACAGTTTTTGTGTAAAGCTGCTCAGTTACCAGCTTCTACAATTGAGAACATTCCAGTTCTTTATCGTGGTCGCCCAATAAACTTTGCTGGTGAAAGAACTTTCCAACCATGGACTGTTACAATTTACAATGATACTACTTTTGGTATCCGTAATGCATTAGAGCAATGGCAATCTGGTATTCAGAACTATAATGCAACTAATGGTCGTACTAATCCTACTGACTATCAAGTTGATCTACAAGTTCATCAATTAGATCGTAATGGTGCAACAATCAAATCATATAAATTTGTTGATGCATTCCCAACATCAGTTTCTGCAATTGGTTTAGATTACGAACAACAAAATGCTATTGAACAGTTTGATGTAGAGTTCCAATACAACTTCTTCACATCTGATACTGGTGCTGCTGCTGGATTCGGTGTTAATGTTTCTATTGATACACCAATCGGCACCATCCCATTACCAGGTGTTACTACCTAATAGTTAAAGGAACACTACATTATGCAATTGTTTGGATTTGAGATAAAGCGAAAAGACGATAAGGCACTGCCAAGTGTAGTGCCTCCGTCAGCTCAAGAAACAAATGCCACCGTAGTAAACACTGGCGTAAATGCTGGTGGGTACTACGGCATGGTCATGGATCTTGAAGGTATTATTAAAAACGAAAACGATCTTATCCGTCGTTATCGTGAAGTAGCACAATATTCAGATTGTGATGCTGCAATTGAAGATATTATTAATGAAGCAATTGTATCTGATGAAACACATAGATCTATTGAAATTAAATTAGATGATGTGCAGGTCGGTGAACCGATCAAAAAGAAAATCAAACAAGAATTTGATAATATTCTTAAAGTATTAAAATTTGAAGATCGTGCTCATGAAATTTTCCGTTCTTGGTATATTGACGGAAGATTATATTATCAAATTCTTATTGACGAAAATCGTGTTAAAGATGGCATCGTAGAATTACGCTACATCGATCCACGCAAGATTCGTCGTATTAAAAATATTCGTAAAGAAAAAACTCCACAAGGAGTTGAGGTTGTGAAAGATATCGAAGAATATTATCTTTACAACGACAAAGGTATTACTGAACAAACAACACATGGTGTTAAACTATCACTAGACTCTGTTGTTTATGTTCCATCTGGTTATAATGATGCCAACACAGGTATGGCTCTTTCGTACCTACACAAAGCAATTAAACCAGTTAATCAATTAAAGATGATCGAGGATTCCTTGGTCATTTATCGTATTAGCCGTGCACCAGAGCGTCGTATTTTCTATGTTGATGTTGGTAACTTACCAAAGCTAAAAGCTGAACAGTATGTTTCTGATATCATGAACAAGTTCCGTAACAAGATTGTTTATGATGCAACAACTGGTGAGACTCGTGACGATCGTCGTCATCTATCAATGATGGAAGATTTCTGGATGCCTCGTCGTGAAGGTGGTAAGGGTACTGAAATTACTACACTTCCAGGTGGACAAAATCTTGGCGAGATTCAAGACATTGAGTATTTCCAACACAAGTTGTATATGGCATTGAATGTTCCAATCAGCCGTTTACAACAGCAACAAGGATTTTCAATTGGTCGCTCGCAAGAGATTAATCGTGACGAAATTAAGTTTAACAAGTTTATCGTTAGACTGCGCAGAAAATTTTCTGCACTATTCAGCAATGCACTTCGTGTTCAGTTAATTGCTAAGGGTGTAATCCGTCCAGAAGAATGGGATGACATTGCGTCAGAGATTAAATATGATTATATTGAAGATAATCACTATGCGGAATTAAGAGATACAGAACTTATTCAGTCTCGTGTTTCATTGCTACAGTTGTTAGATCCATATGTTGGTAAATACTACTCTATGCAATGGGCTAAGAAGCATATCCTTCGTATGGATAATGATGAGATTGAAGAAATTGCTGAGCAGATTGAACAAGAGCAAAAGATTGCAGTTCAGATCGCTACACAACAAGGTGAAGTTCAAGCAGCAATGCAACAGCCAGCTATGGATGCTCAAGCTGAACAGCAGCAACAAGCAATGCAACAACAGCAAGCTGCAGCGCAACAGCAAGGTGGTGACCAAGCTGCTGACCAAGAACAAGAAGATGAGCAAGAATCTGAAGAAGAAAATGCTCCAGCAAAGAATAATCAACAGAAGAAAGCTAATGTTACCAAATTAAAAACTGGTACTTGGCCAAATTAACAGGAGAATATTATGAGTGATTCAGTATTAGCATTAGTTGATGCGATTAAGAGCGGTGACGCTATGGCTACAGAGACTGCATTTGCTGCAGCGATGGGTGAAAAAATTACAGCAAAGATTGATGATATGCGTCAATCAGTTGCGGCAAGTATGTTCAACACTGTTGAACAACCAGTAGAAGAGCCTGCAGAGTAAGATGCAATTTAAAGAGTTCATTTCTAAGTTTAAAGAGTCTGGTGCATTTAGCGTCAGATCTAATACACATTCTTTGGAAGAGCAAGCTAAAAAAGAATTATACGAAGAACTATCTGATAAGACAATCGCTAATATTATAAAAGAACATCACGATATTAAAGTTACTGACACATTAGTAGAATCATACAAACAGCTTGCTTCTTCCAATATGTTTTCAGTAGATCCAGTAGTACAGGAAATTCGCTCTCTAAACAAGTTAGATCGTTTGGTTGAAAATAAACTACATTATGTTCTTAAAGATGAGAGCATTGTAGCAATTAATACAAGAACTCAAGACAAACTAAATAATCTATTACAAGACCAAACAGAAATAATCGAGTACATGCGTGAGTCAAAAGATAACTTCTTGTATGTACTAGAAAAATTAGAGGGAAACTAAAATGGCAATGACATTAACAACTGTCAAGAATACAAATCAGGAGACTGTGATTCACTTCACATCTTCTGCTGCAGAATCTGGCACTATTGCTCTAAACACTTTAACTGCATCTACACAGGCACTAACTGCTGGTGGAACTCCAACAGTAGATATCGTTAAATTTATTTGTACTGGTGAACTAGGTTCTAAAGTTACAATCAATCGCAATAGCAAAATTGTTATTGCTTGTGCACCAGAAAATGAAGCAGTGATCGAATTTAACTCTTGGGGTATCCCAGTTAACAACGACAACACTTCATCTATTGTTATCACAAATGGTGCAGCAAAAGATGTTAGCGGATGGATAATTCTTCGTAAAGTTTCAGGTTGGTCAACTAAGGTTGAGACTGCTACTTTCGGTGCATACGATGATGTAACACAGGTAGGTGCATAATGAAACTAATTAGAGAAGATATTCAAGAAGCAAAACTTATTGTCGAAGACAAAGGTCTTGGCAAAGGTAAACAATATTTTATTGAAGGTATTTTCTTGCAATCAAATGTTGTAAACCGCAATAAGCGTATGTATGAAGAGCGTGTCATGGATAAAGAAGTGGCTCGTTACTTGCAAGAAAATGTTAAAACCAATCGTGCGTATGGTGAACTAGGTCATCCAGATACTCCATCAATTAATCTTGATCGTGTATCTCATTTGATCGTAGATCTTCGTAAAGAAGGAACCAACTACATTGGTAAAGCAAAAATTCTAGAAACTCCAATGGGTCAAATTGCTCGTGGTCTTCTTGATGGTGGCGCAAATCTTGGTGTTTCTAGTCGTGCACTTGGCTCATTGAAAATGAATGAAGACGGAGTCAATATTGTACAAGACGATTTCATGTTGTCAACTGCAGCAGACATCGTTGCTGACCCATCTGCTCCTGATGCTTTTGTCCGTGGTATCATGGAAAATAAGGAGTGGACATTTGTTGATGGAAAGTTCGTGGAAAAGCATATTGAGGAAGTTAAACATGCTATCAAGAAGGCTTCTTCTAGAGAACTACAGGAAGCAAAGGTTTTGGCTTTCGCAAAATTCTTGAGTAAAATCAGATAATTTATAAATAATTTAACAGAACTATTCCAGTTAGGAGAACATAGATGTCAATCGAACAAAAAATTGCAGAGATCTTAGCCGAAGCTAAGATTCATGGTAAAGAAGGTGGCAGCGATTCTACAAAAGGATCTGCTGGCGCAGGTGATCAATCACCAATCCGCCAAGGTGATGCAGTTCCAGCACAGGGTGAAAATCAAAACCCAGATAACAAGCGCAACGATGTTGATAACGAAAAAGATGCTGAGAAAGCACCAGCAGGTTCTATGAACCCACACAATGGTGATCAGTCTCCAGTTCGTAAAGGCAACGCTGTCAAAGAAGACATGGACGCATTGTTTAATGGTGAAGAACTATCAGAAGAATTTAAAACTAAAGCAACTACTATCTACGAAGCAGCAGTTACTGCTCGTGTAAAAGAAGAAGTTGCTCGTATTGAAGCAGAATTCGAAAGTAAACTTGCTGAGCAAGTTGAACAGAATACAGAGGGTCTTGTTGAAAAAGTTGATGGATATCTCGGCTATATTGCTGAGCAGTGGATGGCACAGAATGAAATTGCCCTAGAGCGTGGTATCAAGTCTGAAATTCTTGAGAGTTTCGTGGCTGGTATGAAGTCTCTATTTGAAGAGCACTATATCGAAGTTCCAGAAGAGAAGTTTGATGTGCTTGGCGAAATGGAAGACAAAATTTCTGAACTAGAAGAAAAATTAAACGAACAAGTTGCAGCTAATGTTGAGTTGGCAAAAATGATTTCTGAACAAAAGCGTTTAGAAATTCTTGCATCTGCTACTCAAGGTCTAACTGACACTGAAGTAGAAAAGTTTAATGCTCTAGCAGAAGAATTATCATACGAAGACGCTGAATCTTTTGAGAAAAAAGTACAGACAATCCGTGAAAATTATTTCACTAAGAAGGCAACTACTGTAGTTGAGTCTGTTGTTTCTGATACTCCAGTTGAAGTATTGACTGAAGAAAAGAAACCACAAGTTGACCCAGCTATGAATGCTTATCTATCAGCACTCAACAAACTTAAATAAAAGGAATTAAAGATGACTACTCGTCAACAATTAATCGAAAAATGGGCTCCAGTCCTTAATCACGAAGGCGCAGCTCCAATCAAAGATCAGTATCGTAAAGAAGTTACTGCTGTTCTTCTAGAAAACCAAGAGCGTGAAATGCAGAAACAGCGTGAAGCACTTTTCGAAGCTGCTCCAACTAACGCTGTTGGCGCATACCCAGACGCTGGTGGTATGGCTAAGTTCGACCCAGTTCTAATCAGCTTGGTTCGTCGTGCAATGCCACAACTTATCGCTTATGATGTTTGCGGTGTTCAGCCAATGACTCAGCCAACTGGTCTAATCTTCGCAATGAAGAGCCGTTATGGTACTATGGATGGTACTGAAGCTCTTTTCAACGAAGCAGATACTGACTTCTCTGGTACTGGTACTCACAGCGGTGCATATGACTTCGGTGGTTCTGAGACTACTGGTTCTGGTCTAGCAACTAGCGCAGCAGAGCGTCTAGGTCAAGGTGGTTCAGGTGATGGTTCATTCGGTCAGATGGCATTCAGCATCGAAAAGACTTCTGTAACTGCAAAGACTCGTGCTTTGAAGGCAGAATACTCTATCGAACTAGCACAAGACATGAAGAGCGTTCATGGTCTTGATGCTGAAGGTGAACTAAGCAACATTCTTTCTACTGAGATTCTTGCTGAAATCAACCGTGAAGTTATCCGTACAATCTACAAGACTGCTAAAGCAGGTGCTGCAGTTGGTACTGCTACTGCTGGTACTTTCGACCTTGATGTTGATTCAAATGGTCGTTGGTCTGTAGAAAAGTTTAAGGGTCTAATGTTCCAAATCGAGCGTGAAGCTAACGCTATTGGTCAACAGACTCGTCGTGGTCGTGGTAACATCATCATCACTTCTGCAGATGTTGCATCTGCTCTAGCGATGGCTGGTGTTCTTGACTATTCTTCTGGTATCTCTGGTAAGAACGATCTTACTGTTGATGACACTAGCGCAACTTTTGCTGGTGTTCTAAACGGCAAGTACAAAGTGTATATCGATCCATACACTTCTAATGTTTCTGCTACTCAGTTCTTCGTTATGGGTTACAAGGGTCAGTCAGCATTTGATGCTGGTCTATTCTATTGCCCATATGTTCCTCTACAAATGGTTCGTGCTGTTGATCCAAACAGCTTCCAACCAAAGATTGGTTTCAAGACTCGTTACGGTTTAGTTGCTAACCCATTCGTTAACCTAGACGATGGCGCAGCAGGTGCAGACAATCTAACTGCAAACGCAAACTACTACTACCGTCGTGTTAAGGTTACCAACCTAATGTAATCGACAGTCGGTTGAATAAACCGACATAGAAGCGGTACTTAAAGAGGGGTCTTTCGAGATCCCTCTTTTTTATTTGGATAAATAATCTTATGGCTAATACAACTTCATGTCCAGTTCCAGAAAATATTACCCCATTATCTCCTAATGGGTTCATGTTCACTGTAACTAAATTACCAGACATTTCATTTTTCTGTCAGCAAGTTAATCTTCCAGGTCTTACTCTTGGTGATCCAGAGTACGCCAACCCATTTACAAAACAACCAATTCCAGGTGAGACGCTGACATATGATACTCTTGAGATCAATTTTCTAATTGATAACGAGATGAAGAACTATAAGTATTTGTATAATTGGATTATTGCTCTTGGCTTCCCAAATGAATATGAACAGTATAGAGCATTCGTTCAAGCAGACAATAACAACTATTCAGAACTAGCAAAGAATTACTCTGATGCTACTCTGTCAATCTTAACAGGAAACAACAATATTGCACAACAAGTGCAATTCATAGATCTCTTTCCTGTCACAATTGGAACTGTAACATTCCAATCAACAAATACGGATGTGAATTACATACAATGTAATGCTACATTCCGCTACGGATACTACAAATTCTTGTAAGACAAACTTGATTTTTTGTAAGACTTGATGTATAATAGTATCAAGTCAACTTGAGGATTATTATGAATATTGAACAACTGCAAGAAGAGTGGGAAAAAGACTGCGAGATCGATGACAACTATCTCGGAGAAAATTCCACAGCAACTCCCAAACTCCATGCTAAGTATGTAAAGATGCTTGTGCAGGTTAAACTCAAGCATACGAAACTCCAGTCAGATTATAACCTTCTTCGTAAGAATAAATTTCGCTACTATCGTGGTGAGATGTCTCGTGATGAATTAAAAGAAACTGGTTGGGATCAATGGCAAGGTGTCAAGCCACTTAAGAATGAGATGGATGAATTTCTTACTGGTGACGCTGAACTAAATCAATTAGAAGTCAAGATCAAATATCTTGAAACACTGGTTTATCTTTTAGAATCTATCCTTCAACAAATCAAAGCAAGAGATTGGCAAATCAAAACTGCCGTTGAGTGGAAGAAATTTTTAGCAGGAATGTAATGGTTAATGTAGTTGTTGAGAAGTTAGATGAAGTTTACATGAGAGTGTTCGGAGATGCGTCTGTTGAACAAGAACTTGCTGACTTCTTTACATACGAATATCCAGGTGCAAGATTTACACCACAATATAAAGCAAGGTTGTGGGATGGTAAAGTGCGTCTGTATGACCAAGTAAGAAAAACTCTTTACATTGGTTTGTTACAATATGTTCAGCAGTTCTGTGAACGCAACGATTATACTCTTTCATACAAATCAGATTTTGCTACAAACAATAACATCACACATGATAATGTTGAGACATTTGTAAAAGCACTAGAGTTACCTAGCAAAATTGAAATCCGAGACTATCAAATAGACGCTATTCAAAAAGCAGTCAACGAAGACCGAACCCTGCTTCTTTCTCCTACAGGTTCTGGTAAATCATTTATCATCTATTCAATCATGCGCCATCATATTTCTGAGGGTCGCAAATGTGTTCTAATTGTTCCAACAACTTCTCTGGTTGAACAGATGTATTCTGACTTTGAAGATTATTCTAGCGTGAATGGTTGGTCAGTGTCAAAACATTGTCAGAAGTTGTATAGTGGATTTACCAAACAGTTTACCAAAGATGTATTAATCACAACTTGGCAATCTATATACTTACAACCGAAAGCATGGTTCAAACAGTTTGATGTAATCTTTGGTGATGAGGCTCACCAGTTTAAAGCCAAGTCTTTAACATCAACAATGGAAAAGATGGATAGCATTCGCTATCGTATTGGAACTACTGGAACTTTAGATAATAAAAAGATTCATCGTCTTGTACTTGAGGGGATCTTTGGTCCAGTCCATAAAGTTACTACGACTAAACAGTTGATGGATTCTGGAAGACTCTCAAACCTAAATATAAGGTGTGTAATTCTGAAGTATTCAGAAGAGATTCGCAAGGAGAGGAAAAACAAGACTTATCAAGAAGAGATGGATTGGTTAGTCGCCAATGAACAGCGTAATAAATTTATACGCAATTTAGCAATAGCATCCAACGGTAATACTCTTGTCCTGTTCCAGTATGTTGAGAAGCACGGAAAGGTGCTTTATGAGATGATAAAAAATAAAGTGCACGAAAATAGAAAAGTGTTTTTCGTTTACGGTGGCACTGAGACATCTGACCGAGAGGCGATTAGACATATCACCGAAGGAGAGTCAGACGCTATTATCATCGCATCATACGGAACTTTCTCAACTGGTATTAATATACCATCTCTTGAAAATGTTATTTTTGCGAGTCCGACAAAAAGTAAAATTAGAAATTTACAATCTATTGGTCGTGGATTGAGATTGAAAGATGGTAAAACATCGTGCAACTTATATGATATTGCCGATGACTTGCATTGGAAATCTTGGAAGAATCATACTCTAAATCATGCAGCAGAGCGTTACAAAACTTACGCTGAAGAAGAGTTTAAAATTAAACTAGTCGAGGTAGAATTATGTTAAATGGCGACGAGTTTTTTGTAGTCTGTAAGTTCACATCTGGTGAACAAGTCATGGCTGTGCTCAGAGCAGAAGATGTTCAACACATTGAATTAGAATATCCAATGGCTATCAGAACAATCCCCAATTTTGATACGCAAAGAGAACATATAACAGCACATCCATTGTGCCAGTTTACAGATGATAAATCTTTTGTGATTGATAAGAAAAATGTTTTGTTTATTAAAAAACTACATCATGTATTCGTTCCACATTATAGAAGAATCGTGGAAGAGCATGAACAAACAACATTTACTGCAAAACAAGAACCTCCTCGTGCAGAAGATCTTCAATGGGAAGAAGAGGAAGTTTTACTTTCTAATGCTGATAATGCAAAGAAAGCTATCGCTATGTTAAAGAATATTTTTGGGGAACAGAACGAAGAGGAAGAAAAACCTCGTGTGATAAACTTCGTTAAAGGTAATGATACAATTAACTGATTTCTTAATCATCCCTAGACACCGTGAATTATGCCTGATGTCAAATAAAAAAGCAAATTTATTTTGTAATAAAAATAAGATTTGTCTTTTCAACAACTTTGATGTATACTTATGAATAACTTGAACTATAAGAGGAACACCCATGTATGGCACACTATGTAAATAACGCTGACTTTCTACAAGCACTTATTGAATACAGACAGAAAAAAGCAGAAGCAGAGGCAGCAGGGAAACCAAAGCCCATCGTTAGCAACTACATTGGTGAATGTATTCTTAAAATTGCAACGCATCTTTCATACAAACCCAACTTTATTAATTACTCGTATCGAGATGATATGATTCTCGATGGTGTAGAAAACTGCATCCAATATATTGATAACTTTGATCCCACGAAATCTAATAATCCTTTCTCTTATTTCACACAGATAATTTACTATGCATTTTTGCGTAGGATTGCCAAGGAAAAGAAACAATCTTATATCAAAGGTAAGTTAATTCAAGATATGCCTTTCGAAGCATTCGAAGTGCAAGACACAGATGAAGACCGAGCATTCCACAATGCATATCTTGAGTTCATGCAAAACAATCAAAACTTTGATGATTTTATTGAACGCAAAAAAGAAAAGAAGAAAAAGAAACAACCCAGTTTAGATGATTTTTTAGGTGATGAAGATGGGATCCAGACCGACAACAGTGACTCGTTCGATAAATGAATTACTACAAAGTCTAAATGTAGATTCTCTTGCACAAAGAGTTACAGCAAGAAGTCGTAGTAGAGCAAATCGAAGAAAACGAGGAAAAAGATTTTTGACATCCCATGTGTGGGATACAATGGATAATATAGCAAACCCGAAAGTGATTATGGAACAAGCGAATGATAAAATTTTCCTAGGTGTTTCTGATTTTGAAGACCTAGTTTCATCTGAGATTATGCGTCGTCGTGTCGATGCTAATCTATCAACTCTGCAAAGAGAGACCACTGTTCTTGCCAATCGTGACACTTGGAAGAAGTGGGCTGAACACCAATTCAAAGATTGGTTGTTTGTACAAACAAATTCTTCTTCTGGTTTTATTGTTGAACCAGAAACCAACAACTTCATTAAGTTTTCTGTCAACAGTAACTCTACTGAAGTTCGTGCATTTGGTGACGAAGAATTTTCTGAATATGTTATCACTCTTATCGAAGGACAGTTCTCTGTTGTCACTTCTTACATTGAGTGGATCTATGGTGGCGATGGTAACTCTGTTAATGTGCCATTGAATCGTGAACGACTACCAATCAAAGAAATGTATCCATTCCTTGGTGATGAATCTCTTGAAGATTACTACGATCGCTATATGGATAGCAATGCTAACATTCTCTTGTTGATTGGTCCTCCAGGAACTGGTAAGACTACATTCATTCGTGGTCTGTTGGCACACCGCAACTGTTCTGCAATTGTAACATACGATGCGCAGATTCTTGAGAAGGATGGCTTCTTTGCACGCTTCATTGAAGATGATGCAGAGGTTATGGTTCTTGAAGACAGTGATGCATTCTTGAAGTCTCGTAGTGATGGTAATACAATGATGCACCGATTTCTTAATGTTGGTGATGGTCTTGTGACAACCAAAGGTAAGAAAATGATTTTTTCTACCAACCTTCCAAGCATTCGTGACATTGACTCTGCATTGATTCGTCCAGGTCGTTGCTTTGATATTTTGACTTTCGAGCCATTGAATGTTCAACAAGCAAACACTCTTGCCAGTGCACTTGATGTTAAACTTCCAGTTCGTGGTCGTGGTAAAGAAACAGAGAAGTATTCTATTGCTGAAGTGTTCAACGAACAGATTGAACAAGCTAAATCAACCACTAGAAAGGTAGGTTTTATTTGAAAGTAGCAATCATTACTGACCAACACTTTGGAGCAAGGAACGACAGTATTGCTTTCTTAGATTTCTTTCAGAAGTTTTATGATAATATCTTTTTTCCTGTCCTTGCTGATAACAACATTAATACTGTGCTTATCTTGGGTGATACTTTTGACCGTAGGAAGTATGTCAACTTTTACGCATTACAGCGAGCGAAAGAAATGTTTTTTGATAGGCTTTCTGCTGCTGGCATGGATGTACATATGCTTGCTGGGAATCACGATACTTATTATAAAAATACCAATGATGTAAATTCACCAGACTTGCTGTTGAGAGAATATAACAATATTAATGTTATTGACCACCCCACTACTATTCAGGTAGGTGGGGTTGATGTTTGTATGATGCCATGGATCTGTCCTGACAATTATGATGCGTCCATTAATGAAATGAAAACAACTAAGGCTGAACTTTGTATGGGTCACTTTGAGATCTCTGGGTTCGCCATGTATAGAGGAATGCAAAGCCATGAAGGACTCGAGAAATCATTATTTGAGAAATTTGATTTGGTATTTTCTGGGCATTATCACCACCGCAGTAATGATGGTCATATTTACTATCTTGGTAATCCCTACGAGCTCACATGGCAAGATTATAATGATCCCAGAGGATTCCACTTGTTCGATCTCAGTACTAGAGAACTTGAGTTCATTGCAAATCCTTATACAATGTTTGCCAGAATCGAGTACAACGACAAAGATACAGACCCAGTCGATTTAGATGCATTAGATCTTCAAAACACCTATGTCAAACTGGTAGTTGTAAACAAAACAGACTATTATAAATTTGATAAATTTATACAGAAATTGTATAATAAGGGTTGCCATGAAATTAAAGTTATTGAAGATATGTCCGAATTCCAAGATGGCGAGGTCGGTGAGGAGATTAACTTGGAAGATACGCTATCTGTACTTGCGCATTACATTGATTCGATTGAAACGGATGTTGATAAAGAACAGGTTAAAACCTACATGCGCACCCTCTACACGGAAGCAGTAAATATCGAGGTATAAAATGCAACAAATTGATATTCAGTATTTTTGGCCACTTACTGAACAAGTAGCACTTGATCTAGATTATACTCCATGTAAAGAGTATGAATCTAAAAAACGAGCAGAAATGATTTCTAATTCTGTTCTTATCACAAATGGTGGAACATGGGCTACTAATACTGTTGCACTGGCACCAACTTTTCAGTTTAAACCAGAACCAGATTGTGTTGGTTATTGGGCGATTAATAAAGACTTGCATGTTTGGCGTAAACAAAGACCAAACTGGCTACATCAAAAAATGACCAAAGTTTTCTTTGGATGGGAATGGAAAGATAGATGATTGTATTTAAGAGCGTACAGTGGCAGAATTTTTTGTCTACTGGTAATTCTCCAAATAAGGTATTGCTAAACAAATCAACAACAACACTAATCATTGGTAAGAATGGTGAAGGTAAGAGCACAATCTTAGATGCATTGTGCTTTTCGCTTTTTGGAAAACCATTTCGTAACATCAACAAAGGACAGTTGGTTAATTCTATCAATGGTAAGAAATGTCTTGTTGAAGTTGAATTTGAAGTTAATGGTAAAGAGTATACCATCAAGCGTGGTATCAAACCAAACTTGTTCGAGATCTGGCAAGATGGTGAACTAATCAATCAAGATGCTGCTGTCAAAGATTATCAAAAGGTTCTTGAACAGCAGATTCTAAAACTTAACTATAAGACATTTACACAAGTAGTCATTCTTGGTTCTGCTTCTTTTGTTCCATTTATGCAACTACCACCTGGACAAAGAAGAGAAGTTATTGAAGACATCCTTGATATTCGTATTTTCTCTACTATGAATCAGTTGTTAAAAGAGAAAGCGCAGGAGACTAAAGATGCAATTATCAAAACTGAGAACGACATTAAGATTGCCAAGGACAAGGTCGAGTCTCAACAAACTATTATTAAAACTATTACTGAAGCGAAAGCCGAATCGATCAATAACATCCTATCAAAAATCTCTGCTAACAATGATGAGATTTCAAAGGCAGAGAGCGAGATCAGCACCATCGTTGCAGAGATCGATACTCTTAAAGCAAGCATCAAAGATAAAGATACTGTTGCAGCAGACATCGAAAAAGCCAAAACAATCAAATCAAAACTGTTACAGAAAATCGAAACTTGCGAGCACAACACAGAGTTTTTTACAGAACACGATGTATGTCCAAGCTGTAATCAAGACATCGCAGAGGAATACAAAGAGAGTATTATCAAAGACCTTAATGCGAAAATGTTGGATAACAACAACAAAATTAGTGAACTCGAAACCATACTCACTAACCTCAATTCGAACTTGTCAAAGATTAACAAAGTGGTTGAGGAAATTACCGATAAGAACATTGAGTTATCTACAAGAAACTCTACCATCACCCTTCTCAACAAACAAATCAAAGAACTTGAAGCTGAGACCGAAAGGGTTAAATCTGACACAACTAACATCGATGAAGAGAAGGCAAAATTAAAACAACTTGCCAGCGATGCAATCACTAAGATTAATACCAAGACTGCTTTACAAGAGCAGCGTAATCTTGAAGAGGTAGCCAATGCTCTTTTAAAAGATACTGGTATCAAGACAGCTATCATTCGTGAGTATCTACCAATCATGAATAAGCTGATCAACAAGTACTTGAATGCCATGGATGCATACATTCAGTTTGAACTTGACGAAGCATTCAATGAAACTGTTAAGTCTAGATTTAGAGATGATTTTACATATGCTAGTTTCTCAGAAGGTGAGAAGATGCGTATTGACTTGGCCATTTTATTTACTTGGCGACAAATTGCCAAGATGAAAAACTCTGTCAATACAAACCTACTTCTACTTGATGAAATTTTCGATTCATCTTTGGATACAGCAGGAACAGATTACTTCTTAAATCTAATGAATCAGTTTGGAGAGAACTCCAACATTTTCGTTATCAGTCATAAGGGTGATCAGTTGTTCGATAAATTCAGATCCGTCATTAAGTTTGAAAAACGAAACGACTTTTCTGTTATTGCAAAAAACTAATCCCCTACCCTCTGTAGGGGAATACCCTCTCGTAAGTTGTTGATTTTACAGGATATTTTTAACCACCAAAAAGTACTTGTCTTTTATTGAGATCTGGAGCATAATAACGGTATATTATGGAGATTTCAATGAATATGCAATGGTGTGATTACAGTGATTTTGAATTGGCTTGTCTTTTTGTAGACTATGGTTTTCCTGAAGATAAACTTGACATTGCAAGTATTCTTCCGCTAAAATTAGCCAATCGTGCAGAACTTGAAGAACTGTTGACTAATCATGAACTTGATATGGCTTTTGGAGATAAATAATGGAAATGAAAGCAACTGATCTATCTGCAAGACTACTTGCCACCGAAAATCTTTCGGTTATCCGTGCACGAACACGCACTGCATCTTTTGACATTAAGAGTCGTGTGTTGACTCTTCCCATGTGGAAAGAAATGACCCCTGAGATTGAGGACATGCTTATTGGTCACGAAGTTGGCCATGCATTGTACACCAGTGACTCTTATCTCGACCCCATTCGAGAAAATCCTAAACTCATGGGCTATATGAACATTGTTGAAGATGTTCGTATCGAGAAACTCATCAAACGCAAGTATCCAGGTCTGCGTAAACGCATGAACGAAGGGTATAAGCAACTCAATGATCGTGACTTCTTTGGTGTCAAGTCTGTGCAAAGTTTTGATGACTTGCTGTTGATCGATCGTATCAATCTTTACTTCAAAGTTGGATTCCAGTGTGGTGTCACATTCACACCTGACGAGAAGGTATTCGTCAATCGTGCAGAGCGAACTGAAACTGTAGAAGAAGTTATTCAACTCGCACAAGACATCTATGCGTATGCCAAACAGCAAGCTGAAGAGCGCAAGAAACGCATGCAGGAACAAGGTCTTGACCAAGAAGACGAAGAAGATGATATGGAGGACATGGATCCAATTTTCTCAGATCAATGGGATCCAGATCTCGATGGTGAATTTGATGAACAAGATGCAGACGATACTGATCTGAATCCTATGAACAACTCATCAAAACAAAATGATGAGCATGCTGAGGATGATCTCGAGTCAAAGACAGAGCGTGTGTTTAAGAACAGGCTCGATGACTTGGCTGATGATAGCACTCAGTATAACTACTGGAAATTCGATCATGCTTCTTTTGAAGATCCTGTGGTTGGTTACAAGCGAATCCTTGCGGAGACTAAATCTCCTGCTGAGTGGAATAGCGAAGATGAAAAAGAAAATTATAACTACATCACTCGCTATATGTCTGAGGAAGAAATTAAACAGTACTACCAGACCAAGACTAAAGAATTTGAACAATTCAAAATCGATACTGCTCGCACTGTGAATTATCTTGTCAAAGAATTCGAGATGAAAAAATCTGCCCAGCTTTACAAGCGTGCACAGGTTTCCAAGATCGGTTCTCTGGATATGCGTAAAGTATATGCATACAAACTCAAAGATGATTTGTTCAAGCGTGTCACTACTATTCCACAAGGTAAAAATCATGGTATGATTATGCTTGTTGATTGGTCTGGCTCGATGAATGATGTGTTGACTGACACTATCAAACAAGTTATTAACCTTGCACAATTCTGTAATCGAATTCAGGTTCCTTATCGTGTGTTTGCATTCACCACTGGTTATTCTGATCGTAAGTCTAACGATATGACACCTGATGAGTATCATGCTCATCATCAGAAATACATCGAGTGGCATCGTGCAAAAGCAGCACGAGAGGGTAATTGGTTGGATGTTGGTGCTCATCATTTTAATTTGCTAGAATTGTTCTCTAGCAAAATGACGACTAGTGAATTCAATGCGATGTCTAATCGTTTGGTGGATCATCGGTTCCTGTGGAACAAAGGATACACCACTGGTGGCACTCCATTGAATGAAGCAATGGCATGGGTTTATCAGAATCTTGGTGAGTTTATCAAGAACAACAATATCGAGAAAACTACATTCATCACTCTTACTGATGGTGAAGGTGGTTCACTGCAAACTTCTCGTGGCTCTCGTGGTCTGGAAGATTCTTACAACGAAGTTGTTGATGGTATGTACAAGCGTGTTAAGCAAAAACATTTCATCAAAGATGATGTTACGCAAAAGACATACGAACTGACTCGCCATGCTGTTGATCAGGCTGATGTTATCTTGCGTATGATTAAAGATCGTTATAATGTTTCTGTTGTTGGATTCCATATCTGTCGCAATAACAAGCGTGATTTGAGTGCTGTTATTAATGCTAACATTCCTAACTACAGAGGTGACACCTATGCTTTGATTGAGCAGTGGAGGAAAGATTTCCGCACGAACAATTTTGCGTCTATCAAGAACACTGGTCGTGATGAGTTGTTTGTCATTCCCCAATCTTCGACTAAAATTGAAGAGGGTGAACTTGAGGTCAAAAACGATGCAAATGCAAAATCTATTGCAAAGAACTTTGGTAAGTATCTGAATGTGAAGAAAACTAGCCGAGTCCTGTTGAATAGGTTCGTAACCCTTGTAGCATAAGGGTTTGCAAAGACCCTACTGATCGTAGGGTTATTGCAGAAAGTGCTTGTCTTTTATTGCACTTTACTGTATAATTTTATTATTGAAACTTGATTATGGAGATTTGTGATGGCTGCAGTTGATGTGATTTTTCGTCGTGAGTTTGAACTGAAACTCTTTGAGATGTATCCCGATGTGCAAACTCGTGGTGCAGTTAGTCGTCCTGAATTGCTTGATGTTATGAAAGCACTCAAGACTGAGAAATATCCTCTTTGGCTTATGAAAGATAAAGTTGGTCGTGGTTTGTATGCAATTCCTGGTGGTTCATTTCGTGCCAAACATGATGAGCAAGTTGTTGGAAATACTGTAATGAAAGCACAAGAAGTGAAACAAGAATCCTTTGTAGTAGACTATACTGATACTAAAGCATTGATTCCTGTTAAGGATTCTAACTTTGTGCCTTTTGGTAATTTCAGCGACTTGGAGAATATTATCAAGTCTGGAATCTTTTATCCTGCATACATCTCTGGTCCAACTGGTAATGGTAAGTCAACCATGGTTGAACAGATTTGTGCCAAACATAAGAAACCACTCATCCGTGTTAACCTTAACATGATGACTGACGAAGAACAACTGATTGGTTCTAAGACTCTTATCGAGGGTAATGTGCAAGTTGTAGAAGGTCCAGTCCTTATCGCAATGCGCACTGGTACAACTCTGTTGCTTGACGAAATTGATGCTGGTTCTGCAAATACTCTGTTGTGCTTGCAACCGATTCTCGAGGGTAAACCTTACTACTTCAAACTCAAGAATGAGATGATTGTTCCTGCAGCTGGATTCAATATTATTGCCACTGCAAACACTAAGGGTAAGGGTAGTGACGATGGTCGTTACATCGGTACTAACATTCTTAACGAAGCATTCTTGGAGCGATTCGCTGTTACCTTCGAACAGGAATATCCTGCTGCAAAAGTAGAAGTTAAGATTATCAAGAATCTGATGGATACCTATCAGTGTCCTGATGAAGAATTCGCTGAGACTCTTGTCAAGTGGGCTGACGCAATCCGTCGTACATTTGATGATGGTGGTGTGGACGAAACGATTACAACTCGTCGTATGATCCACATTGTTCGTGCCTATGCAATCTTTAAAGATCGTGTTAAGGCTGTGCAACTCTGTTGCAATCGTTTTGATGCTGCAACCAAAGCTGCATTCATCGACTTGTATGACAAAGTTGCAAACCCTCAACCTGAACCTGTCGTGACCCCCGAAGTTGCGAAGACTCCAGAGAGCGAGGAAATTCCCTTCTAAAAAGTAATACTTTAGTAATCTCTTACAAGTTGTAGGGGATTGCAAAAAAGAACTTGCCTTTTATTAGGAATTGTAGTATAATAATGAATGTAGTGTTGAACTATCTTTGAAACTTTTAAGGAAAATATATCATGCTGAAATTTGCAAACCTGTCCCTGTCGCAAAAACGATTTGTCGTGGCTGTGATTGAATCTAATCCGCAGTACAAGAAAGATCCTCAGATCACTCTGAAGGAATGTGCTGCAATCTATTACACCTTGCGTGACACTCGCACTGGTGCCAAGAATGAGAAGATCGGTTATCCGAACTGGCTCTTCAACAAGAACAAAGTCGAGCGTGGTGTGTATCAATTGCCTGTGCCGACTGCTCAAGAACTTTCTGACTATCAGAAAGAACTCGATGCCAAATTGAATCCTGTCGCAAAGGCTAAAGCCAAAGTTGCCAAAGTGCAAAAAGCCAAGACTGTTAAGGTCAAGTCTGCACCTGCCAAGAAAGCAGAGAAGACTCAAGATGCACTTGAGGCTTCCAAGCTGCAGAAAATCATCGATGAGTCTGTAGAAGTCGATGCTGATGTAGAAGATTTCAACGAAATTCTTCGTGAGAATGGCATTCAAGTCTAATCAATAAATTTTACTTAGTCGCTGGGGGTACGCCATCGCCCCCAGCGATTCTTTTCATTTGATGGTAACATTATGGAGATAATATGTCAAAGCAAGCGAAACTACTTAACCACCTGTATCGTGGTAACGAAGTGACTCCTCGCCAGATCGCTGGCTCTTTTGGATTGAGCAACCCACACGATGCAATTTATCAATTGCGCAATCAGGGGCATTGCATTTATTCTAACAAAGCCACTCTTTCTGACGGCACTGTAACAACCAAGTATCGTATTGGTCGTCCGACCAAGCGTATGGTTGCTATTGCAAACGCAGTTGGCGGATCACAACTATTCTCTCGTAGTTAATCAGCCAATGGGTATTCTTTGAGTACCCATTCACAGTTTAACTGGAGAAGAGTATGGCAAAAAAAGACGAAGTGAAAGCCAGTCAAAATGCTACGACTGGTGGCAGAAAATTCGATGGTGGTAAATTGCAATATGGATTGCTTCCACCTCTCGCACTAGCTGAAACTGTAAAGGTGCTCACATTTGGTGCAGAGAAATATGAACCTGACAACTGGAAGTTTGTTCCAGATTCCAAACGAAGATACTTTGATGCATTGCAAAGACATTTGTGGGCATGGAAACAAGGTGAAGTAATGGATCCAGAATCAGGTGTTCATCACTTGGCACACGCAATGTGTTGCTTGATGTTCTTGTACGAACATGATATAAAATATTCTAAGGATGAGAAATGATTAAAATGCTGGTTACATTTATTTCTTTGTTCATTATTTTCTATATTGGTATTGATCTGTTTAGAAAATTTACAAACAAAGAGAAGTGGGAAATTACTAAAACTCTAGCATATAGTTTTGGTATTTCTGTTTTGGTTATCGTTTTGTTGACTGTTCTTGTTATTCTATTTTAAGGAAATCATTATGAAAAAAAGTGTTCTTGCTATTGCTCTGTTGGCTGTTTTCGCCACTGGTTGTACTCGTATCGAGACTGGTGAAGTCGGTGTCCGTGTTGGATTCGACAAGCAAGTTAAACCTGGAGAGTTGCTTCCTGGATCGTTTAATCAAGTGCTCATCGGTGATGTACTTACATTTCCAGTCAAGGATGTTAATGTGGTTCTCAACGATATGACTCCTGTTGCCAAAGACAATAGCACTATGAAAGATGTTGATGCTGTTGTCGTTTACAACATTAATCCAAATCAAGTCGCAGAACTGTATTCTACTAAGAATCGTAGTTTTCACGCAGACAGTAAGGGTGATACATATGTAATGTATAACTACATTGTACAGAATGCTCGTAACGCTATCTACAAAGCTGCTCGTAAATATGAGGCATTGGATATGGCAGACAATCGTGAGAACATGGAAACTCAAATCCGTGAAGAGATTCAAAAGAATCTAGCTGAAGAAAAGTTAGATGGTTCGATTACTATCTCTCAGGTTCTAATCCGTAATGTTGTTCCTGCAGATACGGTAGTTGCCAGCGCAAATGAACTGGTGCGTGCCAAGAATGAATTGAAACAGAAAGAAGTTGAAGTGAAGACTGCTGAAGCAGAATCTCGTCGTATGGCTGCTCTTGCAAATAACTCTGCTAGTTCTATTGCGTTTATGAACGCACAAGCTGCTCTGAATATTTCTGAAGGTATCAAGAATGGTAAGGTACAAACTATTGTAGTGCCTTCCAACATGACTGGCTTAATGATTGGAAAATAAATTTGATAAAACCCCTCTTTTGAGGTATAATATTTTATACATAGTTATGTATTCATTTGATAGGAGAAACAATGAAACTTAGTAAAGAAACAGTTGCCCTTTTTAAGAATTTTGCAGGTATCAATTCCAATCTGCTTCTTAAGAATGGTAACAAACTCGCAACTATCTCGTCACAAAAGAATGTGATGGCAGATGCAACTGTTGGTGAGACATTCCCTGATTTTGGTATCTACGATCTCAATGAGTTCTTGGGTGCTATGTCTTTGTTTGACGATCCAGAATTGACTTTTGAAGACAAGTTTGTATCTATTAGTCAGGGTGGAATGAAGATTAAATTCTTTGCAGCAGATGCAACTGTTCTTACTGCACCACAGAAGTCAATCACATTTCCTGATGCAGAGATTAACTTCAACATCAGTGCTGATAAACTGACCATGATTCAAAAGACTGCATCTGTTCTTCGTGCAGCAGATGTAACCATCGTTGGTGATGGTAGTAACATCACTCTAGTTGTTGGAGATAAAAAGAATGCTACTGGTAATAACTTTAGCGAAACTGTTGGGACTACTGACAAGTCGTTCAAAGTAAACCTGAAAGTAGAAAATCTAAAGATGCTTCCAGGTGATTATGAAGTGAGCATCTCAAGCAAGAAAATCTCTCGCTTCAAGTCGCCATCTAGCGATTTGGTTTATTATGTAGCAGTTGAGGCTGATTCTACTTTTGACTTTTAATTGAGAGTTTTATATTATGGATATTCGTGATGACCAGTTCCTCTGGGTCGAGAAGTATCGTCCGCAGAAGATTGATGATTGTGTCCTGCCTGAGTCGCTGAAAAAGACATTCAAGGAATACATTGCACAAGGTGAACTTCCTTCTTTTCTTTTCAGTGGCACAGCAGGTGTTGGTAAAACCACTGTAGCAAAAGCACTCTGTAACGAGATCGGTGCAGAGTATATCATGATTAACGGATCTGATGAAGGTCGTTCGATTGATGTTCTTCGAACAACTGTCAAGTCTTTCGCATCAACTGTCTCGCTGACAGATGCCAAGAAAGTTATTATCGTTGACGAAGCAGATTATATGAATGCTCAATCAGTGCAACCTGCGTTGCGTTCTATGATTGAAGAATTCTCTGCTAACTGCCGATTCATCTTCACTTGTAACTTCAAGAACCGAATCATCGAACCTCTTCATTCTCGTTGTGCTGTTATCGAGTTTAAAATTGATTCGTCAGATAAACAATCAATTGCTGCTCAATTCTTTAAGAGAGCATCTCAGATTCTAAAGACAGAGCAGATTGAGTTTGATCCAAAGGTAGTTGCTGAACTAATCACTAAACACTTCCCTGATTATCGTCGTATTCTAAACGAACTTCAGCGTTACTCAGTTTCTGGTAAAATTGATTCTGGCATTCTTGTTAATATGTCAGAAGAGTCTTTCCGCAGTCTTATCAAGATGCTGAAGGAAAAGGACTTTACCGAAGTGCGTAAGTGGGTTGCCAAACAATCTGATGCTGATACTACAACACTGTTTAGAGAACTTTACGATACAGCAACAACCCATATGGAAGTGGGTAGCATCCCCCAGTTGGTTCTTATCCTTGCCGACTATCAATACAAAGCAGCATTTGTAGCAGATCATGAACTAAATATTATGGCTGCACTGACAGAAATCATGGCTCAGTGTAAATTCAAATGAGGGTAACATGGATATTCTTATTTTAGTATTATCAGGTATCTTAATTTGGGCTCATGGTATTGGATTGGGTTGGAAGTTAAGAGAAAAGCGTGCACAAGAAGTAATGGAAAAGATTGTTGGTTCGATGGAGGAAGAACTCAGAGAACAACAAGAAAACTTTATTCCAATTGTTATTGAAAAACATAACAATGTTTTTTATGTTTACAATAAAGAAACCAACCAATTTATGGGACAAGGTGTTTCTAGAAAAGAATTGGAAGATATTTTACATAAATCTTTTCCTGGAAAGCGATTTGGCGCAACAGAAAAGAATTTAATTGAAATGGGGTTTACATCATGACACAAATATTACCGATCCTTAGTAACTTCCAAGAAGGAACTAGAAATGCTAAGGTTTATAAAACTCAATCTGGTGAATGGGGTGTTATTGTATACGATGCCCAAGATGATTATAATGGATTTGCAAGTTTTCCAAACGAAGATGAAGCGGATGATTTTGCAGAAGATTGGGTAATGGGACATGACTCCGTTTGATTTTATTAATGCTATTAACTTAACGAAGAAAAATCTATTCGAAGAAGACCCACTAGCAAAGAAGGACTATATACCTTTTATCATCAATAGAGGATTATCGTATTTTCCAGATACCGTATTATATGCAAATGAAATGAACCTAAACTCTGGTATTCCAGAGGACTGGCAATTTCAGTTTTTCCTAAATACTATCTCGAAGAAGAAGCGATTCAGTAAATGGCACAAAAAAGATGCCGAGACTGAATCGTTTCGTCTTGTTAAGGAATATTATGGTTATTCAGACGAGAAAGTAAAACAAGCACTGACCATTCTCACTGAAAACCATTTGACTATGATTAGAGAAAAATTATATAAAGGTGGAAAATAATGACTGTAGAGATGGTATACTACGACTGGAAACCAGAGTCGATGCTTGAAGTGAGTCTGCCAGAGCCAGACAACTTCCTAAAGATTAGAGAAACTCTAACTCGTATCGGAATCGCTTCCAGAAAAGAAAACAAGTTGTATCAATCTTGCCATATTTTACATAAGCAAGGTAGATACTTTATTGTTCACTTCAAAGAATTGTTTGCTCTTGATGGTAAAGAATCTAACATCACGAGTGGCGATATTGAGAGAAGAAATGCTATTGCTGGATTGTTACAGGATTGGGACTTACTAAAGATTCTTAGCCCAACTCAAGCAGACCAGAAAGCATCATTGTCTCAAATTAAGGTGGTCTCGTTTAAAGAAAAAGACCAGTGGGAACTTGTACCTAAATATAATATTGGAAAGAAAACAAAATGATTAAACTTGAATTGACTATTGAAGAAGTAAACATGATTCTTCGTACTTTGGGAAAACATCCTTTTGAAGAGGTTGTTGCATTGATTCAGAAAATTAAGGGTCAGGGTGATCCTCAAGCAGCTGAGTTAATTAAACAAGCAGAAGATAAAGCTGCACAACTTCCTGATGCCTAAATAGTATTATCCCTCGGGATGGGAACCAAGAATTCACCTTAGGACTGTGAATCGTTACGAAAGCTGACACGACGCAAAGTGTCCCTGTATAAGTAAGCAGGATTGACTACGCCAAATGGGTAGTCGTTTTTATTAACTCGCTGAAAAGGAGAACAATATGTTATCAGCAATCAACACATCCATCGACACCATTTCTGGTGCAAAGACTCAATTCGTTAAGACATTCGTCAAAAACGAAGAGATCGCAAAAAACCTCCAAACTTATATCGATGCTCAGCAATCATTTGCTAAGACTGTCGCTAAGTCATCTGTAGATTTCTTTACTACAATTGGTTTGGCTGCAACTACATTTGATGCTAAGAAAGCATTCGCTACTAAGTAAGGAGATTCTATGACTAATCAATTTATCCCTGCATTCTTTAGCCAAGATGCATTCAAAGATTTTGACAAGTTCTTTGTAGGTTTTGACGACCAATTGAACAAGTTTCAAAAACTACACAATGACATCGCTAAGAATATTCCTAACTATCCTCCATACAATATTCGTAAGAATGGCGAAAACTCCTACACTATCGAAGTAGCTGTAGCTGGTTTCGGTCAGTCTGATATTGATATTGAGTTGGCTGATGGTAAACTAATTATTCGTGGTAATACAACTGCCGAAGAACAACAAGATAACTTTTTGTTCAAAGGTATCGCAAATCGTGCTTTCACTCGTTCATTCGTTTTAAACGATGAGATCGTAGTCAACGATGCAGAGATCGTAAATGGTATGCTTAAAATTGTTCTAGAGCGTTTAGTTCCAGAAACAAAGCAACCAAAGAAAATCCCTGTTCGTCAGAAAGCAGAGAAGCAAATACTTAACGAGGGGAAATAATGAAATCATTTTTCCGCAAAGTTTATATTACCCTAAAGGGAATCGGTTACGCCAAAGCTGCTGCTGACCTTGCCAGAAATGGTAAACATAAAGAAGCACAGAAATTAATGGCTGCTTATGGGGAATGTAAATGAACAATTGGATTCCCATGACTGATGATGATTGGGAATGGGTGAACGGTAAAGTACCACCAACTCCAAATAAGTGATCATACCATTAGGGGATTTTCGAATCCCCTAAATAATTGGTATGAAAGCTAAAGTAACCAAAGACATGATCTCATTCGTTCCTGTTCGTAGGGGCGATTGGATATTCAAAATATCTGTTTGGAAGACTAAACAGGTAATGGTTATTGCGCAACATTGTTTTGACATAAACAGAATATTTGTCGAGTGTTTCATGACACAAGACGCAGCAGCAGATTTTATTGAACGACTAGCATGTGAGGAATAATTATGAAAGCAGGAGAAATTGTAGTATTTAAATTGGTTAGTGGTGAGGAAATGATTGGGGAAGTTTTTAATCATTACGACAGTCACCATGTTATTAAAAATGCAGCAGTTATTATGTTACAGAGAACAGAACAAGGTGTTGGTGTCGCATTAATGCCATATATGCCATATTGTGATGGTAATGTTTCATTTTATAAACAAGCCATTGTAGCAGTTGGTGAACCCAGCCAGAATATGGTAAACGAGTACAATAGACTTTACGGTTCAGGTATCCAAGTAGCACCTGCATCCGCTCTAGCTGGTCTAAAAATAGTCTCCTAACCCTCTAGGATACAGCTTCCTAGCTCCCTCCAAACCCTCTCTAGTAGAGGGTTTTTGCGCTTCTAGACCCCTGTATCTACAAGGGTTTCTAATCCCCTCAGACCAGTAGGGTTATTCCAGAAAGGTGTTGCCTTTAATTGCAACTTGCTGTATAATAGATGTTATGATGATTAGGAAAGGTGAAGAAATGACTGAGTTTGAAACCAAATGTTATGGCATCCCAGAAGTTGCGATTCGTGAACAGTATATGGAATCTATTACTGCTAAATTCTCTGGTCTTGAGATGGTTGTAATGGGTATTCTTTCTGATTCGCAAGAAATGTTGGATCGTGATTATTTCACTAAAGATGATGTTCGCAAGCAGTTGAATATTGCGAAGTTTATTCTTTCTGAAATGATGGATGCAAAGCGACAATAACTTGCCTTGCAATTTTGTTTGATGTATAATAGTGAAATGGAGAATGTGATGCAAACTTGGGAACAAATGTCTCGTCGTGATCAACTAGCTGCAACTCACTATGACTTCTATAAAGATGTTCATGGTATTCGTCCTCGCTGGATGAACTACGATGCTATGACTGAGGAACAACTCGAGCAAGAACTCGAGCAACTCGGTCGTGAGGCAGAAGTGCAAGCTGCTGAAGAAGCAGAAGCACAGAAGATTGCCATCGCCAAATTCGAAGATCGTGTTGCTAACCTTATGCACACTGGCACCAATCGTCAGCGTGTCATTGCTTGGCTAATGGATGCAGAAGATGTCAATGGTGACACAGAGTACTTCTGTTATCTCAATGGTCTTCCGTATGGTTACCTCAAGGATGCAGCATGATCCTTGCTAAAGAAATTACTCAGTGGGATGTCGAATACCGACAGCCCAATCACACATATCTAATGACTGACTCCATGGATAAGATCATTGGTTATTTCAAGTGGAATGACCCGAAAGATTTTACCAAGTTTAAGAATCCGATTCGTTTCGATACACGATATCGTAAATTCAAAGTCCTTCAGCGTTATGAAGATGCATCAAACAAGAATCGCTGGAAGATTCTTGGCAGCAAAGACCATGTGTATTATGTCGAGAAAACAGATAATGGTATGACATGTACATGTATCGGTTTTAAATATCATGGCAAGTGTAAACATATTGATGGAGTTTTGAATGAATCTAAATGAATTTTTTAATGACCTAGCTGCAAATAGTTCTCGTAACTATAAGATTGAACAGCTGGAGAAATATCGCAATGATGGAACACTGCGTCGTGTAGTGCAACTGGCACTTGATCCTTTCACCAATTTTTATATTCGTAAAATTCCCAAGTACGAAGTGCGCACTGAGCCCACAAATGTATCATTGGAATTCGCATTAGATTCATTGTATGATTTGTCTGCTCGTCTCGTGACTGGTAATGCAGGTATTGCTCACCTTAAAGGTATGCTCGAAGCACTGAGTGAAGATGATGCCAAAGTTATCGAGAGAATTATTCAGAAGGATTTGAAATGTGGAGTACAAGTATCTACGGCAAACGCAGTTTGGACTGGCTTGGTGAACGAATATCCAGTAATGCTGTGCAGTCCGTTCGAACAGAAACTCGTGGACAAAGTAAAATTCCCAGCACTAGTCCAAACAAAGATGGACGGGATGCGATTCAACGCTATCGTCAGAGATGGTAAAGTAGAATACAGGAGTCGAAATGGTAAAGAAATACAATTACTCGGAAACCTCGACATGGACTTCATCACTCTTGCTGGCGATGTTGATTGTGTCTTTGATGGTGAGTTGCTTGTCACTAGTAATAATGGGGTACTCGATCGCCAGACTGGTAATGGCATATTAAATAAAGCCAACAAAGGTACAATCAGTGATAAAGAAGCATCAATGGTTCGTGCCACTGTCTGGGATGTGATTCCTTATCTGTATTTTATTGATGGTGAATGCCCCACTCCGTATGGAACTCGATTCAATTCTCTTAATGTGTTGATTGATAAACATCAACCCAAGAAGGTTACTCTGGTTCAGAGTTGGGAAGTAGAAAACTACGACACAGCAAAAGCATTGTTTGAAGAATTGCTGCAGCGTGGTGAGGAAGGTATTATTCTGAAAGATAAGAATGGTATCTGGGAAGACAAGCGTGCAAAACACCAGATTAAATTCAAAGGTGAGATGGAATGCGATCTGAAGATCGTTGCAATTGAAGAGGGTACTGGCAAATATGCAGGTATGCTCGGTGCAATTATCTGTGAGTCTGCTGATGGTATTGTTAAGGTCAATGTTGGTTCTGGTTTCAACGATGAACATCGTAAGACTCTTGGAAAAGAAATAATTGGTAAAATTGTCGCAGTGAAGTATAATATGCGTATTAGTAACAAAGCTGGAGAAGAATCTTTGTTCCTGCCAATTTTTGTAGAAGTTCGTGATGATAAAGATGTTGCAGATTCTAGTGGAGATATTAAATGATTCTTGAATTACATACATCAAGGAAAAGATTGTTCAATCCAAAAAGTAAAAAAGATATTTCAGAGTATAAGAATTTTTTATTGACTGGTGGTTGGGGTAATGGTGGTTGTCCGTTCTTTTTAGTTTTCCCATACACTACTGTTCCCCATATGATACAAGATAAAATTATACATAATGTATTAAGTATTGCAAATAGTAAGAGTCGTTATTAATGAATAAGTTGTATGTTTTAGTTGGAGTTCCAGGTTCTGGTAAATCAACTTGGGTTAAAAACCAAAATTGGGTTAAGAACTGTGTTGTGGTTTCTACAGATGAGTTTGTTGAAGACTATGCAAAAGAATGTGGGCAAACTTACTCAGAAGTATTTGACGATTATATGCCAACTGCGGTAAAATTGATGGCAGACAAAGTTGTTCGTGCAAGAGAAGCAGGTAAGGATATTATCTGGGATCAAACATCGACAAGCATTGCATCTCGTAGTCGTAAGTTTAAGATGCTACCTGACTACTATGCAATCGCTGTTGTGTTCAAGAAACCCAATGATGAGGAATTGAAGAGACGATTAGCATCTCGTCCAGGAAAAACTGTTCCATGGTCTGTTATCGAACAGATGTGGGGTAGTTGGGAAGATCCGACTGAAGAAGAAGGTTTTAAAGAAATTTGGTATGCGGAGTGAAGTATGACTTACGAAGAATTTGAAAAGCGTATGACTGAGAAATATCCTCGCTACTTTGGCGAGGAATGTCGTTATGGTGGATTTGCGATTGGTGGGGGATGGTATCATATCATCGAATCACTAGTTGGACAGATTCATCATTACACTAAATGGAAACGAAACATGCGTGCACACGATCTTCGATTGGATCGTGCTCGTGACAAAGGTCGTGATGCTGTTCTAAAATTTATCTGCAAGGGTCGAGAACCCAAACTTTGGGATGAAGAACGAGCAGATGAGATTATGCAAAGACCTCATTCAATCACTCCATATGTGCATTGGATTCGTGTTCAACAAATCAAAGAGAAGTTTGGTGGACTCCGATTCTATTATGAGGGTGGTGATGACCACATTAGTGGAATGGTAGACATGGCAGAATCTTGGGCAGGACATACCTGCGAAACCTGCGGTAATATGGGAAAACAAAGAGAGGGTGGTTGGATTCGCACTCTCTGTGATACTCATGAAGCAGAACATCAAGAAAAGATGAAGAAGTATAAAAGTGAGGATGACGATGAGTGATTATAGTCCTGACAAATGGGTAATGCTAAAGATCAATCACAAAGGAAAAGATGTCTATAAAATTCTAGCATCTTGGTATGGTGGTTATGCTCGTGGCGATAGTTGGAAGTTGAATAGTGGTTGCACCAAGATTGAAGAAGATGGTGACTTCTATTTGTTCCATGGTTCTAGTGGTAGTGTCTATCACTGTCATAAAAAGACTTATGGTATGAGTGCATACACGATGGGAGTTCTTTCCAACCTTCAAGAAGAAGCCAATGACGCTACTGATATTACATTAGAGTTGTTGCCTGATAGTACAAATTTTATGGAGTTGAATTATGAGTAAATGGGTATTGGTTGATACAGTTTCAATGTTCCGTATGCGTTATGTGGTCGAAGCACCAGATGATCATCCTGAGTATGCTCTTGATACTGTAACGATGGAAGAAGCAAAAGAGTTTTCCCAAGAACATTTGGGTGAAACTATTGTCAGTCATCGTGTTGTTACCGAAGAAGAAGCAATCGCTGTGTGTGATGTAGATAATGATTATCTGAAATCGTGGTCCAAAGAACAGAAGATCGACTCACTATTCACTTCGATGAAAGAACAGGGGTATGACGATTATGAACATACTCCAGAATACTATGATACAGACAGGAATCGTTAATGTTTATCTTTGATGTAGAAACTCTTGGTGTTGAATCAAACGCTGTTGTTCTATCAGCAGCAATGATTCATTTTGAACCAGAGAAACGACCAACATACCAAGACTTGCTTGACGATGCATGTTTTGTGAAGTTCAATGCCAAAGAACAGATGGATGTTGGTTGCACTATTTCAAAATCTACATTGCAATGGTGGAAAGAACAACATGAATATGTTCGCAAAGTATCACTTGAACCTAGTCGTGAAGACATGACTGTAGAAAATGGAATGCAAAAGTTCTATGACTACATGAAGAGATTCCCCAATGCAAGTAAACAAACTATGTGGGCACGAGGTTCGCTCGACCAACTTGCAATTGATTCCTTGGCAGTTAAATTTGGCTTGGAAGAAATTACAGGGTATAATATGTGGAGAGATGTGAGAACTGCAGTTGACATTCTGTATGGAACTACATCTGGATATGTAGATGTAGATCATCCTCTCTTCAAACGACATGAGGTGATTAAACATCACCCTGTGCACGATTGTGCACTTGATGCAATGCAACTAATGTATGGGAAAGTAAATGCTTGAATGTATGATTATCGGAGACAGCATTGCTGTTGGTACAGCAATGGCTCGTCCAGAATGTGTTAGCCATTCTCGTGGTGGTTGGAATAGCTGGCAGTGGAACAAAGATTATCTAGAAGTCACCAAAAATAAACCAACCAAAACACTAATCATTAGTCTTGGTGCCAACGACCACAAAGGTGTTAAGACTGAAGAAGAACTACGAAAGATGCGTGCTGCTGTGAAGGCAGATAAAGTCTTTTGGATTAGTCCTGGAAAAGAAAGAAAACCTATCCCACAGGATGCCATTGAACGAATCGCTAAAGAATATGGCGATATTATTCTTGATCGACCAATGAATCATATGAGTGCAGATGGCGTTCATCCTACTGGAAAAGGTTATAAAGAACTGGCTGAGAAAACTAAGTAATGGAATTTTACACCAATGTAGCACCCTATGGCGACAAGATGTTCGTCATAGGTTATGATAAAGGTAGGCGATATATGCGTAAGGTAGATTTCTATCCTACGCTTTTTGTCACTTCCAAATCTGAATCCAAGTACACTACACTTGATGGTCAGTGCGTGGATGAGATTAAACCTGGAACTATTAAAGAAACACGAGAGTTTGTTAAGAAGTATGAGGATGTCGCTGGCTTTAATGTTTATGGTAATACTAATTATGCTTATCAATACATCAGCGACACATATGACGGAGATGTTAATTGGGACATGGAACAGATCCGTGTCTTTACATTAGACATTGAGACTGCCACTGAGTCTGGATTCCCAGATATTAGGTCAGCAAACGAAGAAGTTCTTCTTATCACTATCAAAGATCTGCAGACTAAAAAGATTATCACATGGGGTATTAAACCATATGATAATCAGCGAGAAGACTGCACATATGTGTACTGCCGTGATGAACAACAACTGTTGAAAGAGTTTATCATCTGGTGGCAACAAAACTATCCAGATGTTATCACTGGTTGGAATACTGATTTCTTCGATGTACCATATCTAATCAAACGAATCAATCGTGAACTTGGTGAATCTTTTGCCAAGAAGATGAGCCCATGGGGTCTGATCAACGAACGCAATACATTCATCAAAGGTAATGAAGAATTACATTATGATATCTCTGGTATCAGTCAGCTAGACTATCTTGAGCTATACAAAAAGTATACATATACAAAGCAAGAGTCTTATCGTCTTGACTACATTGCTGAACAAGAACTGGGTGACAAGAAGAAAGAGAATCCAGGTGATGACTTCAAGGACTTCTATACCAATTATTGGGATCAGTTCGTAATCTATAACATCCACGATGTGGAGTTGGTAGATAAACTAGAAGACAAGATGCGTTTGATTGAACTGCATCTTACCATGGCATACAACGCAAAGATTAATTTCGAAGATGTTTACTCGCAGGTTCGTATGTGGGACACTATCATCTATAATCATCTGCGCAAGAAGAACATTGTTGTTCCAATGAAAGTTTCCAATGGTGGTAAAGATGCACAGTTCGAAGGTGCATATGTTAAAGACCCACTCATTGGTCAACATAAGTGGATGGCATCCTTTGACTTGAACAGTCTGTATCCGCACTTGATTATGCAGTATAACATTAGTCCAGAAACACTGACACACGAGAAGATTTCATGCACTGTTGACAAGCTGCTGGCGCAGGAAGTTGATACTAGCTACGCAAAGCGTCGTGATCTATCTCTAACTGCCAACGGCTGGTGCTATCGAAAAGACATCAAAGGGTTCATGCCTGAGTTGATGGAAACGATGTATGCAAACCGCAGCAAGTTTAAGAAACAGATGCTGAAGGTTCAACAAGAATACGAACATGACAAATCAAAAAAGCATTTGTTGAAAGAGATTAGCCGATTGAACAACCTGCAGATGGCTATGAAGATTGCTCTTAACTCTGCTTATGGTGCGATGGGTAATCAGTACTTCCGTTACTTTGACATCCGCATGGCTGAGGGTATTACACTTTCTGGTCAACTATCCATTCGTTGGATGGCGAATGAGTTTAACAAATACATGAACAGAATCATGAAGACGCAAGACGAAGATTATGTCATTGCTATTGATACTGATTCGATATATCTTACAATGGAATCTTTGATTGAAAAGGTTTGTGCAGATAAAGACACAGCTGGTAAAATCAAATACATGGACAAGGTTTGCGAAGAAATCTTCCAACCATTTATTGATCAAACATATCAGAAGTTGTCAGAGTATATGAATGCATATGCTCAAAAAATGCAGATGAAGCGAGAGGTTCTTGCTGATAAAGCCATCTGGACTGCCAAGAAACGCTATGTTATCAATGTGCATAACTCCGAGGGTGTTCAGTTTGCCAAACCTAAGATTAAGGTAATGGGTCTTGAGATGGTCAAGTCATCTACACCTGCGGTTATTCGTGATAAGTTGCGTGATTCGCTACAAGTTATCCTAGCAGGTGACCAAAAAGATCTTCATACATATGTTATGGACTTTAGAAAAGAGTTTGATAAGTTACCGATTCAAGAGATTGCGTTTCCACGAGGTGTGAATGGATTGAAGCAATATGCTGGGTCTCCGATTTATACAAAGGGAACACCAATTCATGTTCGTGCTGCTTTATTGTTTAATCACCACTGTAAGCGTATGGGTATTGATAAGAAGTATCAACCGATCCGTGATGGTGATAAGATTAAGTTTGTGTATGTTCGCACACCAAATCCTTTCCAAGAAGATGTCATTGCATTCCCTCAGACTTTGCCAAAAGAGTTTAAATTAGAATCATACATAGATTATGATAAGATGTTTGAAAAGGTATTTCTCGATGCACTTCAGATTGTTATTGAACCACTAGGTTGGAAGACCCAAGAAGAAACATCACTGGAGGATTTCTTTGGATAATTTAATACCACCTTTATATCCATTAGATAAAAGATTTTATTGTGAGCCAGTAATTTGTATTGATAATGGATTCACTATAGATGAAATTAATATGTTTCTTGAACAGATGAAAGATATTAACGCAACTGCTGCTCTTGTTGGACCACCTACAAAAGAAGAAAATCTAGATCAAAAAATTGAAGATGCTTGGGTTATTAGAAAATCTAATGTTTATTTTTTGAATGTATATTCTGATAAGTATAAATGGATTTATGAGAAACTTTCTGAATATGTTAATTACATAAACAATATAAACTATAAGAAATGTTTATATGGAATAGAACCATTACAATATACTGAATATGACTCTCAATATCATGGGTTTTATGGTCAACATAAAGATGATGAATGTAATACACTAAGACCCATCAAAAGAACTTTATCATTTTCAGTTCAGTTAACTGATCCAAAAGAGTTTCGGGGTGGTGATTTGATAATATATGATGGTGTAAAGAAAACAGTTGCTAATAAACAAGTTGGATCAATAACATTTTTCGATTCTCTTATACCTCACGAAGTCACTCCAATAACTTCTGGTTTTAGAAAAAGTTTAGTTGGATGGGTACTTGGACCAAGAGTATGAGTAACATTAGAATTATAAAAACAGGAATCAATGTATCAAAGATTCTACGACAGTTGAAGGAACATCCAGAAGATTGGGGTGCTGCTCGCAATATGGAAGGAGCTAAGAATGTCATAGATGAACATGGATTTCCAGAAGTGCAAGCTGGAGTTCTTCAGCTTGTAATGGGTGGTGTCAATTCGGTTGATGAATATGTTGGAGATACTGAGATATGTATACCTACACCGATGATAAAACACCATACCGAAATTATAGGTTTCTTAAAAAGAAACTTTAAGAAGTTTAGTCGTTGTGGATTCCTATCCTTACCAGTCGGTGGTGAGGTTGGACAGCATATTGATATTGGATCCTATTATCAAACGAGAGATAGATATCATCTTGCAATTCAAGGAACATATGATTATACTGTTGGTGGAGAAACTGTAAGAGTGGAACCTGGAACATTGTTATGGTTTAATAATAAGTTATCGCATGGAACTAAGAATGTTGGAGATTGTGTACGAATTACATTTGTATTTGATGTACCCCATTCCAAAAATAATCCATAGTTGTCTTACAAATAAAATTGTTGTATAATAGGAGAGAAATATGAAAGTGTTGAAATTTTATGCGGACTGGTGTGGTCCATGCAAAGCATTATCTCAAGTTATTAAAAATGCTGGTGATAAAGTTACTGTTACAATCGAAGATGTAAACATTGACGAGAATCTTTTCATGGCTCAAGATTTTAAAGTTCGTGGAGTTCCAACAATGGTTATTGTTGATGAAAGCGAAAACGAAATCAGACGCAAAGTCGGTATGATGAATGAAGAAGAATTGTTACAATTCTTGAAAGGATAATATGAGCATTCTAGAAAAAATTAAAAAGAATACCACGATCAAAGATTCTGCTATTCTTGCGCAATCGAAGTTCTTCACTAAGAAGGACATGATTCCTACTACCATTCCTATTATCAATGTGGCTCTTTCTGGTCGTCTTGATGGTGGTCTCACTCCAGGACTTACTATGTGGGCTGGTCCAAGTAAGCATTTTAAAACTGCATTTAGTCTTTTAATGGCTCGAGCATACTTGGACAAATATGAAGATGCTGCATTGTTGTTTTACGACTCTGAGTTCGGTACTCCCCAGTCATACTTCCAAACATTTGGTATTGACATGGATCGTGTTCTGCACACTCCTGTCACTGATGTTGAACAACTAAAGTTTGACATCATGCAACAACTGCAGAATCTGGATCGTGGTGATAAACTAATCATTGTCATTGATTCTATCGGCAACTTGGCTTCTAAGAAAGAAGTTGAAGATGCATTAGATGGTAAGTCTGTTGCTGATATGAGTCGAGCTAAACAGATGAAGTCTTTGTTCCGTATGGTTACACCGCATCTTACCATGAAAGATATTCCCATGGTTGTAGTAAATCATACATATAAAGAGATTGGTATGTTTCCAAAAGACATCGTTGGTGGTGGCACTGGTTCATACTACTCTGCCGATAACATCTTTATTCTTGGTCGTCAGCAAGAGAAAGATGGAACTGAAGTGACTGGTTACAACTTTATTATCAATGTGGAAAAATCTCGTTATGTTAAAGAAAAATCTAAGATACCTGTTAGCGTATCTTTCGATGGTGGTATTAGCAAGTACTCTGGCTTACTTGATCTCGCACTTGAGTCTGGTCATGTGATCAAACCCAAAGTGGGTTGGTATCAAAAAGCTGGAGAAGAAAAGAACTATCGTGAGAAAGATACATATACAAAAGAGTTTTGGATGCCAATTCTCTTAGACAAAACATTTTATGATTTTGTGAAAAACAAATATTCAATCGCTGTAACTCAGATGATCAACTCAGATGATCTTGACACAGCACTTAAAGAACTGGAGTTTGAAGATGAATGAAAAAGAAAATGAATTTTTAAAGAAGTATAATTTACCAATCCAAGTTTTAGAACGCAAGTCAGATGGATTGTCCGCAGTAAAGTTGACAGAAGAACCATATGCTGGTATAATTTATTCTTATGGTAAAGTTAGTTTTGATGTTGACGATAAAAATGATAAGTTAAAAATTAACTTTGACTACGAAGTTCATGATATGAATGGTAAAGTTATTACTGATCCAAAACCATTTGAAGATTATATTGGTAATATTTTACAAGAATTAGTCCACCTAGGAATTAAAGATAATAGTATTACTTACACAGGCGGAGTTGATGAGAATACAACAACAGATTCTAGCGAATCTAATACACAATGAGAATTACTGTCGCAAGGTATTGCCATTCATAAAGAAGGCATACTTTGACGACAGAAAAGAAGCAGTTTTAGTTGATGAGATTATTGGGTTCTTTAACAAGTACAACAAACCAGCATCGCAACAAATTTTGTCTATCGAAGTTGGTAATCGTAAAGACTTAAACGATAAAGAATTAGTTGAAGTAAACAATTATATTGGAAACCTTTCCAGTGAGCCAATCAATGAAGAATGGCTCTTGGAAAACACTGAGAAGTTTTGCAAGGATCGTGCAGTTTACAATGCGATCCTTTCATCAATTTCCATCATTGATGGTCGTGATAAGGTACAAACACAAGATGCGATCCCTTCTATACTTTCTGATGCTCTTGCCGTTTCATTTGATAATCATGTTGGTCATGACTACTTGGATGATCACGATTCGAGGTTTGATTACTATCATAGGGTTGAAGAGAAGATTCCTTTCGACTTGGAGATGTTCAACAAAATCACTAAGGGTGGACTCTCAAAGAAAACCTTAAACATTGCACTGGCTGGCACTGGTGTTGGTAAATCTCTGTTCATGTGTCATGTTGCAGGCTCATGTTTAAATCAGGGATTAAATGTTTTATACATAACTATGGAAATGGCAGAAGAGAGAATCGCAGAACGAATTGATGCAAATCTTTTGAACCTAACCATGGACGAATTAAAAGTTATTGATAAAGATATCTTTGAAACTAGAATTGCTAAACTAGCAAACAAAACCAAAGGTAAACTTATCATTAAAGAGTATCCAACTGCATCTGCTCATGCTGGTCATTTCCGTGCATTGTTGGAAGAACTGAAGTTGAAACGAGAGTTTAAACCTGATATTATCTTTATTGATTATCTTAACATCTGTGCAAGTCAACGAATGAAGCAAGGTGCAAATGTTAATTCTTATACATATGTAAAGGCAATAGCAGAAGAGTTGAGAGGATTGGCAGTTGAATATAATGTACCAATTGTTAGTGCAACTCAAACAACTAGATCTGGATTTACAAACTCAGACCCAGGACTTGAAGACACTTCAGAATCTTTTGGATTGCCTGCAACAGCAGACTTCATGTTTGCGTTGGTGAGCAATGAAGAACTGGAAGCACTGAATCAGATTATTGTTAAGCAGTTGAAGAATCGTTATAATGACCCAAGTTATTTTAAACGATTTGTTATTGGAATTGATAGAGCAAAGATGAAACTGTATGATGTTGAGGCATCTGCTCAAACCAATCTGTCTGACGCAGGGCAGGATGATGAACCAGTGTTTGATAAATCTTCATTCGGTCGTAGACAAAAGGCAGAATCGTTTGAAGGGTTTAAGTTTTAGGAGAAAATATGGTAAAGGTAATTGTAGCAAAACAAAAATATGATTGTAAACATCTAGAAGGTCAATTCGTTGACGAATCTCATTATGATATTCTTGTCGAAGAAGATTGCGATGTTTATATGCCAGCACCTCATGGAGAAGATCCATACAGCGAAGAAAGAATTGTTTTTAAGTTTCGTAAAAATTACTTCACCAAAGAAGAACAGGAACAAGCATATCTTGGCTTGAGAGAAGCTGCAACTGAAACGCAGAATCGTGGTATGGCAGCTGGTCCAAGAGAAGGTAAACTTGGTAATCGTGAGTGGGTTACTGATTACGAGTTTGATGTGATCCAACATTTTAGTAATCCAAAATCTAATCTGTTTGGTTCTGACCCAGTTGAAGAGATTAAACAGAAACATCAGAACAAGAAACCAGAACCATCTAACAAAAACAATGTTTGGTCTATCCAAGCAGTTAAGAAAGATGAATTTGATTTTGAAAGATGGGTAGAGAAAACTAAACTACTATCGCATGAAGATCAAAAGATAGAAACAAAGCGAATGGTGCAGAAATATATTTGCCAGACTACCTACGCTAATGGTGTTCTTTCTGGCATCGCTGGCTGGTTTGATCGTTATCCTCGTATCCCTTATGGTCGTGCAACATCTTATACTGCAAATAATCCAGATAAGTTTAAAATGGCATATCCATTTCTACAGCACTTGGCAAAAGGTTTTAAGGAATTACTACCATGGAGATATGAGAATCAAATGAAAGCAGCAAGGAAACTTGACCCTCGATTCTTAGTTCCTGATACTCCATTTACCACCATCACTGTCAACAACACATTTAGAACTGCAGCGCATTATGACGCAGGTGATTTAAATTCTGGTCTATCCAATCTGTTGACACTTTCCAACGATGGAAGATACTCTGGTGGATATTTGATTGCTCCTGAATATCGTGTAGCAGTTAATCCTCGTCCTGGAGATATGTTATTGATTAACAACCATGAAGTGATGCATGGTAATACTCCTATCGTTTGCGAAGAGGGTTCAGAGCGTATTAGTCTTGTTTGCTACTTCCGTGAAAAGATGCTTGAACTTGGTAGCAAAGAATACGAAGATTGTCGTTACGACTTCGTTGAGTCACGCAGATTAAATAAAGACCATCCTGGACACAAACTTGAAGATGGTTCAGATCGTCATCTATGGAATGGTGTCAGTCCTGCAATGTGGGAATCTGATGAGTGGTATCAATATTGCGAATCCAAACTTGGTCGTGCAGAGTTATTGAAGTATCACCCAGAAGCAGAAAAAAATTCATTAGAAGAGTTTTTTGGATGATAGAAGAAATTTTTAGTATTCCGATTTATAGAGGAAAGATATCTGTTTCTGAACAAGAATATTCTTTTATCGTTAATCTAAAAAGGCTTCCAAACCAATATATGAATGAGGTTAGTGAAAACACATTTGTTTTAAACTCACCCGAATTAAAAAACTTAAAATATCAATGTGAGCAACATTTTAAAATATATTTAACAGATATAATGGGTATTGATATGTGCGATTTAGTATTGACGCAGTCATGGGTTAATTATAATAAAAGAGGATCATCCCATCATACACATAATCATGTAAATAGTATAGTTAGTGCGGTATTGTACCTAACGGAAAATCCTTCTAGATTAGTTATGTTTAGAGACAAAAAAGAAATATTTGAACCTGTTGTGAACAGAATTAACAAATATAATAATGACACTCATAGTTTGAATGTATCTAAAAATGATATTATATTATTTCCTTCATTTGTTAGACATGGAGTTAAATTAAATGAACAAACACATGAAAGAATTTCGTTAGCCATGAATAGTTTTTATTCTGGTGTTTTGGGTAATGAACAAGAATTAACATATTTAAGGATACAATAATGTGTGCAGTTATTGGTGCCATCCTGCTGGAGCCAACTAAGCAGGACTTTGCTATGCTCCGTAGAGTATTCCATGAGTCTAAGATTCGTGGGATGCATGCTACTGGTATGTCGTTCTTACCAAACTGGTCTGATAAAATTGAAACAATTAAAGAAGCATGCCCAGCAGACCAGTTTATTGATAAACATCTACATGATGATAATCTAAAAGATATGGTAGCTGACGATGGAAATCTTTATATGATTGCACATTGTCGATACTCAACTAGCGATCTTGAGTACAATCAGCCGATGTATAACAATAATAAATCAATTGTTCACAATGGAGTTATTACTCAAGAATTGCCAGAGTTTTGGAAACAAATCTATGGATATGACTGTATGACAAAGAACGATAGTGAGTTAGTGTTACATTCTGATGATCCACTACAAGAGTTTCCGAGTATGTCATTATCAGTAGTAGAATTGCATATTGATAAGAAATTGCGTTTTTATCGCAATGGTAAACGACCATTATATTTGTCTTCTATCCCAAATGGATGTATAATTACTTCTACTGCGGATATTGCCAATCGTGCAGAGGTTGGTGGTTTACCAGTAGAAGTTCTAATGAATCATTATATTACAATGGACGAGTATCTTGCAATGTTAATCGAGAAAGTTAATGTTCCAGATGCCATAGATTATCAACATGTTGTTCGTTAATTCGACCAGAGTCGAAGAGTTAATTAAAAATAGCCCAGCTGGTAAGAACACCAAGTTCTTATCGGCTGCACATTCATTATGGTATCGCTTTCATAATTACGAGAAAGCACCACCCATGGCATTCGAAGATAATGGTGAAATTGTTTCACTTATTTTCGCTACACATAATCGTGATGGGTACGCTAATCTTTATGAGATCGTTACACTGGAAGGTAAAGAAGGTAAGGGATATGCTTCAAAGTGCTGGGACGCATGGATCAAATATGCAGTTGAAGAAAGAAAATCTCAACGACTTAAAATATCATGCACTCCGTCTTCCGTTACATGGCACAATAAAAATGGTCTCATCTTCTGGGCAGTCGATCCAACTGGCTCTCTCAGATCTGACCAACCATTATTTCCTACGAGAGTGGAGCAAATAGCGTATCGTAATAATGCTATGGTCAATCCACTACAAGCACTGCCACCATATAAAGCAAGAGAACAGTTCCGTACAGAAGGATTAGAATCCTATAAGTGGGGTGCTAAGAAGAAAGCCAGAACGCAAGCTGCGATTGATGCAGTTGGTAAAGCATGGCTCCGTGAAGCACTTATGGAACAACCATCATTAGAAGAATTTTTAGTATAATGGATTATCGTTTAGCAGAAAATCGTAGAGAAGCATTCATTCGTTGGTATGCATGGTCGTTAAAATATGACGACTGCGATCCAGCTGTTTGGTGTACCAACTATCTTCACAAACGCTATGAACACAATGATGAGGAAAGAATTTGGTTGGCATGGTTATATGGTAACACTTATCAATTACCAACTGCATGGGTATTGAAGAACGAATTCCCAGATTTTGAATTGGCGACAGTTGATAGAATGGAACAGTGGAACACTGCTAATTATAAACGACTGCGTTATCAGACAGACACAAAGTGGAACAAAGGACATTTGCCAGTCATGTTCGCTTCATATCAAAAATTTATTGGCAACAAAACTCAACGAGAGGCAATGGAGTCATACTATGGACATAATGAGGAAGAGAACTTTGATAACTTGTGGAAAAGCATTAAGTCTGGCTTGCATAAGTTTGGTCGTTACAGTACTTGGTTTTATCTTCAGCATCTTAAGCATACCGCTGGTATTCGGATCAATCCTACTTCTCTCATGCTGGACGATTATGATGGCTCTCGCTCTCATCGTAATGGACTTTTGTTCGCCCTCGCACAAGAGCACAATATGGATAGAAAACTCACTAGAGCAGAGTATGCAAATCTTGAGTCACAAGCCTATGAGATTCTTTGCGAAACGGAAGCGAGATTTCCAGAACTCGCATCGTCTATAGATTACTTCACAATGGAAACTTGCTTGTGTTCATACAAGAAGATTTTCCGTGAACACCATGGTCGATATCTTGGATACTATCTGGATCGACAAGCTGAAGAAATTAAAATGGCAGAAGGCGATGGGTGGTATGGTATTGACTGGGATGTTCTTTGGCAAGCAAGAAACGAGACGATTGATCTAAGATTAGATAACGATCGTGGTATTGATAAAGATAGATTTAGTAGTTTTCTAAACACAGGTAAATTGGAAAACTTGGAGTGGATGTTTGATGATGAGCAGCCAGTCCTAACTGGATTAGAGTTATTTTCATAATGGCTAATTGTATCATTTTAACTGGAGGAACATGGACTCCAGATCATGTCGCCAAGATACAAAGATCTCTTGGTCCATACCGAATTGCATCTGCCTTGGAAGATGCAGGATACACTACATTTGTTTTGGATTATATAATTCATTTATCATTTGAAGAGATTAAACAAGCATTAAAGCCACACCTAAATGAAGAAACTTTATGGGTAGGTTTTTCTTCTACTTTCTTTTGGGCAGATAATTCATCATTCACAGGAAATCCAAAAGAAAGAATGTATTGGACTAACTTAGATGATATTGATTTATTGTTTACCCATATTAAAAATAATAGTTCCGCTAAGTTAATATATGGTGGTAGTAAAGCACCATTTTCTGTTTTTGACGATCGTATAGATTATTATATTTTTGGCCACGCTGATAATTCTATAGTAGAAGTCACACATCATATTAAAGACAATCAATATTATCTACCAAATATTAAAAAGCATCATAGTTTAAATATTTTTACTATTGACTCTAATGATTATCCTGAACCCAAGTTAGATAATATAACTACATACTGGTGGAATAAAAATTTTAACATTTTAAAAGATGAGGGTTTGCCAATAGAATTAGCCAGAGGTTGTATCTTTAAATGTAAATTTTGTTCTTATCCTTTACTTGGTAAAAAGAAAGGTACTTATCTAAGAGACTCTTCTAAAATAAAAGATGAAATGGTAATGATGTGGGAGACGCATGGAACTACTTCATATTATTTTACTGATGATACTTTTAATGATGATAATGATAAGATTGAAGACTTACATAAAGTTTTTTGTTCGTTACCATTTAAGCCAAAATTTAGTGCTTATCTAAGAGTCGATCTTATTAACAAATTTCCCCATCAAGCTGATTTGTTATCTGAGATGGGTTTGATAGGAACTTATTTTGGTTTAGAAACTTTACAACCTCAGAGCGCACGAGCAATTGGAAAGGGATTGGCACCAAATAAAGTTAAAGATAGATTATATTGGCTCTCCGATAAGTGGAAAGATAAAGTGAATATTGGTGCTGGGTTTATATTAGGTTTACCATATGATACGCATTCATATTTTAATGAATTGTTAAGCTGGTGTATGGAGTACGACAACCCGATTCAAAATATATCTTTTTATCCATTATACCTATTTCATAGAACAGGCGAGAGTGCTGAAAGATTAAAAGAGTATACATCTGAGTTTAGTCTACACCCAGAAATATACGGATATGAATTTAATAAAAATAATATAGAATGGGAACTGCCATCTCAAAATTTATCATTTAAAGAGTGCGAACTAATTTCTAATAAATTTAATTCTTTAATACAACCTAAAAATAAGGTGGCTGAGTTTCAAATGATAACTAATTTAAATACTGGGGTTTGTTTAGAGGATTTATATAATTTGACGCAATTTGAAATATATGACAAATACGATATGACTATTTTAAATAGAAATAGATTAAATGAATATAAACAACTTGTTGGAGTGAATAATGGATGATATGATTACTAGTAGTGTTTCAATTCCTGTGATGACAGGTACGCTAACTGATACAATAACTATTAGTGGAACTGGTGCTTCTGGAGCAAGCATAACTACTGCTTATAACAGTATCCTTAATTTTGATATTGACAACTTTTTGGATGAACACATCATGAGTCGTGTAACTTGCGACCATAAAGTTGCAGGGCATGAGTTGTTAAAGTTAAAAGAGGTTGCACCAGATTATGCAAATGAGATTAAAGAAAATTTGGCTCGCAATGTTTCTAGAGATATAATGAAGAAAATTACCTTTACCAAGAAACTTGATAAGGATGCAGATGTTCATCACTTTATCGGTAGGGTTTGGGTATTTACCGAAGACGAATTAAAGAATCTAATTAAAGAGGCACGAAATGTTTAATGTGAAAGTTGGTGTGTCGGACACTATGACTATGGAAAGGGTAACTAAACCCATGAAGACTAGAAAACTTATTGCAATCGGTGGTTCTCCAGGAACAGGTAAAACCACTGTGATGCGTAAATTTATGGAAGATAAAAAGTGGATCGAATGCACCCCTGCTAAACTTATTAATGCGATGTATAACGAGGAACTAGACCTATACATCCTTGGCAAATATCAAGAGGGAGAAACTTTCGCTGGGACGGATCGACTAAGTATGGCTGTCCAGCCTGAGATCGAAAACTGGATCCAGACTCATAATTGTAATGTTCTGTTCGAGGGAGACCGAATCTTTAATCAGTCTTTCTTAGAGTTCGCCATGGGGCTACCGAACACCGACCTACAGATCATTATGCTTTCTGCACCTAAAACTATCCTAGAACAGAGGTATCAGGAGAGGGGTTCAGACCAATCCGAGCAGTTTCTAAAAGGTCGGGAAACTAAATATAGCAAGATACAATCAAACTTTGACTTGATGCCCTATATTACTGAGTTTAGTAATACTAACTTAGAGGAGCAGGGAAAGGTTCTTACATTTATGGGGAAGCAGTTTACCTCGATGTAAAATTCCTTTCCAGGATGTAAAATGCAATTCCTGGAAAACGCAAAATACGACTGGATGGACATGCTCAATTTCCACGAGCGTCCATTTAGGGCATCATTTGTCCCCGCAAAGGTGTGGAAAGACTTAGACAAATATCGAAACGATTCCAAAGGTCTTTCAAACTATTTTAGAAAGTGGAGAACTAAAATAGAATGGCGCAAGAATCCCAAAGAATCTCCATATGTCTGGGTAGGTGGTGAATACGATCCAGAGACTCGCCAGTGCCAATTAAACATCTATACCAAAAACTACGATAAATTTAAGTTTACAGATAGCACTTGGGATAGATTTAAGTTTAAGTTAATCCAAACAGAAATGCATGAGCTAATACACTTCATGCAATACGATAGAAGATATGATGAATACTCTGGATACATTCTACCATATCGTAAAGTTGGTCATGCAAAGAAGAACGAAGAAAGAGAATACCTGTCTCACTTCGATGAAATCCAAGCATATGCGCATTGTGTATTACTAGAGTTTAAGTGTTTCAAACCAAACATTCCTATTGAAACTCTAATATCAAGAGCAAAACACAGAAGAGACTCTCGCTGTCTTCACTACATCCTACGAACATTTAATTTCGACTATAAGCGTAATGAAGCTATTCCGAAACTAATGAGCCACATACTCAAGTGGGATCGTAAATACCAAAAAACCATCCGTGCATCTAAAAGATCCTAAATAATAGGTTCGTACAACCTATTGTTAATGGATTATACATGCTAAAATTCAAAGATTTTCTTAGAGAAGATATAACACCTAGATCTGTCAATGAAGAGGTGCTGTTAGAAATGGCAGCAGCAACCAAAGAAACAGACAGTGATGATAAAGGTAAACTACACGAGATACTTTTAGCAAAACATCTTCACCCAGAATCCCGTCTTCCAGATCACCATCGTTCTTTTTCAGAAAACGAGGAACACGCTGGCACTCCAGAACAAGTTCATGACCGACTAAAAGAAAAGGTCGGTATGAAGGCATATAATGAGATTGATTCTCATGCCAAACAAACTGCTGGAGCAATTAAAAAACATTTTCAAGATCAAGGACACCTATCAGAAGGTGACCATATCAGCAATGTTTTCTGGACATCTAATGCAGATAAAGAAAACACTGCTGGTGACCATGAGAAAACAGTTGGTGTTAAAGATGTCAATTCAAATGCTGACTTAATTACAAGAATTACCGATAAGAATGGTAAACAGAAACATGTTGGTATTTCTGCCAAGTATGGATCACAAGAACCAAACTTTAGAAATCCAGGGTTAGATTCTCTTGAGAAAATGGCTGGATTAAAATCTGGAACATTAAATTCTCATTCTGAAGCACACAAAGCGCAGATGGATAAACTTGGTTATAATGGTAGTGCTGACAACAGAAACTATCAAACCAAAGTTGATGAGATGGCAGCAAAAGGTGGTATTGATGCAATAAGAGCAGAGCATGCAAAACATCAAGGTGTTATTGATGGTGGTAAAAAACTTAGTGGTAAGAATAAACTAATGCACCAAAACACAGCTGCATTTATTCAGTCTCATGACGCATTACCAGAAAAAGAAAGAGCATCATTTGTAACACAAGCTGCTTCCAGAGCAGCACAGGCTCGTGCTTCTAATCTTGAGTCAAGAAAATCAATGGTCAAAGATTTTCATCAATCATTGACAAAGAAAACCCCAACAGAGTTATCATCTCTAATTAAAGGTGCAGTATCTCCTGACACTCACATCCCCCATATTGTTGCTCACTCAAAGGTTAAAGATGATGGATCTGCAGATTCACATGTTAAACCAATGCACAGTTTAGCGGACGAACACTTCTCACAATTTGATATGTCTACTCTTTCACCACATCTTGGTGCTGGCACATCAGTAGCATTCAAAGCTAAGCATGCAAGAACAGGCAAGATGATGAATGTGGCTAGAATTAACATTAAGTCATCTTCTGGTGCGCATAAGAATGCTGTTGGTTCATTAAAGTTAAAAGATTAATATGTTTAATTTTTGGCAATACCTTACAGAAGAAGATGAAGGTGCTAAGTTAAAGCACATTCATCATGCTGAGGACAGACCACTTCTGCATGGTTCAGATGGATTCGAACATGCATATGGTGCATTATATGGTGCACATCATCACACAAAACAAGGACTTCAGAGTAACAAACTAACAATGAAGTATGATGGTTCTCCATCTATCGTGTTTGGCCATCATCCAGAAAATGGTAAGTTCTTTGTTGCGTCAAAATCTGCTTTCAATAAAAATCCAAAGATTAACTATACACCAGAAGATGTTGATAAAAATCATGGACATGCTCCTGGACTCGCAGAAAAATTAAAAGACTCACTAAAACATCTGCCAAAGATTGCACCAGAAGAAGGTGTACACCAAGGTGATCTTATGTACAGCGGTAAGGACGCAAAAAAGAACAAAGATGGTTCTGTGTCATTTACACCAAATACTATCACTTATACAGCTAAAGGCGACAAAGCTGAAGCCATTAAGAAGTCTAAACTTGGTGTTGTTATTCATACCAAGTATAAAGGTAATACTCTTTCGAATATGAGTGCTTCTGGTGATGTTACGGCTAGTCATTTTGGTCAACACCCAGATGTATATCATCACACAGCAGACTATGATTCTTCTGGTGCAAAGTACACTCCTGAATCACAGAAAAAATTTACTGAAGAAATGTCAGCTGCAAAAGAGATTCATGAGAAGCATGGCGATAAAATGTACAAAGCTACTTCTATGCATCATGGTGATGCTGGACATTTAGCTACATACATTAACCAAACTGTTCGTGATGGTTCAACTCCAACTGCTTCTGGGTTGCAACAACATATTGCTGACAAATATCAAAAGATGGTCAGCAAACTAAAGACAGAAAAATCTCAACAAGCTAAGTTAGATGAATTGTCTGGTCATGTTAAGAATATTCAGAAACATAGCAAACACTATGACAATCTGCTAAAGATGCATGGGCATCTACAGAATGCTAAGAATGAATTAGTTAAATCTCTGGAATCAAATGAAGGTTCATATGCTCACGCTATCAATGGTGTTGCTTCTAAACCAGAAGGATTCGTTTACAACCATACACACAATGGTGTAACTGAACCAACCAAACTTGTAAATCGTTCAGAGTTTGCTCGCCAGAATTTATTAAAAGCAAGAACACCAACTGCCACAGAAAATCATCATGTCATAGCATTTGGTCGTATGAACCCACCAACTGCTGGTCATGAAGAGGTGGTCAAGAAGTTGAAAGAAAAAGCTGATGAAGTTAAAGGCGACCATACTTTAGTTCTTTCTGGATCACATGGAACAAAAGATGGTAAGAATCCTCTATCGCCAGAGAAGAAACTTTATCACGCAAAGAATGCATTTCCTGGAACTAACATTGAAGTTGCAGATAAAGAATCTCCAACTCTACTTCATCAAGCATCAAAACTACATTCACAAGGTGTTACTCATCTACACTTTGTTGGTGGATCAGATCGTAAGCCAATGTATGAGTTGCTTAAGAAATATAATAATGTCAAAGGACCACATGGACATTATAACTTTAAAGAAATAAATTTTGATTCATCTGGTCAAAGAGATGAAAATGCTAAAGGTGTAGCTGGTATTTCTGGCACAAAACTTCGTAACCTAGCATCATCTGGTAAGAAAAAAGAGTTTCATGCTGCTCTATCGTCGCAAATGAAACCAGAGCACAAAGACGAATTATATAAAGACTTGAAGGAGGCTATGAAGAAATGAAACATCTTTTATTAGTAGCAGTATTGTTTTTATCTGGTTGTGCTTTTATTTTACCAAGACCGCACGATCCAGTGATGTTCGATCAAATTGTTGCAATTAAAATACAAACTGATAAAGTAAACTGTTCTAATAAAGAATGGGGTAATTTATTAGATCGTGTACAACATCTAAAAGTTTACACAGAACTGCGTGGTGACCCACAAGCGAAAGCCATCGGGCAGTTACAGGATGCTTTGGTAAAAGCCCACAGTTCTAAAAATGAGAAGTTCTGTGAATCTATTCTTAATCTGAACAAAACTAGAATTGCTGTCGTAGAAGACGCATGGAAAGGAAGATGATGTTAGACGAACTAAGACAAACTGCAGGATTAGGTGGACCAGCTGGTACATTAGCTAATGAACTGTTAGTTATTCGTGAGAACTACGAACAGGGTCAATTATCAGCTGAAGAATACCAATATTTACTACAAGAAATAGCTGATATCCGTGCACAGCAACAATTAGCCACAGACGAGATCGCTTGTCGCTATATCGTAGCAGCTGCAAAAGCACTAGCTTCTGCTGTGTAACAATTCCTAAATAAATCAGTTAACCTTAAATTGATGGAATAAGATGAAAGATTACAAACAGTTCATAAAACAGCTACCTTCTAGCACCATCGTTTGTGCTCTTGGAGATTTCGATCCTCCAACCACAGCGCACGAGCTTTTAATTCAAACTGTTAAAGTTGTCGCAGAACAAAGAAACTGCGACCATGTAGTTTTCTTATCTACATCCGAAACACTCCAAGAAGATAGAAAGAAACACTATCTTAAACTAATGTTCCCCAACAACAATTTTGTTGCTCTTGGGGAATCATTCTTTTCTACAGTTGTTAAAAAACTAAACGAAAACTATAAAAATGTTATAGTCATCGCTGGCGCAGATCAGTTCGATGAATTTAAGAAGTTGAAAGAATCTTCCGTAGAGGTTATTTCTATTGGTACAAAAGATCCAGATGCAGACAATCCTAAGATGATTCAAACTGCAACTAAAGGTATCTACGAAGAGTTTAAAAAACTATTACCATCTACTGTTCGTGATATAGATGGAAAGCGTCTAATGAATGAGATGCGAATTGGGTTGGGATTAGAACCAGTCAAAGAACAAATTAATCTAGTGAAAGATAAACTTCGTGAAAAGTATTTCCGTGGCGAAGTGTTTAATATTGGTGAGTTAGTTGAGTCGGATGGTCAACAATATGAAATCATCAAGCGTGGTTCTAATCATTTATTGTTAAAAGATCAAAATGGCGAATTAGTTTCTAAGTGGATTAGTGATGTTAAAGAAGTTAAAGAAGGTGTGATTCAACCAAACGGAACTGACAAGATTGACACTAATAGCCCACAAGCTGCAGGAAATAATCAAATACAAAAACCAAAAGGTAAAGTAAAAGGTTTCTTGACATTCTATAATTACGATGATAAAACAAAGAACATCAATGAAGTGTCGAGTAAACTGTTAGATCGTTATAAAGAAAAGGCAAACAAATCTGCAGACGATTTAGCTAGTCAAGGCAAGCATAAACAGTCTGCAGATAGAAGAATGAATGTGATGAAAGCCACAGGTAAGCAGATCGAAAAAACTACTTACAATATCGGGCAAGCATTAAAGTATGGGTCTTCAGCTAAGTTAAAAGAACAGATAGAGCAAACTGAAGAATTAGAACATGAAGAAGTTAATGAAGGTTTAGGTCGTTTTATTGCAAAAGGAATTAATGCTTTACATAAGGCAAATCAAAAGACCCCACTACCTAAACCAGAAGATAGAAGAAAGTTTGAGACACCTAAGACACAAGATCGTCCAGGTTCTTCAACAGAATATAACAAGCCAACAAATCCATTCTTTAAAGAAGAATTTGATCTTACTGAGGATGAGATTGATGCATTAGTTGAATCTGTTCCAGAGGAAGAATTACTAGGATTAGATGAACATACTGAGTGGGATCTTGTCTATGAAGATAACGAAGAAGTTATTCCACCACATCCAGATGAAGAACAGATTGAATTGATGGAAGTTTTATCTCGCCAAGAAAGACTTAAGGGAAAAATTCGTTTGCGCAGAACTGCTGCAAAGCGTAGTCGTTCTACAAAAATTAATGTTCATCGTTATGCAGACCCAAAGACACTGAATAAACGAGCAAGAAGATTAGCTATCAAATTGATTAAACAGCGTATGTTGCGTGGTAGAAATCCAGCGAAGGTATCTGTTTCTGACAAAGAGAGAATTGAAAAACAATTATCAAAGAATAAAAATTTAGTTAATAGAGTGGCGCAGAAACTTGTTGTTCGTGTTCGCAGAGTTGAGAAGTCAAGAATGTCTAAAGGTAAATCTAAAAAAGGCACTATGCCATCAGTATTCTAAGGAATGAATATGTTATCATTTAAAGATTATATTACAGAAGGTCTTGCAGACGATATCGTAGCGTTAGCTAAATCTAAAGGTATGAATGCAAAGATTGCTCCACCTTTAGAGGATCGTAAGAAAGCTACTGCTAAATTACTCAAACATAGAGCAAGAGAAGCTAAAAGAAACCCACCTCCACCAAGACAGATGCCCCCACAGAAAACTGGTTTTGGTTCTGGTGCATACGATGATACAAAAGGAACTTAACATGTTAACATTTAAAACTTACCTGACAGAAAAATCTTGTAATTGCTGGAAAAATTATAAGCGTGTTCCAGGAACTAAACCATGTTCAGAAGGTTCTTGCGTCAAAGAGCAAACAAATCTTGAAGAAGGCGAGCGTGGATTGTGGGATAATATTCATGCCAAACGAGAAAGAATCAAAGCTGGTTCTGGTGAAAAAATGCGCAAGCCAGGAAGCAAAGGTGCTCCAACTGCTGCTGCATTAAAGGCATCTCAAACAAATGAAGAAGTTGACGCACAATTTGATTTGATCGAAGATGTCATTCAAGAATTAGCTCTTATCAATAATGTTGACCCAGAAGTAATCTGGGAATCATTAGAAGATGTTTCTGATCAAGAATTACTAGAGTACGCTGTTGATGCCAAAGGACACAAATCATCTACTGGTGGTCTAACTCAAAAGGGTCGTGATGCATATAATGCTAAAGGTGCTAATCTAAAAGCACCAGTTACTACTCCACCATCTAAATTAAAGAAAGACAGCAAAGCTGCAAAGCGTCGTAGATCTTTCTGCGCTCGTATGGGTGGTATGGAAGGACCAATGAAGAAACCTAACGGAAAGCCAACTCGCAAAGCATTGGCTCTTAGAAAGTGGAATTGTTAATATGATGGAAGCACGAACTGCATTAGCTGATACATTTTTTATGTATCAAAAAGCACATTCATATCATTGGAATGTCGAGGGTATGTTTTTCTCTCAGTTTCATGAGTTTTTTGGAAATCTTTATGAAGAAGTATATGGTGCTATTGATACATTTGCAGAAGAAATTCGTGCACTGGGACAATATGCGCCTAGAGATATTGAGGAAATGTACGATGATAAAACAGTAAATTGTAAAAATCGTGCTACAACAATTAAAGAAATGTTAGTTGATTTGTTAGATACCAATGATAAGGTAATTGTTAGCCTAAATAACTTATTCCAAGAATTACAATCTAAAAACGAACAAGGTTTTATGGATTTTGTCGCTGCTAGATTGGATGCACATAAAAAACACGGGTGGATGCTTAGAGCCACACTTAAAGACGGAGAACAATAATGAAATTTAAATCATTTATGGAATCATTGAAAGGTAAGCAGCATAAAATCGATAAAAATAAAAATGGAAAGATCGATGCTCATGATTTCAAATTACTTCGCAAAGAAGAAAACGAACAATCAAATGAATCTTTTGATTTTAATCGTGCTGCATTAGCAAAACAGAGACTTATGAATCTTAAAGGTAAAAAGACTCGTGGTGCTGCTATTGCTAACTTAATGCGTTCTGCAGGATTAAAAGAAGAAGAAATGGAAGAGACAGATCTAGACCAATTAGATGAAGTTCTATCTAAAGATGCAACTGCTTCTGATTGGATTCACGATTTCGTGCATAGCGATAATCCTAAGTTTGAGGGTAAGTCTAAAGCAGAGCGTATTAAGATGGCTCTAGGTGCTTACTATGGTAAAGCAAAACAAAAACAGCAAATGGAAGAAGTTGAACAAGTAGAAGAAGGTGTTTTAGGTGCTGTGTCTGGTGCTATTGCTGGCGGATTAGCTGGTGGACCAATTGGTGCTCTTGCTGGTGCATACCTTGGACACAAAGTTCAACAAGGTGCTAATAACTCTAAGAAACTAGTTAAAGCTAACCAATCATCTAGCAGAAGAATGCGTAGAGAATTCGTTGAACTAGACGAAGCTGTTACAACTACTCATGAAGACCCACTAGTTACTGTTCACGATAAAGATGGATTACATACTCATGCTAATCTTTCTGTTGCTAATCATATTTTTAATACCAATGTTCATCACAAAGATGTTCATGCTGGACCAGTTAAAACTAAAGATGGTCATGAGACAAAGCGTGATTTAACATTTGCACTTTCTAAACACCATGAAGCAGCCATGAATGAGGCAAAACTGGTTGGAACTCCAGTTGATGTAGATAAAGTTCATGCAGCTGGTCAAGAACCACATGAAGAAAAATTTGAGAATGTTAAGAAGAAAAAACAAGTTAAAGAACAATATGATGAAGATGGTAATGTTCTTTATGAAAAGAAAACATTCCAACAATTCTTAGAAGGTATGACAGCCACTCAAGTTCGTCCAGGTGTCACTCGTTACACTGGCGGATCATATGGTAGTGCTAAAGGTTCTAAGTACGGTAACACAGATTATGATAGTGAAGACATTGATAAAAAAGATGATGAAAATCAAGAACAACAAAAACGAGGTCGTGGTAGACCAGCAGGATCAAAGTCTGGTGCTCGTGGACCTAGAATTAAATAAACCAAGGAGAAATTAAAATGGCACTATGGTCAAATACAGATGCTGCTAACAGCAAACCAAAATTCTTAAGCACTGACGAAAAAACAGCAACTGCTGGTGTTTCTACTGAAGAAGCTGGTGTTGCAGCGAATAAAAACAAGGGTGTTGCCCACGCAGGTTGGGTTAAGTATTCAACTTACACTGACGCACAAGGCGCAACTCGTCACAAGTCAGAAGTTCTAGTTGCTATGGGCTCTATGGCTCAAGCAGGTGGTGACCTTGTAGCTGACGATACTACTGTTGGTGTAGATCCAGCCTAATAAATACAATATGAGAGGGGATGATGGCGTCCCCTCATTACTGTGAAAAACTATGCTAGGTGAAAAATTAAACGAAGGTAATTTTCTTTTATATGCGATGCACCATTATGATAATCCGCAATGTCATAGTGTGCAAGAGTTTGAAGAGGACTTGAAAAAGTTTCTTTATCTCAAGAAATTATTTTCCAGATATAAAAATAATGGTGAATTAAGAGAAAGATTAATTCTCAATCATATCATTGTTTTGTATAATATATTCGGGGATGCAGCTACCAATATGTTATTCCATAAAATTGACGAGAGTTGCTGGGATTCTTTGATAACATTTTTAGTTTATCTTGGGAGGATGCCAGACAGTTATCCCGAACAGGGGATAGTTCTTTCAGAAGTTGTGTTGGATGAAACTATAATTGCATCACTAAGGAAAATTTAATGGCACGAATCGTAGACAATATTGTTGCACTAAGAATCCTAAAAATGTTGGTAACACCATTTGAGGAAACTAAAGCATACAAACTTGGTATCATTGATGCTAAGGGTAAGAATTTAAGAAAAGCAAATACTCTTCAAACTGCAGAAGAGTTAGATTCTTACACACATCTTCATCGTCTAGTATTCAATGTCAAAAAGCTAATCAATAGACTTCCAGGTGGTGAGAACCGTATAAAGTCTTTGATTGCAGCATTGTGGTTGGTTAAAGAATATTACGAAACGGGTAATCGTTCAACTTCATTAATGCGAGAAAAATTTGACAACACCATAAAGTTGTTGGATAATAGAGTGTCCTTGGTTGAAGAAGAGATTCTCGTAAAGAGATTCCTTGAAGAAGAAGGTATGGCAGTTGGTGGTGCACCAGCTAATAATACTTCTGGTGCTTCTGTCACTGAGCCAAAGATTGGTAAAAAAGATATTAAGAAGTATCACGCTGGACAGGGTGGAACTATCGCAGGAATGACTCGTCGCCCAGCACCAGTCAAGTAAGGTGTAGTTATGAATTTTATGTTTCTACTACATTTTTTACCTGATGCTTTTTTGCATTGGGTTGTCAACACAGTATTAATTGCTGGTGTAGTAGGTGCAGTTGCATCCGTCTTATTTAAATTCCTAATAAAGTGGTTTCCTTGGATTATTCCATATCGCACTTTATTACAAATAGTAAGTTTGATACTATTAGTTCTTGGTGTTTACTTTAAAGGTGGAGTTGCTGTTGAGGAAGAATGGCGAGCAAGAGTTGCTGAACTGGAAAGTAAAGTTGCAGCTGCTGAATCTAAATCAAAAGAAAAGAATGTCGAGATACAAAAAGTCTATGTGGACAGAATTAAAACTGTAAAAGAAACACAGGTTGTTGTCCAAGAAAAGATTAAAGAAGTACAAGTAAATATCGACTCTCAGTGCAAAATTACAACTGATACCATCGATATACTAAATAATTCTGCAAAAGGGATCAAGAAATGAAATTATTATTTCTTGTTCCTTTTATTTTTGTATTGAGTGGTTGCTTGACAACTGCTCCTGTTAAAAGAAATTTCCCAGAAGTTCCTAAAGAACTAATGGAAGCGTGTCCTGATTTAAAACTAACAGAACCAACTGATAAGTTGTCTGATGTTTTAAAAGTTGTTGTAGAAAATTACGGTCAATATCATGAGTGCAAAATTAAAGTAGATACTTGGGTTGAATGGTATAAAACACAAAAACAAATTTTTGATAGTGTAAAGTGATATGGATCAAGAAAGAATCGCTAAATTGGAAGCACAAGTAGAAGCTATGAAAGATGATGTCAAAGAAATGCGTGTTGACATTAAAGATCTACACTCTCGTGTCACAACACAGACTCGTGAGATTGTAGAAAAGATGGATGACATGCAAACTCGTTTGGAACACCGTATGAATGCTCAAGCTGAGATGTCAAAACAACAACATGAATCAATCCAAAACGAAATTAAAAGAGATGTAAAAATAATTTCTGATCGAGTTGATGTTCTTGAAAGATGGAGATGGATGATTGTTGGTGGCGCAGTCGTTCTAGGTTACATTGTTGGTCATATGGATCTAATTACTACAATAATCGGCACAAAATAAAATTGCTTTGTAATGTTACATAGGGTATAATCTATACTCTATGAGTGGAGTTTGTAATGCTATACATTGATGCAAAGTATGCCCAAATACTGGGTAGTCGTTTGCGAAATTTCAAACAAAAGAATGAATATCTCTGGAACTATTCGTGTCCAGTTTGTGGTGATTCATCTAAGAATAAGTTAAAGGCACGAGGGTACATCTATCGTGCGAAACAAGACTTGTTCGTCAAATGCCATAACTGTGGTCATTCCACTAACATCGGCAATCTAATCAAGTATGTAGATACAAATCTCTATGACCAGTATGTATTGGAAAGATACAAAGCTGGTGCAGGGCAACACAACTCTCATAAAAATGTTGAGGCTATTTTACCTGAACCACAAAAGATAGAGTTGTTGGAGGATGATATCCTGTCACCTCTAAAAAGATTAGATAAATTAGATGTCACACACCCTGCAGTCAAGTATGTCATTAACAGAAAGATTCCAAAACAAAAGTGGCATCTTCTTTATTTCGCTCCCAAATTTAAAGCATTCACCAATTCGGTGACACCTAAGTTTGTTGAGCCAATCGAGGGTGAGCACCCACGAATGATTATTCCATATTTTACCTCTGCTGGAAAGTGTTTCGCATTTCAGGCTAGAGCATATGGAAATGAGGAACCTAAGTATTATACCATTAAGGTAGATGATAATGAGGAGAAAATTTATGGACTTGATCGTGTTGATTATGGAAGAAGGATTTATGTTGTTGAAGGACCAATTGACTCGCTGTTTCTACCAAATGCAGTGGCTGTGTCAGGAAGCAGTTTTGATACCCCTACTATTCGTAAGTTGCTCACTAATGCAACGATTGTAATGGATAATGAGCCACGAAATAAAGATATTGTTAAACAATTAGAGAAGTATATTGAGTTGGGTTATAGTGTTTGTATGTTACCAAACACCGTAATGCAAAAAGATATCAATGAAATGATTTTACATGGTGGAATGAACCCCGAAGAAATCATTGAACTAATAAATACAAACACCTATGCTGGCATGGAAGCCAAGTTGAAATTTAGTACATGGAGAAAAATTTGAAAGTTAAACTCATTAGTTATAGCAAACCATCTCGTGAGATGTATGATGAAGGTCTGATGGATGCGCAAGAGTTAATTGCGTTTTGTGCTAGAGTTAGTAATCCTTCCAACCAGTTCAACACAGAAACATCAGAGAAGCTAATTCGTTATTTAATTAAACACAAACACTGGTCACCACTAGAAATGGTTAGTGCATGTCTTGAGATCGAAACTACTCGAGATATCGCTCGCCAAATTTTGCGTCATCGTTCTTTCTCATTCCAAGAGTTTAGTCAGCGTTATGCTGACCCTACAAAGGATCTCTCATTTGTCTTGCGTGAAGCACGACTCCAAGACGAAAAGAATCGTCAAAATAGTATTGAGATGGAACCAACAATTGGTAATGCATTGATTGCTGATGAATGGCGTGACAGACAAAAAGATATTATTAGAATGGTTGAAGAAACATATTCTTGGGCAATTAGTAAAGGTATTGCCAAAGAACAAGCAAGAGCAGTACTACCAGAAGGATTGACTGTCTCTCGTTTGTATATGAATGGTACATTACGAAGCTGGATTCATTTTATTGATCTGCGTAGTGATAATGGAACACAAAAAGAACACATGTTGGTTGCCAGAGAATGTGCAAAGGTTATCACTGAAGCATTTCCAATGGCAACTGAATTCGTAAACAAATAAAAATAAAAATCGGAGCAATTATGGAAAGTGTCGTGCATGGCATAAAGGTAGATTATTCTCGTGATTCGTTGTTCGATGAACTTGGGAAACTACGATTAAAAGAAAGTTACATGAAGGATGAAGAACAATCACCACAAGAAAGATTTGCGTTCGTTAGCAGTAAGTTTGGTAGCAATGCAGAACATGCACAGAGACTTTACGATTATTCCAGCAAGCACTGGCTCAGTTACTCAACACCTATTCTCTCATTCGGGAGAAGTAAACGAGGACTACCTATCTCTTGCTTTCTTAACTACATTGAAGACACAGCGGAGGGTTTAGTTGATAATCTTAGTGAAACTAATTGGCTTAGTATGCTTGGTGGCGGTGTTGGCATTGGTTTTGGTATTCGTTCGGCAGATGATAAATCTACTGGTGTCATGCCTCACCTCAAAATCTATGATGCCAGTTCTCTGGCGTATCGCCAAGGTCGCACTCGTCGTGGGAGTTATGCTGCTTATCTCGACATTAGCCATCCAGATATTATTAATTTCTTAGAGATGCGTAAACCAACAGGGGATCAGAATATGAGAACCCTGAACATGCATCATGGAATTAATATCCCAGACACATTCATGGAAATTATCGAGCGATGCATGATTGATTCAGATGCAGATGATTCTTGGCAGTTGATTGATCCTGCATCACATGAAGTTCGTGAAACTGTTTCAGCCAAAGAACTGTGGATGCGTATTCTTGAAATGCGTATGACTACTGGTGAACCATATCTACATTTTATTGATACATCCAACAAACATCTACCTCAATGGTTGAAAGACAAAGGACTTCGTGTTAATCAATCTAATCTTTGCTCAGAAATCATTCTTCCAACTAATGAGAAGAGAACAGCAGTATGTTGTTTGTCGTCATTGAATTTAGAATACTATGACGAGTGGAAAGACGACACATTGTTCTTAAAAGATGTTGCAGAAATGCTCGATAATGTTCTGCAATATTTTATTGATCAAGCACCAAAAGAAATCAAGCGAGCAAAATATTCAGCGATGCGTGAACGAAGCATCGGTATTGGTGCATTGGGTTGGCATGCACTTCTACAAAGAAAAAATATTCCATGGGAGTCATCCATGGCAGTTGGTTTAAATAAAAACATTTTTAAATCTATCAGGGAAAAATTAGATGTGGCAAATAAAGAACTTGGAATGGAGAGAGGTGAGGCTCCTGATGCTGAAGGCACTGGCAATCGTTTCAGCCATCTTATGGCAATTGCTCCCAATGCTTCATCTTCCATTCTTATGGGCAATACCTCTCCTAGTATTGAACCTTATAGGGCTAATGCTTATCGTCAGGACACTCTATCGGGTTCTCACTTAAATAAGAATCGTTATCTGGATAAAGTTATAATGGCACACTTATCACCTAATGGTTCTCCATTAACTCCAAAGGGTGAAGATGAGTATCAAGAAATTTGGCGTAGTATTATTGCGAACGATGGTAGCGTTCAGCACTTGGATTGGATGGACGACTGGACAAAAGATGTTTTCAAGACTTCTATGGAGATTGACCAGCGTTGGGTGGTCCAGCATGCAGCAGACAGGCAATCATGGATTGACCAAGCGCAATCGTTAAATGTTTTCTTCCGTCCAGATAGTAACATCAAATATATTCATGCTGTACACTTTCAAGCATGGAAAGCTGGATTGAAAACTATGTATTACTGTCGTTCTGACAAGATCGCCAAGGCTGACAAAGTTGCCAAGAAGATTGAACGAGAAGTTATTAAAGAAATTGATTTACATGCATTGACAACTGACGAGGGTGCATGTTTGGCATGTGAGGGATAAATGTTTGATGTTAATCAAATCTATAATATAAATGATTTTTTATCTAACGAAGAGTGGGAAATTTGTGCAAAAGAATCAGAAAGATATTCATGGGGTTTCCAGGGATTTTCCACCAATCCAAATGATAGAATTTTTTGGAAAAAAGATTTTTGGGGATCTTTGAAGTGTGATGTTATTGATTCTATTTTTAAATCTAAAATAGAAAAAATTTTTAATATAAAATGTTTCACGCAAGATTTGTATTTAAATGCACAAGCGCATGGGCAATGTGGTTCTTTTCATAAAGATATAGAAGAAAATAAAGTTGGAGATTATATAACATTAGTATATTATCCATTGGCTGAATGGAAACCAGAATGGGGTGGATTCACATTGATTATTGATAATAATAAAAATCTGCATACTATATACCCAAAGCCAAACACTGCTGTAATTTTTAACTCAAAATTTGATCATGTTGGATTAGAACCAACGATACATTGTAATACTCAAAGAGTTTCACTTGCTCATAAATTTAAAATAGCAAAGGACTAAAAATGAGAATAGACGCATACGAAATTTCAGATAAGATTAAGAAATATTGGTGTGCTCTATATCCTAAAAATAGTGGTGAGATGAATAAAAGTAAAAAATTTGTTAAGGTTGTTGTTATGACTAACGAAGGATACAGAGAAGTAGTTGGTGTACATATACAAGATGACTTTATACAGTTAGAACTAGACAAGGAATAAAAATGATAAAGAAAACAACAAAGATGATAGATGAACGAAATTATTTTAAGCCGTTCAACTATCCATGGGCATATGAGGCATGGCTAAAACACGAGCAAGCACATTGGCTTCATACTGAAGTGCCAATGGCAGAAGATGTTAAAGACTGGAAGAAGAAATTAACCAAAGAAGAAAAGCAGTTTCTAACTAATATCTTCCGTTTCTTTACACAAGGTGACATTGATGTAGCTGGTGGATATGTTAAGAATTATCTTCCATATTTCCCACAACCAGAAATTCGCATGATGCTTTCTGGTTTTGCTGCTCGTGAAGCACTTCACATTGCTGCGTATTCTCACTTGATTGAAACTCTTGGTATGCCAGAATCAACTTACAATGAGTTTCTTGAATATCAAGAGATGAGAGATAAGCATGATTATGTTCTAGAACTTTCTAGTAAAAATGGTACTATTGCATCAACTGCTGAACACATTGCTGTATTCTCTGCATTCACTGAAGGTATGCAGTTGTTCTCATCATTCATTATGTTGTTGAATTTCCCTCGTCATGGTTTGATGAAGGGAATGGGACAAATTGTTACATGGTCAATCGTTGATGAGACAATGCACTCTGAATCAATGATTAAGTTGTTTAAAGAATATATTAAAGAAAATCCAGAGATCTGGAATGATGAGTTGAAGTCTAAGATTTATACTATTGCAGAAAGAATGGTTCAGCTAGAAGATAAGTTTATTGATTTATCTTTCGCTGGAACACACATGCGTGATCTGGAACCAGAACAAGTCAAACAGTATATTCGTTATATTGCAGATCGTCGTTTGATTTCTATGGGTATGAAAGGTATCTTTAAAGTTAAGAAGAATCCTCTACCTTGGGTTGAAGAAATGATTAACGCACCAGTGCATGGTAACTTCTTTGAGAATCGTGTTACTGATTACGCAAAGGGTGCATTGACTGGTAGCTGGGATGATGTTTGGGGTAAAGCAGCTTAATGGCTCATATAGTAGCAAACCTACCACCTGTTAAATGTTATGTTCGTAGAGAGTTTCTTTATGACTTTGAGCATGGACATGGGGAACTTGAACCATGTTGGTGGATAAGTATTAAGTCATTGCGTGGACAAGCATTTCGTATTGAGTCATACCTGAATCATTATGGTGCTCTATATGACAAACTACCACTACATGCTTATTGTTGGAAACCTATTGAGGGTGACCCACTGCCACTAGATTATCTACAGTTGTGGGATTGTCTTTCTTATGACATTACTGTGATTAAGAAAGCGCAACTCCAATCAATGCGTTGTAAGTTCAAACTTAAAAACGGAGGTTGGATGTATGGCAGTTACTTATTTACTGTGGATTCTGCTTCTCCTGATTTTAATATTCTTGATACTGGATTTAGTGAGGATCCCGAAGATCATAAGTCTTATAACTTTATTCAGTGCGACAATGGTCAGTTTGCTGCTCAGCCAAATAATCGTCTCATTATATTAGAACCAAGCAGCAATCCAAAAGAATTAAAGATGCCAGACTTTAAAGTGGCAACAAAACGCTGGTCTGTGGAAACAGATTCCAAGTGGGCACTTGGTGACACAGATACAGTAATGTACGAAAGAAAACATGGTTGAACTAATATATCTGTTGATTATTACACACATAACAATTGTGTGCGTGACTCTCTATTTGCATAGAGGACAAACTCATAGAGGTATTGAGTTCCATCCAGCATTATCTCATTTCATGAGATTCTGGTTATGGCTTACAACTGGAATGGTAACTAAACAATGGGTAGCTATACACAGAAAACATCATCAAAATTCTGATAAAGAAGGAGATCCACATACACCCCATCTTTTTGGTATTTGGTTTATTTTATTTGCTGGTGTTTGGTGTTATATTGAATCAGCAAAAGATAAAGAGATGGTTAATAGATATGGGGTTGGTACTCCAGATGATTGGATAGAAAGAAACATTTACTCGAAACTTCCATATGCTGGAATTGTGTTGATGTTGGCAATTAGTTTATTGCTATTCGGTTGGTGGGGAATATGGTTTTGGGGTGTTCAGATGATTTGGATTCCATTTTGGGCAGCAGGTGTCATAAATGGTTTGGGTCATTATTATGGATATAGAAACTATGATAGTAAAGATAAATCAACTAACATAATCCCATGGGGAGTTGTTATTGGAGGTGAAGAACTTCACAACAACCACCATGGTGAACCAGCAAATCCTAAATTAAGCAGAAAATGGTTGGAGTTTGATATTGGTTGGATGTGGTTCAAACTATTTAATAAACTCGGACTAGCATGGGAGAGAAAAGATGGCATATAGCGACAAGGTAATAGACCATTATGAAAACCCAAGAAATGTTGGCTCTTTTGATAAGTCTGATACTTCCGTTGGTACTGGTATGGTTGGTGCACCTGCTTGCGGAGATGTTATGAAACTACAAATAAAGGTAGATAACGATGGTATTATTAGAGATGCTCGTTTCAAGACATATGGGTGTGGATCGGCAATCGCCAGTTCGTCATTGGTTACAGAGTGGGTTAAGGGTATGCATATTGATGATGCTGCTAAACTCAAAAACTCTGAAATCGCAGAAGAACTAGCATTACCACCAGTTAAAATTCACTGCTCAATACTTGCCGAAGATGCAATTAAAGCAGCAATAGCAGATTACAGAGGTAAACATGTTGACAATAACTGCGAGTGCAGCTGAACAAATAAAAGAAGTTTTACTTGATAATCAAATGCCATATATAAGAGCATTTGTGCAGGGTGGTGGTTGCTCTGGGTTTAATTATGGATTTACATTAGAAGAAGAAAAACAAGAAGACGACTTTATCTTCGAAAATGTATTGATTGATGCCATGAGTATGCAATACCTGCAGGGTTCTACTATAGACTACAAAAAAGATTTAATGGGTGCTCAATTTACAGTTAGTAACCCAAACGCTAAGAGCACATGTGGATGTGGCTCTTCATTTTCTGTTTAAGGATAAGGTAATGACAACTAAATACTTTGAGTGTAACGAATGTGGAGCGAGAGGAAAGATTATTCTCAAAGGTGAAGAACATTCTACTGAAGACTGTGTGTATTGCCCAGTTTGTTCTGCTGATATCTATGAAGAGGAAGATAATGATGAAGATGAATAACTATGCTGAAATATGGAGTACTCCATTAGCTGAGTATTATAATGATAATGATTCCATACATGATGAAGTAGTTTCTGCATTTAGTAAAAAATATGAAACTAAAAATGGTCAAGAATTCAATTTTGTAGAAGCTGGTGGATGCGAAAAATTTAAGCAATGGTTTTTACAAAAATGCGAAGAATACACAAATAAATTTCTTATTAATCCAGAGTGTTCTATTAAAAGGTCATGGATTACTACTCTGGGATACGGACACCATAACCACCACCATCAACATGGTGATTCTGATGTAGTTGGTGTATATTATGTTAACACTATTCCAGAACATCCACCTTTACAGATATTTGATCCAAGAATTCCCCATAGCATGAATACATGCAATATAGTTAATGAGCATGGGCAAAAAATTTGTGAAAATATTAGATATATTTTAATCCCACCAAAAAATAGGACTCTTGTGTTATTTCCTGGATATTTACTCCATGGCGTGGGTACTAATCTAAGTCAGGTTCCTAGATCTAGTGTAGCTATTAATGTAAAAGTAAAGTTTAAAATAAATGACATGGCTGCATAATGGTCAACCTGTGACTGATATTGATCAAAAATACAAAGCATTTGTATATCTTATCACAAACTTAAAAGATGGTCGCAGATATATCGGTAAAAAGTTAACTGAATTCACCAAAACTGTCACTAAAAAAGGGAAGAAAAAGCGAATCAAATATGAGTCAGACTGGAAAGATTATTGGTCTTCCTCAGATGAACTCAAAAAAGATGTAGCCGAACTTGGTGAAGAGAACTTCCGAAGAGAGATCATCCACTTCTGCCTAAATAAAGGTAGTGCCTCTTATTTTGAGGCTAAGGAACAGTTTCTCAACGAAGTCTTGGAACATCCTGATCAGTGGTATAATGGTCAGATCCAAGTGAGAGTACACAGGACACACATAAAGAAATGACATACCTATTATTCGCAGTTGCACTATCTCTATCAGCCATCGCTGCTTATTATGCGATTATGGGCTTGATGGCGATATTTGCTGCAGCTGCCATACCAATCGCTATCATGGGTTCGTTACTAGAAGTATCGAAACTTACTGTAGCTTCTTGGTTATACCAGAATTGGAAAGATATCCCAAAACTATTAAAGGGATATTTTACAATTGCCCTATTTGTTCTTATGTTACTTACCTCGATGGGCATCTTTGGTTTCTTATCAAAAGCACATTTAGATCAAGCAATCCCCACTGGAGATGTTGCTGCTAAATTAGCACTCATTGATGAGAAGATTAAAACAGAAAAGGAGAACATAAATGCAAGTCGTAAAGAACTTTCTCAACTCGATGCTCAAGTTGATCAAACCATATCAAGAACCACCGAAGCCAGTGGAGCAGAGCGAGCCATTGCCATCCGTAGAGCCCAGCAAAAAGATAGAGCCAGAATCCTCTCAGACATCGGCTCCAGCCAAGCGAAAATCGCCAAACTCAACGAAGAAAGGCAACCCATCGCAGCCGAAGTCCGTAAAGTCGAAGCAGAAGTAGGACCAATAAAATACATTGCTGCACTAATCTATGGTGATAACCCAGAAACTGATGTATTAGAAAAATCAGTTCGTTGGGTTATCATCATGATTGTTCTAGTTTTTGATCCATTAGCTGTATTAATGCTAGTTGCTGCTAACTGGAATCTTCGTAATAACATCAATGCTAGTTGGACATCTTTATTTGTTAAAGAACAACCACAGAATCAAGATGAACTTCAACCACCAGATGTTAAAGAAGTTAAACTTGAAGACGATATTACTATTAGCGATAAGCCAGATGCATGGATTGCTGATGTTGGTGAAAAACCAACAGAAGAAGAAAAAAAAGAATTTGAATTACCAGAAATACAAGTTGATGAGGCATCAAAAGAATGGGATCCTCAGTTGTATAGAAGAAGAGAACTTGGCAGATATCAACAAGAAATCGGAGCAACACCTCCAAAAACAACATCGTTCTTAAATAAAGTATCATCTTTGTTTAATTCTGAATCTACATCAGTAAAAACAATAGAAAAAGAAGTTGATGACTTGCAAAAACCTAAGTCCTAAATAATAGGTGTGACCTCTCTTTGTTATGAAAAGATAAACACAACAAAGGGTAATAAAAATGACCAAAAAGATCGCTTTGGCGGTGCTTTTTGTCATGGCTACATCAAATACGATAGCACAACCTATCGTTACTGACTCGACTAGTAGAAGTACCACTGAGTCTACTTCAAATAGCACCACAACAATAAAATCGCCACCACCAACAGCAGTGGCACCAGCAATCACAACTTTGAATAATGATGTCTGCGCAGTTGCAGCATCAGGAGCAGTTCAAACGCAGATTCTTGGCATCTCTATGGGTGGAACTCAGAGAGATTTAAATTGCGAAAGAATCAAACTTTCCAAAAATCTATATGACATGGGCATGAAAGTCGCTGCAGTTGCTACTTTATGTCAAGATGAGAGAGTATTCGCTTCTATGTTGGCAGCTGGAACTCCATGTCCAATTGAAGGTAAAATCGGCGAAGCAGCAAAAGAAGAATGGAAAAGAAGAGGTGCTTTAGATAATACCGATAAGAAAGCAATTGGTAATTATGCAGTAAAACCACCTGTTACTAACTTAGATAAAGCTGCTGAGGAAAAGTAACAAATGAGCAGAATTCAGAAATTGATAGCAAGATGGAGTGGAGCATTAGTGCTATCATTCTGCTCATTCTCATATTCTAATGCACAAGATACTACTAACAATATATTAACCAACACTTGGTCTGGTACAATCAATTATACTGGGACAGGTGGTGGATATTCTGGTGGTAATACTCCAGGATATAACTCATCCACAAACACCATCCACTTTGGTTATACTCAATCTACAGTAGCACAAACAATAGCCATAAACAATGCACTACAAGGTAGTGGTGTTAAAGTTGGTGGTGCAAACTATGGATTCTCATATTACAATCAAGGTGAAGCATCAGGAACACTATCATCAATTTTTAGTATTACTAGCAATACTGGTGCAACATTACACTCGTTTTCAAACACTCACGGAACAACTACTAATGGTTGGACACCATTCTCTAATAATGTGACATTTGGTCCATATGGACTACCAGAATTGGGTAATGCCTCTCTTTCTTTCACAGGCAGAGATAGTCGTTTTTGGGCTGGATACTATGGACCAATGGTTAAAGATCCATATGTGAACTTAACATATACTGCAGCAACAGTTACCAATCCAACTTTTCAAGATGACACATATGTTCATGTCCCATTACAATTTGGGTTTCCATTTTATGGTAGAACATTTACCAACTCTTGGATGCACTCAAATGGTGTAGTATCATTTCTTGATCCAGCTGTACCAGTTCCAGGTGTTGGATATAATCCAGGACAGTGGGCATATTGTTGTGGTGACCAACCAACCACAACTAAACCACAATTTAGTTTTATCATCGCTCCACTGTGGACTGATTTATATCCAGTTGCGTCCTCTACATTTAGAACAGAAGGAACAACAACATATCAAAAATACTTTTGGAATGATATTGCTGAAATTTCTAACATCAGCAATTTAAACTCATTTTCATTAGAAATTCGTCCTACTGGTTTTATCGGTGCTACATATGATAAAATCAATTTACAAAATCAGAATACTTGGGTTGGAACAGTAGGAGATCCTACCATTGGTCAAATCAACGAGAGATTCTATGGTATCCCAGGACTAAACAGCACATTAATTCCTAATTGGAATTTGGCAAACACTCCAGATGCATGCACATCAAGTCCATTATCATCCCCAACATGTCCTGGATACACAGAAGCAATGTGCACAGCTAATCCATTGTATAGTCCAACATGTTCTGGTTACCAGCAAGCATATTTTACACAACAGTGTTCTATTACAGCACTTTATGACCCGCAGTGTCCAGGTTATGCAGCTGCGTATTTAATATATCAGTGTTCTCTTGATCCATTATACAGCACTACATGTGAGGGATATGCTGAAGCATATTTTACACAGCAGTGTAATTTAAATGGTTTATATGATCGACTATGCCCAAATTATTCTACTGCTTATGCTACAAAGATGGTTCTTGAACAACAAGGAACTGCTTCGATTGTAGCAACAGCAGGAACTGTAGCTGCAAACGCACCTACAACTACTGTTAGTAACGATGGAACTGTATCAACAACTCCATCTACTACTGGCAGTGCAGTAGTAGATAAAGCAGTATCATCACCTACTACAACCACTAACACTGCTGCTGCGCCAGCAGCACCTGTACAGTTAGTAGCACCACCACCTCCACCACAACAGATGACTGGACCACAACAAGACAGAAAGCAAGAAGGTGGTGAACGAAAACCAGAAGGTGGGCAACAACAGGCTGGTGGACCACAACAGCAACAGCAACAGGGTGGGGGTGATAAACCTAAAACTGCCAGACAAGAATTGGCAGAAAGAAGACAAGAAGTTGCCAGAAAAGAAGCAGTAGAAAAGGGTAAGGCACTTGCTGGTGAAATGGGTAAAGTAGCTGACATGGAAGCACAAAAACAAGTTCAGAATGTCGTCCTTCAAGCAATGGCATTTGTTCCAGGATTTGATGCATATGGTAAGGCACTTATACCAGATGCTCGTGGTTATCAACCATTCACAGTTTATAATAATCAACGAAATGTTGATAATGCAAGATTAGGTCGCAGTTTGTTTGGTGCGACTGATAGACTACACAATGAAATGGTAGACTCTCAATATCAGTTAGGAAAATAAAGGAATCAAAATGGGAGAAGAAATCAAAGATGTCAATAAGAAAATTGACGAAGCAGAAGCAGCAGTAAAAAAGTATGCTAGTAAAGATACAGTAATTAGCATTGGTGGATATGAGTTCACCCCAGCAAAATTGATGGTTGCGTTTACACTCGTTTCTTCATTACTAGGTGGTCTTTATGGTGCATTTGAAGTATACAAGGACTACATAGGTATGAAGAAGAAAATTGCTGAGTATGTTACACCAGATTTAACAGAAATCTATAAAAAGATGGAAGTGTTAGATGCCAACACTAGCAAGATGACTGAATACACCAATAACATTAAAAACGATTTAAAGAACGATGTTCGTAGAGTCGAGGGTGTTGTTGAAAATCTTGAACGATCAGTTAAATCTGACACAAGAGCAGCTGAAAACACAGTCAAAGATATTAAAAAAGATGTTGATGCTAGTGTAAAAGAAATTCGTAAAAACACGGACGATACAATCCGTGACCTAAATCGTGATATGGTTAGAAACCAAAAAGAACTACAATCTGAAATTCGTGCACTAAGAGGTGAAGTAGATACAAAAATACAGAAAGCATTGGACAATCCGCTGTCCAAGTAAAGGGGAGATATGCCAGAGGAAATTAAGGATGTAAACAAGAAGGTAGATGAATTAGAAGCAGCAGCTAAAAAATACATGAGTAAGGATACAGTCATCAGTATTGGTGGCTATGAATTTACTCCTGCTAAATTAATGGTTGCAGCAACTATAGTGTCATCGGTTCTTGGTGGTCTATATGGGGCATTTGAAGTATATAAGTCCTATCAAGATATGCAGAAAAAGATCGCAAATTATGTTACACCAGATTTGTCTGAAATTGAGAAGAAACTAGAGGTGGTCGTTGAGAAGGCTGAGAAATCAGTCCAGTATACCCAAGATATTAAGAACGATCTAAAAACTGATATCCGTAGATTAGAAAAGGTAGTCGAGCAGGTAGAGCGAGACAATAAAAATTTAAATCGTGAGGTTGACCAAGATCTTCGTCAAATTCGTAAAGAAATAGATAGTAAGATACAAAAAGCAATGGATAACCCACTTGCAAAATAGAAAGCAGAGGGAATGATTTTGGATGATAAGAAATTATTTAAATGGCTGGGGTTATTACTACTTTTGCCGATAGGTCTAGCGATCTTCGGAGGAGACTCCTTTAGATATCCATGCCAAGATCCCAAAAATTGGGATAAAGATATTTGTCAAAAACCATTATGTGATGTGACAAGAACTTGTCCTGAACATGTTTTTAAGGGTCAACGAGACCCTAGATTAGGAATGCCAGATGATCAAAAACCTAGTGGGGCTGCTCCTGCTCCCTCTAATGTTTCTCAAGGGGTTAATTGTGGAAAATAATAACCAACCAGTTTATATGTATACAGAAGACCAGTTGATGGCTCGTCTACGCTTTTTTATTGGCGTATGTTTGGCACTCACTTTAACTGGCATCGTGTTTGTCGTTTTATACTCTATCATTTTTGTTACACAACCACTAAATGCTATCAGTCCTATCGACCAAAAGTTTTTTGAGTTGATTATTCCTATTGCCACTTTCTTAACTGGTACACTATCTGGTATCATGTTGGCTGGTAATGATAAAGAAGCACAGAAAGAGGCATTGAAAGCAGCAAATGCTGGTTGGAGCAGACCACCAACACCACCTGCACCAACTTCTCCAACTCCAGGAATGCCACCAAGACCAATGGGAATGATGGGTGCACCAATGGGTATGCCATCTGTGCCATCAGTAGCTGATGCTACAAGAATGCCAGTATTTGAGCCAGGAGATCCAACTCACAGAAACTTTAGAAATGATTAATCCACTCGATGTATGGGTTTGGATGTTTCTGCAATGTTATTATTTGCCTATGACTATAATGGGCTCACTCAGTAAGTAAGCACTAACTTACTTCGAAACCCCTGTGAATACAGGGGTTTTTTCATTTCAGAAAGTGCTTGTCTTTTATTGCAGTCTGCTGTATAATAATGGTATCGAAACTTGGAGAATTTGTGATGGGTAAGATTAAAGATCTACTGCTTGACATTGAGGAAGTGAACACTGAGTTGATGTACCTTGCAGACGAAGAGCGTGAAGCAAGAGTGCAACAAATTTGGGAAGAAATGATGAATGATTACGAACTTCTTCGCCAATATGAAGCAATGGCTTACGCTGCAGAACTGGAGAACTTTTCTCCCTTTGATACAATCAACAGTTGAGGTATATGATGCAATACGGATTCTATAATGGAAAACAATACGACGAACGACATGGTGGTCCATTCGATCGTGGTGCTGCTGATTCATACTATGGTCGTCCTAGCGAACCGCACTATTATGTAGGTGGTACTGGCACTTCCGACCGAAAAGATTCCAGCGATATGACTATTGAAGAAATTCAAGCATACTGGGCTGGTTTCGAATGGAATGAAAAATTTGGTGATAAGAAAGATTGGGGTTGAAATGGATAATGTTAATAAAGAAATTATGCTTATCGCACAAGAAGAGTGTGCTGAAGTCACTCAGGCGATTAGCAAGGTGTTTCGATTTGGAATTGATGGTATGCACAATGGTGCTACCAACAAGCAACGATTGGAAGAAGAAGTTGGTGATTTGCTGTGCATGATCGAGATGATGATTGAGAAAAACATCATTGATGGAAAATTAGTTGCACAGGCTGGTGTGAACAAAAAGCAGAAACTTGCTAAGTGGAGTAATATTAAGTGATTCGTTGGATTGAAAATGTAAGCATGAGTGATATTCATCTTGGTCATCACAGTGACCTTGGAGAGAATGTCATGCTCATTCGCATTCAAGATCCTGCTACAGAATTCAAACCCACCAAGCGACAATTCAAAGAAGTTTATTGTTTTGAATTTCTGGATGCAGAAGATGAGGATGGGTTCGATGAAGACTTTAAAATCAACGACAGTCAAGCTAACGAGATCGTCATGTTGTTGAGTCATGCTTTGGAGAACTCTATGAATGTTCTCGTGCACTGCCACGCTGGCATTTGTCGTAGTGGTGCTGTTGTTGAAGTTGGAACTATGATGGGATTCACTGCAACTGATCGCTATCGTCAGCCGAATCTCCGTGTAAAACATAAAATGATGAAAGTGCTTGGTGCAACTTATGATTCAGATAAATAACCTCACACCATATCAAGTTGAAATGCTTGACCACATGTGGTCTCTGGATACAGAAGAAGAATTTTTTGAATGGTACAATCTGCTGGATGAGGAAGATCAGAAACTTGCAGATAGTTTGCAACAGATGATAATCCTCGCCACTGTTGACCAAGTTGTGGAAGAAACAAAATACAAAGATGCAAAGAAAGCATTAAAGAAATTTGCTTTACAAAGGTAGATCATGTATAATAAAACACTGAAACCTAGAAATCCTATTGCAAAGGATCTTCGCACTCCCAAATACCGTATGCGTAAGGTGGAGAGCAAGGTTCAGTACATTCGCAACCCAAAGCACAAAAAGGACATATATGAGTCTTAATTATGAAGCAGAGTTTTCTCGTGGTGAATTGGTAAAAACTGTTCGAATTAAAGAGCACAACACAGGCACATCTTATGAGTCAGTTGAATTCACGATCAAGAATAAGTTGACTGATAGTAATGGTAAGGTAATAATTGACAATGGACATACAACATTCATGTCTCCCAGTGAGTTCAGGGAATTTTTTGGTCCAATTTTTAGTGAAATGAAAGAGAGAATTGATAATGCAAACGGTATTCAAGGATGAGAAAGAGTTCGAAACATTCAAAGAGTGGACATATGGATTACTACATGATCAGCACCTCAAAGATTTGTGCATTGTGTTTACCAAAAAAGACGGCACAGAGCGAGAAATGCGATGCACCCTCGTTGAATCAAAAATCCCAACAGACAAACAACCGAAAACGCAGTCAGAAGGTAGCCAGACTGTTGGATCCACAGTTCGGGTATTTGACATCGAAAAGCAAGAATGGAGATCGTTCCGCTGGGACTCAGTCAAGAAAGTGAGTTTTGACCTATGATTAAACTGAAACCTACAAATACGAATATTATATTGATTCTTATTCTAGCTGTCCTAATTTTTATCGGTGCTCCAATCGCACTGATTTGGGCACTGAATACTCTATTTCCTGTATTGGCTATTCCATATACTCTGGAAACATGGTTGGCTGCATTTATTATTCCTGCAGCATTTAAGGCTAACATTGAATTTAATAAGGACAAATGATGAATTTATCGCCTGAGCAGAAAAAAGAACTACAAGGTGCTGTTCGTGAAATTAGTGCATCTATGACACGAACAGAAGCAGAGAGAGACTTGATTCGTGAGATTGTGAAAGAACAATCACAGAAACATTCTATTCCCAAAAAGATTATTAATAAGATCGCAAAGACATATCACAAACAAAATCTGACTCAAGAAATTGCAGATCATGAAGAGTTTGTAGAACTATACGATTCTGTCACGAAATAATCCCCTACAAAGTGTAGGGGCATTGCAGAAAGTGCTTGCCTTTTATTGCGGTTTGGGGTATAATAGATATTATTAATGGAGGTCTCAAACCTATGACTGCAAAACGCAAAGCGAAAGCACACGCACTTCTGGCTTCTCAGAAGGCTATAAAATCTAATGAACCGACTCTTGATGCAGAGAACTATAATCTTAGCATCGGTCAGATTCTTCAGTGGTACACCGAACACTCAACAGAAAAGCAACGACGCAAGTATGCGTTGGAGTACTTTGCCAAACTGAATAAGAAACACGAAGTGTTTGCCATCAACAAGGCAAGCGATTCTGAAATTCGTATTCTTGGCATCCTCTGTCGTCTGGACGAGCGTGAACAGAAACTCAGCGAAGAACACAAGGCAAAGATTTTTGCCGATGTGGCTCTTCTCGTTGCCAAGTACCCCCATGTTAAAGAGAAGAAAGTTGCTGCTGTTGCAACTAATGTCATCAACATTCAAGAGCGCATCGAAGAAAAAGCCAGAGCACTTGCTGGCGATATCGAGGGAGCAATTGATGAATTCGTTCTTACGAAAGGTAAGGGTGCTGAATTCTCGGCGAAGTCTTATCTACTGGCAAAAGAAGTATCAGCACCAGTCGCCAAACGCATCGGAGAATTTTATGTTGGACTCTACAACGAACTTGCAGATGCCATCAACGAAGAAGATGAACAACTTGTCGAAGGATACTCAAACTTCAACAAGCGACAATTGAAGGCATTCCACAAATTTGTTGGCCAGATTATCGAAGACTGCGAACAGATGGTGCAAACTGCTAAGGCTACTCGTGCACCTCGCAAACGCAAGGCTATTCCACCGAGCAAGGTGGTATCCAAGATGAAGTATATGAAAGAGTATGCTGAACTTGGTCTCAAGTCATGTAAACCAGAAGACATTATCACTTCCAGTGAGTTGTGGGTATACAATACGAAGTACCGTAAGGTTCAGGTTTATCGTGCTGAGAATGGAACACTTGGTGTTAAGGGTACAACTGTCATCGGATTTAGCATCAAAGATTCTACATCTCTGACTCTGCGCAAGCCCGAAGACTTCTTCAAGGGATTGTCTATTGGCAAGCGTGCATTGAATGCTGCGCTGAAGAAACTTACTACAAAACCTACCACTCCGAATGGTCGTATTAATCAGGAGTGTGTATTGTTGGGAGCGTTTTAATGAAATTTACATACATCGATGAAGGCATCAATGCCATAGTCGTTGATGAAACATATTCAGAAGAGCAGGTTAGACTAATTAAAAAAGAACTAACTTATTTTAATCAGCCACATAAATTAAGATCTCCAGTAGAAACTAGTAGTGCACAGGCTACTAATGGGGAAATTATGAAGAAAAATAATGGTTTATTTTTAGATGATGTATTCCAGCACTGGAAACAATCTGACATTATTTCCAGTGCTATTGACAAGTTTAAACATCATGATTTTGTTAAAGAATGTATGAAATATAATACCATGTTTAAGATGATAAAGTATCTCCATGGTATGTCAACACTTATTTCTTATTATGAAGATAGTGACTACTATAAACATCATATCGACAATGCTTGTTTTACTGTAGTTTCTTATTTCTTTAATGAACCAAAACAATTTTCTGGTGGTGAAATAATTCTTTATTCTGATGATGCAGCCAAACAAGTTGAGATAGAAATTATGAATAATAGATCTATCATCTTCCCAAGTTGCACTATGCATTCTGTTAATGAAATAAAGTTGCAAAGTAAAAATAAAGGCGATGGGAGATATTGTATTACCCATTTTTTGTATAACTTGAGGGAAATTAGGTAGAAAGTACATTATGATTTTAGTTGATTATTCACAAGTGGCACTTGCTGCCATTCTTACATTTCAAAGAGAACTAAAGGGAACAGAGTCTGAGGTTAAAAATCTTATCCGTCATGTCACTCTTTCTACACTCAAGTCATACAAGAAAAAGTATGGTAAAGAATATGGTGATTTAGTGATTTGTTGCGATGGTCGTAAGTACTGGCGCAGAGATGTATTTGAACATTACAAAGCCAATCGCAAAAAGATGCGAGATAATTCTGATCTGGACTGGCATCTTATTTTTGACACTCTCAATGAGATGCGTCAAGATATAGCACAACACTTTCCTTGGAGAGTTATCCATGTAGATCGTGCAGAAGCCGATGACATTATTGCAGTGATGACTGAGTGGGTACAAAGCAATGATTTTGTTATGGAAGGATTGGTTGAAGAACCACAGAAGATTCTTATTCTATCTTCTGACAAAGATTTCAAACAGTTGCAGTTGGCTCCATTCTCATCTGGTAATGTGCGTCAGTGGTCACCCATGCAAAAGAAATACATTCAAGCTACCAAGCAAGAAATTATTGACTTCACAGTGGAACATATTGTAAAAGGTGATACTGGTGATGGTATTCCTAATATCCTGAGTAAAGATGATGTGTTCATTACTGGAGAAAGACAGAAACCAGTTAGTTCTAAACGATTAACTGAGTTCTTAGAAAAGGGAAAAGATGCTTGTCGTAATGATGAGGAGAAACGAAATTGGAATCGTAATGCTGTGTTGGTAGCATTTGATAATATTCCAGAGGATGTGAAACAATGTATCGTTGAAACATACCTAAGTAATAAACCAAAGGGCGATAAGATGGCAGTGATGAATTATCTCATTGAACATCGTTGCAGACTACTACTTGACGAACTAGAGGACTTCTAATGAAGAAATATCTAACAGAAATGTTGGCTGAGATTAATAATGATCCATCGACAATCAAAAACTTTAAAGATGAATTTCTATTAAAGGTTGTTTTTGCTCATGCATTTTTACCTAACTACAAGTTTCAATTACCAGAGGGAGAACCACCATTTAAGCCAGCACCTGAACCTATGGGTATGACAGAGACAAATCTTTTTGTAGAATGTAAGCGATTCTATAATGTGTTCTGTAAGGCTGATGTTAAACCTCTGCGAAGAGAAGCATTGTTCATTGGATTGCTTGAGGGTATCCATCCTGAAGAAGCAAAGATTCTAATTGCAGTTAAAGATCAGAAGTTAAATAAACTTTATCCAAAAATTACTTGGAAACTTGTAAGTGAAGCAGGTATCATTCCTGCTGCACCAGAAAAGGAAAAGAAAGTCGCAAAAACTGCTTGACAAAATAATTGTTTTGTAGTATAATTATATTATGGAAAAACCTAGTGGCGAATTCTTTACAACTCTTGGACAATATGTATATCAATACATAGATGAACAAGGTATCGTCTATTACACTGGAAAGGGTAATGGTGATAGATGCTGGGCTCATGTAAATGAGAAGGGATTTAATCCTGAACAGTGTCGTATTGTTGCTAGAAATTTAGAAAGATTTGAAGACAAGAAAGACTGGCAATCATTCTTGTTGGAATCTTATTTAATTACCACATTAAATCCAGATGGCAATTCTGTCTCTGGTCACTACAAGGAGTGTTTTGTTATGGCTAATTTGTCCGAAATTTTTGGTGAATATCAAGCAGATCAACATGATATGTTTGAATCTCTACCTAGTTGGTACGAAGAAAATTATGACATCTTTAGGGGTCGTCTGAGAGAAGTAAATCTGAATGCTACAACTGCATTCTTTTTGAGCAGTGCTCGAAATAAAATGTATATGATGTGGTGGTGGACTCCATCCTCAACAGAACCAATTCGTGTGGCATTCGAGATCAATGCCAAGACAGATGAGTTGGGCAATATTCAGACAAAATTAAAACAATGGTTGAAGACTGAAGGTCATACAAAGACCACACAAGAAGGTAAAGAACAAAAATTTACCATCTTTGTCGATACCATTGAAGAAGTTATTTCGTTGTTTAAAACATTCATGAGTTGATTTGAAAGGACTATATCATGCCTAATTGGTGCTACAACAGTGCGACATTTCGCCACGACAGTAAAGAAGTTATTGATGCTTTTGAGGCAGAACTAAAGAAAGAAGATGCTCAGCCATTGAATTATCTTAGACCCAATCCTTCTGGTGAGTGGGAATATGATTGGTCAGTTTCCAATTGGGGAACCAAATGGGATGTTAGTCCTCAAGATTGGGAACGAGAAGATGATAATACCATCGTGATGCATTTTGATAGTGCATGGTCTCCTCCTACTGTTCTTTATGAATTTTTGACTGAGAACGGATGGGACATTCGTGCATATTATCATGAACCTGGAATGGGTTTTGCTGGTAAGTTTGAAGATGGTTTTGATGACTATTACGAATTCGACTATACTGATCGTGAATCTGTAGAAAATTTACCTGAGGACATTATTGACTTCACTAATGCTCTTGAAGATCTGGAAAATTATGAGCAAGAACAATATCAAGAATCGGTAGAAAACTTAGAAAGAACTGATTGGTTTGATGTGAATACCAATCCCACTGTTTCTGGTCGTTATGAAGTAACAACTGAGGCTTGGCCATATGCACAATTTTGTGAATGGACAGGAGAGAAATGGCAACGATGGGAAGGTGATGACATTCAAGTGAATAAATGGCGAGGTCTCACTCAAGATCCAGACAATTGGGATCCTGTCGCAGAATTAGATAAGATTGTGATGCCTGAGTAATGTTTTTCTTCTTTAAAAAATCTAAAATAGTTGTAGATTGTTTTACAGATCTTCGTGGGGTCTATGAATTATATAAACCCAGTAAATCGATAGATTTTTATCCAGAACAGTTCACCAAAATGAAATCATATTTCATGGCGGAAGACAGAGAACTTAACATACCTGTGAAAACTGGTACGATAAAGAGATGTATTGCAATTCAAGATTATTATAAAAATGGTTTCATGATACCGATGTGGACTGATATCGTATGCCAACCAAAATCATTTAATGAACGAAAATCTGCATTTGCAACAATGGCTGGTGCATTTAAATTTAATACACATTTCTCTCAACAATGGGGAGAAACTGGATTATATAAAGAATATTTACATCTGAAACTTATAAGTCCATGGCATTTAAGAGAAAAAACTGGTGTTAAATTTACTTGGAATCATGCAACATGGAATTTAAGCGATCACGCTAAACATTTCACAATACTTCCAGGTATTATTTCTTTTGATTTAAATACTGCAACACATCTTAATTTATTTGTAGATAAAAATATAGAGAGATTTGAACTATTAGCTGGTACACCAATGGTACATTTGTGTCAATTGTCTGAGAAAGAAATAGTATTAAAACACCATCTTGTTAGTGAACAAGAGATAGATAAACTCGGTATACCGAATGATTTTAGTTGGTCAGCGAATAGGTATTTGAGATATAAAAAATTAATCGAAACACAAAATTCTAAAAAGTGTCCGTTTGGATTTGGAAAATGAAACAGAAGTGGATTGATGCGTTCATGGATACAGCTGAAAGATTTGCTCAGCTGTCTTCAGCAAAGAGATTGAAGGTTGGTGCGGTTGTCGTAAAGGACAATCGTATCATCTCAATCGGATATAATGGTATGCCATCTGGCTGGACTAACGAGTGTGAAGAAGTTGTTATACCGACACTTCCATATTTACAGGGTGATGGTCCAACACTAAAAACCAAAGATGAGGTAATTCATGCGGAAGCGAATGCGATCAGTAAACTCGCTAGAGATGGCGAAGCTGGCAGTAATGCTACTATGTTTTGCACTCATGCTCCATGTGTTCATTGTGCCAAGATGATTTATGGAGCAGGGATAAGTAAAGTGTACTATAGAGATACCTATCGAGATACGAAAGGTGTCGATTTTTTAGAAAAATGTAACATTGAAGTTAATCATATTAAGGAGATTAAATGAAAACAGTTGGTGATAAATTAGAACAGTTCGTTGTAACAGGTGTGAATCCTGGAAGCGACCAATTCTTTGACATTACAGAGAATTCTTTTGAAGGTAAGTGGAAAGTTATCGTCTACTATCCTAAGGATTTTACATTCGTATGTCCTACAGAAATCGTAGCATACGATAAGTTGTTCCAAGACTTTGCTGATCGTGATGCAGTTCTATTGACTGGATCAACAGACAATGAGTTCTGTAAACTAGCATGGCAAAAAGCACATCCTGATTTGGCTAAGATCAAGCACATCCAGTTTGCTGACACACAGCGTGATTGGGATAAGTCGTTGATTGACCAACTCGGTGTATTTTATGCACCTGCTGGCGCAGCACTTCGTGCTACATTTATTGTTGATCCAGATAATGTTATTCAACATGTGACTGTGAACAACTTGAATGTTGGTCGTTCACCTGAAGAAACTTTGCGTGTTCTTGACGCACTTCAGACTGGCGAACTTTGCGCATGTAACCGCACTGTTGGTGGAGAAACACTATAATGGCATTTATTGACGCTGTTAAAGAAGCGTTGCCAGATTACGCAAAGGACACCAAGTTAAATCTTGATGCTGTTCTTTTGCGTAGTTCACTGCCTGTTGACGAAGCGATGGGTTGTGCTGTCGCTTCGTTGGCTGCAACTGGTAACGGTAAATTGTTGGGTGTTCTGCTTGCAGACGCACCTGCTGATGCAAATGCTGCAATGACTGCTGCAAGTTTAATGGCACAGAACAATGTATGGTATCCATATGTTGAGATGGCTGATGACGAATCACTCAAAGGACTACCTGCACAATTGCGTATGAATGCTATTGCAACTCATGGTGGAACTACGAAAGAGAGATTCGAATCTTATTCTCTTGCTGCAAGTATCGTTGGCAAATGCCACTTTTGTGTCAAAGCACATTATGATGGATTGAAGAAAATGGGCTACACTGTAGAACAACTTCGTGACATCGGTCGCATTGCTGCAGTTATGAATGCATGTGCAAAAGTACTAAATTCATAAAATTTTTGAAAATACTTGACAAATAATCACTTTTGAAGTAAAATTCGTTATAAATAGATTACTGGCTGGGATAACCTTACAAGTTGTAGGGTTATTTCAGAAAGTGCTTGACAAATAACCAAACATGGAGTAGAATTCTTTCTATCATGAAACTTAGACACATATCCGTAGCAATGCATAGTTTATCACAGAAGTGTGATTGGGCTATTGCACGCACATCATTTGGATATGAGATTGGCAATCTACCAAGTGGAGGGTTTGGCAAGTAAATAGAAGAGTATCTTTATACTTACCAAACCCTCTGAGATGAAAATCCAGAGGGTTTTTTGTTTTAAGGGGTTGACTATTATGTCAACATGAGATAAGATCTCGCCCTGTTCTTTAAAAATTCGGGACTTTGTTTAAAAGTCATCAGTGTTGGTTCGCTGATGCTGATGACTTCTGTACCCTCTTCGCCAAGCTGGTAAGGCATCGGATTTTGATTCCGACATGCGGTGGTTCGAGTCCATCAGGGGGTGCCAAACAAATACATACTGCCGAGCGGTCAAATTGCGAAAGCAGATGAGTAGTATGTATTTGTTTGGTTTGTGGGGGTATAACTTAGTGGTAAAGTAGTAGGCTTTTAACCTATTAACCAGAGTTCGATTCTCTGTGCCCCTACCAGAAACAATGGAGATATTAGTTTAGTGGTAAAACCACGGGTTGTGATTCCGTTATCAAGAGTTCGATTCTCTTATATCTCCCCATACCGAAGTAGCTCATCAGGTAGAGCAGCAGACTGAAAATCTGTGTGTGGTTGGTTCGAGTCCAATCTTCGGTACCAAATGTTTATACCCAATTAGCTCAGTGGCAGAGCAATCGCTTGATAAGCGATAGGTCAGTGGATCGTAACCACTATTGGGTACCATGGTGATATAGCACAGCGGTAGTGCATCTCCTTCATACGGAGCAGGTCGTTAGTTCAAATCTAACTATCACCACCAGTTTATAGTAGCGTGGCAGAGTCTGGTTTATTGCAACAGTCTTGAAAACTGTCGGGTCAGAGATGGCTCCGTGAGTTCGAATCTCACCGCTACTGCCATATTAAATAAAGTTATGAAGAAATTACTATTATCTACTTTATTAATGTTACCTTTTGTTGCCAATGCATGCGTTGGTTATGTTGTAGCATTCAAAGGATTGAATGATTCTTTTGATGATACTGCATTTAAGACATATGTTATGCGCAATGGTTACTGTGGCAAAACATTTTCATGGAACAATCATAAAGATGCGATAAAATTTATTAATTCTGTAAATGTTCCTTACAAAATGTATGCATTCAGCAAAGGAGCAGAAACTATTTCGATAGTATTGAAACAAGTAGAAAATAAACCAGAGTACATCATAACGATAGGTGCATACAAAACTACAAATGTTAATTTTACAAAGTACAATATAACATTTGATAATTTTTTTGATAATTCTGGAATAGGTCAAACTAGTCCAGGAATTTATTTAAATGTGCCACACAATCTGATACAGAAAGAAGTGAACAAAATTCTGTATCGCTAAGTTTTAGGTTACATACAGCAAAAATATTTTACGACTGAAAATCGTAGTATTGTTGGTTCGACTCCAACTCCACGCACCTTAGCGTAGATCGCCTAATGGTAAGGCACTAAAAATGTAACCTGTTGTTTTATACCCGATTGGTGAAATGGATAATCACGCTGTGCTACGAACGCAGAAGTGGAGGTTCGATTCCTTCATTGGGTGCCAAGTTTTGGATCGGTTCAGCAAACCTTAAAGTTAGCTCATCGGTAGAGCATTTGCCTTCTAAGCAAACGGAGTGGGTTCGATTCCCACACATTAAAACGATCCAGTTGAATTTTTATAAGGAGTTGTATATGCCAAGTGTATTTTTAGTTAGCGATACGCACTTTGGTCACGCTGGTGTATGCAGATTCACTCGTGACGATGGTACGAAATTGCGACCATGGACTGATCCAAATGAAATGGATGAGGAAATGGTCAAAAGGTGGAACGAAACAGTGAAGCCAACAGACAAAGTTTATCACTTAGGTGATGTTGTGATTAACAGAAAAGCATTGTCAATCATGCATCGTTTAAATGGTGATAAAGTTTTGATCAGAGGTAACCATGACATCTTTAAGTTAGAAGATTATACTCAACACTTTAGAGATATTCGTGGCTATCATGTGATGAACAATTTTATTCTATCACACATCCCAGTGCATCCTGATTCAAAGGGAAGATTTGCTGGCAACATTCATGGGCACTTACATGCTCGTACATTAGATGATCCTTGGTATCATTGCGTGTGTGTTGAACAAACAGACTTCAGACCCATCTTGTTTGAAGATGTGATGAGAAGAATTGGAGAGTGGGCAGGACGGTAATGCAGCGGATTGCTAATCCGTAGGCTCACGAAAGTGGGTCACAGGGTTCGACTCCCTGACTCTCCACCAATATTGCTCCCATAGTTTAATGGTAAAACACCTGATTTATACTCAGCATCGTCGCCAGATTAGCGAGCGTTGTAGGTTCGAATCCTACTGGGAGTACCATATTGGGCTTGTAGCTTAATGGTAAAGCAGCCGACTCATAATCGGTTGAGTCTGAGTTCAATTCTCAGCGAGCCCACCAGATTGCCCCTGTGGACAAATTGGTAAAGTCATCTCTCTCAAAAGGAGAAATTCTCTCAGTTCGAATCTGAGCAGGGGTACCAGATAGTTGTTGACATGCAAGATTAGTTGTAGTATAATAATGTTTCTGCGGGTATGGTGAAATCGGTAGACACAAGAGACTTAAAATCTCTCGCCAAAAGCGTGCCAGTTCGAGTCTGGCTACCCGCACCAAGATTTGTCGCATTAGTTCAGCTGGATAGAACAACAACCTTCTAAGTTGTGGGTCGGGAGTTCGAGTCTCTCATGCGACGCCAGATTATGTGGGTGTGTAACTGAATGGCTAGGTAGCGGATTGCAAATCCGTATTATGCAGGTTCGAGTCCTGTCACCCACTCCAGATAGTTGTTGACATTTATTTTTAGTTGAGGTATAATTAAGGTTGTTCTTTAAAAGTTAGGTCTAAAATCCTCTATAAGTCGTGTGTGAATCCATACGCATGAGGTGTTTAGTGTGGCACTGGGTCTTGCAACTCGCTTAGATTCCTCCCGCACATTATACTGGTTTGGTGGTAAATCCAGTGTTGTATCAAAAACCACCACTTTGCTCCGTTCGTCTATCGGTTAGGACACTGCCCTTTCACGGCAGGAAGGAGGGGTTCGATTCCCCCACGGAGTACCATTAGTTTTGCTGATGTAAGCCATGGGCTTGATCATGCCTGAGTAACTAGATCGATAAACCGTAAACTCGAGTAAAGCGTGTTGAGGTCTAGCAAATAGTGCGTCAGCAAAACTAATGGGTGTGTTGTAGATATGGCGTGTTCTGCAGCGGACTGTAAATCCGTTCCCTCGTGGTAAACAATGTTGGTTCGACTCCAACCACACCCACCATATTAAGGTTTCAAAGTGTTCATGGACGCACGCATGCCTGTCACGCATGAAGAAGGGGATCGTTACCCCTTGAGACCGCCAGATTATTTGCCTCGTTAACTCAGCGGTAGAGTGTCTCCCTTACAAGGAGAAGGTCGGCAGTTCGATCCTGTCACGAGGTACCAGATTGCGGGAAGTTCAAGAGAACCGAATGGTCTCATAAGCCATATCGAGGGTGGAGCGTTACCATCTCCCGCTACCAATTTTAGGTTAGGTTCAGCAATTAAAAGCATTCAACTTGTAATTGAAAAAAGCTAAAAACTAGCCTGTTGTTTTCGCCCCTGTAGTTAAATGGTAGAACATCGGTTTTGTAATCCGAGGACGGGAGTTCGATTCTCTCTAGGGGCACCAAAATACTTGTCTTGCAAAACAAGATAATGTATAATAATATTTTTGGAAATGGGATGAATACAGCAATCATAAAACTACTATGACGCTGAAGTTGTCTGCTACAAGGAGGACTACCGAAAGGTATAATTACGCAGACTAGGGAGCAAACCTGAATTAATCTGACGCTGGAAAGACAGAGAAATGATGGTAGACCATCTGATTTTCGTGGGGTTATTTTACTCGCAAGAGAGCACGATGTTTCAAGCAAACTACTCGATTCACCCGATCATCCCGATGATTTTATTTTTAAACCATGAGTATAACTGCATATTTTCCTACCTTTATATACGAGACTAATCTCGAATATGACAATAGTATGGTGTATGATAAAGCTATTTCTCTTCGTGAGAAAGATGCCTCTGTTAACACACACTGGTTTTGTGACACATACAATAGTATTGGAAAATATGATATAACAAAAGATGTTAAGTTTGATTCTTTAGTCAGATCTTGTATGGATCATGTAAAGATATTTTCTAAAGAATATGGTATCTTTAATCCAGTTATACATAGTAATGATGGTTGGGTTAATGTAGCTATGAAAGGTGAGTATCAAGAATTTCATATACATCCTAATAATCATTTTTCTTTAGTGTATTATGTATCTGTTCCAGAAAATTCTGGTAATCTAATTTTTAGAAGTCCAGAGTCTGCAACCGATATGTTTATGCTCCCTAGTGGTAAAGAAACAGTAGGTACTATGAAGACAGCAACAATAAAACCTTCCAATGGTAAACTTGTTATTTTTAGATCTAATCTACTTCATATGGTAGAAAAAAATAAAAATGAATCACCAAGAGTTAGCGTCTCTATGAATGTTGTCTTGCAATAAAATTTCGTGTATAATTAGTTTGGTAATAGGATAGGTTCAGCAATCTATAGCGGATTAAAACCCGCACCATAGGATAGTGAGTTTCGAGTTCTCACTTAAATCAAAAAGTAGGAAACTATCCTGTTGTTTTTAGGTTCAGTTCAGCAATACATAAACATTCTTGAAAAGTGTAAAAGTTGAACCTGTTGAAAGGAAATTAAGATGAATACTTTTGTTTCTGCCGTTCAAAATCAATCTGCACGCACAACTAACGGCATGCGTGCTCGTCAATCTACTGCTAACAAGTGTGTAGATCTGTTTTTCAAAATCGGTGCATCTCGTGGTAAGGATATTACCAAAGACTTCGTTGCAGCATATGTCGAGAACCCAACTCTCGCTCTGCGCATTGCAGCTTGGGCACGAGATGCTCGTGGTGGATCTGGTGAACGAGAAATCTATCGTCAGATTCTGCAGTATCTGGAAGACAATGGACATGCCAAAGATGCAGTCCGTCTTGCTGCAAAAGCACCAGAACTTGGTCGTTGGGACGACCTGCTTGTTTTCAAAACTTCAATCATGAAGCAATTTGCTTTTGATTTGTTAAAGCAAGCACTAGACCAAAACAATGGTCTGGCAGCAAAGTGGATGCCACGCAAAGGTGAGTTGGCTGCAGAAATGCGCAATCACTTTGGATGGTCTCCAAAGTTCTACCGTAAGCGACTGGTCGAATTGACCAATGTGGTAGAACAAAAGATGTGCGCAAAAGAGTGGGGTGAAATTAATTTCTCTCATGTGCCATCTGTAGCAGCTGCTCGCTACAAGAAAGCATTCTACCGTAATGCAACTGAAGCATACTCTGCCTATGTTGCCGAACTGGTGAAAGATCCAAAAGATCGCACCATGGATGTTAAGGTAAATGCTGGCGCAGTATATCCATACGATGTACTGAAAGGTTTGGTGAGTCAATACAACCACCAAAACTACAACGCAACCCAACTTGGTTTAATCCAAGCACAATGGGATGCACTGGAGAACTTTGTAGGCGATGCAAATGTGTTGCCACTAGTCGATGTGTCTGGTTCTATGACTTGCCCAGCAGGTAAGAACACTACTGTGACATGCCTTGATGTTGCAGTATCTCTGGGTCTTTACCTAGCAGACAAGAATGAAGGTAAGTTCAAGGATACTTTCCTGACATTCTCTGAGTCTCCACAACTGTTGCACCTAAAAGGCAACATTGTTCAGAAAGTCCAACAAATGGTAACATCTAAGTGGGCTATGAACACTAACTTGGTTCGTGCAATGGATAAAATCCTGAGCACTGCTAAGGAAGGCAATGTTCCTCAAGAGGAAATGCCACAAATGCTTCTGATTCTTAGCGACATGCAGTTCGACCACTGTGCTCGTTTTGATGATTCTGCCATGCAAATGATTGCACGCAAGTATGAAGCAGCAGGATACGAAATGCCTAAAGTAGTATTCTGGAACTTGAATGCACATGACAATGTGCCTGTCAAGTACGATGATCGTGGGGTTGCTTTAGTTTCTGGTTTCTCTCCAGCGATTATGAAAGCAGTCTTGTCTGGCGATACAGATCAATTCACACCAGAAGCAATCATGATGAAAGCAATCATGGTGCCACGATACGATCTGTAATGGTGAGAACAGCGTAGCATGTAGAGAGTTTCTCACTCTCGAGGGCAGGGATTCGCTGGGCTAGCAAACACTAGCCACCATATTAAAGAGCATGATGTGTTCTTTAATATGGTTTATCCGAGTGTAGCGCAGTCTGGTTAGCGCATCTGCTTTGGGAGCAGAGGGTCGTAGGTTCGAATCCTACTACTCGGACCAAAAATATGATACATAAGTAGTAAGCATGCCCAGATGGTGGAATTGGTAGACACGCTGGTCTTAGAAGCCAGTCTTCGGGTGAGAGTTCGAGTCTCTCTCTGGGCACCACTAACTTACGGAGATATATGAGAAAGAAAAAACAACATTCAATTGGTATGTCTGTTGTAGTTGAAGACGGTAAATTTGAGAAGGCACTGCGACAGTTTAAAAAGAAAGTCGAAGAGTCTGGTTTGCTCAAAGAAGTGAAAGATCGTCAGCAATATGACAAACCATCTGTGCATAGAAAACTTGCGAGGAATGCAGCAAAGAAACGCTGGCAGAAAAAACTTCGTGATGAATCTTTACCACAGAAAATGTATTAAGAATTATTCCAGTGTAGCACAGCGGTAGTGCAGTTGACTGTTAATCAATTGGTCGTAGGTTCGATCCCTGCCACTGGAGCCAATAATCGGGGGATTAGTCTAATTGGGAAAACACTAGCCTTGCACGCTTGAGTCAGGAGTTCGAATCTCCTATCCTCCACCAAAGTATGCCCACATAGCTCAGTTGGTAGAGCAACTGATTAGTAATCAGTAGGTCGGGAGTTCGAGTCTCTCTGTGGGCACCAATATTAATATCTCTCTGGTGTAATGGCAGCACGATGGTCTCCAAAACCATTAGTCGGGGTTCGAGTCCCTGGAGGGATGCCAAATAGGTAATATATGGAAAAAGAAAACTGCGAATTGACTATGGGGTGGACAACTTACATTGACACACCCAAACAAGACGAACAAATTGTTCACAATCTTTGGGCTACTCCTGTAATAATATCAAAACCTTTTGACGATGTGTTCCTGCAAAAACTTCGTGATGATATCGCATATCTGTTAAAACCTGGAGCACCTGGAAAGTTTAATCAAACTGATTTGTGGACTCTTCCAGATTTACCTGAAACGATGATGACGGTAAAAAATAAAATTATGGAAATGGCAGAAACTGCTTTTCGTCCTCATTGTGAAATGCCTTTACCACCATTTAGAGTTGCTAAAGGATATTTTAGAGAAATAACTCCAGGATCTCCTTACAATATAACGCCACATCGTCACGCAAATGTGTATGGTGTTGGTGTATTTTATATTGATGTACCAGAACAGAATCCATCTAATCTAATCTTTTTAGATCCAAGAGCAGGCATCAACTGGGTAAATCAATTCACTGCGTTTAAAAAAGTTAGAGTTGAACAAGGAATGCTTATTGTACATCCTGGATATTTGATACATTATGTAGAACCAGCCAATCCTGAATCTGGTTTATATTATGATTATCGTTTGGCATTGATTACTAATATTCATAGAACTCAAGATGAGTGGGTTCAAACGCTGAAAGAAAAAGACGAACAATTAAATAAATTAGCCAGTGCTAATTTTTAATGCGGGTAAGCACAAGGTGTGTCGCCAGCCTTCCAAGCTGCGCAGAGTGGAGTTCGACTCTCCCTATCCGCTCCAATAACCTGAAAGGAAAATGAGGTAATGTGACATGAAAAAACTAGACATCGAAGAAGTAAGAGCATTTATAAATGCACAAAGTCCCGAAACAAAGATTTACATCGGTGGCGATTCTGAACGATTCGTGATGAATGATGTCTGGTATGCGGATTACACATTAGCTGTAGTTGTTCATATTGACGGAAAACATGGATGTAAAATCTTTGGTGAAGTGCAACGAGAAAGAGATTACGACCAAAGAAAAGATCGTCCTCGTATGCGATTGATGAATGAAGTTTACAAGATCGCAGAGTTGTACTTGAAGTTGCATGAAGTGTTGGATGGCAGAGAAGTGGAAGTCCACTTGGATATCAATCCAAACGAAATGCATGGATCTTCATGTGTTATTAACGAAGCTGTTGGTTACATCAGAGGTATGTGTAATGTTGTACCTATGGTTAAACCTAGAGCATTTGCTGCTTCATACTGTGCAGACAGATTGAAACATATTATGTCTGATAAAAAGGTAGCATAAGTAGTAAGGATTGCGGGTGTAGCTCAGTTGGTAGAGCACTTCCTTGCCAAGGAAGATGTCACGAGTTCGAGCCTCGTTACCCGCTCCAACAAATTATGGAGGAATTATGGAACAAAGTCCCACACAACCACTCTCATTTAAAGAGCAATGGGAGCAGAAGAAACTACTGAAGCGAGCAAAGAAGAAAGCGAAACACTCTTTGCAGAAACAAGGTTTCGGACGCAGAGAAGCATCGATGAAAGTCAATGATGCTGTCAATCGTATCGCCAACAAACCACCGAAGCGTTCTACTGGAAGAGGTGGTTAATCCTTTATGATAATACTAGACAATGTATTATCACCTAGCTATGTTAATGCGATTGAATACGAAGCGCATCAACAAAGGTACATGTACGCTGTTCAAACAAGCTCTAAAAATATAGGTTATAATGGTCCAGTATTGGACACAGATAATACCTATGACTGTGGACAACTAGAGTGCACATTGTTCCATCACTCTCTCATGCAAACACCTGCAGAATTTTTTAGTCAATTAAAACCACTGGTGTTTACTATACAAGATATCATGGGCGATAAGATGCAGTTAGACTCTATGATCAGATGTAAAATGAACATATTGTGGCAGAAAGAATCATTTCCAGAAAATCATTGGAATGTTGTTCATCAAGACAGCGATATAGAATCAGTTTCCATTCTTTATTATGCCAATGAATCAGATGGTGATACATTTTTGTTCAATGAGTTTTACGAAGAGGGTAAACTACCGAATCTAACTCTAGCGAAAAGAGTGTCACCAAAAAAGAACAGAGTTGTTTTATTTGATGGTAGAAGATATCATGCTGGCTCTAATCCTAGACATAACAGAGAACGAATAGTGATAAATTTTGTCTTTAAAGGTAAACTAAATGGCATGTAAAGATTGTACAGGAGATTGTGTTCAGGGTAGGCTGTGCCCACATCGTCGCACTTGGGATAACTACTATCATGCACGATACTATAATTTAATACAGGGGATCAAAGCATGGATATTAAAAATTACCAAAAAGAACCAGTGAAGCCACTTTCGTTTGATGAATGGAAAGGCAACCTTGCTCCATCGTTTAGTGATGAAACTTTAAAGTCTATGCAACGACTACATGGAATGAACTACAAAGAAGAATTTGAAAAGATGCTTCAAATAGAGTATAATGAGTACTTGGATAATCTCAATGGAAACTGGCTGTTGCGCTGATGCTACTAACTTTACTATTCATTAAACATTACATCTGCGACTTCATTCTCCAAACAAAGGAGATGATAGATGGTAAGGGAACATACGGAAATAAATCTGGTATGGTTCACTCCTTACATCATGCCATTGGAACATTTGTTGTATTGAGTTTCTTTGTTGGCGGTGCACCAGCATTATTCTTTGCTCTGTTAGATGGAGTCATTCACTATCATTTGGATTATCTCAAAATGAAGTACGGAGAAAAAGATATCTCCAAGAAAGAGTTTTGGAGAGACTTCGGTCTGGACCAACTCGCACATTCTATAACTTATATTTTAATTGCGAGGATGCTATGATCACTAAAGAAAAACTAGAAAATCACATCTCACACCTGCAAGAAAAGCACGATATATTGGATAAAGAAATATGGGAGTTGGACTGCCACTACGATGAATCCATTGAGTGTCATAGATTAAAAAAACTAAAACTAAAGATCAAAGATGAGATCGAGTCTTGTAAAAGACAAATACAGAATCTAAAATAAAAATATTTTTTAAAATCTCCAGAATTTTATGTTCTGGAGATTTTTTTTGCCTAAATACTATTAGGTTCGCACAGACGAGCCATTCCCAATAATAATAATAACAAAGAGGAATCCAATATGCGCAAGCGTGTCAAAAAAATCACAGAGGTAACACACGAGCATGGTGTTATCGCATTCGAGCTACCACTCTACGAAAAGCTAATGGAAATTGCCAACACGGATACTATTCGTGATGAGCATATCGATTTGATTATCGAAAAATCAATCGAGATTAGCGAAGAAGAAGAGGGTGATGCACTTACTGTGGATCATCTACCAGCAATCACAGCTGGTACTCCCGCAGCAGTCTCCGCAAAATAAGCATTTAGGAATTTGGGTAACACCAAGTCGCTTGGTGGTGGCGCACATCACTTTGAAATTTCAATAACAACAATAATAAAAGGAAATTAAAATGGCAGAAGTATTATCTCCAACAGGTATGTTAATGGGTGGTCGATCAGACGACGGACTCTTCGGTGGTGGTGGCGGTCTTATCGGTGGTCTTATCCTAGGATCTCTACTACGCAACAACGGAAATCTTTTCGGTGGCGACGGTAACGCTGCAGCTGCAGCTGCACTACGCAGTCCTCCAGAGCAATCACAAGCAAATATGGATTTGATGGCTGCGATTGGTGGAGTTGCTAAAGATGTGGCAGTGTCAACTGCTGCAATGGAAGCATCACAAGCAAACCAAACTATCGGTATTACATCTCAGTTCAACAACACTACAGCATCTCTTGCTGCTCGTGTTGATGGTGTGAAAGAAGCTGTCAATGCAGGTACTATGGTTCTTGCGCAACAGTTGAATGGTGTTCAACAACAGGTAATGGAAAATCGTTATCAGTTGGCACAAGACATCAACAACGATGGCGACAAGACTCGTGCATTGATCACTGCTCAATATGAAGCAATGTTGAATCGTCAAATCACTGATGCAAATGCTCGAGTTATTGCTCTTGAGACTCGTTTCGATCATGCAGAGCGTGCTCGTGGTGTTGAGGTTACTACAACCAACAACATCAATCAGATGCAACAGCAGCAGCAACAACAAGCACAATACAACCACCTGTACAGTGCTCTGTGGTCTCTTGCTCAAAACATCACAAATGCAAATGGTGCGATCAATGTTGGTAGCGGTACACAAACTTCTACACCAACTAACACTAACACTAACATTCGTTAATTGAAACAAGACCCATCCCCACAAGGGGTGGGTTTTCTTTTGAGGAGAATGTATGAAACAATCGCAGAACATTAACCCAATATTGGGATGGTTTCCTCCACCCCTACCACCATTCACACTTCCACAACCATTCATTAATGACAATGATGTCATAAACATTGGGTCAGGTACTCAAATTGTTGGTAGTGGAAATCCAAGTCCTGTTACAGTGACTAATGTCACAACACCCACATATACTGCAGATGCAAATGATTATCTACTGTGCGTAGATACATCAACGACTCCAGTAACAATTACATTACCAGCAGGCATACTTGGAACAGTTTACATGGTGAAGGATTGCTCTGGCGATGCTAATACAAATCCCATTACTATCAATGGTACAGGTGAAAATGTAGATGGTTCTAGTGCAACTATTAATACGCCATATGGTAGTATACAGTTGATTTTCAATGGCACCGAATGGAGTATTGTGTGATGCTAATATTTACTAAAACAAGAATTGATACACCAGAAACTGTGGAAGGTGAGAATCTTGCTGCCCATGTAATCTTGTGTCGTCAGAGAGCAGAAGCCGTGGATGCACGGATGGCTGAAATCGAAGAGAGACAGATTAAACTTGAGAGTCGAGAGAGTGATTTAAAATCGTATATTCTCAAGACAATAACTACAGCAGCATTTGCTTTGCTTTCTTCTGCAGTTTCTCTTGGTATTATGATCGCTGACTTCGTTAAACATTGAGCATCACGACACACACAACACACATATTGATTAGTTTATAACAATAACAACAAGGAAAACTAAATGTCTTATTCAAATAACCCCACCTCAATCCTAGCAGGACCAGGTATCGTCGTCAGCCCAACAACTGGCACTGGCGCAAACACAATTACAATTTCAGCTTCTGGCATATCGTCATATGCCATTAGAATCGCAACAACAACACCAGTCACTGTCGATCCAGACACTGATGAAGTAGTTTCTGTCCAAGTTCCTGGACCAGTTCCAGTGGCAGTAGATCTACCAGCAGGTGTTACTGGCGCAACATTTACTATTAAAGATGGATTAGGTCTCGCTTCTGTTGCCGATCCAATTACCATTACTCCAGACGCAGGAACAATTGATGGATCTGCAACTGCGCTGATCAGTGCTCCATATGGTGCATTGACATTTATCTATGATGGTACTCAGTGGTTGATTATCTAAAATGGCATACAGTAGACAACCCAATGTTACCATTGCTGGCAGAGGACTGACACAAAATCCTGCGCCAAATCCAGTAGCACCAGCAGGAATTATCCAGGTTGGTTACGATTCTAATATCGCAACCACATCATCACTGGGTATCGTTCAAGTAGGTAGTGGATTGTCTATCACTCCACTGGGTTTGCTAACTGCAACTGGTGGAGGTGGATCTGGTGCTCCGATTTTTAATGTCTATTTGACTGCAGTGAGTTATATACCACTACCAGATGACTGTTATGTCGGAGCAACCACTGGTGGTATTACTATTACACTACCACTTGGTGTTCTCGGTAAATTGTATATCATCAAGAATCAAGCACCATCTGGAAACATTACTGTTACAGGAAGTGGTGGACAAAAGTTAGACAATTCAACTAGCAAGATAGTCGGATCCGAAGGTGTTCTGTTGGCAGTATTTGATGGAACACGATGGAATCTAATTTAAGGAGAGACAAATGACCTATGCAGATGGAGCACCAACGCCAGAAAGTTTACCTGCATCATACAAACCAGCACTGGGTAATCACAACTGCGGTAACTGCAGACATTACAAAAGAGGGTTTTGTAAACTATACGATGCAAAGGTTAGAGAAGATTATTACTGTTTAAGTTGGGGAAGAATATGGTTTTGACTAAAACAATCAAAGAGTCCTATACTCTGGAAGATGATGACTATTATCTCGGAGTGGAAGCAGACAAACCGATAACTATTACACTGCCAGTCCAAGAGCAGAATGGTAGAATGATTATCATTAAGGCTGAGATGAAACCACCAATTGGTGGTAGAATCATAACAATCAAAGCTGAGGAATCGACTATCGATGGTTATAGTAATAGAACTATGCAGGTATCTAATGAAGTTGTCAAGTTGTTATACAACAATGGATGGCGAGTGATTTAGTTGTCTTAATACTAAAGTTACTGTAGAATCAATATATCAGTGGTTTGTGATAAGAGTTTTCTTATTGTAAATCATTGGTACAAGAGGATACTAATTATGTAACAAGCAACAATTTGAGGATTTAAAATGTATGCTGTAAAAGAGATGATCGAGAATAGAAAACTCAGTAAGGAGCGACCGAAAGTAGAAGAAGTTTGGTGTAAAAATCAGACAGATGACTTTCAACATATAGTTGGGATGGTGGAAAATCTTATTGCCACGGCAGTAGCATCCAGTAGTTCACCACACCAGTACACTATGATGATGGAAGCCAAAGAACAATTTCTGAACGAGTTTCTTAACATGGCGGAGAAGTATCGAAGATTACAACCTGAATAAATATCTCTACTCGGCTATAGTCGAGACTCAGATGCAATGCATCTTTTGACCACCTTCGGGTGGTCATTTTTATTTGGCTTGCAATATTATTTGGTGTATAATATACCAAAGGAGTTAGAAATGCAACAAATTACACTACATCGAGACGATCTGGAAACCATCCTCAAGATGGTTGACCAACTAAATCCTGCCAACAGCACTGAACTCGGTGCAGGGTATGTAACCATCTATTGCGACCAGTCCTCTGGTATTGGTTCTATCATCGAAGCTGAGGTGAGTTTGGATTTACACGGAATGCATGGTAGATTCAAACGAACAATCGTGGACGAGTCTTCATGGTAAATGAGCCACAATTTACTACTCATGATTATGTGATAGGTGGTAAGATGATTGTTGGCAGAGCAATCATGGATGAATCGTTCTCGCAACTAATGAAAACTGACTATGATGCTCGACAAAAAATAAAAGAAAAGTTAGTCCATGATCTGGCAACCTATATGTTAGAAAATAATCTGGTGGAATTCACTCAGATGGATGACCCAGTTACATTCCGCAAACAGATTGCTGTCCGTGCATATCTGGCACCAAACGATCAAGTAAAGATCCTAAGATTAGCCAAAATTGTATGAGTAAGATTTTTGTTGTTGCAGGTACATCGCACGAAGCACACTATTGGATCATAAACCATCTTGGAAAGAGATATCAATCCAATAAATCAGCCACCATGTCTGATTATGTCTATGTTTCCAGTCCAAATAGTCTAAAGGGAGTACGAGACCCACATGGTGTATTCGTTGGCAACTGGCTGGGAAGACCAGATATATTCGAGATCGTAGAAGCATTGATGCTTGCCAGTGTCCATGTCAATCCAGCACTGGCTAAAATCTATAAAGATCTCAAACCAAAGGTGCGACCAACTCCCAAGTTAAAACCAGTGGCTGGTGGATGGATCAATACAAGCATTGCTGTCCAGATTGCAGCACAAGAATTGGCAAAAGAGATCGATAATCATATCGTACAGGAACTAAGTAAATGAAATACTATTCAATCGTCTTTCCTGGAGAGTTTGGGCAGCATGTGCAAGAAACATGGAGTGAAGATCAAATCATCAAGTCATACTATACCTACTGGAGTACCAAGATGATTCAGAATGTAGAGGATCCAGATCTATCGAGAGATCGTTGTATCGAAGACTGGTGTGTTGTTCACTGGGCTATGGAGACCGACCAGTTCGGTAATAGGATATGTACATAATCTTAGCAATTGGAATTATACTTTTAATCTTAATGATCTGGGCTATCGAGCATAAGGACGACGAATGATTATCTTATCTTGTGGGCATCGAGAGGATGACTTTGATCATCACTACAGTATCATGACCAAGGAATGGTCTAGAGAGAATACAAAAGCAGTGGGATACAAGACTGTCTGTCACACCTGCGTAAAAATGTACGAAAAATTAGGCGAACTACTATACACCGACGAAGAGGCAATGCAATGGCTGACGAAATGAAAAGTGAACCACTGACTCCAGAACTAGAGAAAACCCTACACGATAAGATGGATGAGTACTACAAGATATCTCAAGAACTAAGCGATATGATGGAGGAAGGTAGAAAGATCGACCAAGCTGCAGCAGACAATTATTGGAATGGTCTATCCTACGAGGACAAGTGCAATGCCTTTCATGCAGTGGTCCAACGATTGGTGGAAGGTGAACTGGATGTGAAAGGATCGTATCGTTATGTGCTGTACGATGTATTCGGATTCAACGAGGGAATGTATATCCGTGGAATGGACTGTGGATTCATGAGACTACATAATGCAATACCGATGGAACACGAATGATACAACTACACAATTTCGGGTTGGTGACGAAGAGATTGCCAGAGGATATATTCTTCTACTTACAACGAGAAATATCGGATATCCTGCAACATGAGGAAATGATATCTGGAATGTCTGGTCTTGGTTGTCCCAAGCATTACTACCTAAAAGACTCCAATCCTCTGAAGAACTATGTTCTTTCTGCATCGTCCGACTACTTTAATGCATACAGAAATGCAATCGACTACAAAACATCTTCGGATGGAGTAGATCCTAACTGTAAGCTGGTGGCATTGGAGCCATGGGTAAATGTCCAGCAGAAGCATCAATGGATACCAGCCCACGACCACTCTGGAATCATGGCATATAGCATTTGGATGAAAGTACCAGAGGATAATGTATTCGAGATTCTATACAGTACAATCACTGGAGAGACGATGAAACATAGTATTCGAATCACCAAGCAACAGGAAGGGACTATCATTCTATTCCCATCAAAACTGATCCATACAGTCCATCCATTCTACAATAGCGATGATTCCAGAATATCAATTTCTGGCAATCTAATACTGAAATGAATAATACAATCCTAACACTACCCAATGGAGACTTCCGAGTGCTCCCTGAAGATGCTCACATTACAGAGTATCGAGATCCACATCTGGAAAATCCTATTTACTTTTGGACGAGCAAAAGCTGTCGTCTTAGTCCTATCTACTCCTCTAGGGAAGAAGCTGCAAAATGGAACGGAACACCAATAGAACTAACCTAATCTGCCTAGAATGCGATAAGCCAGCAGTCTACATTAGATCCACCCAATTCGCTGGAGATCATCCATATTGCGAAGAACACGCTAAGCAAGAATCAGACTTCCAACAAAACGACTCTTACGCAGTCTGGGATAACTGGAAGCCGAACAGAGACCTAAGATGAAACTCGCAATCCTATTAGTCTTACTGACTTTATCGGGGTGCGCAGTTATAGCCTATAAAGCAATGCAACAATGTACAAAAGAACACCCATGCACAACAGGAAAGGTAAAGATCTATGAATTTTAACACGAGAAAAGTAATTAAAATTGTAACCTTTTACGACGATGGAACATTCACTGAGTCTATTCCATCTGCTCCGTATGGTCCAATGCCATCAATTCCAATGAATCCATCTCCACTAGATTATAAGTCTTGTCCGAAGTGTGGTCTAAAGTTAGATGGTCCAATGGGCTATGTTTGTTCTCAACCCCAGTGTCCTACTGGTCTTGGAGGTGCGTGGTGTTCGAGTCAATAAAACAAGAGAAACAGTGCTGGTGTCATACCTGTCGTCCAATCCGATGCGACGATCCAACCACTATGTTTATGAGGCTATGTCCAACCTGTGGGAATAAGAGATGTCCCAAGGCAACCAATCATGAGCTGGAATGCACTAATTCCAATGAACCTGGACAGGAAGGTAGTATTTACTAATGAGAATCGAATCAGTTAAATCGCTGTATCGTCCTGATATCAATGGTATTCGAGTAATCCAGTGGAGAACAGAAGTGAACGGTAACAAGCATTACTATACCTCTAGAACATACACTATTCGTCTATATTCTAAGGATGGAGTGATGGAAGAGTACAGTAATAAAAGAGCGGTGGATGTAAGAGCATAAAGATGATAGATCATATCGAAGCATTAAAACTAATGCACCAAGGAAATGTAGTACGCTATATTGGTACAGTAAATGGTCCAGTCTGGAAGCGTGGTGCATCATTCTGTATGTGTCGTGGTGTCCTCTTTAGATATAGAGATGGTCGTCCAGAGTACAGATCCGATGGTGCTATGGTTTACGATCCAGATTTTCGCTACGAACTAACTGGAGAAACCGTAGATCCAAGATATTGGCCAACTAAACCTACTATTATTAAAACTCCAAGAGTACTGGATAGAGAAACAAAATCCGCTCTGTCTCTTGCTCGTGCTGGATTATGGGGAAGAATATGAACGAACGAATCAAAGCGTTGTGGAATGAGGCTGCAAATACTACAGATGATAATTCTTGGGATACTGCCACTCGGATGATGGATCGGTTTGCTCAACTTGTTGTGCAAGAAACGATTAAAGAAATGTGTCAGCAAATGCATTGGGCAGGTGATGACCAATCTAATAATCCAGCAATGTATAAGGCTATCGATAAAACCATGAAAGAATTTGGAATTAAATGACTAAGGTAGATCCATGGTTGGCAACTGCAGCAATACTGTATGTGGCTAATATAGTATTCTGGTTAGTGTATATCCTGATGGCACTTATTTAGGTGTGGTGGAGAAGATACCTCTAAATATGTGTTTGGTGTGAATATGAATCCGAGCAATGGCATACAAAGAAAAAATCTGTGAGAACTGTGGCAACAAACACACGAAACGAGGAAGATTTTGCTCTCGTGTGTGTTCTGATGAAGCTAATCGTGGTCGTAAGTGGACTACTGAGCAAAAAACAGCTGTGTCCGATGGTTTAAGTCGCTGGCATGCTACTAGTGACACAGCTGCAGTGGCTGCACACACATGGGCGAGTAAGGGTAAGAACCAACCAGCAGAGCCAGTAACTCCTCCTGTCCGTACTCCTATCGCAGACAACCAATTTGTTGCTGATGGTGACCTGTGGACTAATTGCGACTGAATGTAACCACCATTTGTTGCCATGTCCGTGTGCAAAGTAGAGGTGGGTGTATGTGCGAACTTTGTAAAATCCTCCTGTGCGCATTCTAGTGCGTAATGAGTGCGCAATCTGTCCGTATATGTCCGTTTTTATACTCTTCCGAGCTGCCTGGTGAGCTGGTCCTCGTGTCCGCCTATGTCCGTGGGTGTGCGCAATTGTGAATAATAGTGAAATTCGCAATATTGCAAAATAAATTTGTCTTTTATTTGACTTTGGGACATAATTACGGTGTCCCTGGATGATAAGGATTGATATGGACTATATCGAAATTTCTGAACTTTTGGAAACACTAGCGGATCTGACTTTAGACGCACCAAATTACGAAATCGCTGCAGCAGCACTGAGACTTCAAACTGAAATCACCGAATTTCTCCGTAGTAAGTAACCACTTACTTCAAAGTAAGTAAGTAATTACTTCGATAACCATGAGATGAGCATGGTTGGTAAGTACTTACTTCGATAACCATGATGCCAATGGGGTTTTCCATTGGCATTTTTCATTTCTCCAGAGAAACCATACCGACAGTAGGGTTATTTGCACGCCCAACCCCCGATTGCCAAAATCAATCGGTTTCTCGTTTTCGATTGAAAAGTTTTTGTTGCCGTAAATTTGCAGCTACGGTAAGATAACGGTATGAAAATTGAAAAGGAAACCGAAATGACCCAAATTATTACCCGTAAATTTCTCCGCTCTCTGAATTTCCGTGTTATGACGGATTTTGACCGACAAGGGTTTATGGGGGCTAATAGCCCAGTTGCCCTGATCGCCGAAAACGATAAATTTTTGGTGGTGGTTGACGGAAATTATTGCGAAATTTATGACGCTGAACCGACCGACGACGGCACTTTTGAGCCGACTGAAACCTGCGAAAATATTTGCGAATTGCCCTACTAACAGTAGGGTTATTGTTGACCGAAATTGCAAATTCAGCGATAATAATGGAAATTGATTCGAAAGGCGATATGAAAAAATCTGAAATTCTAGGAAACAAAATCCGTCGGGCTGAATTGCTTCTCTTGCAAGCCCAAACTTTGATCAACGAAGTGCTTGACGCTGATGAAAACGGAGACGGAGAATCAGGTGGGGTTTTTATGATGAAAACCGAAGAATGCATGGATTTGCTTTCGCAGCTGGACTACGAAATTTGCATGCCCTTGCAAATGGAAGAAAACCCCCACTGACGGTAGGGTTATTGATTGACGGAAATTGAGAATTGCGAGACAATTCTCTTACATTGAAAAACACGACGAAGGATACATTATGACACAAGTGACTGCAGTTCAGTTCGACCAGAAGTCTGGCAACTATTTCGCAAAAGTTGGCTCCAAGACGATCAAGTCTTACTCTAAGAAGTATGTTGAGAAGCGACTCGCATCGATGGTCGGTGACATCGAGCAAGCCATCGTGGTTGCAACTGAAAAGCAGAATCGCTACGGCATCAATGAACGATTCTCCTTCGTTGAGAAACTGGTAAACATGGTTGCCAGCAACATCCAGCCCTCTGCCATCATTACAGGTGAGGGTGGACTTGGAAAGACTTACACTGTCACCAAAACCCTCGAAGCCAATGGCTACAAGGACATCTCTGATCTCGCCGACTTCCAAGTTGGCACTATCGTAAACACTCGTCGCTGCTTCACTATGGTGAAGGGTTATTCGACTGCCAAGGGTTTGTATCGTACCCTGTTCGAAAACAACAAATCCATCATTGTGTTCGATGACTGCGACGCTGTACTGAAAGACCCTGTTGCACTGAATCTGTTGAAGGGTGCACTTGACTCTTACGGCAAGCGAATCATCTCGTGGAACGCAGACATGAAGGACGATGATCTGCCACGCAGTTTCAACTTCGAAGGTCGAGTCATTTTTATCAGCAACATGGAACAAGACCGAATCGACCAAGCCATTCGTAGTCGATCCATGATGATTGATCTTTCCATGACCGCAGATCAAAAGATTGATCGCATGGAATTCATTGCTAACTCTGCTGAATTCCTGCCTGAGTTCACCAAAGAACACAAGCAAGATGCACTGAATCTGATCCGTGAAGTTGCAAACGAAGCCAAGGAAATTTCCCTTCGCACACTCATCTCTGTTACCAAAATCCGTGCCAGCAACAAAGACTGGAAGGAAATGGCAACTTATCTGTTGACTGCTTGATCGGGGATGCAACATGAAATTCACTGATCTGAAAATCGGCTTGCTTTTTAAAATGAATGGTTGCATCTACCGCAAAGCATCCACTAAGACTGCCAGAATGTTGCCCTACGGACGGACTTTTTATTTTGGTACACTGGATCGAGTAACCCCACTCTCCGTAGGGTCTTTTCACGAAAGTGCTTGACAATAATTGCAGTTTACGCAATAATTACTACATGATGATTGAAAAAGGACTGAAAATGGCTTCTAAAAAGACTCAAAAAGCGATTGCTAAGGCAACCATTTATAATACCTCGACTCAAAGTAAGAGCCAGATGCGTGCTGAATCGGCTGATGCTATAGCACTGTTTCTTAGGAAGGGTGGAGTAATAGAGCAATGTAAACCCTCTCGTAGAGGGAGGAAGGGTAGTAAGATGGCATCGAAGAGTAGCAGGGGATTCGTCTCTGGTACATCTGGCTTTGCTACTGGATACCCCAAGCGATCTATTGGAGGCATGTAATATGAAGGGTTCTATTCGACTCATAGTTGGTCTACTCTTAGTAATGGGTGCTGTTGGAGGGATAGACAATGCCACAGACGCACAATTGCTCCCTCTGCTTGGACTTGCAGCATTGGGTCTGTTTAGCATGATCTCTGGTATCAGGGCATACAATGACCCCACTTGATGGTAGAGTATACAGATAGATGTTGACACATATTGCAATTAGGGTAGAATAAGTTCATTGTTAAAGGAGAACTGAAATGCTGCAATTGATTGGTCTTGGAACTGTTGTTTATTTTGCTTGGACTTGGGGCATCATCTCTTTCATCGCTGGTCTGACAGCCAGCATTCTTAGCCTGATTGCATGACACACTAAAATCCCTGAGACTTTTAAAACAGATTATTTAAAAAGGGATTAACCCCTAAATCTGTATTTCAGGGACTCCTACCTCAACATCGAAACCCGACCTTCCAGCCCACACACATGTTTCTCTTGTCTTGCAACATTCTCTGTAGTATAATAGAATCTATAGAGGGTTACACGATTGCAAACGGATTGTCTGCAAAAAATTTCCCGAGAAAAATTTTCACCTATAGGGTTGCATATGAATGAAAGAGTTAGACATCTTGTAAATCAGTCTGGTATTGATGTATACGGACTAGGATTGGATCGACTAAAGTGGGAGTCTAAAGTAGATGCATTTGCCCAGTTAATTATTCGAGAGTGTATGGATGTAATTCTTACATGGGAGTCTGAGCCATTTCCGCTAGACCCGAAGTATGGAGCACAGATGATTGCAGAGCATTTTGGAGTACAACGATGAATAATTACATTAGACAGTTATTTGAAGATAGAGTTTATCCTAGTTTTCCTGGCATTGCACATGGATTACGCACAAAATCTAATGGTGAGTATGTCAGCGATACCCTAGAAGATCATTGGCAGACATTTCAAGAAGGGTTTGAGATGGCTGTTCTAGAATGTGCACAAAAGTTAGAAAATGATGGTATGGTTGAGATTGCCATGGAAGTAAAGCAACAATTTGGAGTAAAATGATGCAAGTTTATGATCGTAAGGCTAAGTTTGCCGAACTAAAGAACTATGACCATCTAGCCAAGGAACACGACTTCATTGAGGTTTGTGAGTGGCATAATGGCGAGGGATTCGATGTGACGATCTCTGATAATAAGAGTATTTCTCTTACATGGGGTGAGTTTGAAGCACTCACTGCTCTAGTACATTACAAGGGTTGATATGTGGGCTGAAGCTGTAACTTATATCATTCTTCGCATTATTCAGATTCTACTCTTGGTATTTGCGATTGGTGTTTTTATTTCTGGATTTTGGAGTTAATATGGATAAGCAAGTGTATTTCAATTTTTTGGATTCCCTAAGAGATAGTGGACAGACTAATATGTTCGGTGCTGCACCGTATCTGATGGAGATGTTTGATCTGGATCGATTTGAGGCTAAAGAAATTGTTATTGAGTGGATGCAGACATTCTCGGAGAGACATCGTGTCGTATAGAGAATATTATTGGAAACGAGCCAAAGAGCAAGCATACTATACTTGGTATGTGTTCTGGCATGGAGTGATTCTCAATAAGGGTCATCATAGCCAGTGGAGAAAGTAATGTTCAGAGAGTTGTTAAAAGAAATACTAAGGGGATATTATGGCGAATGTCAAGCAAGGAAATCTGACCAAATCACCCCAGTGGTGGAAACATCTGCGAGATTGGAAGCGAGTGTTTTGGAAGTCGGAACGAAAAGCACAAAAGAAGGAAATTCAAAATGAGCAGAGGTCTAGAGATTGATTTTGAAACCGCAGATCGCATCACCATATGCACTCTGCGGAATCAGCTTGAGTATCTGTTGAAGGAACAACAGTGGTTTGAATCCAACGATGAAATTCGAGAGACCCTAAAGGAAGAATGGGGACATGGACTATATGTGCACCCCGAAGATTATGCCAATAATGCATCTAAATACATTCCTGCACTCAAGTTAATAATTGAGTACTTTGGTGGTGAGGTCTAATGTATATCTTTTTCATGACGCTGATTGGTGTCATTGTCTGGTTGAAAACAGGAGCATTTTGGGCTATCCCACTCTTGTTTGTAATTAGTCTAATTCCATCTGGACTTCTTTTGTTTACCATCATTGCAGGGGCATTTTGGTTAATGTTGGCATAATGAAATTTTATAATGATTTGTTATCACCAGATGAATTGAGATTCGTCCAAAATATTCTTAGTGGAGATCACTGGGGATTTGGATATACATCAACAGATGCAAACAAACCAATTTGGAATTTCAATAAATCTCTTGGTGAGACAGTGGCGACACTTATTGCCAGTAAATTAGAATATAAGTTAGATGATTGGCATATCAATGGTCAGACATTTTTGTTAGATGGTTCCCCGCATACAGATGATTATAATAGGTGTACTCATGCTTTTGTATTCTTTCCATTTAATTGGGAATATGTTTGGGGTGGTAGATTAAATATAATGACTTCTCCACCAACTATCGTAACACCTCAATGTAATTTTGGCGTTTTGTTCAAGTCTTCTCTGGTACATTATGCAGATGCACCAGTTGCTCCAGTGCTGAGAATATCGGTTGGATTAAAGTTAAATGAAATACACTAATAATTTTTCTGTTCCATTCTGGTCAGGAAAAACATCTCTAAAATATAATTATGAAACTGCAATCGCCAAGTGTGAGCAGCTGGGAAATATTACAGTTGATTTGTTGGGACACGAAGAATTTAAACCAATACATACTGAACTAACTGATAGAGTTGATAATATCTGTAATTCTATTGACAGAAGATTCAACATGAGAGTTGGTGAAGCTAGAATTCTTATCAATAGAAATGATTATGATATTAGGTATGATCTAAATTCTACTATGACTGTCATTCATTGGTTGAAGGCTAGTAAAAATACTGGTAGGCATTTATTCTTGGCAGGTAATTTATTAGAAAAATCAAATAACTTTAATCCATATGACTGTCAGTTGTTCCAATCAAGAATAGAAACACTGCCAGCCACTGGAAAACTTATTGTGTTTCCATCTTGGATTTTAAATTGTGCATTACCACCATCTGATCCGTCAGATTATAGTATAGCGATAGAAGTATTATTACATCAATGTTAGGAATATCATGAAAATAGCAATTTGCAGCGATGTCCACCTAGAATTTGGACCACTCACTCTGGAAAATCCAGGTGGAGTTGATGTCTTGATTCTCTCAGGTGATATCATCGTTGAACGAGATTTAGATGAGTGGAATGAGACGCAAGCTGAAAATGGTTTTGCTCGTCATCGTTCTGTAATGTTCCACACATTCTTTCAAGAGTGTGCAGAGGAATTTCCCCATGTGATTTATATCGCAGGTAATCATGAGCACTATCATGGTGACTTCAAGTACACTCTATCCGAGTTGAAAAGAAAACTTGCATACATTTCAAATCTTCATGTGCTTGACAAAGAAATTTTCAAGTTGGATGATACTATTTTTGTTGGTTCCACTCTTTGGACTGACATGAACAAGGAAGATCCACTGACCTTGTTGCACATGAAAGATTACATGAACGATTTTCGTATCATTAAGAACAGTAACAGCCAAGTTTATCGCAAAGTTCCTGTTTATGAGGACACTCCATATGATGGACAGGTGCGTAAACAGATTGGTATGAAGATGAAAGAAGAACCTGCTCGTTTTTCTCCACAAGATGCTGTGGAAGAAAACAAGAAATGTTTTGAATACATCAAGCATATTGTTTCTGAGTGTGCTCCTTGGGAACAAGTTGTTGTGGTTGGTCATCATACACCATCGCATCAGTCTTGTCATCCTCGTTACGCACATGACCACATTATGAATGGTGGTTATCATAACAGTTATGAAGAATATATCATGGATCACCCGCAGATCAAACTGTGGACTCATGGTCACACTCATGAGAGATATGATTACATGATTGGTTCTACTCGTATTGTCTGCAATCCTCGTGGTTATATTGGTCATGAGCAGATTGCCAACACTTTTGAATTGAAGGTAGTCGAGCTATGAACAATAAATGGACAATCACATTGGAGGAAGATCCAGAAACCAAAGAATTGGTAATGCCATTTCCCCCTGACTTGTTAGCGCAGGTTGGGTGGGATTTTGGCGATACTATTGTTTGGAAAGATGAGGGTAATGGGTCTTGGTCACTAACGAAGAAAGAAGAAAAAGAAGATGGAAGAAAAGATAATCCCACTGAGTGAAAAAGACGAAGCTATTCTTGAGTTAATGAAGCAAGTTAAACGACTTGAATATGAGAATGAAAATCTTAAAGAAGAAATTAAACGACTGCAATGGTCACTAACGGAGCACGACTAATGAGCAAAGTATTTACTGATGTTGAAGTTTTTATGCGGTCAGTTGGACAGACTGCAAGAGAAGACAATCTACCACAAGCATCACTCTATCACAATTTAATTGCTGAAGAATATTCAGAGTATATTGCTGCAAGAAATGCTAATGATGACGCTGAGATTCTTGATGCATGTTTTGACATGATCTGGGTTATTGTTGGATATATGAAATCTCGTGGATGGGATTGTGAAGAAGCATGGGATGAGGGTGCAAAATCAAATCTTTCCAAGATTGATCCGCTGACTGGATATGTTAAAAAGAGGGAAGATGGTAAAATTCTGAAACCAGAAGGCTGGCAACCACCTGATTTTACAAAATTTGTCAAATAACTTGTCTTATAATGCAAAATGTGGTATAATTATAGTATGATTACACTATACCTAGACATGGATGGAGTTCTTGCAAATTTTGACAAAAGATTTAAAGAACTTCAATCTGATTTACCTGACCATCAGAAGTTTCGTGATGCTGTGATGAAACATAAGATTTTTGAAGATCTGGAATTTATGCCAGACACTCAACAATTGTTGAATCATGTCTCTCGACTTCATAATGTTCACATTGAAATTCTCACTTCTGTGGGTACATTTGACCCACAGCGTGGTCAAGAAGCAAAAATGCAAAAACTTAATTGGCTTGAAAAGAAAAATATTCCTTATCGTGCCAATTTTGTTCGCACCAAAACAGAGAAAGCGCAATATGCAACACCATCTTCAATTTTGATTGATGACTCTATTGGATGCATTACACCTTTCAATGAGAAAGGTGGTCATGGTATTTTACACACAAATGCTACTGACACGAATCGTATTCTTGATTCTATTTTGTTAAAATTGAGGGCTGTTGAAGCATTAAATTATGATTGATACAATTTTTGGACCAACATTACAATGGATAAAAGATGATTGGAATAGTAGTCGTTTCCGTTTTTGTATTGAGTTGCTGGCTTGGGCTATTAGTATTGGTTGCTCTATTACCATGGCTCTCACAGTCCCAACCCCTCCATTACTCATTCTTTATCCTATCTGGATTACTGGTTGTGCTATGTATGCTTGGGCTGCTTATACTAGGAAATCATTTGGCATGCTTGCTAACTACATGCTACTAGTAACAATTGACTTTATTGGTTTGATTAGGATGTTATAATGCAGTTAACTCAAAAACAGGTTTCTTTACCATTACAAGTAACCCCAGCACAGCAGATGCCATTTGTGAAACCATTATCATATGAGTTTCGTGTTCATGAAACTGTTGTTGAAGGTAAAGTCACTAAGGTTAAACTTCAGGTACAAGTTTGGGAACACGACGAGTATGGTTCTGGTAATGTAAAACAAGTATGGACTGATGTCCCACGATACCAGTTTGATGAATCTGGAGCAATGCTACCTCCTTTATTATGAATATCTTTTACATTCATCATGACCCTGTGACTTGTGCACAACAACATGTTGACAAGCATGTTGTTAAAATGATTCTGGAGTATGCACAACTTCTCTCTACTGCACATCGTTATCTCGATGGTGTTGAGACTGTTGGCACATCCAAATCTGGTCGCAAGGCAAAACGATGGGTTCTTTCTGATGAACGAGAAGATATTCTTTACAAAGCATCACACATCAATCATCCATCAGCCAAATGGTGTCGTCATTCTGTCCAAAATTATAACTTTCTATTTAAACTTTGGATTGAGTTGATGCGAGAGTATCACTATCGATATGGTAAAGTTCATTCATCAATGAGACTTTCAAAATATCTACAAATACCACCAAATAATATTTCTAAGACTGAAAGTTTTTCTGCTCCGTGGCGAGCGATGCCAGAAGATTATAAAGCAGATCGTTCTGAGCCAGATTACACTATTAAGTCATATCGTGCATATTACAATGGTGCCAAAACAAAAATGTTCAAATGGAAAAATCGACCTACACCTGACTGGATTCAACATGTTTAACTATGTATTCCCAACTTGTATTTGGGCAGAAAGAAAGAAAGATTTAGCAGATTCTATTCTGCCTGTAGCGGAAGAATATTTACAAAAATATGGTGAATCCTTTCGTGGTGATTCTGGATATATTACCACTTACTATAATAACGAATGTTCATCTTTAATATTGAAAGATGAGAGATTTCAACCACTAATTAAATATCTTGTAGAAACTGCTATTAAATTTCTCGAGAACGAACAAGTAGATTCTACATTTTTTAAAGATAGCATTAATAACACTAAGTTCTTGTTTATAAACAAGACACAAAAAGGTGGGTCACATCCTATCCACGCACATCCAAAATCTCTTCTATCTGGATGTTTTTACCTAAAAACAACTCAAGATAGTTCTCCAATTATTTTCCAAGACCCAAGAGATTATTATAAATACAATTATTATCCCCTAAAACGAAGTGCTGATAAAAACATATACGCATCTTCATTCACCACAGAGGTAGTTGTCCCTGCAGTGGCTGGAGATATATTAATGTGGCCATCGTGGTTAGAACATCAAGTTGTTACTAGCACTAGTAATGATGATAGAATTGGAATAGCATATAATTTGGGAATGCCCTAATGCCGACATATAGTTTTCGTAATAAAGATACAGGTGAAATTTTTGATAAGATCTTGCGCATAGCAGATCGTGAAGAGTTTCTCACACAAAACCCCCATCTCGAATCCGTAATCACTGGTGCACCCGCATTTACTGGTGATCATATCACTGCTGTTAAAAAATATGACACAGGTTTTAAGGAGGTACTGCAGAAAATACACGAAAGAACTCCAGGATCACAACTAAACAAAACTTCATCACAACTATAACCATAAGGAGTCCGCATGGCTCGTAAATCAAGTGCAGCTATTCAGCTGGTGGAGCCTTGTAATGAATCTCGTGAAAAATCCAAACCTAATAATCATCTTAAACTTAGAATTGATGATCTAAAAACTTTTGATCCATTAACATCAAATCAAAAGAAATTTTTTGATGCATATAAACGAGGAGATTATTTCGTAGCACTGCATGGAGTCGCAGGAACTGGTAAAACTTTTATCGCTCTCTATAAAGCAATTGAAGAAGTCCTAGATAAAAGTAATCCATTTAACAAAATTATTATTGTTCGTTCAGCAGTACAATCTCGTGAGATTGGTCATCTTCCAGGTGATGTTGGCGAAAAGATGGAAATCTATGAACAACCATATCGTCAAATCTGCGAAACTTTATTTGGTCGCAAAGACGCATGGGATCGTTTGGAAGAACAGGGGCATGTACAATTTATCTCTACTTCTTTCATTCGTGGTATGTCATTTGATGATGCTATCATTATCGTTGATGAAGTTCAGAATATGAATTTCGAAGAGATCGATACCGTTATGACCCGTGTTGGTTATCGATCAAAAATTATTTGGTGCGGAGATTATCGCCAATGCGACCTTCGCAAAAACAACGACAAGTCTGGCTTGTTGAAGTTCTTTGATATTGCACAACACATGGGCGCATTCACTCGTATTGAGTTTAGTGTTGATGATATTGTGAGATCTTCTTTGGTTAAAGATTATATTTTGGCTAAACTAAGATACGAAGATTTAATCGAAGGAAAGAGAAATGATCACAGCTGAACAATTTAAACACTTGTTTCCAAGAGCACAAGACCACGCTGGTTGGGTAAACTCAATGAACAATGTTTTCCCAACATATGAGATTAATACACCACAACGAGTTGCAGCATTCCTTGCTCAGTGCGGACACGAATCTGGTGGTTGGACAGTATTTGAAGAAAACCTAAACTATTCCGCACAAGGATTAAATGGTATATTCAAGAAGTATTTTCCAACAGTAGAATCAGCACAACCTTATGCACGCAAACCAGAAATGATCGCAAACAAAGTTTATGCGAATCGTATGGGTAATGGACCAGAGTCATCTGGTGATGGATGGAAATATCGTGGTCGTGGACCAATCCAATTAACTGGATCTGCAAACTATAAAGCATTTGCACAGGAAATGTTTGATGACTGGCAAAACCTTTATGAAAACCCAGATTGGGTTTGTGCAGATCGTGAATTTGCATTAATGTCAGCTATTTGGTTCTGGAACAAGAATAAATTAAATGTTCAGGCAGATAGTGGTGACATTAAATTGATGACCAAGAAAATCAATGGTGGTTATATTGGTCTTGAAGATCGTATTAAACATTATAATGAGGCTATACATTTACTTACATGAAAACATTTATACATCATGATATTGGTGAACTCAAGAGAATCACAAATTCCGATGGATCTCGTTTATACGAAACTCCATCGGGTAAATCCTATCCTTCCGTCACAACAGTTACGGGATTGCACACAGCAAAGGGAATCGCAGAGTGGCGAAAGAGAGTTGGCGAAGAACAAGCTACCAAAATCTCTACCCAAGCTGCAAAAAGAGGAACAAAAGTCCACCAATTATGTGAAGACTATCTCCGCAATGGATCTGTTGAACCAGATATCTTTCATGCAGAAATGTTCGGGTCTATTAGACCGCTACTCGACCAAATCGACAACATCCACTGTTTGGAGACACCATTATGGAGCGACTTTTTACAAGTCGCTGGAACAGTTGACTGTATTGCAGAATTCCAAGGTAAACTTAGTGTCATAGATTTTAAGACTTCTAGTAAACCTAAAGATAGAGACGATATTCACAACTATTTTATGCAAACTTCAGCCTATGCAGTGGCATTTGAAGAAAGAACTGGAATTCCAGTAGGTAGAATGGTTATTATTATGGCTGTTGAAAATGATGATCCTAGATGGTTCATTGAGAAACGAGATTCTTGGATTGGTGGCTTTCGTAAACTAAGATTAGACTACAAAAACCTAAAAAACTCATAATTTTCTATTATAAATAAAAAAGTAGAAACCCTAAATAACAAGTAAACCCTTAACATAGAGGACTAACTAAAATGCAAGCTGCACAATTTATTGAAAGATTGGAAATGGGAAACGAAGCTATGTTTCGTGCTTCCGAACTCCAAGTTAAATCATATTTTGATTCTAAGCCATCTAAGGCTGAATTAATCGACCATTTTAAGGGTCGTATGGTTAACGAGCGTATGAACATGGTGGAAATCGCTGCTCAAGTTGCAGCTGCGCCAGCAAATGCTGATGTTAACGAATTAAATCTTCTAAGCAAACAAGCACAAGACGAAGCTAAACACTTCCGTATGGTTAAAAATGTAATTGAACACCTTTCTGGTGAACCATGCGATGTCGAAGCTGCAGTTGAGGAACATTCTAAAAAACTAGACACTAAAGGTGCTGCACTTATCAAAAAATATGGTGCTGATAAAGATCCTTTGATGTTGGCTGTTTATCAATTAATCGCAGAAGGTCGTGCTGCTCGTAACTGGAAAATGATGTCTGAATGCATCGAAGACCAGTTTGTTGCACGCACTTATGCTAAAATCGCAAAAGATGAAAAATTCCATGCTTCTATCGGTCGTCGTCAACTAATGAAGATGTGCGAAGATGTTGTAAATCAACAAAGAGTTATGGAAGTTGTTGATCAAATGCGCAAAGATCTATTCCTAATCACTTGTGCTAAATCAGGTATGAATGCCGAAAGCAAGAAGATTATGGAAGAGGCATACGGAACACTATAATCGAGGAACTAAAAATGACTACAGCGAAACAATTTGTAAAAGAATTAGAAAAAGAATTTCAAGCAATTTATAAGGTTAGTGACCTAGTTGCTCGTAAATATTTTAACAGCAACCCAGATAAAAATTCATTGCTGGATCACTTCAAACGCAAAATGTTCAACGAGCGTTGGAACATGATTGAACTTGCTCAGAAAGTTTCTAAACTAGATCTACACACTGATACTGATATGTGTGTTCTTCTTTCTAAACAAGTTATGGACGAAGCCAAACACTTTAAGATGGTTAAAGAAGTTCTAGACCATATTAATGGTGGTCCAATTGATCTTGATGATGCTCATAGAACCCATGGAACCAAAAACCCATCTCAGGGTGCTTCTCTAATTGACAAGTATGAAGCCCATGGAGACCCTATGGTTCTAGCATTATATCAATTCTTAGCAGAAGGTCGTGCTGCTGTTGTTTGGCAGACTATGGCTGATATCGTTGAGGATCAATTCGTTGCCTCTCGTTATGCTAAAATTGCTCGTGATGAGAAATTCCATAGTAACATTGGTCGTCTTTCTCTTGAGAAACTATGTGATACACCAGAAGCACAAGAAAAATGTCGTCAATTGGCAAAAGAAATGTACTGGGATCTCTACGAAGTTTCTTGCTTGAGTAACACTGCTCCAACACAAGAAATGAAAGACATTATGCTCCAAGCATATGGTCAACCAACAAGAGAATTAGCAGTAGCAATTTAATACAAGTAGCCAAATTTGGCTACTCTATTTTATGCAGCCTTTTTTGAATTGCCATATTTTTTCAGTCCACAACCTTACACCAGTTGTGGACTTTTATTTTATCCAAAGAGTTTATTTTTATAACTCTCTAGAAAGTGGTATTGTATATTTTGATGAACATACAACTCAAATTCCTCAATTTGAAATTGATAATTTAAATCTTTTAAATCAATTAAAAGAAACAGATATTAATACAATACACGAAAATGGCATCCCCATTTTAAGAAGATTAGATGATAAGTGGATGATAGATTTTACTCATTATGAAAATTTTAAATTACAGTCCAGCAACATACAGAATAACTAATCAACAACAATTATTGCATTCTACTGTTGTTTTTGATAAATTGATGGAAAATAATTTTAGTAAAGATTATTTTCTTTATGATCGAACGCAGTCTATCCCACACTTTCTTGATATAGATCATTCCTACTCACCAATCCCCCAGCTAAATTATAATTTGTCATTCAACGACATCGTTAAAAATCGATGTCTAGAATTACTTTCTAAAAATAAAATTATTAATGTTTGTTGGAGCGGTGGATTAGATAGTACATTTGTATTATTTTCATTATACCATTATGCTAATGATAAAGATCAGATATGTGTTCATGGTACATACAATTCAATCATAGAATCTGGTGATTTATTTGACAAACATATAAAAAATAATATAAAATATAAGATACAAGTTAATACATTTAACCACAATAACTTTTCTGATGAGAATTGCATATATGTAACTGGTTCAATGTCCAATCAATTGTTTATTCCTGGATTATCATATAATAGTAATAGAGATTGTATTTTACAGTTCAAAGATAATCTAGAAATAAAATCTTGTGCAGATGAACCATATGACAAAGTCTTAATAGAAAATTGTGTAGAATTTTTAACACCATCAATTTTAAAAAGCCAAAGAAAAATAAACACTTTACAAGATCTGAGATGGTATATAAATTTTAACTTTACTTGGTACAATGTATTGACATCTCCATTAGTCGGACTGAGACAAGAAAGAGCAAACAATGTTTTTGCTTTTTTTAATTCTGAACAATTTCAATCATGGGCTATACATAATAAAGACATTATAACAAAAACAGGTGATTATACAGATGAACGCTGGCAAATAAGAGAAGGTTTAAAAAATTATATTAAAGATAGTATGTATCCAGTTATAAAAAAGAAACATAAATCAGTATTATCCCCAGTTGCGAACAATTGGCTTTATTTGTTTAACGATTTTACAAACGAGTATATTTAAGATGAAAATAGCGATAACCCAAAGAGATATGAGAATATCTCCAATGCCATTTGAATTTGATGCATTGGAAAGAACATGGTATAGATACTTAAAAAATCACACATTAATACCAATTCCAAATATGGTTCATGATTTTAATTATGACAGTCTAGAATTCGATTGTTTATTGATAACAGGTGGACCAGATTCTTTGGATAGAAATCTAACAGAAAATATATTATTTGCATATGCTGTTAAAAGAGATAAACCTGTTATTGGTATATGCCATGGAGCATTTACTGTCAATGATTTAACTGGTGGAATTAATGGTAGAGTAGAAGGACATTGGGAAACAGAACATAAAGTCATTATGGATAATAATGAATATGTAGTTAATAGTTACCATGGTCAGTCTATACAAAAAATTGGTAAAAATATGATTGACCTTGCCAAAGATATGGACGGAAATATTGAAGCATTCAAACATAAAGAATTACCAATTTATGGTGTAGTCTGGCATCCAGAAAGAATGAAAAACCCTGTTTTACCAAAAGAGGTGTTTGATTTATTATATAAATAAACATGTATTGACGGACGATTAGTGCCCTATACATATCATGAAAAGTATTGACGGACGATTAGTGCCCTATACTTTTTAATAATTTTTAACTTATTAAAAGGTATTTAAAATGAAAAAACTTTTAGTAGCGATGCTACTCATCCCCACCCTTGCATTCGCATGGGAACCAACCAAACCAATCACAGCTTTAATTGGATTCGGACCAGGATCTGGAAACGAACTCTCATTTCGTGGTGTTGCCGCAGAAATAGAAAAAAATAATCCAAAGGTGAATTTTGTTATAAAAAACATGCCAGGAGCAGATGGTGTTCTTGCAGCTAATGAATTAACAAGGTCTGCACCAGATGGTTATACAATCCATATTAGTGGTAATCTTAGCACATATGTAACCAACGAAGCATTTGACACTCATGCTATTCGATATAAGTTTGAAGATCTATATCCGATTCTAAGTATTGCTACTTCACCACAAGTTATCGTGGCAAGACCGAATAGTAAAGTTAATACTGCCAAAGAATTTGTTAAATACATTCAGAAGCCAGAGCAACCAGTAAATATTGCCTATGGTAGTAATGTGCAGTTGCTAATCTACAATCTCGTTATGAATAAGGCTGGTGGTGACAGAAACATGGTTAAACAGATTGGATACAAAGGTCCAATGCAAGCATTAATGGATGTTGTTGGTGGACATACTGAATTTGGCATGATGCCACTTGCTGTTGCTGCTCCGCAGATTAATGCTGGTAAGGTTAAGTTAATTGCTGTAACTGGTGACAAACGACACCCAGCATATCCTAATGTACCAAAAATTGCTGAATATCTTCCTGGTGTTGAAGTTATGGCTATGTGGAATGTGACTGTTCCAAAGGACACTCCAAAAGATGTTGTTGAATGGTATGTTTCTACATTTTCTACTGCAATGAAAAGTGAATCGGTTAAGAAGTATTTCGCTGATAACTATATGACTGTAGCACCTGATTTGAACCCAGCCGATGCAAAGAAAGTTATCGAGAATCTTAGAGAACGATATCTACCAACAGCACTAGTGATTAAGAAACAACTCGATAAATAAATTTGCTTTGTAACAATATATAGAGTATAATGTAAGAATTGCTGTATGAAGCAATGAGAAAGGTGTTCTGGACGGGAGTTCGATTCTCCCCACCTCCACCAAAAGCATTTGCGTATTAGCCGAACCAGAAATGATGTATTCGGGGGAATGTGAATCGAGAAGTGCTTTTGATGGGGGTGACTAGGTTTCGACAGGGCAAAGAGTATCGGAGTGGACAGCACGACAGGCGATCGTCGTAAATGAAGCAAATCAAAGTAAACGCAAACGATGAAGTTTACGCATTAGCAGCCTAAACGCTGCTTAGGGTTTCGGTTGGTTTCCTCGTAACAGAATAACCAACCACTAATTAGTATTGTGGACATATAGTGCCAAATATACTGTATAATGGGTATGTCGGACAATAAGTGCCAATTACCTTTAACTTAAAAACTTAAAGGAAATATAAAATGAAGTTAAAATTTTTAGTAGCATCCGCAGTATTAGTTTCTTCTTCTGTTTTTGCACAATCGTCATTTACTGTGAGTTATGCAGACAGAACATTGGATAGTAACAACCAACATGTTGCTGTCACTGGTTTATCAGTTAGAACTAAATTGTTTTCTCAAGTAGATGGTGACATTGGATTTAATCAATCTAGGAACACTGTTTCAAATGCTATCACAGATAGAACAGAGGCTGGTTTATCAACTGGATATGATTTGACATCTAGCATCAGAGCAACTATTCGTGGTGCAGTTGGTATGAAAAATGTTTCTGGTAAGCAAGGTGTAGAATACTACGCAATCGAACCAGGAATCAATGTTAAATTACCAGTAGATGGTGTATCTGCTCGTGTTGCTTATCGCTATCGTAATGCGTTTGATGAATCTCAATTAGATCGTTCTAACACTATGAGATACTCTTTATCATATGCATTGACCAAGAAAGATTCTGTTTCTCTCGGATACGAGGTATTGACTGGTGATGGTGCAAATAAACAAACAGTAGTTTCATATACTAGAAGGTTCTAATGAAAACTGCATTACTTTGTAATGGACCAAGTAGAGTTGTCTACAATCCAGAAATAGAGTATAATTATATTATTGGTTGTAATATTCCATGGACAGATGTTGATGCATCTGTCATAATGGATATTGGTGTTTTGCAAAAGTTTAGTAGTAGGTGTAGATTTTACATCAGCAGAAAAGCATGGATAGAATGCCCCAACGACTTAAAAGATAAATTTGTTGGGCAGATAATGGGTATATTCGACACATTACCTGATTATGATTCAGCTGGACATGTCGCATGTAGGAAGTTATTAGAGCTTGGCGCAAAACAGATAGATATATACGGATGTGACTCTTGGTTTGAAAACAATACTGAGAGTTATACTCATCAATTCGTTGATAGTCGTTCAGAAAACATGTCAAAACATGTTTCTGTTTGGAGAGCAAGATGGTACGAACTGATGGCGAAAAATCAAGATGTAAAGTTTAATTTCATAGGAGAAAACAAATGAAAAAAGAATTAGCAGTGTTAGCCATGATTTTGGGTCTATTGTTTGTGCCTCTTGGCAATGCAGCATTTGCTGCTGAACCAGCAAAGAAAGATGCCAAAGCTGCAGAAGTTAAAAATGACAACTGCGTAAAGAAAGATAAGAATGGTAAGTGTCCTCCACTACCAGATTCTCCAAAGCCAACTCCAAAGAAAAAGGCTGAAGAAAAGAAGTAATCTTTCCTAAATAATTATACTGGCTCGGTGGAGCCAGCACCAGAATCCACCAAACACACTCACAACACAGAAAGGAAGTAAAATGTCAAATATGACTCCGTTCGAGATTCGCCTAGAACTATTAAAAATGGCGAAAGACATGCTTACAGAAGATTACTATGGTAAGCGTGAAGTAATTAGCAACGAGTATGCCTCAAAATGCGAAGTTGCTAAAATCCATGGTACAGAAGTTCCTGCACATCCAGGATTTCCTTCATACCCTTCCGAAGCAGATATCATTGCTAAAGCAAATGCTTTAAATGGTTTTGTTTCACAAATCCCACATACACAAGAAAAGACTAGCAAAAAGTCCACCTGATAGGGATGGGGTGCATTCGTGCACCCCTTTTATCTTAAGGAGATCATTATGCGAAAACGATTATATCTGATACTGATGATACTGTTTATGAGCAGTTTGTTGATTGTCGGATCGAATTTTACAAATGAAAAAATTATTGATGTTAAGTATAGCCAACTAACTAAAGATGCACAAAGACAAGTTGATTGTTTGGCTGATAACATCTACCACGAGGCAGGTTATGAGCCACTCGATGGAAAGAAAGCTGTTGCATTCGTAACCTTGAACAGAGTGCAAGACCCAAGATATCCAAAAGATATCTGTTCGGTTGTGAAACAAAAAGCAAGGATAGATCATATTGGCGACAGAAGTGTTGTTTGCCAATTCTCTTGGTTCTGTGAAAATAAACAGAATCCAAGAGGTAGAAATGCATACGAAGAAGCACGAGATGTTGCTGTATTTGTTTATGCTAATTATGACAAACTTAGAGACAATACCAATGGTGCTCTGTTTTATCATGCTGACTATGTCAGACCGAACTGGAAAAATTTAGAAAAGACTGTTGTAATCGGCAGACATATTTTTTATAGGGAAAAACAACCTTTATGATGCAAAAACTTAATCTCCAACTGAAAGAAGAAACATCCCAACATTCTTTCCTTTTGTTGATGGAAGAAATTTCATTGACATCTGCGAAGACTGTTGTTGAATGGATTTTTGAAACTAACTTTAACGAAGAACGACCAGAGTTATTGAATCTTATTATTACTTCTCCAGGTGGGGATTTAAGTTCAGCATTTGCAGTAATTGATGCGATGAGAGGTTCAGCAATTCCAATTAGAACTATTGGTCTTGGACAGATTGCTTCTGCAGGATTGATGATTTTTATTGCTGGTGCTAAAGGGCATCGTATCTTAACACCAAACACTTCTATTCTGTCACACCAATATTCTTGGGGTGCTATCGGTAAAGAACACGAACTGTTCGCAACTGTTAAAGAATTTGATCTTACTACTAAAAAGATGATTGCACATTATAAGAAGTGTACTGGATTAAACGAAAAGAAAATTCGTGATGTGTTGTTGCCACCACAAGATGTTTGGTTAACACCACACGAAGCAAAAGAACTAGGAATCTGCGACCATGTTAAAGAACTATCTTAAGTATTCTGGTTTGTGGGTAGGATTTATTTTTAATCCTTACCACTGGGAAATTAAATTTACATTAACTGGACCAACTGAACTTGATCCCGCTATGCATACAATGTTTATCGCCTTTGGTCCATTTTGGATTAGAGGGGTAATTGATAATGGAAACTGGTAAAATAAAGGAGTTTATTATGAATGATAAAGTGTTCACTGTTTGTTTAACTTTAGCAATTATTACATTAATTGGTTCTGTTACTTTTTACAAATATTCAGAATTAAAGTCAATTCAAAGTAATGTTGAATCCGCTATAGTTAAGGGAATTGATCCTGTAGCTGTTCGCTGTGCCTATGCAAACGAAAGGGATGTAGTTTGTGTAGCCTATGGCTCTGGACATGTGTCTCCACAGGTTACAACAAAGAAGTAAGTACTTACTTACCTACTAGCCCTGTAAAATCAACAACTTACAAAACCCCCAAAATCTGGGGGTTTTTCACATAGGGGACTTGTCTTTTATTTGACTTTAGGGCATAATAATGTCTACAAAGTTGATTAGGAGATTTGTAATGAGTTTGTTTACCACTGGCAATCCCAAGATTATGAAGGGTGAGAAGAAAGGCTATCTGTCGTTTGTTCTTCATCTCGCACCTGCTAATTTGTCTGGTAAAGAAGTTTGTCCCAAACGCACATCTGGTTGCACAGCTGCATGTTTGAACACTGCTGGTCGTGGTGGCATTTTCAAGAAAGGTGAATCCACTAATGTTATCCAACAAGCAAGGATTCGTCGTACTAAATTCTTCTTCGAAAATCGTCGTGAATTTCTTAATCAACTGACTGTGGATATTATCAAAGCAAAAACCATGGCAGAAAAGAAAGGATTGATTCCTGTTTTTCGTTTGAATGGTACTTCTGACTTATCATGGGAGAAGTATGAAGTTGCTAATGGTAAGAATATTTTTCAAATGTTTCCTGAGGTTCAATTTTATGATTACACTAAAGTACTTGGTCGCAAAACTAGCCACATTCCTAACTACCATCTCACATTCAGCAATGCCGATGGTAACATTAATGATGTTCTTGCTGCTAAACAAGCTGGCTTGAATGTTGCAGTTGTTTTTCGTAAAAATTTGCCTGAGACATATCTCGGTCGCAAGGTCATCAATGGCGATGAAACAGACCTCCGTTTCCTTGATGATAAAAATGTAATCGTTGGTCTGAAAGCCAAAGGTAAGGCTAAGAAAGATATTTCTGGCTTTGTTGTTTAATTGGAGAATCGTATGAAAAAGAGTTTTGTTTCGTTAGCAGTTGTATGTAGTATGCTTTCTGCGCCAGCATTTGCATGGGGTCCACGAGAGCAGGGTATTCTTACTGGTATTGCTGGTCTTTGGGTATTTCAACAACTTCAAAAACCACCTGTAGTTGTTAATGGTGCACCCCCTGTTGTTTATGCACCACCTCCACCTGTAGTTTACAGTCCTGCTCCAGTGTATGTTGTTCCACCTACTGTTTATGTCTATCCGACTAATGTGCCTGTTCCTCCAGGAATGGTATGTTCACTGCATAGTGAAACAGTCAATGGTCAAGTTATAACTGGTAACTACTGCCATTATCGTTAATTGAAGGAGTTATATTATGGGTTTGGATATGTATCTGTCTACCAAGAAATACATGAGTAAGTATTTCGATAAAGCTGACACCGAACGAATTGAAAAGATTAACGACATTTTTGGTGTTGTTGGTATTGAAGATGAAGATTATGGTGCTGAAGAAGTTAAATTCAAAGTTGCTTATTGGCGCAAGGCTAATGCAATCCATGATTGGTTTGTTCAGAATGTTCAGGATGGTCGTGACGAATGTCAAGAAGCATGGGTGAGTCGTGAACAGCTGCAAGAACTAATTAACATCTGCAAACAGATTCTTGAAAATCCTAAAATGGCAGACGAGTTGCTTCCTACTCGCAGTGGATTTTTCTTTGGTAGCACTGATTATGATGAGTGGTATATGGGTCAAATTGAATATACCGTCACTCGCTTGGAGAAAGCACTTGCTGATCCTGCATTCGAGAAAGCAGATTTCTATTATCAGTCTAGCTGGTAATGCTTGCCTTTAATTATTATTTGGAGTATAATTATACTATGCAGATGATACATACTAGTCTTGGTAAATCCAAGAAACGCAAGATGAATGCCAAGCAACGAGAGTTGCAAGCATCATGGGAAGCCATGTTGAAGAAGTATGCCACGAAGAAGGTTGCTCCAAAGAAAGAGCAGTCACTCAGTGCTGTATACTCACTTGGGACACCTGCTTGTCGTGAGACACCTAAGATTCCAAGTCTTCCATTTACTGCTGGTCCATGTACCAAAGCACCTGACAAGGTTTATACTGGTACTATGATCAAAGGTATTGGCACCATGCACAAGTCCAACGCTGTTCCTATTTTTAGTGACGAACAAGCTGTTGACATTGCAAGAATGAGGAGAGGATAATGAATAAGAAACGAGCACTTGCTGCATCCAGATATCGTTATACGATTCCATCATACAGAAGTATTACATACACTGTGAATGGTGAATCGCAGGGTACTGTTGATCTGACTGGATTTTTAAATGAATTGCATGACATTCAATTGGATTGTATCGATGAAGCATTGGAGAAGTCAGATCTTAAAGAAGCCAACGAAATTATTGCATACATAAAAGGTAAACTATGAGTGAATTTTGTGTTAAATGTGCAGCACATGAGGCAAACATAGAGTTGCTTATGAAAAGACATTATGAAGAGATGCAATGTATGAAGCAGAAGATAGAAAAACTAACTTCTGAGGTCGAATCTCTTTCTTTCGATCTTGCATTCTACGAAGGCAAGATTACAAATTTGTCTTGCAATAATAAATAAGGTATAATATGAATACAGATTGGATACAAAAACGCAACGATGCAATGTTGCAACGAATGAAACTAGATAAATTTTTCTCAATGTTTCTTGAGAAATTTGAGAGGAAGATGGATCCTGATAATACGGATACACCTGTCTGGAAATTATATAAACAAAAACTAAAAGAATACGATAAAGTTCAACATGATATTAAGTCAGCAGAGTATTGGATTAACAAACAACATGTTTAAAACAGCAAACGAGTTTTCCCTTCACATTGAATCTATTGTTAGTGAAAAGAAAATGAGTTATATGGATGCAGTTCTTACCTACTGTAAAGAAAACTATCTTGAACCAGAAGATGTTGCGTCCCTTATCAATAAATCTCTCAAAGATAAGATTGAGATGGATTTCAGAGAATTAAATTATCTTCCAAAGCAAGCACAGTTGGATGTGTAATGGATGGATTCAAAGCATACCGTTATTACCTAGCAATTAAACTTCACTTCACTACAGACAAATTTAATGTCTTTGAAAATCGTGGCAATGTCCGTGGTACTCGTGAAGCATTTAACGCTAGGAATGACAGATATATCTTCGAGAAGTTGGCTAGGAGATTTCCTGAAGACAAGGAAATTATCCAGTATATTGTAGCCAACTTTGCGTATGGTCACGACACTGCAATTTATGATGGTCAATCAGCTGATGAAAATTATACGGAATGGATGAAGCGTAAGCAAGCCATTACAAAAACATTCATTGATGATTTGGCATCTCTTTTAACCCACATCGAACAACAACGATTAAAATATAGTGCAATTTTTAACTTCACAGATAGCGAGTATCCTGTTGCTCTTAAACTATTTGTAGGAGGAAAGATATCGATTGAAACGCTAAGAATTATAGATGACTTCTATCCACTTCTTGAACAGTGGGATATGAACACCTCAATAAAATATATTTGGCAAGATGAACTCAGACGAATAAAAAAGTTGACTGGGTTTGTTAAATACGATAAACTAAAGGTTGAAAAGATCTTCAACCATTTTATGGAAGAAATTGCAGAGTAGTATCATGGGTAAAACCTATCACAAGAATTCTCGTCGTTTTGACGATGAAGTTTCTCAGTCTGGTCGTTCGGGGAAACACGCTAAACATTCGAATAATCGAAAAAGTGGCGGAATGAGAACGCTAAATAGTTATGCTGAAGATGAATACGATGATTATGATTTAAATAATGACGACTTCGATGATGAGGTCGGTATTGAAGATGACATTCAAATTCAACACAACGAAAATACTAAGTAAACACATTTTTATACAAAGGAAATACGATGGATATTCAAACACTTCGCAAAATGCGCAACTCTGACTTCGGTCAAATCTCCAATGCTTTCGAAAAGATTGCAAATCCCCAAACCGAAACCAAGTCTTATGTCGATGATCGCTTCTGGCGTCTAGAAGGCGACAAGGCAGGTAATGGCACAGCCACTATTCGTTTTCTTCCTCGTGTAGAGGGCGATGAACTTCCTTGGGTTCGTATCTTCAGTCATGGTTTCCAAGGTCCAACTGGCAAGTGGTACATTGAAAACTCTCTGACCACTCTTGGTGAGAATGATCCTGTTGGTGAATTGAACACTCAACTTTGGAACTCTGGTTCTGAAGCCAACAAGGAAATTGCTCGCAAACAAAAACGCAAGTTGTCTTTTATTGCTAACATTCTTGTTGTTAGCGATCCTAAGCATCCTGAAAATGAAGGTAAGGTATTCTTGTTCAAGTTTGGCAAGAAAATCTTTGATAAGATTATGGACAAGGCTCGTCCTACTTTTGAAGACGAAAAACCTGTCAATGTTTTTGACTTCTGGGAAGGTGCTAACTTCAAACTGCGTATGCGTAAGAAAGATGGCTATGCAAACTATGACGAATCAGTATTCACTGAACCTTGCGCACTTGGTGGTGACGAGGAAATCGTTGAAGTTGCTAGCAAGCAAGTTAAACTAGCAGAATTTCTTGATCGTAAGAACTTCAAGTCTTATGATGAGTTGAAAAAGAAACTCAATGAAGTTCTTTCTGGTGATTCGTTTGCATCTAAATCTGCAGCACAGATTGCTGAAGAAGAAGATCGTCCTTCTGCGCCAGCACCTAAGATGGCATCGAAACCTGCACCAAAAATGGCTACCACAGCCGATGATGACGATGATGTAATGTCTTACTTTGAGAAGATTGCAAAAGAAGACTAAACAAAAGGGGATCTTGGATCCCCTTTCTTTTTATTACAAAATATTTTCGTCTGCAAGTAAACCTTTTGGGTGTGTAGAGCGTTAATAGATTAGAGGAAAATGGTTTTCCTCATAACCAAGGAGATGAATATGAAAACACTTGCAACTTTATTTGTAACTTTGTTCGCAGTATCTGCATTTGCACAAGCACCTGCAGCTAAGAAAGAGGAAGCCAAACCAGCAACACCTGCTGCAGCACCTGCCAAAAAGGAAGATGCCAAGCAACCTGCTAAAAGCGACGCTAAGCCAGCAGATAAGAAAGCCGAAGCTACTAAGAAGTAATCCCCATAGAAAATCATTACTGATAAATGGAGAGGATCCTGGAAGAATTGATGACGAAGATATTATATCTTCATATCGTCGCAATCTAAATCCAGTATTCGAATTAGATCATGATGACGATTTATCAGATGATATTAAATGGAGATTGTTCTTAGCCAGACAATTGGCTTTATTGAAGTACAAACAAAAATGGGGAGCTTGACTCCCCATTTTTAATATGCTGCAGATAATCTAGACTTACTTTGAGCAGACCAGAAATTATTAGCACCCATTGCGTCTGTATCGTAAAGAGGTCTTCTTGAATTTAGAACATTGGTTGAATTATTATTTACTGGTGCAGAGACAACAGTTGTACTTGGTGCTGGTGCTGGTTTTGCTTCTTTGAGTGCTGCATTATCTGCTGAACGAGAAGCAACTGCATCTGCAGATGTTCTAGCTCTAAACTCTGCTTGAGATAATGTAGCAGTTGATCCTCCACGAGTTATATAATTATCATAACCCTGATCAAATGTTCCAGCAGCTTGTGCAGGTGGTTTTGGTTTTCCAAACAATTTACCTAGACCAGTAATCGCACCATCTAACCAAGATGATTTCTTTTCTGGTGCAGGCATTGCTTGTTGTCCAGGTTTTCCTTGAATTTTTCCATATGCAGATTGTGCATCTGCCTCAGCTTGCATGTATCTTGACATTGCTGGCGATGCAGTTCCATCAGCATTAGTAGTATTGCCACTTGCAGCAAACGCTAACCCTTCTGCTCTAGCAGCTGCTTTCTCCCAATTAGCTTTGGCATTAGGATCTGCTTTATCAGCAGGTTTTGCTGCACGAGGATCTCCAGTAGTAACAAACGCAGATTCCATGCCAGTCATACCAGCTGGTTGTTCTCCTGCTTTACCTTCTTTAGCTGCTAGTAGATCACTTGCTTTGGCAAAACCAACATCAACTTTTCTTCTATCAAAGAATCCTAATTTTTGGTATGCTTCATCTTCTTTAATAATTTCGGCGATTTTATCATTATCGCCACCTTTTTGAGCAGATCTTTTAATTTGACCAAATGCTCTTTTTGAAATATCTTTTTCACCAGCATCACCACTTATCATAGCTTTACCAGTTTTCGGATCAAAAGTTGCCATGTTTTGTTGAAATATTGCACTACCATCTTTACCAATCTTTTCACTGGTCGTTAAAACATTAGTTTTATCTTCCCTATAATATGTTTCACCTGTTTCTCTATTAACTCTTCCTTCCTGTCCACTTGTTATGACAGTTTGGTTTAAGTTAGATGTACCACCTGTAGCAGAATCTGTTTGTGTTAGCGAAGAACTTCCTCCTACACGATTTGATCCTTGGTTTGGACGGAATGGATAGAATGGACCAATTGATACTTTCTTATCAATAACTGGAATAGTGAATCCAATTTCAGGAATACCAAAATCTTCAAAAAATCCAAACACTTGTTCTTTTAGTTGACTGAAGAAATCTGTAACTGGTTTAAAAACATTTGCTAATGGTTGCACAATATATTCATCAATCAATCCAAATAATTTGTTTGGCAACCACATTACAGCATCGAAGAACTGTGTCATAATATCTGGAATTTGAGCCCACATAGCCATAACTGCTTCGCCAATCTTCTTCATTGTCTCGATTGGGCTCATAATGAATTCTTGTATTTTCTTTGGTATAAACAGAACAGCATCTACGAAACTACCAAAAATATCACTAAATGAGAATGAGTCTAAGAATTTTTCTACTGCTTCAAATCCTAATGCGCCAGCAATCCAAGAGATAGCACCTTTGATCATATCAAGGACTCCACCAATTAGAGAGTTAAATAATCCTTTAATGGCACCACCAATTGCTCCAACTAGACCACCCTCTTCCCATCCTGCAATTGCACCTTTGATAGTATCCCAAACTGCCATAACAACCATTAGTGGGTAGGCAATCTTAGAAACAATACCAGAAACAGCACTGAATATTTTACTGAACTGTCCTAGTGATGTGCCGAGTCCTGAGAAGAATTTACCGATACCACCAAACCATTCCATTACAGCAGTTAGTCCACCTTTTACCCAAGTGACGAATTTACCTACTGCTCCGCTAGATTCAGATATTACTTTAAATCCTTCTATAATTGGAGTGATAAAATTTGATACTGCGGTTCTAATTGAAGTTACAATTTTAGCAATAGCAGAACCTTCTCCGAATATTCCCTTAAAGAAGTTTATTGCTGGCTCTAGTATCTTGGTCACACTTCCAACCAGATTACCGAATACAGAGCGAACTGAACCTACTGCATTCTTAAGGATACCTTTCATACCCTCAACCAATGTGACGAATCCTACCTCGATATTAAATAGAATTTTTCTTAGTGAAGGAAACCATTTTGATAAAAATACTACAATTTTTTCGATGCCAACACCAATTCCACTAACGAAAAATTTAATAGTTTTAACCCATGCAGAGATTAGTCCAGCTACTGTTCCAGCAGCTATAGCTACTGCAGTCATTAGACCACCAAGACCTAATCCTTTCTTAGGTTCTTCTTTCTTTTCTTTAGCTTCACCTTTACCTCTAGTGTTTTCTTCGATCTTTTCTAGAAGTTTATTTTGTCTTTCCATTAGCTTGAGATTTTCAATCTCATTTTCTTTAGACTGCATTTGTGCTGCAGCCTGTGCTGTTGGCGTAGCTTTTATTGATTGTTGTTGACTCTGTAAGATTGCCTGCATTATCGTTTGCTCTCTAATCTTCTTTTTTCTTCTTCTAGGTGTTGGATCAACATATGTACATAAATCTCACGCTCGAATGGAATCATTTCCTCAACCTCTGTCAACGAATATTTATGATATTGCAATAAAGCGAAATTCATTTTATAGTAGTTGCTCAGATTGTCGTGACAAAGGTTTATCAAAAAAAACTATCCATTCCCTCCAGTCTAACATTATGTTGTTTAGAACATACTGGACAACTATAACTTACATCGTAAGATAGCTTTGGCATAGTTTCGAAAAAATGTTGTATTTTCTGAAACTGATCAGTCGTTAGATTGTTAACAAACTCAACCATTTCTTCTTTTGACTGATCTTTAGCATGGAAGATTTCTTCATTGTTATAGATGTAGTCTATAGACTGGGAAATGATATTAAAAGCACCCTCTGTATCAGAGTCATTAATAGTTTGAAACTTTTTAAGAGCATCAACAGATGGATACTTCATAACGATACCAACATCTCCCCATAAAGATATTTTGGGGCTATGTCCATCTTTAGGTGTCACTTGAATTTGATTTAAATCAATTGTAACATTTGTTTTTGCTAATTTATTCTGTTCACCATGATCTACATCGCAAGACATTATTAGTTCTACTGTTTCTCCGACTGATTTTGATCTTAACTGAGTAAAGATATACTCAAGGTCGAACATCGCTAGGCTGTCGATATCAATTGGATCTGTTATACAAGACTTAATAACATTCTTTAATGTATCAACCATAACTTTATCATTTTCACTTTGCTGGGCGAGCATAAGTGCTTTTTGATCTTTTACAAGAAATGGTCTATAATTTACGGTTTTCTTTGTTGATGGAATAACCAAATTATAAACTGGTGTGCTGTTTAATGGTAAAGCCATTATTAATCTCCTTTAGACATATTTTTGATAAGTTTATTCAACTCAGATGTGCTACCAGTAAAGATAACATTGTTGTTCGTCACTTCTTTTCCAGACCTCTCTTTAGGAGAGTCTAGTTTTTGTTTTTGCTGATGTAAATCTAATAACTGCTGATTAATGTCAGCCAACTGTTTCATTAGATTACCAACAACCTCAAATGCTCGAGGGTGCTCTGATTGTTTGGCAACCTCTATTGCATTATTCAATGCTTCCTGCCCCTGTTGAAGCAGCAGCCTCATATTATTACGAGAAATCTCATAGTCATCTTCAATCTTATTGTTAGAATGACTAATCACTTCACCAGTGGCATCAATAACTTCGGTAGCTTTCATTGGAGCTAAACCGAATTCTGCCGATAATGTCTCATCAATTTTCATTTTATTCCTTCGGTCTATTTACATACTTATCGGCAATTGCGTTGGCGACCCAAGCAGTCATATAACCGATAAAGTACCACTCAGACAGTTTTTCGCTTTCGCTTAAAAGTAGATATACAAATCCCCATGTTGAAACAACCCATGCCCCAAAACGAGTAAATTTCTTTTCGTCTAGTTTTCCGTCTTTGCTAACTAAATCTCTTATATCAAAATTGTCGTCTTTATTTCTGGTTGCTGCAATTAATGTCATAATAACAATAAGTACTAGCAATAGCAATAATATTGCCATTGCGTTTTTAGCAGTAAACAGTGCTATAAATTCAGTCATTAGGCTTCCCATGGCCAATTGTCAGCATCCACATTTCCAGTAAATATATTAAGTTCATTGCTAGCGAGATTTAGTACTTCTGCTCTATCTGCTAGAACTGTATTAAATTGCTCTTGAAATCTATCAAAATCTTGTAATTGACTTTCCACCATACTATCTACGATCGGTTGTCCTTCAGTAGTAGAGCCAATTGTAGTAGAAGTCCAATATTTGTATTGCATGGTTACCTGCATTTTCATAACATCTTTTGATGAGTAGTCTAATTGAATTGGACTAATAGTTTTTGGATAACACTCATAAAGATTCACTTGAAATCTGGATTCATCATCAAGGTTTTGAACTTCAATGATCATATCAGCGACATAATTTTTATAATAGTTAAAAGTTCTTGATGTTGGGTTGTAGATACCATCATGCCATGAATCGAATAGATCTTTAATTTTCATGTCACTATCTACATAAAAAGACATATTTACTTGTTCATATAATTTTTCGTATGGAATTTCACGAAATTCACCAAACGATCTATTTTGAACAGTTGAGAAATTTGCGCCAGGAAGTTGCACTTGGTCACAAAATAATAGTGCTTTTTCTAATGTTTGAAATGCTCCATTGTATGTGACAGCATACGGCAGGGTCATCATAACCGCATAACGATTCGTTCTGGCAATAGCGTTTTGTTTTACTTCAGCGATAAATCTATCTAACATTATGCGTTCCTTATAATCTTTCTAGAGTCTGCCCAAACTTCTTGTTTAGCTGCTCCAACAAATCTTTCTACAGGCAATAACATAGCAGTTGCCCAGTCTTTAGAGTTGACTTGCCTAAATTGTGTTCTAACATGCCCTATTAAATATCGTTTAACGCAAGGTTGGGCTGCTTTGTATCTTGACACTCCATCTATAACTTGCCATGAATATTTTAATCTAGTAGTCTCATCTATTTTATTATTTGATTTAAATACCAGTAAATTATCTAATAAAGCAATTCTAAGATGATATGGTAAATAGTGCATATTCAAACCGATAAATCCGTCTGGAGTCCTAGAAAAAGGAAACACTAGAGGGAAACGATCATAATAAGGTAATTCTTTCTTTAGCTTAGGATCATAAACAAACATGTATAGATGTCCAGGCATGATTCTAGTTGCCAATTCTTCTGGATTTCCTTGCAACACTCTTTGTGGGGTGAGTTGTTGCTTGGTCATTAAATTGACCTGTTGATCGAACCAACTTCTAGATCTTTTGACTGCAGTCAGTAAATCATATTGGTTGCGTTCGAATACATCGAGCATTGTTTGTTTTTTAGCCATATTGATTATTTAGGTGTCAGTCCCAACTCTTGCTCGGTTATAATTTTAAACTCCCAGCCACGATCTTTAGCATAAGAATCTGCTGCTTTCCATTTTGCTTGGTTTTTCATGAAAGTTAAAGATTCTGTTAAATATCTTTGTGTCTTTTTTCCAGGATATACTGGTGGTTGTGTTTGAGATTTTGGTTTTACCTCGACCAGATAGGTTTTACCGTTCACCGTAGTAATTTTAAAATCAACAAAATAACGATGAATTAGATTGTCTGTGGGGCATCTATAAGGAATAATAGTTTCCTCTGAACTCCAACGAACTATGGCTGGATTTTTGTCGCACCAATTTGCGAACCTAGTTTCCCAGGATGAACGCATAATAATGTTCGTTGGATCTCCATTATATTTTTCTGGGAATACTGGAATATACTTTCTTTTGTGGAACATAAATAAATAATTAGGATAGAATCCAATTATTTAGGCTAAGGACTTAAAATGGCGACATCTGCCTCTCAAAGAACCCCGCACACTCAACTTAACCCGCACGATAATTTTGCATCGAAGGGGGATGGTGGGTCAAAGTACAGCATACAAACATCGATGTATCCTAACGACTTAATGGATCCAAGAGGCATTTATGGTGGAAATTATGTTATTTTTTACATCAATGTATCAGTAGATTCTAAGTTGTTACATGAAGATAGAAAAACAGAGACTATTGCCGACGCAGATGTTCCACCTCGTGAAAGAGGATTTACAGTTGGTGCTAATCTTTCTAAAGAACAAATTGTAGGGGGACAAGCAGCACTGGCTGCAGGTGCTACTGTTCTTGGTGATGTACTAGGTGTTGGCGGTGCATCTGGTGCAGTAGGAGCATTAGCTGTTGGTGGAACTGCTGTTGCTGTCTCTCAATCTTCAACTACCACACGAGCGCAAAAACGACTTAGAACAGCTATCGCTTTACATATCCCGAACCAATTAGCAACTCGTTATGGTGTGCAGTATGGTGAAGAAGATACATTCGCTTTAAATGCTGCAGCTACTCTTGGTAAAGATTTAGTTAATGCTATTACTTCTGCATCTAATGTTAAAGAAGGCGCACAAAATGTAGGAAATGTTGCCAAAGGTCCAGGTGCAGCAGTTGTCACTAACTTGGCTTTATCTAAGGGTCCAAACGCTGGAACAATTTCAGCAGCTACTGGATTAGCTCCAAACCCAAAACGAGATCAAGTATTTAAGAGTGTAGACTTTAGAAATTTCACATTTGATTATCAGTTTTTCCCAAGAGATTCTGACGAAGCAAGAAATGTACTAGAGATTATTCGATTGTTCAAGTATCATATGCATCCAGAATACAAAGATAGTAATAAGTTTCTTTATGTCTATCCATCTGAATTCGATATTAGTTACTATCAAGGTGGTAAAGAAAATCCAAATCTTAACAAACATACATCTTGTGTTTTAACAGAAATGAATGTTAATTATACACCAAACGGAAACTTTAATACCTTTGCAGATGGAATGCCAACACAGATTAATATGACATTACAATTCCGTGAACTTGGTCTTCTATCTAAAGAACTTATTGAGAAAGGTCTGTAATGTACTTTAAAGAATTTCCTAAAACATTATATGATTTTGATATAACTACAAAAACAGGCGAAGGAACACAGGCTGTCTTACAAGCAATTATATCTGGTGGAGGTGTGTCAGCTGTTAATATTATTAATGGTGGTTCAGGATATACAAGTGCTAACATAGGATTCTCAGCACCAGATAATCAAGATAATGGAGGAGTTACTGCTACTGCCCGACCAATTATTGAAAATGGTTCTGTAGTTACCGTTGTTATAACTAATCAGGGTACTGGTTACACATCTCCCCCAGATGTTTCTATATCTACTCCATATAAATTAAACACAAAAACTAAAGCATATGTGATGACTGACATCACAAAAAATATTCGTTTTCGTAGAGATGTTTTAGCAAATGTTACTGTTTATGATGAGTATGATATTGTTGACGGAGAAACTCCAGAAATTGTTGCTGAAAAAATTTATGGAGATGCTCAGTATCATTGGATTATTATGTTAGCTAATGACAGATATGATTATCGTGGAGAATGGCCATTACAAACAAGAGATTTAGAGCAATATATTTCTGACAAATATGGTAACCAAGCAGATGCTATAAGACATTACGAAAATTCAAAAGGTATTGTCGTTGATAGTGATTATCCTGGTGCAGTTTCTATTTCAAATAGACAATATGAAGAAAAACTAAATGAGTCTAAAAGAAGAATAAAAATAATCTCTGCGTCTTTAATTAACACTATTATTAAAAATTATAAAGATTTATTATAATGCAAACAGCTTCAAGATTACGATTTGCAGGTGATGTCAATATTGACAAAGTTTTAGTAGTAACTTCTTCTGGCTTCGGTCAGGATATCTCTGCACAAGTAGTTAATATAGAGTATTTTGAAAATATTCTATCCCCATTCATCTCTGGTGTTTTGACAGTCAGAGAATCGTTAGATCTAGTTAACCTATTTCCTTTTGCTGGTGAAGAGTTTGTTGAAATTGAAGTTTCAACCCCATCGTTAGATGTTTCAACAATAAAGGGTAGATATTACATCTATAAGTTATCAGAACGAGAACTACTTGGAGACAGAAATGTAGTATATCGTTTACACTTCATTTCAACTGAAGCTGTTGTTGATATGAATAAAAAAGTTAGTAAGGTTCATACAGGTAATATTTCAGAAATTGTTGAATCCTTACTAAAAGACAAAACTAATGGTCTTCAAACCGCAAAGCAGGTTAGAATAGATCCAACCAGTAGAACTATGAAATTTATTTCAAATTACTGGTCTCCGATTGAGTGTGTTAAATATTTAACTGAACATGCTACAAATAAAGACAACAATCCAAATTATGTTTTTTTTGAAAATAGAGATGGATTCTATTTTATTAGTTTAGATACTCTTTATAAAAATGAAGTAAAACAAGAATTTTTATTCGACAAATATACTCGTGATATTGTTGATAGTAAAGGTGCTTCTACTAGAAACACTCAAGAAGATTTTAAAAGAATTTTAGATATGAGTATCCCAGTAGGATTTGACTACATTGATAGAATTAAAAATGGAACACTAGCATCAAGACTAATTAGTTGGGATATGACTAGAAAACAATATAATGTCAGACTATACAATTATAAAGATAACTTCCCCAAAAAGGTTCACTTAAATGAATTCCCATTAGCTTCTAATCGTGCTATTGCCAAATCTGGTTCTACAATATTTACTGTTCCAAGAATGACAGATGTCTGGCAAGGATTCGGTGATCTTTCTAATTATAAAATAATACAAGAAAGAAATTCTTTAATGATGTTATCATCTCAAAGTTCTATTAAAATATCAGTTCCTGGAAGAACAGATTATACAGCTGGACAAAAAGTTAAAGTTACTTTAAATAAAGTTGAGCCAGTGTCTAAAAATGACAGCGACACTGAAGATAAAATGTTTTCTGGCAATTATATTATAGCAGCCATTAATCATTATATTAATAGAGAAATGCATACATGCCATATGGAATTGATAAAAGATTCGTTGGCAGTTAATCTTGATAGGAAATAATAATGTTTTATACTGGTGTAGTTGAGAATAGACAAGATCCTTTACAACTTGGTCGTTGCCAAGTTCGTATCGTAGGATTACATACTCATGATAAGACACTTCTGCCAACAATGGAATTGCCTTGGGCACATCCAATTCAACCAGTTACATCTGCTGCTATGAATGGTATTGGCTGGACACCTATTGGTCCAGTTGAGGGTAGTACTGTTATCGTTATGTTTACAGATGAAGCGAGACAGTTTCCTGTTATACTTGGTACTGTTGGTGGCATCCCTTCTGCGCCAGTGGCTATTGGTGATGATGATTCTGGTGAGATCGGAGAAGTCCCAGCTAAAAGTATTGTTCTGAGAACTATTGAAGGTCCAGTTACAGGAAAACAGTTAACATTTAAAGATACTGATCCATCAACTGGAGTTAGTAATCTAACTGCTAACTTGAAACCTAATATGAAAGTTATTGGGTTTGGTCTCCCAGAAGATACTATTATTGTTACCGTTGATGATTCTACTAAGATTACTATTAATAATCAGGTAACAGGCTATGGCGAAAACATTATTAAATTTGGAGATGCGCCATCAAATTTAGATGCTGTCAATAAGTCAAAGCTCGAAGGTGTTCTCACAGATGGCTCAGGCAGTCCAGTTTTAGATGGTTCTGGTAATCCAGTTAGAGCAGGTGCTACTGAAACCAGCCCCTCAA